>ENA-UONZ01001415-UONZ01001415.1-human-gut-metagenome-genome-assembly--contig:-C93old-NODE-1415-length-26751-cov-7.670700_pt1 | contig 26751 bp, 6 predicted proteins | sample MGYA00242468_ERZ724015 | MGnify/ENA metagenome assembly ERZ724015
GCTCTGAGAGCGAAAATACTGGTCCACCAGGACCAGATGATTGACGAAGGCAAACTTGTGGCATCCGCCTGGGAAGGCTTCATCCATCAATGCCATGAAATACAAGGCCACACTTGCGGCCTGCCGGCAGGAACCCGAAATATCGACGAGACATACGATCTTTGCATGGCTCTTAATCGGCTTCTTGTATTTAATCATCATGGGCTCTCCGCCTGTCTTAGTCGCCTGCGTCATGGTCGCTCTCATATCAATCCGTCGCTTGGTTGGAGTAGCTGCAGTCCGGCGTAAGGTCTGTCGAAACGCTCGGGCATTCGTGCGGATGTATGTTGCAACCTGCTGCAGCTGTTCGGGTGACAGTTGGGCGATGGGTTCAGAAAGCAATTCCGCTTGCTCCGCAGTCGTTTGGACTGCTTTTGCGTTGATCGCCGTAAAGATATCTCTATGATGTTGGGATTGCTGCTTGATGACAAGCTCGTTATGCATTTGGATCTGTTCGATCTTTTGCAGTTGTTCGTCAGCCTTTGCTCGGGCTGTTTCCAATCTCGTTTGTGACAGCTTATTCATTTCTTGGCGCCACTTAATTTCATTTTCCAAATCAATTATATGGCTGCGAGCATACCGTTTCTGATTCTCGCATGCTTCAAGCGCCAGCTGCTTTTCTTTTAGTTCTTTATACCCATCTTTACCGATGATATTATCACACAAATTAGCCAACATAGAAAAACTCTTCACAACTGGAGCAACGTCTCGAGCATATTGTAGATCTTGCTGTGTTGCTTCATTGAGTAGCTGAAGAATGATTTTTCTTAGGCTGTAGCTTGCCATAGGAACTGCTATGATCGAGTCCAGTTCACTATCATCTGCGTTAGTTGCCGAAGGGTCACGACGCTGTATCGACTCCTTTGCTGTAACGAACGAAGTCCTTGCCTTATCGAGCATCCTGTTTAGCTGTCGTTCTATGCGTGGATTTTGTTTAGCCAATTCTTTGGGCGAGAACGATTTTATTTCTTCTTTCAGCTGCTCAGCCTTTTGCCGCAGGTCTCCGTGGGTAGAGTCAAATTGTTTCTCTTCCTCTGCAATCTGCCCTTTCAGACGTTGAATGTGCTTTTCGATAGCTGAGATATTATCCGACAAACTCACTACACTGGCTTGGAAGGAACTTAGCTTTCTGTGAGCATCTTGGAGTCCCGCCTTTCCGGGGGCAGTCGCGAGTAAATCCACATATGAACCAAGAAAGGTCTGACCAAAGGCAGAGCGGAAAATGCTGATTTGTTCTTCGTCCTTGCAGATCATCGACTGTAGACGATAGACAACTTCCTCTACATCCGTAATGTCATGAATGCAGGCAAGACTATCTTCCAGACGGCCCACATCGATAATAAAGCCATATTGGTCTCGCAGCCCAAGGAGAAAGTCCTTGAGTTGTAGGACAATGTTATTGCTCGGCATTAGAGATCACCAAATTCTTGTTGGGAGTAGAGTTCGAAAAAACCATACGAAGAATGGTATTGCGATCTGCATTATCCTTGGCGAGGAAACCAACTGTATAGTTGATATTCTCATTGATGGCGTCCCAGTCTTCGTGATAGGTCGTTTTCAGGAACTTCGCCCATGCGATACCCTCACTAATGCTTGCGGTATGGTTCAGTTCAAGCTGGCCGATCTGGAAGAGATAATTTGCGCAGCGAGTGCAGAATTCTTCATTGTCAGAAACCTTTGCCAGAAGAATTTCGGTGATTTCCGCCGCACTCTTAGAGCTTACATACAGGTATACGCAGCGACGCTTCATCGCCGCAGAAAGGTCTCTGTACTTGTTGGATGTAAGGATTACGATAGGACGGTTCTCTGGTGCGCACTTTACGGTCTCACCCATCTCCGGAATGGTAATTGCAAAGTCACCCAGCATTTCGAGAAGCGTATGTTCGATTTCTTCAGATGCCTTATCGATCTCATCAATGAGCAGCACCTTCCGTCCCGGCATAGTAAGCGCCTTTAATACAGGTCGCTCCAGAAGAAAGTTTTTTCCGTAAAATGCAACATTTCCAGCCACATAACGGATACTTTCATCAACACTCATATCTTTCATTGCTTCATTGAGCTTATCACGAATAGCAGATACAACAAGAAGCTGGCGCTGATAATCGTAATCATACAGGATGGTTTCCGGACTGATGCCCTCGTAACACTGGATGCGGACGAGCGGGATACCTTCTGCCTGTGCCAGTGCAACGGCCAAAGAACTTTTACCTACGCCGGGATCACCCTCTACGAGCAGCGGAGAACCCGTTTCCATTGCTCCCAGCAATGCATATGCGATTTCTTTATCCGCGAAATAGTCTGCCGTCTTGAGTTTACTAATTAAAGCGTCTGCGGTCATGCTTGCTAATTCTCCTTCTGTAGCATTTTTTCTACTCTTTTATATAGCATTTTACAGCCGGTCGCGCAGAACAATGCGTCTGCAAGGTATTCCAGCTGTTTGGGTTTGCATTCAGCCAAGAACCGTGTACCAATATCCTCCTTGAAGAAGGCGTTAACGGTCTGTGGCTCCGCTTCCATAATCATATCTGCAATCTTCTCTACTCGGTGCTGGGTAACGGAAGCGGCCAGTTTCTCGAACTGCTGATAATCCCGCTCGGCAAAAATCTTTTGAACGGTTTTATTACCTACGGCCGGACATAACATAGTCCGAATGAAATCAATATCTCGTGCCGGCAGCGCAAAGATTTTCGAGCGGATCAGCTCATCTTGGCACAGTTCTTCTATGGCATACTTGGGCAGCATCCACATTGCTTCAACCAAGTGCAGTGCCTCTTCCAGTTTCAAAGACTTCCTTTCAAACTCACGCTTAATTACTTCTTTTTGCGTTTCTGTATTGAGATATGCGACGTCTTCCAATGTATACGATGTAACATAGCGACCAAACGGAACATTTATAAACTTGGGGTTTACATAGTATGTTGTATATACAGCATACGTATTACTCATGGTTTTCTCGCAAATTAAGTCTGCTTGAAGCAAGCGCTGTATGTAGTGAGGATAATTCTTTGAAATAACATCTGCTGCCTCCACCTCCCAACAGATATAGGAGATACTTGAATTCGGGTTATCTATGAGAAAAAAAAGAATTTCCGCCTCAACAGGACGGAGGCAAATGCTATCCACCACTTCATTGATTTCCTCAGCTATGGCAATAGCCTGACTAATAAATGCATCCGCCAGTTCGTATGCATTTTCTGGCTGCTTTGTTTTAAGTGTTGGGAAGTCTTTTCTACATGTTATTCCACGAGGAGAGAATCTTGCCTTATAAGAGCCAACAGAAACGCGAACATCATGCAAATCAACCATCACTGTGATTGTCGGGTATGCCTGAATCTTTTTGTTCTTGCTGAGAGCTCGTTCATAAGCCTTCGATAAATATTGGCAGAAATGATGCCACTGTATTACATTAGAAGGGATGGGTTGAACTTCAGGAAGCGTCATCACATTATAATAGTTTTCCTCGAGGTGTTGGTCCAGCAGATTTCCATTTGAAGGCTTAAGAGGAACATCATCCCCCATTGGGAAACAGATATAAAACGAATTATCTCTCTTTTCAATAAAAATATTTTTTGTTGGAAGATCAAAGCTATAAGAGAAGTGCCTTTTTTTGATTTCTTTTCGGAGCACTTTCAGTGTATTGGTGATGAGGTCATCCACGAAAGCATGAACATCGCTTTCATCATGTCTCTGACGACATATTTGGAAATCATATCGTTCAAGGGGATCACTCTGCCATATTTGCTCAACGATTGCTGGCAGCATATTGTCTATCTCTGTGTCAACATATTTTGTAAGGTCATCCATATTGACAGAGAGCTTTAGTTTCAGATCTACTTCGTAGTAATTCCCTTGGGGATGGGCATACGCATTGCAAATGCAATAGCGGATTTTCAGGACTGCAATATTGTTTCCCTTTTTACCAAATTCGGCTGCATCACATACCGCATGGTAACCGGGTTTCTTTTGATTGGCCCCATTCAGCGCCTGTTCAATTTTTTGCTTTAATTGGCTGCTGCAATTAGCATTATAGTAGCTCACAAAGTCAACGGCCGGGATAGCCTTTTCGTAGGGAGTTTTTTCTCCTTTCAGAAGAGGTTGCATATGTTCAGCATCCGGATTTTCGGCTAGCACAAGGATTTGAGATATAACTTCTGGCAATCTTGCTTCGGCTTTTATAAACAAATCGCTCTGCATTTTGCGAATATCCCAAACGATATTCTTGACGTCCGATTTGACATGGTCATTTCGTACTTTCTCGTAGTAAGGGAAAGCAAAAGAATCCGTCGAGATCTTAAGCAGAATTTTTTCAACGTAAAAGTAATCCTGTTTATACTGAAGAATGAATGAAGCAGTTAATACGATGTCTTTGTAATCATATATTCCCCGGATGGATAAATCCTTAATTAAATTAGCCGAAGGGGATGCTGCATCTATCAACTCGATGGCGCGTTTTTTCAGTTTTCCATAAGTCTGATCCTTATGCGAACGTAGTCGTTCAGCTGCTTTTTTACGAACTTGTCTTTTTAATTTCTTCGAAATTTGTTCCATGAGGTATCTTTCCTTTGAGGTAGAAAGCCAATAATATATCCAAAATTATTATATATTTTTTTGAACATTTGTGCAACCTTTACTTTGCGTGTTATACAAATGGAGGCAACAACAAAATTACTTATAAGAGGATCCCACGGCAGTTTTTCTTGTAAAATAGAACCAATAGTCCGGATAGTAGTTCCCTCGTAAATTTCTCGACGGGATTTCCACCGGAAGAATATTGCCATAGAGTTCATACATTTCAGAGAGGCATTCTGCCGGCGCAGATAGCAGCAGGTGCTCGAAGTTATTGTATAGCGACATATATGTTTTATCGTCTTTGGCGAGGTATCCCACGCACAAGCGGCTTATGCCCATGGTTTTGGTCCTATCGAACGCAGGAAGGTTGCACGGATACTTCTGAGGAATAACATGTGTTGCGTGCATATACGATGGAACATGTGACTCTACCGCCACATACGAAACACCCACCGACTCGAACAATTCAGACTGTGCTGCCATAGCACTGCCGATATCGTAAACCTGTGTAATGCCCTTTTCTGCTGCAAAAGCAGCAGCTATAGAATATGCCAATGCAGCATCGTTTTCGAAGAAGTTGTCGAACTCGTATTCCTCCATTATCTTGTCCTGAGGGACATCCAGTCCGTTTCTGTCTATCTCCAAAATCTCATCCATTACCTGCTTGAAACGAGTGATTGCACCAGTGGGTTTGGAGACTTGCGTGTGTGTACAATATGATTTTTCAATTCAATTTCCATAAAATCATCCTCTCTCTCTCACTTCTCAGCAAAAAACTGTCATATTGGCGAGCTGAGAACTTAGTGACATGCAGCATATTTTCGAAAAAGAGAAATCCGGCACCCCTGAAAAGGAGTGCCGGAAACCCAGAACAAATTACTTGAGGCCGGTCCAGCTTTCTACGCCAGATGCAGTCTTGTAATCATGTGCATTGGACGCCTCGAGGATATCGTAGTACGCCCAATAAGTGTTGGACAGATCATTGTAAGAGGTCAGCTTGCTGATATTCTTTGCAACGTAATCCTTATCGCAGGAACGGCCCAGAACAGCGTTAGTGATCTTTACAACCTCCGAGCGGGTGATGGCATTGCTCGGGCGGAAAGTACCGTCAGAGTAACCATTGACCCAACCCTTCTCGGCAGCAGAGGTAATTGCTGCATATGCCCAATGATTGGTCGGAACATCAGAGAAGGTCTTGTTACCGCCAGACAGTTTGTCGAAACGAGCTGCAATGGAGGCAAACTCAGCACGAGTGATTGCTGCATTCGGACGGAAGGAACCATCGGTGTAACCCTTAAGAATGCCAGCGTTAGTCAGAGTTGCGATTTCTGCTGCTGCCCAGCTCTTATTTGCATCTGCAAAGCTGGAAGAGGTTGCAGCATACTGCTTGCGAGCGTCATCGGAAAGCAGACGGTAGAAGATTGCGGAAACTTCTGCACGGGTGATATTAGCGGTCGGATGAACGCCGCCATCCGGATAACCCTTGATGTAAGCGATGTGGTCGCCGGTAAGGAGCTTAGCTACCTTAACCTCAAGAGTATGATTTTCGCGGATGTTCTTGAACTCATAGGAGTCCTTCGGGCCCTGAGACTTGCCGTCAACGATTACATCAGTAATAGTATAGCCATCGTCAGCCTTGATAACAAAATTCTTGTCGGAGCCGGTCGGAACAGTTACCTTGCCGTTGGTGTCGCCCGCCGGAGTAACAGTAGAGCCTTCATCCTTCTTAACGGTAATGGTGTTGGTAGAGACTCCACCGCCTCCACCGCCGCCACCGCCGCCGGTGGAGCGAACAGTGTAATGTGCGTATACAGTGGTCGGCACATTAGCAGACTTGAGAGCATCCAGAGTTACCTGAGTGCCGCCATTGGCCTCGGTGAACCAACCGTCGAAGTTGTAACCAGACTTGGAAGCGTTCGGCAGAGTGGTGATCTTGCTCAGGCCTACAACATAGGTTTCAGCGTTGTTAGTAGTAACTACGCCGCCGTTTGCGTTAAATGTAACGTTTGCGCTGAACTTCGGAACCAGGACGGTAGGCTCTTCGAGCTTCTTTACGTCGTCAATGTCCAGAATTTCATCCGGCTTGTCCTTCTTTGTCCAGCCATCGAAGGTGTAACCATCCTTCTTGACTTCCGGCAGCTTATCGATCTCGCTCTGCAGCTCCTTGCGGGGATCTGTGGAGTCATTATCGGTGAACTTGTTGCCATCCGGATCAAAGGTAATCCAGGGCTCCATTACGGCAGTCAGGGTGATACCGTCATCGTCCTTGTAGTCGGTGTACTGCGGCAGCTCGAGGATGATCTCGTTGTCGATCTCTTCCCAGTTTGCTGCTGCTGCCAGCCAGCCATGATACTTAGCATCAGTCTTGGTCGGTACCGGAAGGGTGCCATAAACCGAGTCAAAGTCAACCTTGACAGTCCAGGTGTCTGCATCTGCATCATAAACGCCAGTGCTCTGGTCGAAGGTGTCCGGCATTGCAGAACCCTTCATAACAAACTTAACATTGTACTTTTTCGGCTGCCACTTAGCGTAAACAGTCGTATCCTTAGCCAGCGAAACAAGGTCATTGGCTGTCAGAACATCGCCATTGCGGACAAGCGTCCAGCCCTTGAATTCGTAGCCCGGACGAGTAGCCTCAACATCAAACAGACCTTCGTATACCTTATCAAAGGTCTCTTCGGTGTGATCAATAGAGGTGTCAACCAGCTGTGCACGAGTAGAACCTACTTCATCGTTGAGATCGAAGGTGTACTTGTAAGAGTTTGCAGTATATGTTGCGTATACCGGGATTTCTGCACCGTCAGTCAGGACAGTCGTCCAGCGGTCACCATTCTTGAATACGGAATTCGGGTCGCGCAGATCCAGCATCCAAGAAACGAAGGTGTAACCAGTCAGTACCGGAGTCGGCAGACCAGACAGAATCTCATCATAAGTGATGACCATCTTATTGGGATCTACAGTACCCGGAATGCCCTGCTTGGTAGAACCAGGATTGAATACAAGAGTGTAATGATGCGGAGTGAACTTAGCGTACAGCGGACGAGTTTCCTCGTAGGTGTTCGCATCGTTCTTAACAATTACGTTGTCGATAGTAACAACTGTATCAGTAGTTACCTGAGTAGTGCCGTCATCGAGGAACCAACCAACGAAGTTGTAACCCGGCTTGGATGCAGTAGGCATAGTGCCCATTGCCTGGTCGTATGTTACAGTGTGGCTGTCCTGATAACCGCCCGGAACATTGTTGTTTACAGTACCAGTGCCGCCGTTTGACGCCGTAAAGGTAGCGCCATCGCCCGGAACGTAAGTAAGCGTGTAATCACGCGGGGTCCACTTCGGGGTAACCGTGATAGTATTGTCAGCTTCGACGTACTTGTCAGCCGGAGTGGAAGGCGTGATGTCGTCGCCATCCTTGTCCTTCCAGCCATTGAAATCATAACCCGGCTTGGACGGATCCGGCGGAAGCTGACCCGTAAAGTCACCGCCATAGATGATCTTGCCGCCGTTCGTGTCGCCACCCGGCTCAGTCGGGTTCGGCTTAACGTCTGCGGTCTTGCGGTTGTAATACAGCCATACAATGCCGCCATCAAATGCATCATTGTACTCACCATCAACTTCGGTCGAAGCATCGGTCGGCTTGATGGTTACAGTTGCATTGGTGGCATCAGCAGTCATGCCGGTTGCATTGCGGTCGTATGCGTTTGCATAGCCTACATAATTAAATCCTTCAAAGGTCAGGTCAGAAATGCTGCTGATTGCGAACTGATAATCGGTATCAGTCGTACCAGTCAGCTTGTAGGAAAGCAGAGCACCGTTGTTATCCTTATATACAGTCTTGTACTCGGTATAGGTGTCTGCTGCAGAGTAAACGCCGGTGTCCGGATCACGTACGATATCCTGAACCGCAATCTTGATAGCCCAGTTGGTATCATCACGTGCAATCCAGTGACCCGTCAGATCAGTATTCTCCGCCTTGTTGTAAATGGTCGTAGAGGTTACCAGACGGTCGCCATCATACCAACCACCAAACGCATAACCCGGCATGCGCGGAGTCGGCAAAGTGCCAACCAACGCACCGAACTTGACGTCCTTAGGCGGGAACGTGTCAGGAGATGTTACAGAACCTTCGCCTGCCGAATTAAAATTCAGCTTATATACATTGCGGTCATAGTAAATGTCGAAGATTGCATTGCCGTTAGCCAGAACCTTGCAGTCTGTGTCCGGCTTTGCAGTGAAGCCCTCACGGCACCACCAGGAACGTTCAGCATCTGCCATGATCTTGAGATCCTGATTTGCAATATCCTTGACAGCATCAGAGGTGCCGTCATTCCAGTCAGTGGACTGGTAGAGGTAATACTTTACGCCATTTACGGTCTTAGTCTGAGTAGACTCGGTGTAACGAGCATTCGCGCCACCCTCTGCAAACTCAACCCAGTGCTGAATGGTGTACTTGGTATCAGTGCGTGCAATCCAGTGTGCGTACAGATGACGAGCGGATACGCCAGTTTTATAAGGGGTATCCTTAGTTACCAGCTCGCCGCCTTCTGCCTCGGTATACCAGCCGTCGAAGTCGTAGCCGGTCAGAGTTGCAGTTGCCAGCTCACCGTAGGTGTCTGCGTCTGCACCCATGGTCTTGTTTTCCATGCTCAGCGTAGCCGGTGCAGAAGTTGCATCGCCCTCATTAGCGTGGAATACGATAGTATCTGCAACCTGCTTGATGCGATAAGTTACCAGAGCATTATCAGTAAGACCAGTGATAGAGGAATTGCCAGTGGATGCATCGTAAGTTACATGGCCGCCGGCGCCTGCATCAGTTACACAGGTATCAGCCAGGGTCTGGCCGTTCAGCGTGGACAGTTTCAGGGTTGTAACATCACGAGAAATTACACGATACTGACGCTCGTAGGACAGTACAGCATAGTACGTCTTTCCTGCAGTCAGACCGTTGAAAGTAGCAACGCCCTTTTCATCGGTAGTTGCAGTTGCAACCGGAGCGCCTGCGTAATCTACGCTGTCATACAGGGAGATCTGAATGTCAGTAGCAGCCGGGCCAGAACCAGAGCCCTTTGCAATCTTATAGGTTGCGGTAGTTCCCTGTCGTCCCTGTGCTGCGATAACCAGTTTATTATCGGACAGGCCGGTAATATTGGAGATCATAGCGTAAAGAGGACCTTCAGAACGAATGGTCAGAGTGTAATACTTTTCACCGGATACCTCAAACTTGATAGTGTCAGTCAGAGTGTCAACGATTGCATCGTCAACAGTGATCGTAGCCGTACCGTTTGCAAAATCCGGAGTGTAGGTGAATTCAACATCCTTGCCGCCAGAGGTTACATGAATTACATCCTCGGTCGGGATACGATACTCATCCTTGTCAACCTTAATGGTGAAGGACAGGTCATCGTCTTCCGGGGTATTCTTCGCTACAGTGTCAGCAGCAGTCAGAACGCCACCTGCAATGGATACGGACGTCAGATTGTCATTCTTGAAATCTACGTCTTCACCGTTGATGTCTTTACCCTCGATGTTGGTCAGGGTACGAACATCTTCAAAGGTTACATCCAGGGTCTTGTAATAAAGGTACAGACCCTCAACGCCCTTATAAGTCATGTGACGGATGTCCCAAGTGCCGCAGTCGTCATGCCAGCCCATTTCATCGCCGGTCTTAGTCGGCTGAATGGTGTAAGCATCCGGCAGAGATACCAGGCGATAAGCCTCTTCCGGATCAGCGGAGATACCGATGTTTGCACCGGTGGTCGTACCAGCGATATCCAGAGTAGCTTCGTCCTCGAGGTATACATTATCCTGTGCACCAGAGGTCTTATTGTTGTTAATTACAACGTCGTCCTTAACAGTTGCGTTTGCGGACTTGCAGATGTACATACCGGAACCCTGCTGAGTAGCCTTGTTGCCAGTGATCTGTACATCATCAGAAATATGCAGACCGCCGTAGGACTCAGTCTGAGTGTCGGCATATACGCCTGCACCATAGGCTGCGGTGTTGTCGGTGATTTCAGCATCATCAGAGATGTTGATCTGGCCGCCGTTGCACACAAAGAGCGCACCGCCGCCAGCGGTTGTTGTGTTACCCGAGATAACAACGCCTGCACCAATGTTCAGAACGCCGCGATCAGCTGCCAGTGCACCTGCGCCGCCCTGCATAGTGGTTACGTTGTTAACACGGCCGCGTGTTACATTTGTGTTGGTAAGAGTTACAGTACCATTGTCAGCCACGTAGATTACACGGCCGTCATAGGTACCGGTGGAACCGTAAAGATCAACACCATTGAAGTTTACGGTAGCGCCGCCTGTTACTTTAATGAAGCCAGACTCAGTGCCGATCGGTGTAGAACCGGTATACTGAATCTTGAAATTGGAGGAACCGTTGGAAGAGAAATTGATAGTCTTGGAACTATCCTCAAACTTAAGTTCCTGCGTTGCGCTGATGTCAGACATCAGCACGATGTTGATTTCGTCCTCACCAGCTGCAGCTGCGATGGCGTGTCCGATGGTCATATACGGATTAGTATCAGAACCATCGCCGCTAGTATCGCTGCCGCCTGCGGTGCTGTTGGCTACATAGTAGGTGTTTGCTGCGGTTACGAGAGAGATGTCATTGATAGCATCATTCGGATCTCCCGCGTCCGAAGCGGATACGTCGGAAGTGTTTTCAGTTTCTTCGTTAGTAGGAACGTCAGAGGGAACGTTCTCCCCTTTCGATGCAGGCTCTTCTGCATCGACCGTGTTATCAGTAGTCTGATTGGCGTTGCCATTATCGCTCACAATCGTATTATCATTTGCATCGATGGGATCATCGACAGCGAACGATGTAGGTGCGAGCGAGAAAAGCATTGCAAGTGTCAGAACCAATGAAGTAACACGTTTGAATGATTTTGTCTTCATAGTCAATCCTCCACTTTAGTTTGTACGAACATTTGTTGGCTTGTTTCTTCAAACCTACATTTGCTAAAATGGATGAGAATGCAGGGACTGCTCGAATTGGACCTCTTACAGTCCCCTATCGCATTCTTACCTTTTGAGATGAGTCGCTACCATTTGGTAGCGGCTCTTCTCTTTTCTGCCATTACTGCGGCAGGACAGTTTCAACCAGCTCGGTCCAAACTTCGTTGCCATTCTCCATCTTGGAGTCATGGCCATTCGTTGCTTCCTGCACTGCGAGGTAGTACCAAGCAGAGGTTGCATTATCCGGCCACTTCTTCATAGAGTCAAGGAGGCTCTCGGCAGTCAGTTTGTCGCGGCCAAGTACGCGGTTGATTAGAGTCATAGCCTCTGCACGGGTAATGGCAATGTTCGGACGGAAGGTGCCGTCGGAGTAACCAGTTACCCAGCCACGATTGCTTGCACGAGCAATCAGAGCAGCAGCCCAGTGACCAGAAAGATCGGTGTACGGGGTCTTGACATTCTCCGAAGAGGAGTTGTCAAAACGAGCTGCAATCGCTGCAAACTCAGCGCGAGTAATTGTTGCATTCGGGCGGAAGTTGCCATTAGGATCGCCCGTTACAATACCAGCGTTTGCAAGAGTTGCTACAGCCTTGGCGTACCAAGCGCTGGAAGCCACGTCCGTGAAGTTATGATCAGTGGTTGCATAAGCCGCACGAGCGTCATCGCTCAGGAGTCGATAGAAGATCATTGCGACCTCAGCGCGAGTGATAGATGCACCCGGCTTTACAGAGCCATCCGGATAGCCGCCAACATATGCAATGTGCTTATCGGTCAGCATATCCTTAAGCTGAGTAACAACCTTCAGAGTGTGATTTGCATCAACCTTTTTAAAGGTATAATCCGTTACCGCACCTACAGACTTACCGTCTACAATTACGTCCTTGATTACGTGCTTGTCATCAGGCTTGATAGTGACAGTCAGGTCATCGCCCTTCTTGACGTTGACATCGCCATTCGGGGTTACGGTTGCACCGTCTGCCTTATCGATGGTGATCTTGATATCGCCGCTCGGTGCCGGAGCTACTGCTCCACCGCCGCCACCGGCTCCACCACCGCCGCCTGCGCCGCCGCCACCGCCCTGGTTACCAGAGTCAGTCTTGATCCAATGTGCGTATACGGTAGTCGTGATCGGCATAGCAGTGATATCAGACATGGAGATCTGAGTACCGCCATTTACCGTTGTGAACCAGCCATTAAAGGTGTAACCGGAACGAGTTGCAGTCGGCAGGTTGCTGATCTTGGATGTCTCAACAGTGTAAACGGAGGTTCCATTTACGCTGCCGCCATTGGCATCGAAGTTGACCTCGATAACACCAATCGGATGCTTCTCGGGCTTACCATCGCCATCGGTATCCTTTTCATACCAATCGTCCTTGGTGCCCGGCTTGCCATCTTCACCAACCCAGACCTTTTCGTCCTTGCCGTCCTTATCAACGTCCTTTTCATACCAATCGTCCTTGGTGCCCGGCTTGGTATCTTCGCCAACGTGGATGATTTCATCCTTACCATCGCCGTCAACGTCCTTACCGTACCAGTCATCCTTAGTACCCGGTACGCCATCCTTGCCAGCGTAAATCTTATCATCTACGCCATCCTTATCAGGATCGGTCAGATAATAGTCATCCTCTGTGCCAGGGATGCGGTCTTCGCCAACCCAAACGGTTTCCTTCTTGCCGTCATGGTTAACATCGTAATCGTAGTGGTCGTCCTTGGTGCCCGGTTTACCATCTTCGCCAGCAAAAATCTTTTCATCCTTACCGTCTTTATCAATGTCTGCCGGATACCAGTCGTCGGGAGTATCAAACTTATCGTCTTCGCCTGCGTAGATGGTTTCGTTCTTACCGTCACCATTTACGTCATCGACATACTTGAGCACGATAACCATTACAGCATCGTCCTGAGAAGCAGTAATATTCAGCGGGTCAGACTCGTTTGTGCCGTACTTGTGTGTGTACTCTGCTACAAGTTCGTATCGTCCCTTATCCATCTCGCCAGTGCTGAACTTACCGTCTGCATCAGCAGTGATGGTAAAGGTCTTGTCACTGTCCATATTGCGCACAGTGATTACGGAGCCAGCGAGCGGGTTCTTGTGATCGGTTACTACAATGCCAGTTACCTGTACCTTGTCGGTATCCGGTTTCGGATTCGGCTTGTCAGGATCGGTGCTGCCAGAGTTGGAAGTATCAACATTGTAGTCGCGGTGATCGTCGCCAACCTCAACAGTTACAATGTACTTGCCCGGCTTGAGGTTCGGGAACTCGTAATAACCATTGGAGTCAGTGGTGGTACGCTTCAGCTCGTTGCCGTCAGCGCCCTTCAGGATTACATCTGCACCTTCGATTACGTTGTCGTCGGTATCATGCACGTAACCGGAGATCGTAATGTTGTCAGATACCAGATTCGGCTTGATGAGGTTGTCCTTATCGTTCTCATAAGAACCATCGGTTGCAACATCATAATGTGCCGGGTAGGTAATCTTTACAGTGTAATCGCCGCCATCCGGTACTTCAAAGCTGTACTTGCCGTCAGCCTTAGTGGTCATATTCCACTCGCCGCCCGTGCCAGAAACAGTAACAGTTGCACCTTCTACCGGATTGCCATTGATATCGGTAACGGTACCAGCGATTACAGCATTGCTCGGCTCAACTGTGGTTTTGACGGTCGTAACCTTGGAGGCATCCTCTGCAGGAATGACCTCTACTTCATATTCGCCAGCCTTAAGGTTGGTGAATTCATAGTATCCAGTTTCATCCGTCTTTACGGTTGCGATGAGCTGATGCTCGTTATCGTACAGATTTACGGTAGCGCCTACATACGGGTTTCCACCTTCGTCCTTGGCATGGCCATTGATTTTGTAGGTACCAACAGTAGTGCTTACTGTAGTAGTCAGCTCATAGTTGGTTTCTACGCGGTAGCGGCCATCGTCCAGCTCGGTGAATTCGTAGTAGCCGTCTGCGTTGGAAGTGGTAGTCTTAATGACATCCCACTCCTCAGTTTCCAGATTGTATTTGAGCAGCTTAGCAGTTGCGCCCTCTACAGGAGCACCGTCCGGGGTATAAACATAGCCGTTGATAGCATTAGAATGTGCTTCCGATACCGGCGGCTCGTTCTTAATTCCCGTCAGTTCAACAATCAGCTTAATAGTGGTTGCCTTGTCGATGGTTACAGTCTTGGTGTCCGAAGTGCGGTTGCCAATCGATGCGGTGATATCGTACTTGCCACCTGCGATCTGGAGAGTTGCCTCGCCATCAGCGTTGGTCTTCTTGGAACCGTCGCTTGCGCCGGTGTAAGATACGGTTGCATCATCAATCGGATTGTTGTTGGTATCAACTACAACAACCTTTACTTCATAGGACAGGGTTACCGCCAGCACGATGTCGGTCTTGTCTTCGCCATCCAGATGGATAGTGGTTTCGCCGTTGGTCTCGTAGCTGTATCCATTGTCGCTTTCCACTACTGCGGTCAGGTAGTAAGTGCCATCCGGCAGATCGTCGAAACGGAACTCACCGTGATCGTTAGTAGAGGTCTCAAGGGTCTTGGTCTTATCGTTGCCGTACTTGATAGTTACAACAGCGTTAGCCAGACGGTTGCCCTCGTTGTCGGTAACTACACCAGCAGCAGTGCGGTCACCCGTCGGAACATCAGAGCCAGTCTTAAGGGTCAGGTCCTGAGTAGTATCACCCTTAACATTGATAGTCACAGTGTCAGACTGCTTGCCTGCTGCAGTTGCGTACAGGTTGTACTCGCCAAGCAGATCAGCGTTCAGAACAATCTTGTATTCACCCTTGTTGTTGGTGTATACCTTACCCGACTTTTCGGTGCCAGCATAGTGAACGATACCATCAGCAACTACGCTGCCGTCAGCATCATAAACAATACCAGTGATAGTGATCGGGGTCTTCAGTTTGAGAGTAAGTGGCATGTCGCCAGATACAGTGTACTCTGCATCAGCGGTCTGTCCATTGCTCTTGACCGTTACCTTGTAATCATCGGGGAACGACGGAATAGTAAATGTACCATCCGGACCAGTCTTGCCGTTATAATACGGAGTACCATCCATCAGAGTTACAGTTACATCAGCGCCTTCAACCGGAGCATTGTCACCTTCACGGACAACGGAGCCGGAAACAGTGAAGCGATTGATTACGAAGTCTACGCCGGTTACATCTGCGCCAGCTACCTTAACAGGTACGCTTGCAGTTGCCGGATAGATGTGGTCTGCATCAAACTGGAAGTTAGCGGATGCCGTGTACTCGCCATCCATTACACCCATCGTCCAGTTGCCGTCCTTGTCAGTCTGAACGCCGTATGCCTTATCAGGATCGGAGTTGAGCTTGAGGACTACAGTTGCGTTGGAAACGGGCTTGCCGTCCTGGTCAGTTACCTTACCAGAAACGGTCTGTGCATTGAGGTTCCACGACCAAACATCGCCCGGAGTAATACCAGACGGATAAGACTTGCCATAGCTGTCTGTATCCTGAGTGGTCTTGTCCAGCAGCTGAGTGCCGGATACCGGATACTCAATCTTGATCTTGTAATTGTCTGCCGGGATGTTCGCGTAAGAGAACTTACCATTAGTGATAACGGTCTGCTCACCTACCTGCTGATCCTTGCTGTTAAGCAGGGTTACAACAGCGCCCAGCATCGGGTTGCCAGAGTTGTCGACAACATTGCCGCTTACAGTTACATTATAAGTAACCTTTACTGCATTGTCGGGAGCATCAATGTAGTAAGTAGTCTTTGTGTCGCCCTTGGTGAGTTCGAGGCGGTAAGTGCCTGCGTCCAGACCAGAAATCGCATACTGAGAGCCACCCTCTACGTTAGCTGCTACCTTGACAACCTTAGTAGTAGTGTTGTACAGGATACCGGAATCAAAGCCGCCCGGCTCAGAACCGGAAATCGTATACTTGCCATTAACTTCACTTACCTGCGGCTCGTACTCCTGGTAGCCAACAGATACATAATGGGTTGCATAGATTTCACCGTTACGGTACATAGCGATGCGGTAGTTGCCCGCCTCGGTTACCTTAATAGCGTAATCACCCTTAGAATCAGTCAGCGTTGCGGTCAGCAGATTGAAGTTGTCACCGGACTGCTTGTACAGTGCAACGGTAGCGCCTTCCTGTGCCGTGCCACCAATGGAGTAGTTACCAGAGATTGTGTAGTTAGTCAGCGTGGTGTAATTGTCATCCGGATCGCCTGCGGTCAGATACTGTGTCTGCTTATTAACAGTCGTAATCTTTACCTGATAAGTGATACCAGATGCAACGGTGAAGTTATAGGCGCCATTCTTGTCGGTGTAAGCTACATCAACAATGTCGCCGTCCGGGTTGATAATTTCAACCAGAGCAGAGGTCTGCTTTCCGTTTTCATCAAGGACTACACCACGGATAGTGGAAGTATTCAGACCGGATACGCGATCAAAATACTGCGCTGCTGCGGTGTAAGTGCCCTTTTCAAAATCGCTATCGGAGATAGTGAAGTGAAGAACACGGGAAGCATTTGCGCTGTGCGAGAATACACCGATATAGCTGCCTGCAGTCAGGCCATCAATAGTCCAATGACCATCTGCATCGGTAGTAGTATTTCCAACCAGTGTGTTGCCGTCAGCGCCATAGATGTAAACATCTACGCCTTCTACTGGATCAGTAGTGTGAACGCCGTTATCGGAGTAGTAAACGTTACCATCTACTACACACGGTTCCGGCTTCGGTTCCGGATCCGGAGTCGGGACTACCGGATCAGTCGGGTCAACCGGAGATACATGCTTGTTGACCTGCTTTACGATATCCTTCCACTTAACATCTGCGCCACTTACTACGAAGTTGAGCTTGTCAGTCTTTGCGTCGGTGTTATCGTAAGTGTAAGTGCTGCCATCGTAATTAAATACGACGTTTACCATGTAAGTGCCATCCGACAGCTTTTCAAAGCTGTAAGAACCATCGGCCTTAGTGGTAGTCATTCCGACATACTGAGCACTCTCCTGACCATCAACTACCTTATACAGCAGTACAACGCTTCCTTCCGGAACCGGAGTCTTAGTTGCTGCATTGGTCTTATCGGTCTGGTAGAAAGCCTTGCCGGATGCGGTGTAGCGATACAGATCGCTGTCAGCGGTCGAATCGCGGTTGACAATGATGTCAGCATTGTTCTGGTCACACAGATTAAGATTTACGCCTACGCTGCCAGCGTAAGTGTAATCATCATACTGATACGTTGCACGTACAGTCAGGAGACCCTGCGGAAGGTTCTTCAGTTCGTAGGTGCCATTTGCATCAGTAGTAGTGCTGCCTACAGCAGTATAAGTCTTGGTAGACTCATCATACAGATAAGCAGTTACCGGAACGTTCGCCAGTTTAAACTCGTCGCTGGTGTTGTACAGGTAATATACCGTGCCGCGTACATCATAATAGGTGTGGCTGATAGTGGTGGTAGGCTCATACTGCTTCGAGAAGTCGTATGTCTGAGTATAGCCATCATTCAGCAGTGCGGTCAGCGGGTCAGAGAAAACGGAAATGGTGTATACATTGGTTTCGCCCTCGTTCTCATGAACAAAAACATCATTCCAAGTGTAGCTTGCATAGGTTGCAAGCGAACCATCCTCCTGTTCATAACCCAGTCCCGGGATCTTGACCGGCTCACCATAAGGCTGTCCGTTCACAAGAAGCTGCATGTAAACGTCAGTACGTTCGATCTGATACCAGCTCTTAACCAGATCTCCATACTGGCTGTCGTACTGATAATGTGCCTCGGACTTATCGTCCCAAATTACCTTACCAGTTACAGACGTGGTTGCCGGGTCATGAGTAAGTGTGATGTTAAGACCAGATGCATCCGTGGTTGCATCATAGCCGTTCGGAACGTCAACAAGTTTTACAGTGTACTCAATGGGCTTACCATTATCGTAAACGTCTTGTTTCTCCCAGTTGATATTCCATGTGCTGTCGGTAGAACCGCCGGTCAAAGTCTTCGGCTCGCCAGCAGCCTTGCCGTTTGCGTAAAGCTGAACCTTTACGGACTCCGGACGCTTGCCATCACGGTTTGCATCGTCGTTCCACATGATCTCAGCGTATACGGTCTTTGTTTCCTTGTTACGAGTGATCGTGGTTTCCCATGCATACTGTCCAGTCAGGTCATTCAGACCGCCGTCGCTCTTGCCCCACTCAGTTGTGGACAGATAGTACCAGGTATCAGACTCAACAGAAGAGCCATTCTTGGTTGCAGCTGCCTGATAACCTTCGTCAAGCATTGCTGCTGCGGTGTCATCAGACCAGCGGAACGAGTAGTTAACCGGGATAGTAGTGCCAGTGGTGCGCCATACCGGGAGATCCTTGATAGATCCAGTCCATGTATTGCCCGTACCGGTCAGGGTTACAGAACCAACCTTCGTGCCATCGCCGTAAACATCAACGGTAACAGCAGACGGACGAACTGCATCATCATTGTCAGAGTCGTTCCAATTCAGAGTGAAGTTGAAACCAACAGACTGGGTCATGGTGATTGTGCAGTAATCACGGTGGTTGGATGTGTTGGAGGTGTACTTATTGACATCTGCGATTTCCGCCGTCCAAACAACCGCATGGCCATTAAGATAGGTCGGCAGACCCGTGAAGGAATAAGTCCAAGAGTTTGTGTTGTCCTTAACTGCGTTAGTCTGAGTAAGGTGGATGGTCTTATACTCAACGCCATTAGCCAGCAGCTTAACATCTACGCCGTTGGTATTCGGACGATAGTTCCAAGCGTTGTTGTTATCCATCCAGCTCAGATTGATTGTGAAGTCCTGCTGAGCCTCACCTACATCGTCACTGTAGTTCTTATGAGTGAGGTTGATATCCAGGCCGTTGTCTTCACCGTCCACCTTGTTGTACCAAGCAGCAATGCCGGTGGTACGAGCAGAAGCATAGTAGAAGATTTCGTTAGCCACGCCATCATAGATGGAGTTCTGCTTCAGACCGGAAATCGTGTAGGTCCAGCAAGAAGAACCATCGCTGCCCCACTCGGACACTTCAACAGTACCCACTTCCGCACCGGAGGCATCAGTTACCTTGCCAGTAACGCTATCCAGTTTGTAAGTACCAACTACTCCCTTCTGAGCATCGGAACGCACATCAATGGTGAGATCGTTCGGGCGGTTTCCACGCTGGTTATTTGCGTCGAACCAGTAAACATGACCAGTTTCAGTACCTGTTGCAGCAGCCTTCTTCAAGGTTACTACGATCTGGTTTGTCTGAACATTGGTCTCGGACAGTTCGATATCCTTAGAGGTTACGATCTGATAAGACGTATCTCCAAACTCAGAGTCCAGAGTTACAGTTGCGTTGTACTTGATCTTGTTTCCATCGGTGGAGTAAACCGGGAGCTGCGGGAAGGACCACTTTACACCGTCTACATCAAAGTATACCGTGTGTTTGTAGTCAGCGCCATCAACCGGAACTCCATCTGCGGTCAGAGTCAGGTACAGAGCTTCCGGGCGTACGCCGTCCGCGTTGTTGTTGTCGTCAAAGCGGAAAGATACGCTCATGTCAGACTTAGCCGACTTGTAAGACAGATACAGATTCATACCTGCTGTCATTGCTGAGTAGGTCTTGGTAGTGTTGTCGTTAACCTTAATGGTGTAATCGATCAGCTTACCATCCTTGTACTCATCAAGACCCGCAAAGTTAGTAACCCAGATGTTCGAGTTTGCAGCGTCTGCATTCTCGGCGGTCAGCGTAGCGGTCTTGCCTACTACCTTTTCACCATCTGCGTAAAGCTGCACTTCTACGGAGTCCGGGCGTTTGCTGTTGCTGTCGTTTTCGTCATCCCAGAATACCTTAGCGGTAATACCCTTAGTCTGGATACCATGAGCAAGGTCAATCTGGATGTCGTGTGGGTCAATAGTGGTAGTGCTTTCCGGAGTATAGGTTACTTCGTAACCATCCGGAGTAGTTACCTTAATAGTGTATACTACCGGTGTACCAGTTGCGCCCTTATTATTATAGTAAGATGCGACATCCTGCCAGGTCTGAGTCCAATCGTTGTCCGAATTAAACTCGAGAGTCTGACCGGTAGCCTTGCCATTGGCATAAAGCTCGCCAACGACCTTTGCCGGGCGAATGTTATCGTTGTTATCGTTATCCAGCCAGTTGATATGGCCGGTAACATAACCAACAGACGGGGTGTAGTACAGGTGAACGTTGCTACCTTCCATAGAAACGGTGTAGCCATAAGTATCCTTAAGATTATTTCTAAAGTCATCAGAAACATCTGCCAGATAAGTAATCGGCTTACCGCCTTCGCTCAGCGGAAGGTTGGTGATCTTATAGGTCCAGGAGTTGTCGTTACCAGCGGTTACGGTGTAGGTCTTAACAAAGGTCTTCTTGCCGTCAACCTGCTTGTACAGATCAACCTGAATGGACGACGGCCGCTTGCCATCACGATTCTGATCGTCATGCCAACTTGCATACAGATATACTGTACCCTGATCAGTGCTGTGCGTCAGTTTGACGTAAGCCTTTGCAGAGTCTGCCAGGTTTGCCGTAGTGTTGCCGTTTGCATCCATATAAGATGCTGTGTAGCGAACAACTTCTTCTTCCTGGCCATTAGCCATGGAAATGTAGGTGCCATAGATGGAATCCTTTACAGCCTCTTCTACAGAAGCGGTATACAGAATTTCCTTACCTTCTTCACCATCACGGTAAACCGGGAGGTTCTCAAAGGTATAATTCCAAGTATCGGCAGTCTTATCACCACTCAGAATATGCTGATAAGCAGCGCCTTCCATCTTCTTGCCATCCGCATAAAGCTGCAGGATTACAGTCGATGGACGGATGTTATCATTGTTCTGAGTATCGGCCCACTCTACAGTTACAGGAACAGACTTGGTATTGCGATTATGCGATACCTTGATATCGAGTTCGCTTGCGGTCCAAGCGTAACCATTAGCTCCCTCTGCAATGTGAGCATTAAGGTCAGAGGTAATCTCTGCCTTATAGATAATTTCCTTTCCGCCATTGTGCTTTTTCACATCATTAAATGTGTAAGTCCAAAGGTCGAGGTCCTTACCGCCGTTGATGGTTGCAGTGCCTACATCTACCGTCTCCCAACGATAGGTCTTGGCATTCCACTCATAAGCGGTGAGTTTAACATCCACAGATTCCGGACGAGTGTTGTCTCGATTGCTTTCATCATCCCAGTAAACCGAAACGGTTTTGTCCATCAGTTCAACGTCACGGGAGATGATGGCGCCATTCTCGTCACCCGTCGGATCATCTGCGCTATTAAGGTACTTGGTTGTATAGTTGTTCTCATTGTACTTAGTTGCCTGGTCGTCATTAGTAACCGTAGTGGTATAGGTGATTGCCTTACCATTAAGGTACTTCTGATAATTTCTCCAAGTATAAGTCCATACGTTTCCGTCATTGGAAACAGTGCAAACAGCAGGGTTGGCGCTTACAACGCCAGTACCGGAGTTGTGACCCAGAAGGCCCTTTACTCGCTGACCGTTAGCATACAGGTTCAATGTTACTGCACGCGGACGAACACCGTCGTTGTTGCTGTCGTCATCCCACTGGATGGAGAACTTAACATCGTCGCCAGTTGTAATCAGGTGATGCTCAAGATTGATATAACCTGCATACAGCGCAGCGTAGTTGTTAATAGCGTAAGTGTATGTGGTAGATACTGCATCATCATAACGAGATGCCGTAGAACCTTCAATCTCACCGGCAGTTGCTCCGGTGTCATCGATGGTATGAGCGATCCACTCTGCGTCATTGTAACCCATAAAGATCAGTTTGTAAGTGATCTTTTCGGTAGATGTATCAGATGTGGTAATCGGCAGATCCGTGAATGTTACCGACTGCTCATCGTTTCCATCATAATTAAGAGTTTGCTGACGCACTACTTGGTCGGTGACAGACGATACCAGACCAATCGTTACACTCTTCGGGCGGCAACCATCATTGTCCTGAAGATCAGACCACTTAACAGTTGCAGTATAAGTGGTGTGCTCCTCGTCCCACTTAGCGTAAAGATTCAGAACCCAGTAGTCTCCATTTTGCTTGGTGTTGGAAGAGTCAAGCTTCAGGCCATCTGCTACTTTATCGTCTCCGTTCGGAGTGCGAGTCCAACCAGAAAACGTCTGACCAGATGTATCTGTCATATCTGTCAGAATATGAAGCAGCTCATCATAGTCATACGTCTGAGTCTGGATAAGACCAGTGCCCTCGCGGGTATCGTAGTAGTTTACCTGTACTTTTTGAGCGACCCACTTTGCATAGAAGGTCTTATTCTCGGTTGCCTTGGCATCGGCCGAAAGCGGTGTCGAGCATGCCTGATCCGCATACCAGCCGTCAAACTTATAGCCGGTACGAGTCGGGGCTGCCCCCGGAGTAATGGTTTCATCATACTTCTGTGTCGTAGAGGATCCACCGGTGCCACCATTAGCGTCCCATGTAAAGGTTACATCGTTTGCTTTCCATACGCCGTATACGGTGTTCTGAGTTTCGTTAGGCTGCCAACCCTTATTGACATTTGGAGCTGTTGCATTCGGAGTCGTTGCCCAACCCAAGAAGGTATAACCCTTGCGCGAAGGGTCTTGCGGGAACTGGAACGGCAGCTGTGCGGTATATGTTTTTTTCTTACCATTTACCGTAACTGTCCATTCAAATTTACCAGCAGCACAATAAACTGCCGTCACACCGGTGCCCGGCAGATTATAATCAAAATATCCGATGTACATATCGCCGTTGCCCATCTGCGATGGATCGGTAGACTTAACGATAACGTCCCATTGAGCATAATAAACCTTGTAGGTACCCTTGGGGACAACTGCATCGCCCGTTAATCTGGTGCCACCAGTCGGTTGGTCATACCAACCTTTAAATTGAAAAGTGACGTTTCCGGCGTTAGCTGGTTTCGCATCCGTTGGCGGGGAAATCTTTTTTCCAGCTGCTTCGCGGTATGCGATCTGAGCATCACTGCCCGGCATGTTCCAGTCAAAGATGATGGAACCCATGTTCGTATCTGCATCCTTCTTATCCGGAGGAGGAAGTTCAGTATCCGAACGGAATGGGAACATGGTCAGGTTTGCCCAGTTTACTCGCCACTTTGGAATATCATCCGTATAGCCGCCGTTTTCCTTATCGTTTATAAACTGCTGAACCCAGCGTTCAGGGATACGTACCTGTGCATCGTAATATGTACCGGTATCTCCCATATTTTCGACATAACGAATAGAGTAAGGAGATGGCGGTGTTTCTTTGATGTACGAGTCCGTAACTCCTGTATTTGGATTCTTATAATGAGGCGTACTTACAAAACTACCCCAAGAAGCAGCGTTACCGCCAATGTAAAATGTGGCGCCGCCAGATTGGTTGCCCGCCCAAAAGTTTGTGGTCTCATTGGTGCTGTTTACCTTAGTTGAATCAAACGGTTTTGTCTCATCAGACTGATACGTAAATGTCGAACCGGACCAAGAAGGAATGGTTGAATCCGGCATTATCTTGTTGTGGAACGTGCATTCCAATTGCAAAAAACCTACGCCTGGTTGTACCGTTCCATACGTCCTGCCCAATTCTTGATCCGTGTTATCCGGGTTATCCGTGGGGCCAACATTACCTGTTGCATTTGTAGGCTTTACAACATAATACTTTTCCTTCGTGTCCGGATCGGTATAAAGGAAGGTATCAACCCACGTTTTTGACTTCATGTTCTGAAAAGATACCGTCGGCTCAGTGGATCCAGCCGCAGGTCTATGAATCTGAATGCCGAATCCTGGCTGTGAAATCAACCAAATCCAACGATAGTCTCTGTCTCCGGTGGATGAAGCATCATCCGTGTCCGCTGCACCAGCTACCGATGGAAACATAGAAAACACACAGCATAGAGACAGGATCAATGCTGTGATGCGTTTCATCGCTGAATTCTTTTTATGAAGAAATTTCAAGCAAAAGCACTCCTTTCTCTCATAAAGAGATAATTGATGTATGTGCGCACTGATTAAATTTAACGGAGCAGTGCCTCCTGTATACAATCATCTTCGAAATTCACATCCTTAAAATAGAAAAGGCTTGAACGATACTAAAAGTATCATTCAAGCCTTTAAAAATAACTATATTACAAAATCACTTGTTGCAATAATCCAGTCTGATTCCCATTGTCGAAGGATTACCTTCTCGAATATCTCCAGCAGTAATACGGCTGCCAAGGATTTCATAAGTGTTACCGCCGATGACTGTTCTCTGGCTAGTAGTTTCGATTGCAGTTCCAGCTATAGTCAGAACCTGCTCACCGGATTGGATCTTATCGTAAATGCTTTTAGGCATCTTCAGCTGGAACTCTCCACGACCTGCATCGATATACACCGTTGTCGCATTCCACCAACGGTTGGGAGAAACTCGATCATCCACTACATCAATTTCCACCGGGAACCCGCTCAGATTATCTTTTTCGCCAGTTTGGCTGCAGAAAGTGTAGTATTTAATGGTTCGTGTAATGATTTCTTCTCCGCACGTATCAAGAAGGTTCTGATACTGTGCGCTATACTTTCCATATGACGGATAGTAATAACACTTCAGAGAAGAACTGCCACCCATGTTGGCGCTACGGATGCCAGAATCGCCTGTTTGACGATAATCACGGAGGATGGTCCAGCCATCAGAGTCCGCGTTTGAGGTTGAGTTTGATGGATTACTCGGGGTGGTCGGAGTCGTGGGTTCGGAGGGTTTCTCAGGCTCCGTAGTATTACCTGTGTCCTCTTCTCCGTATCCCACATTAGTCAGAACATCAACTCTCTGATTCGTCGCATCCCACTTGACGCCAATATTGAAGGCCTCTGCGATATCTCTCAGTTTGAAGTAGTTGTTTTCATTGATGTTATATGCAGCGTAGTTCTCCTTCTTGCCGTCTTTGTAAATGACAGAAGATGTTACCTTGGCATCTTTGGCACCTGCGGGAACGGCTCCCATTTCGCCACCGACGGTGGTGTAAGGCTTGTTGGAAAGAAGGTTGATGGCTTTCTGATTTTCATTCCATGTAACCTCAAACTGCTTCTCGGTTCCATTAACCATGGCCGCCAAATCTCTCAGTTTGAAGTAGTTATTTCCATTGATTGCGTATGCAGCGCAGTTGACCTGCTTGCCGTCAACATAAACGCTATGAGAAGTGGGTTTCGCGTCAACAGCGCCAGCGCTCGTAAGCAGTGCAGCACTTACTGCACCAATCATAAACATAGTGCGTTTGTTCATATTCTTTGGTCCTTTCTTTTTCACGAATGAATCATCTTCGACTCCCTCAAGCTCCAATGATCCATATAAGGTGGGTTTGCTGTAATTACCTATATTATACCATAGGTGAGTTTCAACAGCAATTCTTACTGTTAATTTTCCGGACGGCTTGCGATCCGGAAGCTGCTGGGATGACGAGAGCCTCTCTCGTGTTTGTCAAGGTTCAGCACTCGGTTCTTGAAGAAGCACTGGCTGAAAAAACCAATCTTCCTCTTCATTGAAATTATATCATTATCGGATTTATTTTGCAAGTCTTATTTCCACTGTATTTCAGTTTTATGTTTTTACTGTGTTTTCTTTTTGTAGATTTAAAAAGCCGAAACCGCCTCAAAACCTTGGAAGGCTAAGAGACGGCTTCGGCCCTGCGCGATTGCACAGTAAAAAGGGAGTAACGAGCAGCGAACTCGTATGGAGAAAGGTGAAAAACCATTCTTCGCTGCTCTATCCGAAATATATAAATCATAGAGCAGGTAGGAAGTGCTCCATGATACTTCGGCGAAACGATACTTGTACTCGATATAATGGATTATTTAATATTTTTGACGTTATTTGTATAACATAAGTGCTGGATCAAACAGCTATGACGCACCGGTCTCAAGGGGGTTCCGCCTCCCTCATTATGCGAAAAAGCTGTTTGATCCAGCACTCATACTATGCCGTTGGCTTAGTTTCAAAACTGAACCGAACTGAAAATAATCTGCTCGAAGGAGATAATTACTACTGAGGTGAAAGTGCAATCCCTGTCTTTCTCGATTCGGTTTTGTTTACGTGATTATTATATCATATACTTATAATTTTGCAACCTTTATTTTCGATTTTTACCATTTAATTTTTTCGTGATATTATGGAATAGACTAAAAAATCGGAATTTGTGGAGAGATTTCCTGAACTTTCCTTATTTTACAGGCTTTTCAGC
>ENA-UONZ01001422-UONZ01001422.1-human-gut-metagenome-genome-assembly--contig:-C93old-NODE-1422-length-26576-cov-66.885148_pt1 | contig 26576 bp, 22 predicted proteins | sample MGYA00242468_ERZ724015 | MGnify/ENA metagenome assembly ERZ724015
CCGGGGGAGCACAGGCGGGAAAAGACGCTTTTTCTGACCCCGGCGGGCAAGGCGCTGCTGCCGGCCGTGCAGCAGGTGTGCGCGGCGGATGCGCACCTGCGCGGCCGCGTTCAGGAGGTGCGCGAGCGCGCAGGCGGCACGATCCGCATCGCGACGTTCAAGAGCGTGGCGGTCAACTGGCTGCCGCCGATGATCAAGCAGTTCCAGGTGCAGCACCCGGAGGCGCGCTTCCGCCTGTTCGACGGGGCCTACGCCGAGGTGGACGCCTACGTGCGCAGCGGCACGGTGGACATGGGCTTTGTCTCGCTGCCGAGCGAGCTGCCGGGCGAGATCGTGCCCGTGTGCAGTGACCGGCTGCTGGCCGTGCTGCCGGCGGGGCACCCGCTGGCGGAGCTGGACGCCGTGCCCATCGCGGCCTTCGGCACGGAGCCGGTCGTGAGCCTCGTCGACAGCACGAACCGCGACGCGCTGCGCGTGCTCGACGCCGCGCACGTGCACCCCGACATCCGCTTTCAGACGGCGGACGACTACGCCATGATCTCCATGGTCGAGAGCGGGCTGGGCATCTGCATCGCGCACGAGCTCGTGCTGCGCTCGGACCACCACAACGTCGTCGTGCGTCCGCTCGACCCCCCGGCGCACCGCACGATCGCCATGGCCATCCCGCCGGAGAGCGAGGGTAAGCCGCTCGTGCGCACGTTCGCCGCCTTTGTGCGCGCGTGGGCGCAGGCCAACCCGTGAAAAAGCGCAACGAAAATCAGGCAGCGGCTCAGCATTTGCGGTAAGATCGACGTATCGAACAGTCAGGGGGCACACAGCATGGCACAGTGGCACCGGAACATTCAGGACATCATCACCATCATCGACGACTGCATCCGCGCGCAGCAGGACGAGGCGCTGACCCTGCGCGCGCTGGCACAAAAGCTCGGCTACTCCGAATACTACACGTCGCGCAAGTTCCGGGAGCTGGCCGGCATGACGCTCCGGGACTATCTGCGGCTGCGGCGGCTGGCGTTTGCCCTGCGCGACGTGCGCGACAGCGACGCGGGCATTCTCGACATCGCCGTGCAGTACGGCTTTTCCTCCAACGAGGCCTTCACGCACGCGTTCAAAAAAGCCTACGGCGTGAGCCCCAGCGCCTACCGGGCCACGCCCGGCCCCGTCGTGCTCCAGACCATCCTGCGGCCGTTTGACTGTTATCTGATGGAAGGAGCAAGCAACATGAACGAGACGCAAAACGCGGGCGAGGTCCAAACCTATTTCGTACACATCCCGGCGCACAAGTTCCTGCACATCCGCAATTATGAGAGCATCGGCTACTGGGACTTCTGGCAGCGGCAGGCGCAGATCCCCGGGCAGGACTGCGAGACCATCTGCGGCCTGCTCGCGAGCATCCCCGGCAAGCTCGACGACGCGGGCGGCACCGGCGAGGACGCGGGCAGCGGCCAGCTCATGGCCTGGATCAACGAGCCGACGGGGTGCATCTGCAGCTGGGGCATCCCGCTGGCGGAGGCCTACGGCGTGCGCCTGAGCGCAGACTATGCCGGGCCGGTGCCGGCGCAGATGCAGCTCATGGACGTGCCCGCCGGGGAGTATCTCGTGTTCGAGCACGGGCCGTTCGATTTCGAGACGCAGAACGCCGCCGTGGAGGCGAAGGTCGAGCAGGCCATGCGCGGCTTTGACTACGCCGCCAGCGGCTACCGGCTCGACCTGACGCCGGGCAGGGTGTTTTACTTCTACCACGACTGCGCGCGGTTTTTCAAATACGTGCGCCCGGTGTGCAGGGCCTGAAACAATAAAAAACCGGGACGCTCCGATGGGAGCGTCCCGGTTTTGGTTTCGGTGCTTATGCGTTCCAGGCCTTCGTCTGCGTGCGCAGCCAGTCGGCCCACGGCTCGATGCCCTCGCCCTTGAGCGCGGAGATCGGGAACACCTGAATGTTCGGGTTGAGCTTCTTGACGCGCTCGATGCACTTGTCGAGGTCGAAGTTGAAGTACGGCGCGACGTCGATCTTGTTGACGAGCAGCACGTCGCAGATCGAGAACATGAGCGGGTACTTCAGGGGCTTGTCGTCGCCCTCCGGCACGGAGAGGATCATGGCGTTTTTCACGGCGCCGGTGTCAAACTCCGCCGGGCAGACGAGGTTGCCGACGTTCTCGAGGATGGCGAGGTCAATGTTCTCGGTGCCGAGGCCCTCGAGGCCCTGACGCGTCATGCCCGCGTCGAGGTGGCACATGCCGCCGGTGTGCAGCTGGATGACCTTCGCGCCGCTGGTGGAGATGGTCGCGGCATCGACGTCGGAGTCGATGTCGGCCTCCATGACGCCGATGCGCAGGTCGTCCTTCAAGGCGTTGATGGTCGCCATGAGGGTCGTGGTCTTGCCGCTGCCGGGCGAGGACATGAGGTTGAGCAGGAAGGTGTGATTCTGCTTGAGCTCTTCGCGCAGCAGATCTGCCTGACGGTCGTTGTTTTCAAAAACGCTCTTTTTGATTTCGAGCACGCGGAATGTATCCATGATCTTACCTCCAGAATTTCATCGGGGTTATTGTATGCCAAAATTATAGCAGTCCCGCCCCGGTTTTGCAACCTTTTTGCACGGGGATTGCCAATGTTGGACAGTTCGGGTATAATGGTTTAATATCGTGCGAAACCCAAGGAGGCGAGGATATGCCCCACCATTCCGGCGCCGAGCTGCCGGGCGCGCAGGCGCTGCGGCAGATGGCCGCGCAGAGCGACAGCCGCGGCCTGTTTTCCGACCGGGCGCCCGACCCGGCCTATGCCGGCCTGTTTTTGAACCGCGAGCTGAGCTGGCTGCAATTCAACCGCCGCGTGCTGGCCGAGGCGGCCGACGAGACGCTGCCGGGCTACGAACGGCTGAAGTTTCTGTCCATCTACTGCTCGAATCTTGATGAATTTTACATGGTGCGCGTCGGCGGTCTGCTCGACCGGGCGCTGCTGCAGCCGTGGCACACGGAGACCGTCACGGGCCTGACGCCGCGCGAGCAGCTGCGCGCGATCTATGACGAGACGGCGCGGCAGCAGAAGGATTTCGAGACGCTCTGGCACAAGGTGACGGCGGCGCTGGCAAAGCAGCACGTGGAGATCCTGGACTTCGACCGGCTCGACGAGGCGGACGAGGTGCTGCTGCGGCGGCGGTTTGACGCGCTGCGCCCGCTGCTGAGCCCGCAGGTGCTCGACGCCGAGCACCCGCTGCCGTTTCTGCGCAACCGCGAGCAGTATGTGCTCGTGCGCTTTGCGGGCAAGCGCGGCGGCGCGGGATTGGTGCCGACGACGCAGCTGCCGAAGTTTTTCCGTCTCACGGTCGACGGCGTGCAGAAGCTCGCGCTCACGGCGCCGCTGGTGGCGCACTTTGCCCCCCTGCTCTTCGGCGAGCGGCGCGTGCGCGAGACGGCCATCGTGCGCGTGACGCGCAACGCCGACATCTCCGTGCGCGACATCATGGACGGGTGCGACGCGGACCTGCGCGCCGTGATGGAGCGGCTGCTGCGGCGGCGGCGCCGGCTCGAGCCGGTGCGCGCGCAGGTGCAGGGCCGCGTCTCGGACGAAATGCGCGCGCTCGCGCGCGACCTGCTCGGGCTGCCGAAGCGGCAGCTGTTCGTGACGAACGCACCGGCGGACCTGTCGTTCGTGCTGGCAATGCCGGGGGAGTTCGACCTCACAGGGCTGACGTACAATGAGGTGCCGCCGGCCAAAAACGTGGCGCTGCAAAAGGGCGACTACTTTGCCTATCTCGCGCAGCACGACCTGCTGCTCGCGCTGCCGTATCAGAGCATCAACCCGTTTGTCGACCTGCTGTACGAGGCGGCGGACGACCCGGACGTCGTGTCGATCAAGATCACGCTCTACCGGCTCGCCGGCAGCAGCCGCATCGCGGCGGCGCTGGCCTACGCGGCCGAGCACGGCAAGCAGGTGCAGTGTCTGCTCGAGCTGCGCGCCCGCTTTGACGAGCAGAGCAACATCGACTACTCGCGCATGCTCGAGGAAGCGGGGTGCGACATCCTCTACGGCCTGACGAAATACAAGGTGCACACGAAGCTGTGCCTCATCACGCGGCGCTGCCCCGGCGGCATCTGCTACTACACGCAGGTCGGCACCGGCAACTACAACGAAAAGACCGCCGAACAGTACACCGACCTCATGCTCCTGACGAGCAACCCTGCCATCGGGCGCGACGCGGCGAAAACGTTCGACCGGCTCGCGCGCGGCGAGACCGCCGGCGAGACGGAGGCGCTCTGGCTCGCGCCGGAGGGCTACAAGCCGCAGCTGCTGGCGCACATCGACGCGCAGACGCGCCTCGGCCCGGACGGCTACATCGGCATCAAGGTCAACTCCATGAACGACGCGGACATCATGGCGCGGCTCGTGCGCGCGAGCGAGGCGGGCGTGGAGGTGGAGCTGTTCGTGCGCGGCATCTGCTGCCTGCGGCCGGGCGTGCCCGGACGGACGGAGCACATCGCGGTGCGCAGCATCATCGGGCGGTATCTGGAGCACGAGCGCATTTTCGTCTTTGGCCGCGGGGACGCACAGGAGGTGTTCATCGGCTCGGGCGACCTGCTCGAGCGCAACACCATGCGCCGGATCGAGGCCTTCACCGCCGTGACCGACCCGAACGCGCGCGCCGAGGTGCTCGAGGTGCTCAGCGCCATGCGGCGCGACAACCGGCAGGCATGGATCATGCAGCCGGACGGCAGCTACCTCTGTCCCGACCCGACGGGCGAGCCGTTTGTGAGCCAGACCTACCTGCACACGTACTTCGCCGGGCGCACCGTCGCAAAATCCGCGCCCCCTGCCCCGCCCCGGCCAAAGAAAAAGCTGCCGTGGTGGCGGCGGCTGTGGATCTGGCTGCGCAACAACTGACGAAAAAGCCGAAATTTGGTCTTGACAAGCGCGCAAAAGCGCGTATAATGTGCTTTACAATTTAACAGCCTTATCAAGAGTGGCGGAGGGACCGGCCCTGTGAAGCCCGACAACCTGCAGTGACCTGCAAGGTGCCAAATCCGGCGGTGCAAATCGAGAGATGAGGATCTTCGCCTTTTCCAAGCGCTCCGTCGGCTGTCGGGGCGCTTGTTTCTTTGCCCCGGCTCAACAGAAAGCGAGGAATTTAACCAATGGCTCATCATCTCTTTACATCCGAATCCGTCACGGAGGGACATCCCGATAAGATCTGCGACCAGGTGTCCGACGCGATCCTCGACGCCATTCTGGCGCAGGACCCGAACGGCCGCGTCGCCTGCGAGTGCACGGTCACGACCGGCGTCGTGAACGTCATGGGCGAGATCACGACCGACTGCTACGTGGACATCCCGAAGGTCGTGCGCCAGACCGTGCGCGAGATCGGCTACGACCGTGCGAAGTACGGTTTTGACTGCGAGACCTGCGCCGTCATCACGAACATCGACGAGCAGAGCGCGGACATCGCCCTCGGCGTGGACCAGTCGCTCGAGAGCAAGGAGACCGGCGACAGCGCGCTCGACAACGGCGCGGGCGACCAGGGTATGATGTTCGGCTTCGCCTGCGACGAGACGCCGGAGCTGATGCCGCTGCCCATCTCGCTGGCCCACAAGCTGGCCAAGCGCCTGACCGCCGTGCGCAAGCAGGGTCTGGTCGACTATCTGCGGCCCGACGGCAAGACGCAGGTCACCATCGAGTACGACGAGCAGAACCGCCCCATGCGCGTACACACCGTCGTGCTCAGCACGCAGCACGCCCCGGAAGTGGACATGGCAAAGCTGCGCGAGGACATGATCGAGCTCGTCATCCGCCCGACCATCCCGGCCGAGCTGCTCGACGACGACACCCGCTATCTCATCAACCCCACCGGCCGCTTCGTCGTCGGCGGCCCGCAGGCCGACTCCGGCCTGACCGGCCGCAAGATCATCGTCGATACCTACGGCGGCAGTGCCCCGCACGGCGGCGGCGCGTTCTCCGGCAAGGATCCGACGAAGGTCGACCGCAGCGCCGCCTACGCCGCGCGCTACGTGGCCAAGAACATCGTGGCGGCCGGGCTGGCCCGCCGCTGCCTCGTGCAGCTGGCGTATGCCATCGGCGTGGCCGAGCCCGTGAGCGTGCTCATCGACACGCAGGGCACCGGCACCGTGCCGGACGCGCAGATCGCCGCTGCCGTGCAGCAGGTGTTCGACCTGCGGCCGACGGCCATCATCCGCGACCTCGATCTGCGCCGCCCGATCTACCGGCAGCTCGCCGCCTACGGCCACATGGGCCGTGAGGAGCTCGGCGTCCGCTGGGAGGACACCGACCGCACCGACGCCCTGCGCGCAGCCGTCGCCAAGGCATAAACGAATCACCAAAAACCTCCGCAGCCGAATGGCAGTGTTCGTAAAACAGTTTTTGAGGGCAGCCGGTTGGCTGCCCTCATTATATACGCATACTTTCTTTTCTTGTTAATGTGTGCAATAATGTTTATGATAAAAATCAACAGACAAGTTAGAATTTGTCAAATTGAATCGTTGACGAGAAGGAGTAGAACTTGATTTTTTTAATTCTCAGTTTCTGTCCTGTAATCACTTATAAAAGATAACTAAAATTATAGCAGAAATAGAGAGGAGAATATCATAATTACAGCATCAACATGTCGCACAAAAAGCTCCGACGAACATGGCGAAGCTCACTCGCATAGAGCAGCACGCGCCGGATGTGCGGCGGTTTTATTTCAGCAGCGACGCCTGCCGCGACGAGGATTACCGCCACGCCATGAACGAGCTGACCGGCTTCAGCTTCACGACGAAAAAGCTGCACGACGACGCCCCGGACAGTCTGGCAATGCTGGCAGACTACCTGGGCAACGGAATAAAAAACGTAAGCGTCGCAAGACGCCCGTTTTAGGCATGATAAAGGGAGGGCATCGCCCTCGTTCTTTGCCCATTCCGCCTAAAAATTTAAAATAATCTGCTTGCTTTGCGGATATGGGTTATGCCATGCAAGTGAGACCCTTGACGAGCGGCGCGAGTGCGTCCGCAAGGACTCGGTGACCTACCGAGGTCAGGTGCATCCCGTCCACATCATTTATCTCTGCAACAGCTGCAGCGTCGAAAAATGCACAGCCAAGCTCCTCCGCTTTCCTGCGATAGGCGGCCGCAAGCCCGCGGGAGCGTTCGATACAGCCCGGCCCCATGCCGGCGCCCTCCCAATGGTTTGCGACACAGGGCTTGATGGGAGCCGGTGACATAAGCAAAATATTCGGCTTCTTTCCCAAGCAATCAATGACGGCAACGCGTCAGGCAAGGCGTTCCATTCCCCTTGCTATAAGATCGGGATTGGCATTGAACATATCACGGCAGTCGTTGGTTCCAAGCATAATTATCAGAAGGTCCACCGGCTGATGAGTCATGAGTATCGGAGCAAGGACGTCTATTCCGCAAAAGTTTTCCTCGTAGATAGGGTCAGGGAAAACGGTGTTGCGCCCCGGCATTCCTTCCTCAAGTACTTTGTATTCCTCACCCAACAGGGATTCCAGCAGGCAGATCCATCTCTCGTACTCATTGAATCTGTTACCACCATCCATGCAGTCGGCTGCATCGGCACACCAGCCATGGGTATTTGAGTCTCCGAAGCATACGATATGTTTTTTCTTGAAGGACAGTTTTGGCGCTTTCATTCATCTCCTGATTTTTTATTTTCGACATCGAGTACGGATAGAGAAGGTATGCGGGGGAGCTCCCCCGCATACCTCGGAAAATTTATTGTGCGTTGGCAAAAACCTGTCCGTGCGCTTTGCGCATAAAGGTGTAGGTTGCAAGACCAATCAGCATCGTCGCAACTGCGGCAACCATCATATTGCTGCGTGCGCTTTCGCCGAATATGCCGGCAATAAAGGGAACGACATATCCGCACAGGAAAACGCCAGAGCCCTCAAAGGCCTGAAGCAGACTCATTGCAGTGGTAAGATTTTTGCCTTTAGTTCCGAGACCGATATAGGTCTGCAGGGCGGAGATTGCGATCATGATGCCGAGCTGGCAGCCGATTGCTGCGATGTAGCAGCAGGCAACGGTGGGAATAACGGTGGGGAGAAATGTGCAAAAGCCGCCGAGCAGCAGCGCAACGGGGAGTGCCCACCCCTTAAAGGCTTTCATCCAGAAGGAAACTGCGATGCAGCCGACCATGCTGACCGCGGTGCACAGTGAGTTTACGCCTCCGACAAGCGTGGAGTCGCCCAAACGCGCCTCATTGATAATAAAGTCGGAGTTGTTCAGATACCAGCCGTTCCAGAAGATACAGCCGAGGAAGTATGTTCCGAGCAAAAGAATCGCATACAGGGGCATACGACTGCCGGATTCCTCTGCTTCGCTCTTGCTTTCCTCAACCTTATGTTCAGCTTTGGAGTCGACGGATACATTGGGGTAAAACAGCATGACAAGAACAATGACGGGGATGATGACATATACGGTCTTAAAACCGCCCGCCCAGTTGCCGCCTCTTGCAAAGAAACCACAGATAAGGGCAAACAGCGTCTGACCGAGCATAAGAGCCGCCTGATGGAAGCCCATGACCTTGTCTTTCAGGGAGTCGGGCGCGATGAGAGGGAGCACAGATGCGTTGGCTGCCGCTACGATACCTGCGGGAATGCCCATAAGTGCGGAGCAGGCGACGATACCGGCAATGGGGAGCTCAACATATGCAACGACAAGGCCCGCAGCAACGGCAATGATGAGGCTGATTATAACAAGAGCCTTGCGGTTGAATTTTGCGAGCAAAAACGCCGAAGCAAAAGCAGAAAGCATCATAACCACAGCGGGGAGCGAGGCGATGAGTACGGTTACGCTGTCCTGGCCGGGAAAAGCGGCGTAAATATCGCCGAGGACGATAGTTGTAAACGAATAAATGTACACTGTGAAAGATGACAACAGTACAACAATAAGCGAAATGGCTTTTTTCATAATACTCTCCAATCGAAAATTGTTACGCAGGCGGCGCGGCTTGGTCCGCCAATGCGCGCGCTTCGTTTTCTTCGACGCATTTTTGATATTTCTTATCACTCAGGCCGAAGAAGAACTGAAGTATAAGCTGGCAGGCGGCCATGATTGTCGGAATTATAAAGGTACCGAAGAGAATTCCGTTTTTGGCCGCGAAGGTCTGTGCGACATTCGGGATATAGTTGACGATATCGAGTACGACCGTGGTGAGTTTTCCGCCGATGGCAGCACCAAGGGAGATATCCAAGGCGTAAATCCCGTAGATAAGCCCTGTCTGCAGTTTTCCGGTCAGCCAGAAGCCGTATTCAATGACGTTGGGAACCAGGAGATTTGCAAATCCGTAATGTGCGCCCTGAAAGACGGCGCTTGCAATAAATATAAAGAAGAGAACGCCGAAGTGCATCGATTTTGCGGCAGCGGCGGGGCCGATGGCACGGCAGATAAGGAAAAATGCCGTGTTGAAAACGATGCTCAGCACGAGCACGCATATAAAGCCGCGGCTGCTGTCCTTGAAAAGACGCACAAAATACTTAATCAGCAGTGCTCCGAGTATTGTAGCAACGGTGAACACACCCATTGCGATCGCATAGAAGCTTTCCATCTCAAAATAGTATTTGAATGAGAAAACCATCAGTGCACTTTTAATGGTCATCAGAGTATTTGCAAGAAGAACACTGATGAGAATGATAACGCAGGGGCGGTTTTTGGCAACGAGACCGAACTCTGATAAGAGATTTCGCTTTTCGGTTTTTTCTTTGCCTTGAGTTTCGATGATTTTTGAAGTGCCGTCGGGGTTGAGCTCGTATTTCTTCTGAACCAGATAGTTAAGGCCCATGCTCAGGAACCCGATAACAGCAAATACAACGGCCGCCCAGAAGAAGCCGCGTTTTTCGCTGCCGCCGCCGAAGGCGTTTACAAGAGGAAGAAATGCTGCGGAAACAAGAAACATTCCGATATTGAAAAACACCTCGCGAATGCCTATGATTTCGCCACGCTCATCTACGCTGGTTGTCATGTTGACAAGCTGTGCATGGGTGGGTGCGCAGACGATGGTGTTCCAGATGCAGCCGTAAGTGCCGAAAATCAGCGCGATCCAAATTATCCTGAAGGTCATACTGACGTTTTCCCAAGGAGCAAAAATAAGCGGAAGCCCTATGGTCATCGGCAGAATTCCGATTTTGAGCCAGCCTCTGTATTTGCCGCTTTTCCAATGGCATCTGTCGATGGCTATTCCAATCAGAAAGTCCGTTACTGTATCGCAGGACCTCGCGATCAGTATTATGTTGCCGGCAAGACCGACAGCAAGTCCGCAGACGTCGGTGAAATAATAAGTGAGGTAACTCGCAAAAATATTCCATGCAAGCAAGGTGCCCATACCGTCGCAGGACGACCATGCGAGCTTATCCACAAATGGGATAGCTCCTTTTTTCGCTGTTTTTTCTTTCATAACAATTCTCACAATTCAGTATTATTGTCGCAAATTCATACGACCTATTGATAATTTGCTGACATTGTTTCCCGAAAATGTTTGCGGGAGATGCAAGACCACCCGCAAACAGGTTTTTATTCAAAGAGTATGTTTTTAATTATATCTGCCGGGCAGTAAGGTAGCCGGCACGCACCGCGGGGCCGACAAGGCCGACCTTGACCGCGTCACCGATGATTCTGACGTCATATCCGGCCTGAATGAGTTCGTCGGCAAGAGTTGTGTTGGGAGTGTGGCCGATGGAGATAACGACTGTGTCACACTCGATCTCCTCGTTGAACTTTCCAGAAACCACGACGGAATGATCTTTGATTTCACTGACGGAAGTGCTCGCGCATACGCGCACCTTGTTCTTTTCGAGGTCTGCAAGCAGCGCATTGCGGGGCGTGTCAACTTCGTCCATCGCAATATCTTCCTGAAGTTCGACAATGGTGACGTTCTTCATGTAGGAGGCAATATGGTTAGCTGTTTCCGCGCCTGCGTGCCCGCCGCCGATGACAACGACGTTGTGACCGGTGTTAGCTTTGCCGGAAAGCACATCTGTGCCGAGCACGACAATGTCCTTGTCCCAGCCGGGGATCTTGCGGGGCACGACGGGAGTGGTTCCCGTTGCTGCTATTATAACATCGGGCTTTACAGAATCAACAAGCTCCTTCGTGACAACTGTATTCAGGATAACGGGAACATTGAGCTTCTTGAGCTCGTGCATCTGCCATACGATGAATGCGCCCAACTCGCCCTTGCAGGGAGGCACGGAAGCGAGTCTGTATTTGCCGCCGGCCCAGCGGTCCTTGTCATAAACGCTGACACGGTGACCGCGTTTAGCAGCGCCTATTGCAGCCTCGAGCCCGGCAGGGCCTGCACCGATAACAAGGACATTCTTGGGACTGTCGGTCATAACGGTCTGATACTCCGCCTCGGACTCGTGTCCGATGATGGGGTTAAGTTCGCAGGTGCCCGACTGTTCAAGGTTTACGTTTGCATCGCAGCCGTGCAGACAGCCGACGCAGGTGCGTATGTCTGCAAAGCAGCCTGCTGCAGCCTTGTTAGGCGTCTCGGGGTCAGCTATAGACTGCCTGCCCATCGCCACCATGTCAGCTTTGCCCGACTTGATGATAGCGTTGGCAACGCGGGTGTCGTTAATTCTGCCAATTGCATAAACGGGAACGGAAACAACCGATTTGACCTCTTGCGCGTTGTTAGCGATCCAGCCGTGCTCGGTGTACATGGAGGGGATTATCTGATCGCCGGATCTGTAAACGCCGACAGAAACGCCGAAATAGTTGACGCCGGCTTCCTCGAGGAAAGGAACATAGGCCTTCGTGTCTTCAATGGTAAGACCGCCGGAAACCCATTCGTCGCTGGACAGTTTGTAGCCGATGATGAAATCGGGGCCTGTCTGTTCGCGGACCTCGCGGATAATTTCAAGGGCAAATCTCATTCTGTTGCAGAGGTCGCCACCGTATTCATCGGTTCTCTTGTTGGAGTAGGGGGACATGAACTCCTCAATGAGGTAACCGTGCGCTCCGTGAAGCTCGCAGCCGTCAAAGCCGGCGGCCTTCGCTCTTGCCGCAGCCTGGCCAAACTGTTTGACTACGAGCCGAATTTCGGCGGCGGTCATTTCATGGGGCATCATTTCAGGGCTGAAGGGGCAAGGGATGGCGGATGGCGCCCAAGGAGTGTCTGCATCGATTACGCCGACCTGGCGACCGGGGTGATGGAGCTGAACGATGCTCAGCGCGCCCCACTTATGAAGCCTGTCGGTGTATTCTTTGAAGCCGGGAATGTGCTCATCCTTCCAGAGCCCGCCGATATACTGATGACCTTTGCCGGCGACATTTGTTATCGCAAAGTCTTCCGTGATGATCATCGCAAAGCCACCTTTGGCCTTGGCTTCGTGGTATGCGGCAAATCTTTCGGTGCAGCTTCCGTCCTCCTCGCACAGGTTCATTACCATCGCGGGAACGATGCAGCGGTTTTTGAGTTGTCTGTTATTTATCGTGATTGGGCTGAACAAACTGTCTAACATTTGCAAGTCTCCTTAAATAATGTGTCAACAGCAAGTAGGACGCAGGAAATCGCTTCGTTTTAGGGAATCGTCCGTTTCCTGCGTCCACTTACTCGAGACAAATCAGATTTCTATTTGATAGAGGGTATTACCACTGGATGACTTCGTCGTCCCAGCCGTCCTGAGGAGCTGCGCAGAGGGTGTCATAGAAGGAGAGCTTGCTGATAAACCATTTGCCGTTGGGGTCAAGATTGCCGTTTTCGTCGATTTTGACATACTCGTCGTTGTACTTGCCCTGCTCGAGGAAGCTCTTGCTGCCGGTTTTGGCACGGCCTTCAAACATACGGAATGCGCCGAACATGTTCCACTTGCCGGTGGCGTGAACGCCGTCGTCAGCGACAGTGATCTGAGGAGCCATGGGGTTATGGCCGAGAACACCCTTGAGGGGAACGCCGTCCATCTGGGTCTGGTAGAACTGGAAGAGCTTTTCGATCTCTTCGCGGTTGTTTCCGCCGCCCCAGGGCTGAGTGGGGTCACCGACCCACTGTGCATCGGGAGCAAAGAGCTCCTTGATCAGGGTCCAGTTGTGGTTGTCATCGCACATTGCGCTGTAGCGAGCCTTGAGAACTTTAATCTCCTCAATATCCTTGAGCTTCTGTACTTCCTTGGCGAGTTCTTCGAGTGTGATAGCCATTTTTGTTTCCTCCTTAAAAATTTTATTTGTTTGTTAATGATTGAGCATTGACCGCAATCATTGGTTCTGTTATATTAATATCACACTCAGCAGCACAATTCTTTTGATATTTCGTTAAAAAATGCAAATATATTTTATTTTTTCAGCATAAATATTGTGATTTTACACATAAATATAGATATTTTACAATGGACCATTTGCGCTTCACCGAATTATTCCGAAGAATTTATACGCTTTGCATCGCTCTGCACGCTAATATATAGAAGTAAATTATTTTAATACGATATAACTATTTTACAATCGAGGTGTGTTTAATGGGCGTTCTTCCTACTATGCGTTCCGACAAATCAGAGATCCTACCGTATAATTTCAAGGACTATTATGCGTTTATAGGTCTTGAAAAGCTATCTGACCACCCGAGCTTCCGGATGTTCAACCACTGGCATGATGAGGTAGAATTAATCGTGCCGATACGTGGACATATGGTGTACAGCGTTAACGGTGAGCTTGTCCACCTGGATGAAAACAACGGCGTTTTCGTCAATTCCAACCAGATACACTACGGTTTTTCCGCCGACAACACCGATTGCGAATTTGTTTTTGCATTGTGGCATCCGCTTATCCTGTGTGCCACAAACAGTATAGAAAAAAACTATGTGAAGCCGATTACAGACAATGCGGCAATCCCTTATATACGCCTCAACCGCGAGATCGATTGGGAAAAAGCAATCATGGACGATGCGTGTGAGCTTAACGCGCAGCTATATGCGCCCTCTGCACCGCTTGCTCTCCAGAGTTTGATTTTTAAAATATGGAAAACAATTTTTGATAATACTGCCCACGAAAAGAATAACACTTCCCCCGTTTCCCTACAGCTTTCGATCCTGAAGGATATGCTCTCTTATGTTCACGAACACTATCCCGAGAAAATTTCGCTAAACGACATTGCCAATGCCGGCAAGATCAGCATAAGCAGCTGCAATACTATATATAAGAAATACTTAAAAGAGTCTCCGATAAAACATTTGCTCAATTATCGCTTGATGAAAAGCTGCGAGCTGCTGATAGAAAATGCGCTGTCCGTAACGGAGATTGCATTTGATGTGGGGTTCGCGAATACGAGCTATTATATAGATACTTTTAAGAAAAGATATGGCTGCACGCCGAACGAATACCGGAAACGCAACAAGCTGTCGGAAATATTTACTCCGAACACCGACAGCTTTTTATAATTTGCTTCACCCTACCCGTAATCCCGTTAGGGCATCAGTACAGAATTATTATCTCGTGCAGCATCTCTACTGCCCAATTAACAAAAAAAGCACCCCGGTTTGAACTGATATAGTCCCCTTGAAGTAGACCATGGAAATAACCAAAACTACTTCAGGGGGATTATTTTATGTCCAGGTCACCAACAACGCCGAAATTCAAGATACAGATGTGTCAGTTGTATTTGTCAGGAAAATACACATATGCAGGGCTTGCAGAAACATACAACATCAGCAAAAGAACACTTCGGGAATGGGTGTTAAAATATAACGCAAATTGCAAGTGCAAGTCGGACACCTGCACTTGCAATTTGCGTGATAAAATAGATACGGCTGTCAAAGGAAATAAAAAGGTTAAAAAAGTGATTGTCGTATCTGGTGTGGGAGTATTATTCGTGTGTACGATTGCTATTGTTGCAAGTATCTTGGCATAAACGCCCAAATCTAAAAAACAGTTTGTGCGGATAGCGGCAAGCACGAATTTATTGGGCAGGCCAGGGGCGCACTTCTATGCACTTTTCGTTGTATCTTGCAGCGCGCGAGTTTGCGCCGCAGAAGCTTTCCCTGTGTAAGGGGCGGAGGCGTTGTCAATCCCTCCGTCAGCCTAACGGCTGACAGTTCCCTTTCGATGCCTTTTGCAAAAAATCCAACCTATGATCGTAATCACAGGTCGGATTCCTGTTTTATGAATCTCCGCAGCAGAAGCTGCGGAGATTTTTTCTGTTTTCCGATTCATTCGAAAACCCGGCGAAGCGATTCTCGTCGGCTCAATAGTACGAGCGGCCCCAGGTGGCAGTCTCGTAATTTGCGAGGAAGTCGGCGTTCGCGCGCTCGGTCGGCGTGAGCGAATTGTTATCGAACGACGCGCCGGGCACCGTGCCGTGATACCAGCTCTGGGCCTCGAAATAGGCCGCGATCTGCGGCGTCTGGAAGATGCGGCCGTGGCGCGCAAAAATTTCATTGCGGGCAAGGCAGCACTGCTCCCACGTGAGGTCCGCCACGTCCGAGCGCGTGAGCAGGCGCGCGGCGCTGTCCGGCAGGATGTAGCCGCCGGCGGAAGGCGTCGGCGCGGGGCTCGGCGTCGGGGTCGGGGTGGGACTCGGTGTCGGGGTCGGCGCAGCAGACGGCTCCACCGTCGCCGTCACGGCCGGGGTCACGGCCGCAGCCGGGTCCTTCGGCTTGGGCTTGACGTTGAGCGCGATGAGCAGCACGATCAGCGCCACGCCGAGCGCGGCAAAGATCGCGATGAGCAGCGTCTTGCTGCGCGGCGCGTCCTTGTCCTCCGGCGCGGGGTCATACGGCGCATCCTCCTCCCAGCCGGGCACCGGCGCATCGTCGGCCCAGGGATCGTCCTGCGGCTCGGCTTCATCATCCCAGTCGTCGGCAGGAGCGGGGTCCTGCCAGCCGGTGGCGGAGTCGTCCCCGCCCCAGCCGTCCGGCGGGATGTTTTCGTCCTGCCGCGCTTCCGGCAGCGCCTGCTCACCCCCGCAGTAGGGGCACCAGCGCGCATCATCCGGGATATCTCGTCCGCAGTAGGGACACTGCATTGGCTTCACCTGCCCTTTCACACACACAAATGATTTTCCTCAATGTACCATATCCCCGGCCATACCGCAAGGATAAAAAATGTCCCCCGGTTGTTCGCCGGGGGACAAAAGAAACACTGTTAACCCGCGATGCGCTTGGCGCCAACGTAGTTCTTCAGGTAGTAGCTCGAGCTCAGGTCGCTGATGACGACGCAGCCTGCGCCGGAGCTGCTGTGGATGAACTGGCCGTTGCCGATGTAGATACCGACGTGGCCGATGCTGGAGCTGTTGCTCGCAAAGAACACCAGGTCGCCGAGCTGGAGGTTGGCCTTCTCGACATAGGTGCCGTTGTTGTTGTAGATGCTGCTGGCCACACGGCTCATGGAATAGCCGCAGAGCTTGTACACGTAGTTGACAAAGCCGGAGCAGTCAAAGCCAGAGGGGCTCATGCCGCCGTAGACATACGGCGAACCCATGTACTGCTTGGCCGTGGCGACGATGGTCTCGCCGATGGAGCCGCTGGGCGTGCTGCCGCCGGTACTGCCGCCATCCGACTTCGTGGTGGTGACGTAGGCGCTGTTGACATAGCCCTTGACGCCGTTGATGGTGACGGCCGTCCAGTCGCCGCTCGTGCCGGTGATGGTCAGCGGCGTGCCGTTGTTGTACGTGCCGAGGATGGAATAGTTCGTGCCGGCGCCGGAACGCAGACGCACGTCGTTGCCCTTGATGTAGCCGGTCTGGCTCGTGGAGCCGCCGCCGTTATTGGGCTTGGTCGTGGTCATGTAGTCCTTGCAGACATAACCGTCCTTGCCGCTGTAGCTGACTTTGTACCAGTTGCCGCTCTCGCCGGTGATGGTCATCTGCGTGCCGGTGTTGTACACGCCGAGGATGGAGCTGGTCGTGCTCGCACCCGAGCGCATGCGCACGCCGGTGCCCTTGATGTAGCCGGCCTTGCTGTCGGCCCCGCCGCCGGAGACGTAGTCCGAGCGGATGTAGCCGCTCACGCCGCCGATGGTGACCTTCGACCAGCCGTTTTCCGTGCCGGTCACGGTCAGGGCCGTGCCGTTCTGGTAGGTACCGAGGATGGAGTAGTTCGTGCCCGGGCCGGAGCGCATGCGCACATCGCTGCCCTTGACCGAACCGTTGGAGCCGGCCGTGCTGCCGCCGCTCGACGTCACGCCCGAGAGCGAGACATAGTCCGAGTGGACGTAGCCGGCGGTGCCGTTGTAGCTGACCTTGTACCAGGCGCCGCTGACGCCGGTGACCGTCATGGTCGTGCCGGAGTTGTAGGTGCCGAGGATGGAGCTGCTCGTGCTCGCGCCGGAGCGCATGCGCACGTAGCTGCCGTCGATCGTGCCGGTGCCGAAGCTGGCATCCATTTCATTGGCGCGTTTGAGGTAATCGGAAGATATGTAGCCGACGGTGCCGTTATAGACCACCGTGGCCCAGCCGCCGCTCGACTGCGAGGACACCACGACGTGGGTGCCTGCCGGGAGCGTGGAGATAATGCCGTAATTCGTTCCGGCGCCCGTTCGGAAGTTGACGGCCGTCGTCGTCGTTGCGCCGCCGGCACTCGCCGCGGAAGCCGAAACGGCCAGCGTGAGCGCGAAGAGCGCGGAAACAACGGCTGTTTTCAGAAATCGTTTCGCCATAGAATCATCCTTTGCTTAGTTATTCGCGAGCGCGCGGTCCAGCCACACAGCCGCCACGTCCATGGCGTTGTAGAGGCCGTCCTTTTCTGTCTTTTTGACCACACGGTCGCGGGATTTCAGATCCGGGTCGGTGAGCTGAAGCTGCACGGAGACCCGCGTCGCCACGTCGAGGTCCTTGACCTTTTTCGTGTCGAGGATCTGCATCATAATGATGTACTTGTCGGCCATGCTGCCGTAATAGAGCAGGTTGTCTTTCCGGCGCAGCGGATGGCCTTTGTAGCACAGTTCGGTCGATTTTGCTGCCAATGAGATACACCTCCGATACCACTGTTTTCGAATTGTAACACATTTCAATCTTTTTGTCAACACCGTGCGCCCCGCGCTGTCGTTTCGGCGCGGGGACACGCGATGGGGCAAAGCGTTTGCGCGCGGCTCAGCCGGCGTCGGCATCGTCGCCGGTGTCCTGCGACTGGCCGGAGAAATTGCCGAAAATGCCGGTCGGCGCGCCGATGGTCGGCGTCGGGAAGCTCTTGGTCGGCAGATCCTTATGGATCGGGTCCATGACGAGCTTCCAGATCTGGGCGGCGGGGTTGCCGGAGAAGTTCATATACTCGGGCATGTCGTAGCCGGTCCAGACGGCGGCCACATAGTACGGCGTGAAGCCGACGAACCAGCGGTCGCAGTTATTGGTGGTCGTACCGGTCTTGCCGCCGACGGGCATACCGGTCAGGCGGGCCTCGGTGCCGGTGCCGCTGTTGACGGCGTTGCAGAGCATGTCGGCCATGTTCCACGCGGTGTTGGCCTTGAAGGCCACGATCGTGCGCGCGGGGTTTTCGAGCACGATCTCGCCGCTGGAATCCTTGACGTAGGAATACGTGCGGCCATAGGTGAACACGCCGTCGTTGACGAAGGCGGAGTACGCCTGCGTCATCTCGCGCACGGTGATGCCGTTGGTGAGCTGGCCGAGGGCGAGCGGCGCGTAGTCGCAGTCGGACTCGGCAAGGCTCGTAACGCCGAGCTTATCCTTGAGGAACTCATACGATGCGCGCGGCGTGAGCTTGTCAAGGATCTGCGCCGAGACGGTGTTGAGCGAGCGCTGCAGCGCCTCGCGGATGGTGATGACACCGTAGTTGCCGCCGCCGGAGTTTTTCGGGTACCAGCTCGTGCCGGTCAGCTTGATATCCGCCGCGTCGTTGACTTGCGTATACTGCGTGATGAGGCCGAGCTCCATCGCGGGACCGTAGGTCGCGATCGGCTTGATGGACGATCCGGGCGGACGCTTGGACTGCGTGGCGCGGTTTGTGCCGAAGTTGATGGTCTTTTCGCCCGTACCGCCGGACAGGCCCTTGATCTCACCGGTGTAGGGATCCATGATGACGATGGCGGACTCGAACTGCTGGCCGGAGGCCGACGGGCGCTGCGGCATGTTGTCGAGGTTGGTATAGACGTCGTCGATCGCCTGCTGGATGCTCGCATCGTAGCAGGAATAGACCTGATAGCCGCCGGAATAGAGCAGCGTGCGCGCCGTGTCGCGGCTGACGCCCTTTTGCTCGACGAGGTCGTTGAGCACGTCGTTGATGACGGCCTCGGCATAGTAGCTGTAGATGGTCTGGGTGGGCTCATCGGATTCGCTGCGCACGAACACGAGCTCCTGCGCCATGGCCTCGTCATACTGCTCCTTGTTGATCCAGCCCTGCTCATACATCTGCTTGAGAATGGTCTCCTGCCGGGTTTTATTGTTCTCGCGGCTGATGAAGGGGTCGTACTTCGAGGGGTTGTTCGTGATGCCGATGATGCTCGCGCACTCGGCGAGCGTGAGGTCCTTCGGTTCCTTGCCGAAGTAGGTCTCGGCGGCAGTGTAGACGCCGTTGCAGCCCTCGCCGAAGTAGACGATGTTGAGGTACCACTCCATGATCTCTTCCTTATCATAGGACTTCTCGAATTCGAGCGCCTGGAAGATCTCGAGCAGCTTGCGCTGCACGGTGATATCGTCCTGCTTGGTGAGGTTTTTGATGAGCTGCTGCGTGATGGTCGAGCCGCCGAAGTCGTTTTTCATCGACAGGAACATGTTGATGAACGCCCCCGTCGTGCGGTACCAGTCCACGCCCTTGTGCTTATAAAAGCGCTTGTCCTCGATGGCGACGGCCGCATGCTCCATGTCCTTGGGGATGTCGGCATAGTCGACCCAGACGCGGTTTTCCGTACTCGAGAGATTCGTAAGGTTCTGCCAGTTGCCGTCGGCGTCCTCATACAGGATCGAGCTCGAGAGTGAGACCGTAAAGTCCGAGAGCTGCACGTCCAGATCCGTGGACAGGCAGTTTTTCACATAGTACGCGAAGATGCACAAAAACAAAAGCCCCGTGACGAGCAGGATCAAAAAGATCGTGCCGATCACGCGCAGGATCGTGCCCGCGACGCTGACGGTCGCATCCGCAGCCTGTGCCGCGCGTGGGGCGGATGCCGGTTTCGGTCGTTTTGCCATAGGCAATGGCCACCTCCCTGAGAATACATGTAAGCGGGGGAAACAGCGGGTCAAAGACCCGATCAAAGTCCAGCGCATAAAAACGATTAAATGATATTATAGCACACTCTGTCAACACCGGATAGCCCTTCGCGCATTTTTGTCCGGCGCGTATGGTTCGCGCACACATTGGGCAAACTTTCCGGTGAAAGGAGCGTGGCATATGAAACGAACGCTGGCACTGACAGTCGTGACGGCGCTGTGCGCCGTGTCGCCCTTCGCCGCAGGCGCGGCGATCTCTTCCCTGCAGCAGCCGGACGCGCCGGTCACCTCGTATGACGGTGCGCAGGCGGAATTTGTTCTGCGCGATTATGAGGGGTATGTGAGCGTGTTCGCCCCCGGCGGCGACCGCAAGCCCCTGCAGGTGACCGGCATCGAGACCGCCGGACTGCGCCGCACCGACCGCGAGCTGCTGCGCGGCGGCATCACCGTCGGCAGTCAGGAGCAGCTTTTGCTGCTGCTGGAGGATCTCGGCTCGTAAAAAGACTTGATTTTAGCCGCCGAATAGGGTACACTGAAATCAGAAAAAGATCACGACTGGAGGATACCCCGATGAGTGAAGCATTCGGCAGTGATTATCTGACGATCGAGGACGAGGACGGCAACGAGTTCGAGCTGGAAGTGCTCGACGAGTTTGAGCTCGACGGACAGAGTTATCTCGCGGCGCTCCCCGCCGACATGGACGAGGACGACCCCGATTTCGGCATCGTCCTGCTCAAGATCATCGAAGAAAACGGCGAGGAGCTCTTCGGCTCCATCGACGACGATGACGAACTGGACAAGGTGTATGATTATTATATGCAGGAAGTCTTCGCCGACGAGGACGAGGCGGCGGACACGGAGGAATAACTTTCTGCACAGTGCATAGCATGGGAGTAAGTCCTGCTGTGTGCGTGGAGCACGGTTTGTGCTCAGAGCCCATTTAAACCCACATCTCTCATAAGGGATGCCAGAACTTCCGCTGCGGATTGCAGGCCTCCCGGCCGGCTGAAAGATGCCGGTTGGACGTTGGAAGCAAAGAAACAGCAGAGAGGCGACCCACCTGCCTTCTTGTGCAGGTTGTAACTGGGCTCACACGGCATTGGCGGGCTGGCCGGCAGCGAAAGCTGCCGGCTTTTTCTTGCCCTCTTGGGCAAGAAAAAGCCGGATCTTATCCGAGGCGGATGAGGTAGAAAGGCCGCGTCACCTTCTCCATGAGGGAAAGGCTTAAAAAATGCGCAGCGCAATCCATTGACAACCTCTCCCGCCGGGCTTATCATAACCGCGGCGGCACGCGCTGCGTGCCGAATCCCACACAGACGAAAGGAAATCCGCCATGCTCCGCTTCCAGAATGACTATTCCGAGGGCGCACACCCGAACGTTCTGCGCGCCCTGTGCGACACGAATCTCAGCGCCGCCCCCGGCTATGGACTCGACGACGACTGCCGCCGTGCGGCCGATGCTATCCGCGCCCGCTTTGCCTGTCCGGATGCCGACGTGCACTTTCTCGTCGGCGGCACGCAGACGAACCAGCTCGCCGCGTCCGCCTTCCTGCGCCCGTGGGAGGCCATGGTCGCGGCCGATACCGGCCACATCAACGTGCACGAGACCGGGGCCATCGAGGCCACCGGCCACAAGGTGATCGCCATGCCCGGCACGGACGGCAAGCTCACCCCCGCCGCCATCGCGGACGCCGCCGCGCAGCACTGCGACACGCCGGGCGTGTACGACGAGCACATGGTGCTGCCGCGCATGGTGTACGTGTCCGACGCGACGGAACTCGGCACCATCTACACGAAAGCGGAGCTGGCTGCCCTGCGCGCGGCGTGCGATGCGCACGGCATGTACCTCTACCTTGACGGCGCGCGGCTGGCGCAGGCGCTCACGGCCGTGGGCAATGACCTGCAGCCGGAGGACCTGCCGCGGCTGTGCGATGCGTTTTACATCGGCGGCACGAAAAACGGCCTGCTCTTCGGCGAGGCGATGGTCATCGTCAACGACGCGCTCAAGCCGGGCTTCCGCCGCGCGATGAAGCGCAACGGCGCCATGCTCGCCAAGGGCCGTCTGCTCGGCGTGCAGTTTGCCGCCGCGATGGCGCACGACCTCTGGCTCGACATGGGCCGCCACGCCGACACACAGGCGCAGCGCATCGCCGCCGCGCTCACGGACCGCAATGTGCCGATGTACGTACCCTCGCCGACGAACCAGATCTTCCCCATCCTGTCGGACGCGCAGATCGCGCGGCTGCAGGAGCAGGTCGCGTTTTACACGACCGCCCGCGTGGACGCGGCGCACCAGGCCGTGCGCTTTGTGACCTCGTGGGCCACGACGGACGCGCAGGTCGACGCGCTGCTGGCCGTGCTGGCGCAGGTGCTGGACTGAGCGCACGACATCGGAATACGGAAACACGCCCGACGCATCTGCGTCGGGCGTGTTTTCTGCTTTACAAATGTTCCTTCTGCATCTTCGCCCAGCGGCGGGGATACTTCGGCGGCGTGGGCGCCGTCTTGCGGATGACGACGACGCTGTGCGTCACGTCCGTGCCGGGGATGGTGTAGCGCACCGTGCGCTCATACGTGCCGCCGAGCTTGCCGATGGCGCCGCGCGCCTCGTCGAGCTCCTCGGCGCAGTCCGGCCCCTTCATGGCGAGGAACACCCCGCCCGTGCGCACAAACGGCAGACACAGCTCGCACAGCAGGTACAGCCGCGCGACCGCGCGCGAGACCGCCGCGTCAAACTGCCCGCGCAGCTCCGGCGCCTCCTCGGCGCGCGCGTGCAGGCACGTCACGTCCGCGAGGCCGGTGGCGGCGCAGACGTCGCCGAGAAAGCGCACGCGCTTATCGAGACTGTCGAGCAGCGTGAGCGAGATGTCCGGCTGCGCGATCTTCAGCGGCAGGCCGGGAAAGCCCGCGCCGGTGCCGACGTCGATGACCGACTTGCCGGCAAGCGGCTCGACCGTCAGCAGGGCGGCCGAGTCGAGAAAGTGCAGCTGCGCCACGTCCGTCTCGCCGTGGATGGCCGTCAGGTTCATGACCTTGCTGCGCTCGTCGAGCAGCGTGTAATATGTCTGAAAGCGGGCCAGCGCCGCCGCATCGAGCGGCAGACCCAGCGCGGCAAAGCCCGCGCGCAGAAGTTCGTCCATGCTTGCCTCCGAAAATGATTGGTTGCGGCCATCTTATCACATTCTCTCCCGCGCGTCCAGCCCCGGGCGGGTGCGGGTGAGCCGGCACGCCGGGTAAAGCAGACCTCTTCCGCCGCATCCGCTTCGCTGCGCTCAGCACCTTCTCGGCAGGGAGAAGGCTTGGCACCGGTCGAGCGGGCGCGGCAGCGGGATCACCATGGCGCGTGACGCCACGAAAAACCGCCCGCACGGGGCTCCGTGCGGGCGGGAACACTGCCTGTGCAGCTATTATGCGTAAAAGACGTGGTCGCCGATCGTGGCCGTGTAGGTCAGGCGGCTGTTGAACCACGAGGCATTGCATGCCGAGGGATTGATGAAATACAGGCTCTCGCCCACCGGGTCATACCCCTCGAAGGCGAGCTTCGCCGCGAGCTCGGCGTCCTCGTCCGGCGTAAGGCTGATGCGCCCGTCGGCCGTGGGCGAAAACTGCGCCACACCGCCGCGCCGGTCGAACACGACCTCCTTGACGCTGTTGGGGAAGCGCTCATCCGCCACGCGGTTGAGCACGACATTGCCGACCGCGATCTGCCCGTCCATGGGCTGGTTGCCGGCCTCGGCATTGATGATGTGGCTGAGCCAATAGACATCGCGCGCACCGTAATAGCTCTCGCCGCTCTCGAGCAGCGCCTGCTCCGACGCGTCGACACGCAGGCTGGTATGGTCCGCGCTGAACGCGGCCGTGACGCCGAAGATCTTCTCCAGATCCGCCAGCGGCAGCACCACTTCCCCGTCGAGGGCATACACGCCGTCGGGCGCATAGAAGCAGCGGCCGTTGGCCGTGTAATACATCGCGCCGTAGGTTGCCGTGATGTCCGCACCGTCGACCGTAACGGTCTCGGTGTCGCCGTCGGTGACCGTGTCGCTCTCGAGGCCGAGCATCTCGGCAAACGCATCCGCCGGGAGCCAGACCGCATCATCGAGCACGTAGCAGTAGCCGCCGAAGCGGTCGTCCACGTACACGGGCGTGTAGTCGCAGGCGACGGTCTCGGTGTAGTCGCCGGCGTCCATGCCGACGGCGACCGTGCGCACGACCGGCAAGGTCGCCTGCGCGGCGGCCTGCACCGCGAGCTTCTCGCCGCGCTCGGGCGCGGCCAGGGACGCGTCCCCGCTCACGACCGCCTTTGCCGCCAGCGCGCTGCCGTCCGGTCCGGCGGCCAGCGCCGAGTTTTCACCGGCGAGCCAGAAAAATCCGCACAATAAGCCGCAAAGCAGGCAGACGATGCACATCAGCGACAGGCCCGACTTTACGGACAGGCCCGCTTTCTTGGTTCGATTCATGACGTGCAGCCTCCTTTGCCGTTTTGTTCTCGGGTGCAGCGGGCGCAAAACATTTCCATCCACGCACCCAGCGGGCGCGTTCGTGATACGGCGCCTTGCCCCGTTACGGATAATTATATTCATTTTTCAAACCGCACGCAATCGGCAAATTGCACAAAGCATGTTTTTAAGTTCTGAATAATATCCACAAAAAATTGCGTAAACAACAAAATATAGTGTTATGTGACGTTATTCTACGCAAGAAATTGTGTTGTTTACTTTGACCAAACGCGGCGATTCGACGCAAAGTGACGAAAATAAAAAGATGCAAGTTCGCAAAAAATTCTTGCAAACTTGCATTATGTCAACTATTTTTATTATTTGAAAGAATTATGTTAATCTTTTTCCCGCCTCACAGCGCCTGACGCAGCGCCTTGGCGAGCTGGTCCGGGCAGGAGGTCGGCTTGCCGCCGCAGCGCACGCCCTCCATGCGCTCGATGGCCTGCTGCACCGGCATCCCCACCAGGAGCCGCGAAATGCCCTGCAGGTTGCCGCTGCACCCCCCTTGCACCTCAACTTGGCGGATAATTCCGTCCTCCACCTCCACCCGCATCAGGCGGGAGCAGACGCCCTTCGGCCGGTATGTGATCGTCATGACGACGCCTCCTCTAAATTTTTTCTGCTCCCAGTATAGCAGATGCGGTGACATAATTCCACCCCCGAAACCATATATATTGTGGAGAACTTGATCGGAGGTGAGCAGATATGACGCTGCGGCAAAAACTGGCCTGTGTGGGGCTGACCGTGTTCGGTCTGCAGATCGCATCGGCCGCGGCGGGCGGCGCACCGCTCGCGGACAGGCTGCGGCTCTGGCTCGACCCGGAGCAGTTGCTTCTGGCATCGGTGCGCATGGAGCTGGGTGCGCCGCCGGTGGACGCGTCCCCCACGCCGGAGGCAACGGCGGCGCTCAGCGCAGCCACGCCCGCGCCGGAGGCGACACCCGCCCCCACTACGGACGCCGACACCGACGAGGACGCCCCGACCACGACGGCCGACGGGCTGCCCATCGTGGCGACGAGCATCGCGGGCGGGCTGAGCATCAAAAACGAGACGGACATCGCGGTGGACGCGGCGGCGCTGCTGCAGCAGGGCCCGGCCGTGACGCTGCCGGCGGGCGAGCCGCAGATCCTCATCATGCACACGCACGCGAGCGAGGCCTTCACCCCCGCGGGGCGCGACCTCTACCCCGCGAGCGACACGTGCCGCACGGAGGACACCAATTATAATATCGTGCACGTGGGCGACGTGCTGGCCGACACGCTCGAAGCCGCCGGGCTGCAGGTGCTGCACGACCGGACGATCTACGACTACCCGAGCTACACGGGCTCTTACAACCGCTCGGGCGCGGCCGTACAGGAGTATCTGAGCCAATACCCGAGCCTGCGCATCGTCATCGACCTGCACCGCGACGCGCTGTGCTCGGACAGCGTGGTCTACAAGACCGTGGCCGAGCTGCCCGACGCCGCGTGCTCGCAGGTGATGCTGCTCGTGGGCACGAACGCCTCGGGCCTCTACCACCCGTACTGGGAGGAGAATCTGCGCCTGGCGGTGTACCTCCAGGACGCGGTAAATACGGCGCACCCGACGCTCATGCGGCCGATCACGCTCGTCAACGAGCGCTACAACCAGCACCTCACGCGCGGGTCGCTCATCATCGAGGTCGGCAGCAGCGGCAACACGCTGCAGGAGGCCACGCGCGCCGTGCGCCTGTTCGGCGAGAGCGCGGGGCCGGCGCTCGCCCGGCTCGTGCAGTGACCGGACCCGACACGGTGCGACATATTATAATAGGTATAAAACCACCCCCGGCGGGCGAGAATCTCCGCAGACGGAGCTTCCGGCCAAAGGGGGTGGTTTCATGCAGGTACGCAATTACATGACGGGCGCTGCCGCCGTGACGCATCCGGACGAGCCGGTCGTCGCCGCCGCGCGGCTGATGCGCATGCGCGGCATCGGCGCGCTGCCCGTGTGCGAGGACGACGGCACGCTCGCCGG
>ENA-UONZ01001431-UONZ01001431.1-human-gut-metagenome-genome-assembly--contig:-C93old-NODE-1431-length-26428-cov-6.724984_pt1 | contig 26428 bp, 33 predicted proteins | sample MGYA00242468_ERZ724015 | MGnify/ENA metagenome assembly ERZ724015
GGTAATGTACGTCCCTCTTTCCATTTTGAAACGGACCCCCAAAAAAGATGAAACCGTGGAGATCGGCGACGACGTTTACACAATCACAAAGGTTCACCCGGAAGTCGGGGAAATCGTGCTTTATTTAGAGGGGCTGACCGAATGATTGAGATAACGAACGAACAGATCGAGCGGGTTAATCGGCTTTTAGGGGACATCAAAGGCGCGCCGAACCGGGCGCTTTTCAACGTCATCAACCGGGCGCTGGGTACGGTGCGTTCACAATCGGGAAAGGTTATCCGAGAAACGTACAACATCAAGCAATCAGACATTACCGCGAATCAAAACATGAAGATGAAGCGGGCAACCGCGGGCGACTTGGTGGGTTCTATTGAGTTTGCCGGAACGGTAATACCGCTAAAGCGATTCAAGGTTTCGCCGTCCGCCCCCGCGCAACGCACGGTTTCCGTGTCCGTATTGCGTGCGGAGGGCGGGAAGCGGTTGGAATCGGCATACGTCGCAGATTTGGGCAAATACGGTGTGGGCGTGTTTGAACGACTGACGCGACGGCGTGATTCGTCGCAACAGCTTTACGGACCGTCTACCGCACACATGATGGGTAATGAAAACGTGCTTGACAAGGTGGAACAAGCGGCACAAGAAACTATCGACAAGCGCGTTGAACAGGAAATCACCCGTATTCTGAACGGGTACGGAGGATAAGACATGACACCGTTAGAACTGCTGGACGCTTTGAAAGCGTTTATCGAAGAAAATACAAAAGACATCTTGCTACCCGTCCGGGTGGACAGGAAAAGCGGAGAAGCGAAAGAACGGCCAGCGGAGGTTTACAAAATGCGACTTCCAACAAAGGACGCAGAAACAAAGCGGATTCCGTATGTTCTTTTGCAGTACATCAAAAGCACAGACACGCAGACCGCCGGGGAAATGCCGGAAAGTTCGTGCATGGTGCGGATCGTCGTCGCCACCTATTCGGAGGACGGCGAAGAGGGCGCTTTGTGCGTCCTGAATCTGCTTACCCGGATTCGTATTGCGTTTTTGCGCGACGGCGTGATTGCAGAACGCTTCATGCTGAAACTGCCTATTGAAATGATCGTCTACCCGGACAGCACACCGCCTTATTATTTGGGCGAAATGATGACCGAATGGAAAATGCCGATTGTAGAAAGTGAGGTTCAAAAAGTATGGCAATAGAGTATAAACCCGGAATGACAAAGCCGGAATTGCTGGAACTTGCCGTTGTGAACGGGATTGACGTTGACGACAGCATGACGAAAGCGAAAATTATCGCCGCTATTGACGCGCACAACGCGCAGGAAGCCGCCGAAAGCGGCGGGGAGGGTAACAACACCACACCGGACGAAAACGACGGGCAGAGCGGCGCAGAGAGCGGCACGGGCAACGCCGACGCGGGCGGCGGCGACGATACCGCCGGGAACGGTGAAGAGGACGAACAGGACGGCGCAGGAAGCGACGAAGAGCCGGGAGAGGGTAACAACACCACCCCGGACGAAAACGCCGCACAGAGCGCCACAGAGGGCGAACAGGACGTGCCGGGCGGGTACGACTTGTTCGTTTATGCTGGGCCGACCTTGCCCCGCGGACGGCTGAAAGAAAATGCCGTGTTTCGCGGCACGTTCGAGGACGTGAAAGCCTACCTTGCAGACGTGCTGGAGGTTTACCCGCAAGTGGCGCGGCTGATCGTTCCCGTAAACAGGTTGGCGGCATTTTCTGTCAAGGTCAAAACCCCCGGCAACCTTGCACACAAGTATTATAGCGACATTGTTTCGGCAATGCGCGGCAATAGGGAGGTATAAAAATGGCTGAATTTTATCACGGCGTATCTACAAGACAGGCCGACACATCGGTAACAACGCCCGTAACGGCTGATTCCGGCATTGCATTCATCATCGGTGCGGCCCCGGTACATACCGTCGGCGGCGCGGTGAATGACCCGATCATGTGCCAGAACTACGCCGAAGCCGTCGCCGCTTTGGGGTATAGCGACGACTGGAAGAATTACCCCATTTGCGAAGCGATCTATTCGCAATTCAAGCTTTACGGCGTGTCCCCCGTCGTTTTCGTGAACGTGCTGGACCCCGCGAAGCACAAGAAAGCCGCCGAGGAAGCGAATTACCCGCTGACCGACGGCAAGGTTCTTTTGCCGCTGGAAGCCCTGAAAGACACGGTGAAAGTCACCGGGTACGACATCGGAACAGATTTCGACCTGTTTTACGACGGCGGGAATCTGATTCTTGAAGTGCTGGAGGGCGGCGAAATCCCCGAAAATACGGGCGAACTGACCATTGCGTTTGACGCGGTGGACCCGTCCGCGATCACGGAGCGGGATATTATCGGCGGGTTTGACACCAATACGAAGAAGTATTCCGGGCTTGAACTGATTGACAAGGTTTTCCCGAAATACGGAATCGTCGCCGACCTGATCGTTGCCCCCGGCTGGTCCGATAAGTCGGAGGTTGCCGCGGTCATGGCGGCAAAGGCCGCGAACATCAACGGCGTTTTTGAGGGAAAAGCCCTGATTGACGTTGACACGGAAGCGGTCAAGCATTACGCCGACGTTCCGGCATGGAAGAAAGCACAGAACATCAACGCAAAAACACAGGTTCTTTGCTGGCCTTTGGTGAAGCTGGGGGACCGCGTTTTTCATTTGTCCGTTCAGGCGGCGGGACGAATGGGGTTGACCGATTCGGACAACGGCGGTTGCCCGGCGGAATCCCCGTCGAACAAGCTTTTGCAGATGGACAGCGCCGTTCTTGCTGACGGCGCGGTGATTCTGCTTGACTTGCAGAATGCCAACTACCTGAACAGCAACGGCATTGTGACCGCCCTTAACTTTATCGGCGGCTATGTGCTTTGGGGTAATGAAACCGCCTGTTTCCCCGCTGATACCGACGTAAAGAATTACTTTATCGCCGTTTCCCGTATGTTTGGCTGGGTTGCAAATTCCTTGATTTTGACCTATTGGAGCAAGGTTGACAAGAAGATGACCCGGCGACTGATCGACAGTATTGTTGATTCCGTGAATATTTGGCTGAACGGCCTTGTCGCGGAAGAGCAGTTGCTGGGCGGACGCGTCGAGTTCAGAGAGGACGAAAACAGCACGACCGCGCTTATGGCGGGAAAGGCCGTTTTCCATGTGTTTTTGACCCCGCCCAGCCCGGCGAAAGAACTTAATTTCGTGCTGGAGTACGACGCGGAGTACGTCGCCGCGGCGCTGACGGCGTAAAGGAGGGTACAGACAATGAAAGTTGATAACGGTACAACTAACTTTGCCGTATATGAGGACGCAACCGAATTTTACGGCATGGCGGAAGTTACGCTTCCCGAAATCTCGCAGATTGCGGAAGAGGTCAAGGGCGCGGGCATTTCCGGCGCATTCAACGGCGCGTTCGTGGGCCACATCGAAGCTATGACGTTGACCCTGAATTTCCGTTCCGTGACCGCCGCCGCGATCAAGCTTGCGGAGCCGCGGAACCACCAGCTTGACCTCCGCGCCGCCCAGCAGTATTGGGACAACACCGCGGGCAAGTTCGTTCAGCAGGCTGTCAAACACGTTTTGATTGTAACGCCGACGAAGTTTGCCCCCGGAAAACTTGCCCCCGCCGCGTCCGCGGAAGCTTCCGGGGAGTATTCGGCAACCTATTTCGCAACCTATATCGACGGAGTAAAGAAGATGGAAATTGATATTCTGAACTTCATTTACTACGTCAACGGAACGGACTACCTCGCGGACGTTCGCAAGGCGTTGGGCAAGGCGTAAGACCCGGCAGGACTTCCCCGCCGGGCTTTCTTATGCCTTTTTCTGTATCTAAAAATCTGAAATAACGAATCGGAGGAAAAGACAATGAGCGAAGCAATCAAGAATACCGCTACACAGGGCGCAGAACAGGCCGCAGGGACGGCGGCAACATCTACCCCGGCAGTTACCTCGGAAGCCGCAAAGAAGCCCACAGGGGCGAACGTGGGCGTTTATACGCACAAGTTCAAGACCCCGTTTGAATACGGCGGCGCGACCTATGAGGAATTGACGTTCAATTTTGAGCGTTTGACCGGGCGCGACATGGTGGCAATCGAAACCGAAATGCAGATGAACAACGAATACGCGCTTGCGCCTGAAATCTCCCGGAACTTCCAGAGCAAGATGGCGGCGCGGGCCGCGGGTATCGGAAGCGACGTGCTGGACGCTATGCCGTTGCCCGACTTCAACCGTATTACGAACGCCGCGCGTGATTTTTTACTGTCTACGGGCTATTAAAACGCCCGGCCCGCTGGTGGCGGCGGGAGTGTTACCGACTTGCAAAGGCAACAAACACGCCTATTCCGTTTTGGCTTGATTGCACAACGGCGGAGATCATGCAATGGATAAGGGACATAAACGCCGCCGCCGCGGAAGATAAAGAACGCGCGGAGAGAGAACGACAGCAAAGGGGGTGAGCCTTTGGCGGGAAGAAAAGAATTTGAATTGCTTTTTAAGCTTCAGGCGACGCTGGGGAGCGGGTTTAATTCCAGTTTCAACAGCGCGATGAACGCGTCAAAGCAGTTACAAGGCAACCTTTCCAAAATCAACACGCTTTCCGGGAAGATCGAGGGTTTCCAAAAGCAGAGCGCCGCGCTTGAAGCGAATAAAGACAAGCTGGCGAAGCTGACAGAGGAACACGACCGCTTACAGCGGGAAATGAGCCAAACGGAACAGCCGTCGGAAGCCTTGCGGCAGAAGATGGAAAAGAACGCCCGCCAGATTGAGCAAACCACCGCAAAAATTCAGGAACAGGAAGCCCGGCTGGGTCAACTTGGCGACGAACTACGCGACGCAGGGGTTGACACAGACCATTTGACGGAAGAGAACGAACGGCTGGCCGAAAGTTACGAACAGGTCCGCCGGAATCAGGACAGGCTGGCAAAAATCGGACAGGCACAGCAGAAAAACAGCGAAGCAATTTCAAAGACAAAGACGCAACTTGCCGGGACGATTGGAACTATTGCCGCGCTGGGTACGGCGATCTATGCCGGACCTGTGCAAAAATCAATGGAGTTTCAGACGGCGATGGCGAAAGTCGGCACGATTGCCGACGCAAACGTTGTTCCCCTTTCGCAAATGCAGAAAGAAATCATCAATCTGTCAAATGCGCTGGGGGTCAACGCAAGCACCGTCGCAGAGGACGTTTACAACGCGATTTCCGCAGGGCAAAAAACCTCCGACGCGGTGGCGTTCGTGGAAAAAGCGACCATGCTTGCAAAGGGCGGCTTTGCTGAAACCGGGCAGGCGCTGGACGTTCTGACGACGATTCTAAATGCCTATGGTATGGAATCGTCGAAAACGGAAGAAATTTCTAATATGCTGATTACGACACAAAACCGCGGCAAAGTCACCGTTGCGGAATTGTCGTCGGTCATGGGTAAAGTGATTCCGACCGCGAATGCAAACAACGTCGCGCTGGAACAGCTTTGCGCGGGCTACTCTATTATGACCGCCCGCGGTATTGCCGCCGCCGAAACGACAACGTACATGAACAGTATGTTGAACGAATTAGGAAAAAGCGGCACGTCGGCGGATAAAGCGTTAAGACAGGCCGCGGGAAAAGGATTTAGCGAACTGATGGCGGAGGGGAAAAGCCTTGCGGACGTTCTGGACATCTTGCAGGGCGAAGCCGACAAGAGCGGTAAAACCCTTGCGGATATGTTCGGGAGCGCGGAAGCAGGAAAAGCCGCCCTAACGCTGATGGCAAACGGCGCAGAGGGGTTCAACGACGAAGTTTCCGCAATGGTAGACAGCGCCGGGGCCGCACAATCCGCCTACGAAAAAATGATGGACACGACCGAAGAGAAGATCAAAAAGGCCAAAACCGCCTTATCGAACCTCGGTATCGTGTTAGGCGATACGTTCTTGCCGTATGTAACGACCGCGGCGGAAAAATTGTCGGATTTGGTGACAAAATTTTCAGCATGGGCGCAGGAAAACCCGGAATTGCTTTCAACAATCGTAAAGGTTGCCGCGGCCCTTTTAGGCTTAAAGGCCGGAGGACAAGCGGGAAAGCTTGCATTCTTGGAAATCAAGGGCGGAATATTGGGGATTCAAGGCGCATTTGCGAAGCTGAAAGCGTTTAGCGGGTCCGGCGGTATAAAGAGCCTGTTTTCAGGGCTTGGAGGTATCAAAGGAAAGCTTTTGCCCCTTATTGGTATCATCGGCGGCGTTGCACTTGCAATCAAACTGATTTCCGGCAATCTTGAGGGGGTCCGCGGATGGATTCAACAGACATTCGGTGACGGTGCGCTTGCTGTATTTGACAAGGTGTGGGGCGCGATTCAGAACGTCGGCGCAGCTATTAAAGGCATTTTCAGCGGTGAGAACATCGGAAACGCGCGAAACTTCTTTGAAGAGCATTTCGGAGAAGCGGGCGTTGCCGTGTTTGATTCAATCATCGGCGTTGTAGAACAGTTAAAGGGAATCTTGCCGGGCCTGTTAGATCAATTCGCCCAGCTTGCCACTTCCCTACTACCCGTCATCGGAAGTCTGATACAACAGATTTTGCCGTTGATCGGGCAGATTATCGCAACGGTGCTTCCTGTTCTGTTTGACCTTATCGCCCAGCTATTGCCCGTTATAGGGCAGATTGTCGAAGCGATCTTGCCCGTGCTGATTCAGCTTGTGGAAACCCTTGTTCCCATTGTAATGCAGATCATAGAAGCGGTGCTTCCTATTCTGCAACAGCTACTTGAAGCACTTACGCCGATCATTCAGCAGATCATAGACAACATTCTTCCTATTGTGATCGACCTGATTATGACGGTGGTTTCAGCAATTCAACCGCTTGTAGAAGCGATATTGCCCGTTCTGCAATCGCTACTTCAAGCACTTATGCCGATTATACAGGCCGTTGCCGAACTGTTTAGCAACGTGCTGGGGGCGGCAATTAACGCAATTTCAGGCATTTTGAACGGGCTGACACAGATTTTACAAGGACTTATCACGTTTATTACAGGCGTGTTCACGGGTAACTGGAAACAGGCTTGGGAGGGCGTGAAAAGCATATTCAGCGGGATATGGGAAGCGATCAAGAGCGTTTGCACGGGCGTTATGAACGGCATTATTTCCGTTATCAACACCGTTATAGGCGGCTTGAACAAGCTGAAAATTCCCGATTGGGTCCCCGGAATCGGCGGGAAAGGAATCAATATACCGCTTATTCCCATGCTTGCAAAAGGTTCAAAATACACCCCTGACACGTTCATTGCGGGCGAAGCGGGGGCGGAGCTTGTCACGAACGCAAGGGGCCGGACCGTATTTAACGCCGCACAGACGGGGCGAATCTTTGAAAATATCAACGCGGCCCGTGAAGCGCAGGACGGAACGACGGTTGTTACCCTCTTGCCATTACTGCAAGCGGCGCTTTCGGCGGCGCGCGTCGGTCCGGGCGGAGTTTCGGCCCCGACCGTTACCGCGGAATCGCCGCAAGGCGGGGGCATTGTCATTCACAGCGCGCCCGTTTTCCATGTGGGAAGCGAAGCGCAAGCGGAGGACATCGAAGAATTGTTAGACAGGCGGGACGAAGAACTTTTGGATAAGTTCGACGACCGAATGAAGCAAAGGGAGGACGACGAAAGGCGGCGGAGGTATGACTAAATACACAACCATTGCCGGGGATATGTGGGACGGTATCGCCTACAAAACGCTGGGCGACGAAGCATACACCGACAGGATTATGAAAGCGAACCCGCAACACCGCCGGACCGTTGTTTTCCCGGCGGGGGTCACGCTGGATATACCCGACGCGGAAGCGCGGATTTCGGCGGAGTTGCCGCCGTGGAAAAGGGGGCGGACGACATGAACGCACGGCGAACCGTCGTCCGCCTGACCTTTGATGGTACGGACGTTTCAGAGGACATCAATAAGTATCTTCAATCGCTGTCCTATACGGACAATGAACAGGACGAAACGGACGATTTGCAACTTACCCTTGACGACCGGGAGGGTGTGTGGCTTGGAAGCTGGTTAAACACTTCCGAACAGAAAGCGAAAGAAACCCCGAAAACGTCAAGCGGAGATTGGAAGATCGGCGACGAAGTAACAGTAAGCGGCAGGCCGCAATACAGCAGTTACGGCGACGGGAACCCCGGCGCGGCCCTTTCGGGGTACAAGGGGAAAATAACGTATTTGAACCTGAAAAGCGGGGTTCCCTATCCTATACACGTCGATCAAAAGGGCTGGTTTGCAGAAAATCAGGTCACAAAAACCGACGGAAAGCAGGAAACAGCAAAGCAAAGCGGCGGAAGCGGCGGAAAGGGAATTGAACTTTCCGCCGTTATCATTCAAAAGAATTGGGATTCAGACGGGAAAGACCGGGTGCTGGATTGCGGAACGTTTCAAATTGACAGCGTGGACGGAAGCGGTCCGCCGTCGAAAGTGACGATTAAAGCGGGGTCAATTCCCTACACTTCAACGATTCGGACGCAGAAAAAAACAAAAGCGTGGGAGCAATACACCCTTTCGGGAATTGCGAAAGAGATTGCCGGGAAAAACGGCCTGACGTGTATGTTTGAATCAGCGTTCGACCCGCTTTATACGCGGAAAGAACAAGTGCAGGAATCGGACATCACCTTTTTACAGCGGATTTGCAAGGCCGCGGGGATTTCTCTTAAAGTAACCGCGAAAATCATTGTTCTGTTTGACGCGGCGGCGTATGAGAAGAAAGACGCGATACGCAAAATCAAACGCGGAGCGGCGGACGTGAAGCGGTACAGCTTCAACACAAGCTTTCAAGACGCGTCGTACAGCAGTTGTCACGTGACCTATACGGACCCGTCGAGCGGGAAAACCTATGAAGCAACATACGAGGCCCCGGACGCGGACCAAAACGGAAGCGGGCAGGTGCTGGAGGTCAAAGAAAAAGTTTCAAGCAATGCGGAAGCGAAAACCCTTGCAGAAAAGCGGTTGCGCGAAAAAAACGGACAGCAGTTCACGGCAAGTTTTACCCTTGTCGGCGACGCGACGCTTGTTGCGGGCGTAACCGTAAGCGTTGAGGGGTACGGCGCTTTTAACGGAAAATACATCGTGGAGAGCGCGACGCATTCCGTTTCGTCAAGCGGGTACACGACAAGCGTTAAACTACGCCGGGTTTTGGAGGGATATTGATGGGAGAAACAAGCGTTTTCAAAAATATTGTACGGACGGGCTGGGTTTCTTCCGTCAATGCCGCCGACAGAACCGCCCGCGTCACCTTTAAGGACATGGGAACAACCTTTGTTTCGGGTCCTCTAAAGGTGATAAAGAATCCGCCGTTCATTCCGGCGGCGGGAGTTGTTCAGGCGACAGAGGAAAAGAGCGGAGGAAGCGGCGACGCGGCCTTTGCGTCACACAAGCACAACGTTACAATCAGTCCGTGGCTTCCGTCGCCGGGCGATTATGTGCTTTGTCTTTATATCCCAACGGGCGACGGCGACGGGTTCGTGATAGGAGGGATATAAAAGATGGCAGTTATAGGAACTTGGGGCGACATCACCTTTGCCGTTTCAAGAAATCAGATCAAGACGTTTGACGGCCTGAAATGGGACAGCGGCGCGAAGTATTCGACGCATGACAGGCATTTGAAAGAACCCCTTTTAGAGTTCACAGGGACAGACGTTGAAAGCATGACGTTTACAATGTTCTTTTCCGCCTTTTTGGGAGTGAACCCGATTGCGGAGGTTTCAAAACTGCTTAAAGCAATGCGCCGCGGAGAGGTTCACCGTCTTGTCATCGGCCCAAAAGCCTACGGCACAAACAAGTGGGTCATCACGAAGCTTTCAAATTCGCTGAACCGATATGACAACCGCGGAAATCTGCTTGTCGCAAAAGTGAGCGTCACAATGAAATCGTATTCAAGCCGTTAAGGGGGTGAGAGCGTGGCGCACATCATAAAGGCTTACGACCTGAAAAATATAAACCTTGCCCCGGAAACGAGGGAAGAAGAGATTTTACAGAATGTGGCGGTCATCATATCAACGCCGAAATTCTCCGTTCCTCTTGATCGGGGGCTGGGAATGGCACAACGGTTCGTTGACAGGCCGATTCAGGTTGCACAATCTATCCTTATTTCGGAGGTTTTAGACGCGGTGGAGCGGGACGAACCGCGGGCGGAAGTGCTGGGCGTTACCTATGAAATGGGCGGCACGCCCGGCACGCTGATTCCAGTTGTGGAGGTGAACATAATTGACGACGAAAGTTAGAGAATACCCCGATATTCACTTTGTAGACACGGACACAAACACGCTTGTAAATGCCCTGATTCAGTCTTACGAAGCGTTCACCGGGCGGACATTATACCCGGCGGACCCGGCGCGCCTGTTTATCCTTTGGGTGGCCGACATCATCATTCAAGAGCGGGTAAACATCGACTTTTCGGCCCGGCAGAACGTACCGCGGTATGCAGAGGGTGAATATTTGGATTCCCTCGCAGAACTGTTCAAGGACGCTTACCGATTGGAGCCGGAAAAGGCAAAAACGACGTTACGGTTCACCCTCTCCATTCCGCTGGAGGTTGCGACAATCGTTCCGGCAGGAACCCGCGTGACCGTTGACGGCGAAATCATATTTCAAACAATGAACGCCCTGACAATCCCGGCGGGCGACCTGTTCGGGGACGTGGAAGCGGAGTGCCAGACGGCTGGGGAGATCGGAAACGGCTTTGTTCCGGGACAGATTACACAGCTAATTGACATATTCCCGTATTTCGGGTCCGTCGAAAATGTGTCCGAATCGGACGGCGGCGCAGATGAAGAGAGCGACGCGGCTTTTTATGAGCGTATGCGCGAAAGCGTCGAAACCTTTTCGACCGCCGGGCCGCTGGGCGCGTATGCGTATTACGCAAAATCCGCGTCGGCGCTGATTGTGGACGTGAAAGCGACTTCCCCGGAACCGGGAGAAGTTGACGTGCGGGTTCTGCTTTCCGGCGGGCAGTTGCCGGGGGAAGAAATCTTGAAAGAGGTTTTAGACATTCTGAATGCCGATAAGGTGCGGCCCCTAACCGATCACGTTACCGTCGCGGCCCCCGATACGGTTCCGTATGACATCGACTTTACATACTGGACGCAAGAGGGCGGCGCGGTAAGCGACGAAAAGGTGGCGGAGAATATCGCCGCGGCGGTTCGGACGTTCAAAGAATGGCAAGGCGCAAAGATGGGGCGGGACGTGAACCCGTCCTATTTAATTTCCCTGCTTATGCAAGCCGGGGCAAAGCGTGTCAAGGTACGGTCCCCCGTCGATACCGTTGTTTATGACAACGCCGTTGCGGTGATCGGAGAAACAACGGTTGTGAACGGGGGTGCAGAGAGTGAATGACAATGATATTTATTCTATCGACTTTACCCGTTCGCTTCCGCCTGTACTGAAAAACGACCCGAAAATGATTGCGCTGGCGCAGACCATTGCAGAACAATTACAGGTTACGGCCCGGCAGATCGAAAAGAACATCATTTACGCCCGAATTGATGAACTGGACGAACAGACGCTTGACGTTCTTGCCTATGATCTTCACGTCGATTGGTACGACTATTCTTACCCGATAGAGGTTAAACGGCAGACGATCAAAGACAGCGTAAAGGTTCACCGAAAGCTGGGTACAAAATACGCCGTCGAAACGGCGCTGGGGGCCGTGTTCCCCGGCACAAAGGTTCAAGAATGGTTCGAGTACGGCGGAAAGCCGTACACGTTCCGGGTTATCATCGGCGTGACGACGGAGGGATTGACCGCCGCCCGGCAAACAGAGGTTTTGAACCGCATTCGGTTTTATAAAAATCTCCGTTCCCGCCTTGAAGCGATCAGCTATGAGGTTGAAAAGGAAACGACGATTCATGTTGCCGCGGCGCATTCCATCGGGACGCGGTTGGAGGTTTACCCGTATCTCGCAAAGGACATAGCCGCCGCCGGAACTATTCATGTTGCCGCGGCGGTGAAATCGGGAACGCGGCTTGAAGTGTTCCCGGTTCTTGTAAAGAGCATGACGGAGCGGGCAACCGTCCGCGCGGGCGCAGTCGTAAAAACGGGGACAAGGGTTGAAATATTCCCCGCATACGGCCCAGCCTGAATCCGCGTGAATTTATAACAAATGGAGGTAAAAAGCAATGCCAGACACCGAAAAAACATACGGAACCGTTGTCACGTCTGCTGGCCTTGCCCTTGTCACGGCGGCGACCATGAGGGGCGAAAAGGTCAAGTTGAAATACCTTGCCGTCGGCGACGGCGGCGGGCAGTATTACCAACCGTCGGCAGACATGACCGCGCTTAAAAATGAGAAGTGGCGCGGAGCGGTAAACAGCGTGCAGATCAACCCGGATTCGCCGAACATGATTGACGTTGTGGCAGTCGTTCCGGCGACCGTGGGCGGCTTCACAATCCGCGAAATGAGCGTGCAGACAGAGGACGACGACATTATGTTTGCCGTCTGCAACACCCCGGACACGGAAAAAGTCATCATTACTACGGGCGCGGCGGGCGAAGTCGAATTGACAATGCACATCGAAGTGGCAAACGCCGCGAACGTGACGATTGCCGTTGACCCGAACGTTGTTACAGCAACAAAAACAGACTTGAAGAATCACAATGCGGACCCGGACGCACACGGCGGCGTTTTGCCGCGGTTGGAAGCCATCGAAAATTTCGTTGTACCCATTTATGCGGGTACGGCGAAACCGACGGCGGACGGGCCTTTTTTGTGGTTACAGGTTATCCAGCAGGGCGGCGACGCTGACCCGGACCCGGACACCCCGGACGGGCCGCAAACCGTCAAGCTTGATATACAACCCATGAAGCAAGGGAGTGATTTGTATGTAAAGATTGACGAAGAAACGAAGAGCGTTGACAACGCCGAAAAGCAACCCCAGCAAGCGGAAGAACCGCTAAAAATCAAACTTACTTAAAAAATGGAGGAAAAAACAATGGCATTCACTACAAGCGAAAAAATGAAGATGGTTATTTTTCAGGACGAAGTAAACGGCGTTCTGACCGACCTTATGGCCCGTTCCCATGTGGACAACGTGATCTTTGAAGAGAGCGGCAAGCAAATTGCCCTTTCTACGAAGCTGGCGGAGATTATCGCCGCTATTGCCGCGAAAGCGGACAGCACCGCCGTTACCGCCGACATCAAGGCCGCGAACGACGCGCTTTACAACAAGATCATGGGTATCACCGCGGAGGACGGCGCGACCGTCAATGAAGCTTATGACACCCTGAAAGAAGTTGCGGAATACCTGACCGCACACGGCGAAGTGGTGCAGGGATTCACGACCGACATTGCGAACCTGAAAAAGACCGTTGAAACCCTGCAAACGGGCATGACAAAGGTGGAGAAATCCGACACCAACGGCAACGTCAAGGTTGACGGCGCGGAAGTCGTCGTGTATCAGCACCCCGCAACCCACCCCGCCAGCATGATTACCGATACCGCCGACAAAGTGATGATGACCGCGGCAGAGCGGCAGAAGCTGGGCGGCGTTGCCGCTGGCGCTTCCGCTATCGTTTCCGGCACGGGTACGGTTGCCGACGCGACCGCCGTTCCCACCCTGATGATTAAGGTTATCGAGGACGAAGAGCCGTCCGCTTAACCCCTCGCGCATGGCGCGGGGCGGTTAGGGCGGAGGGTGGGAAAATCCAAAAGGAGGAAGCGAAATGACCGAATTAAATTGCGTCCTTGTCTTTCAGGAAAAGGCCGGGACAATTACGGCGTACTATCCGTACACGAAGTGGCGCAATATCCTTGACGCGCCGAACGTCGGTGCAATGGAAAGTGACCTGTACGGGCATATCGGAAACACCGACGTTCACGTGACAGCGGCGCAGATCAACAATTACGACACCGCGATTGCCGGGTTGATCGAGCATACAGAGAATGCAGAGATTCACATTACCGCGGCGGAGCGGGCGGCATGGACCGCGGGCGCGCAGAAAGCGGATAAAGCGGCGGCAGACGCTTCAAGCGCGCTGAACCTTGCCGCGTCCCTTGAAAGCCGTGTCGCCCGCGTGGAAGATGGAATTTTCAATAACATTACCGGGAATCCGTTTCTTGTTTCTTTTGACGCGCTGGACGGCGTAACGCTTGTCAAGGGCGTTTGGAATGTAGAGCGGCAAAGAATCGAATGTTGACGGAATATGCTTGCGACCGTCGGGAATTATCCTGCATTATCGGCAATCTGTTCACGGAAATAGAACCGCCTTGCGAACGGTGCGGGGACGCTGGAGAAATCACAATCAGCGGGACAACCTACACCGGGAATCGGGCGGTTCTTACCGTGACGCGGTTCGGGTTCGTCTTTGACGGGGACCCGGCGGAAGTCGAGCGAATCCGGGAAAGGCGGTGCTTAATTGGAGGGCGGAAAGAAACAGGCGGAGCAAACGGAATTTGCGATCATCACAAAGGCGAAAGACCTTGTGAAGCACACATTTCTAATGACGAATGAACGGCGCTTTCCGAAAAAGTACCGATTCACGATTGTAAACCGTCTGCATGACCTGACGATTGATATTTTCCAGCACATTCAGGAAGCGAACGAACTTGATATTGCGGACCCGCAAGAATACAGGGAACGGAGGTACGAACAGAAAAAGGCCCTGACGAAGTGCAAGACCGTTCTATTCCTGATTGAATTATCTTTTGAAAACGGCCTGATTTCGGACGATCAATGCGCCGCGTGGTCAAAATACGTCCTTGACGTTAAATACATGACCGCAAGCTGGCGCAGGAAAGACCGGGAACGGGCCGTTGCTATGCAGAGAGGAACCCCGCCCCGGCGATAATGCCCGGCGGGTTTCTTTTGGGGTGCGCCCTGTAGCGTCCAACTCGTACAACGTCCGCAACGTCAATTCCTCCGGCGCGCTGAACTGGAACAACGCGTACAACGGCAACAACGGCGTTCGCCCGCTTTGGTGGAAAACCGCGATTGAGTAAGCCGAAAGGCCGAAAACAGAGGACCACCCACAAAGGAGGGCGTATCCCTCCGCCGTGGTGACAGCACGACGGTAAATACATGATTGGTGAAGCAAGGCCGACTGGAACCGGTTTCCGTCCCACCGCGGGCGCGCGGTGGGGTCCGATGATGAAGCATTGCACAACGAAACAAGGAACCCCGGCGCGCTTGTGGCGGGGCGTTTCGTTCCCTGCATGGCGGAATCTATACACGGCAAGGAGTTTTTATAATGCAAAACGCAGATTTTGAGCGGGTTTATGATTTTGGGAACCTTTACGCGGGTTTCCTGAAAGCCCGCCGGGGCAAGAGGGACAAAGCAAGCGTCGCAAAATTTGAAGCGAACTTGCTGGAGGCCCTTTGTTTGCTTTCGGAAATGTTGAAAAACAAGACGTACAGGCCGTCCGACTATTTCGTATTTCGGGTATACGAGCCGAAAGAACGAATCGTGATGACCAACGCGTTCAAAGACAAGGTGGTTCAACATTCCCTATGCGACAACATACTTGAACCCGCGTTTTCCCGCGGGTTTATCCGGGACAATTACGCGTCGCAGAAAGACAGAGGGACGCACGACGGCCTATATCGGCTGGAATCGTTTATGCGGTCCTATTACTTCACCCGGAAAGGCAGAGCGGAACAGGCGCGCCGGGAAGCGGGCTTGCCGCCGTTGCCGCCGAAAGAAGCAGGGTACGCCGACGGATGGGTTTTGAAGTGCGACATATCAAAGTATTTCTATTCAATCCAGCATGAGCCGTTGAAACAAATGGTGCGGTCATACGTCCGGGACCCGGACGTTTTGTGGCTTACTGACATGATAATTGACAGCACCGAAAACCCCGGAATCCCTATCGGAAATCAGACTTCACAATGGTTCGCCGTCATGTACCTTTCGGGGTTAGATCACTTCATAAAAGAGAAGCTGGGCATTCGCTATTATGGGCGGTACATGGACGACTTTTACTTGATACATGAGGACAAAGCGTACTTGCGGTATTGCCGGGCGGAAATTGAAAGGTACGTCGGCGAATTGGGCTTGAAGCTGAACAATAAAACGAACATTTTTCCTTTGCGGAACGGCATTGATTTTTTAGGGTTTCATACGTATTTGACCGATTCGGGGAAAGTGATTCGGAAAGTTAGGAGGGTAAGCAAATGTAACGAACAACGGAAGATGAAGAAACAGCGGGCTTTACTGGACAGCGGGAAAATCACCCTTGCAGAGATCGAACAATCTTACGGAAGCTGGCGGAGCCATGCAATCAAGGGGAATTGCTATCACCTTGTCCGTGAAATGGACCGCACATTCAAAAATTTATTCAAGGAGAGTGAAAAACAATGGCAAAAGCATTGAGTTCCCTTGCCGTCGGCGCGCTTGTCAAAGACACCGGGACGCTTTACAACGGAAAGCCTATTGTCTGGAAGATTGCGGACAAGGCGCATTCCGGCTACCCGTCCGGGTCCGTGACGCTGATTACGGAAAAGATCATTTCGTTAAAGTGCTTTGACGCTATCGAATCGGGGAACAGCGACAGCAACCGCCGTTCTTACGGCAATAACCGCTATATCTATTCCAACTTGCGGCAATGGCTGAACAGCACCGCCGCGGCGGGTAAATGGTACAGCGCACAGCACAGCGCGGACGCGGCCCCGACGAACGCCAACGTATGGAGCAACTACAACGAATACGATCAGGAAGCGGGCTTCCTTGCCGGGTTCTCCGCGAACTTCCGTGCGGCCTTGCTGGAAACAACGCACACCGTCGGCAAGTCAAGCACGGACGGCGGCGGAACCGAAACTTGCAAAGACAAAATTTTCCTTGCGTCCTGTACGGAAGTAGGTTTGACGGGCGACGCAACTTGCGGCACAAAGCTGGCCTTGTTCAGCGACGATACGTCCCGTCTGGCCTACCCGACCGCCGAATGTGTAAGCAAGAGCGAATACACAAATAGCAGTTTTGCCGCTTCAAAGGCGTGGTGGTGGTGGCTTTGCGACGCTTACGCGTCCCACTCGTACAGCGTCCGCAACGTCAGTTCCTCCGGCGCGCTGGACTGGAACAACGCGTACCGCGGCAACTACGGCGTTCGCCCGCTTTGTAATTTGTCATCTTCAATCTTGGTATCTGATACCGCAGATTCGGATGGCGCTTATACAATCGTATGGAATCAGGCCCCGACGACCCCCGGCAGTATCACCGTTCCGACGGACGTTCACGGGGGAAGCAACCTGACCGTAAGCTGGGGCGCGTCCACAGACAGCGACGGCAATTTGTCCGGGTACATTTTGGAGCGCCAGCACGACGGCGGCGCATGGACACAGGTTTACAAGGGAATCAATCGCACATACACCGACGCAATCACGTTCGGGTGGGCGAATGTTGCATACCGCGTAAAAGCCTATGACAGCGCCGGGGCGGAATCTGGTTACAAGACCAGCGCGACCCGAACCGTCGTGAACAACACCGCGCCGACGATCAGCGGCACAGATTCCAACCTCGGAACGAAAACCGGGGCGTTCAATCAAGGGTACACCGTCACCGACCCGGACAGCGGGCAGACGATCACCGTTGTTGAAAAGATCGACGGCGTGCAAAAGCGGTCCTATACCGCGACCAGCGGGCAGAACTATTCTTTCAACGTGACGGCGGCGGAATGGGTGAAGCTTTTGAACGGGTCCCATACCCTGACAATCACCGCAACGGACGACTACGGCGGAAGTTCCACCCGGACGTACACGTTCACGAAGAACGAAACCGAAATTGAATTGACGCTTTCGGCCCCGCTGGACGCTGACGACATGGTGACAAAGGCAATTATGAGCGTCACCCGGCAGATTCCCGCGGGCGCGACGTTCACCGTTGAACTGTGCAATAACGGCTATGACGATTCCCCGACATGGGAGGACGTGACGCAAGCCGTCATTTCCGGGAACAAAATCTTCTTACAGAATAAGACAAAGACAGCCGCAAAATGGGGCTTCAACTTCCGAATCAAGGTGAATCGGAACGGGGCCGCGGGCGACTGCTTCATTGTTTCGGCAGGGGGGAATTTTGAATGAGCGTACAGCACAAGAAAGACAGTATTCGCAATTTACGTTTGGAGCGGCTGGGAATCCAACCGCCCGACGACTGGAACGACGTTGAACAGGTCCGGGCCGCAAAGAAAGCGGAAGTCGGCCTTTCGTGTTCCGCGGCGATCTACGCCGGAATTGACCTGAACGGGTCCCATTACAGTTTGACCGAACACGACCAAACCGAATTGATGGCGCAATTTACAACCGTCAAAGAGGGCGCGGCGGCGGTCCCCTATCACGCCGACGGCGAACTTTGCCGTATGTACCCCGCGGAAGAGTTCACGGGGCTGGCACAGGCCGCGACCGCGCACGTGTTCTATCATCGGACATACTGCAATCACCTGAACGCATGGATAAAGCGGGCCGATCTTGCCGAACTGGATTCCATTTTCTACGGCGCAGAGTTGCCCGCCGACCTTGCCGCAAGCATGGCGGAGATCATCAAAGCCGCGGGCGGTGACGCAGAATGAAGCGCATTCTAACAATTTGGGCGGCTTTGGGGGCGATTTATGTTGCCCTCGAAGTCGTTTTTCGTGGGCATTCCCACCCGGCAATGCTGATTGTCGGCGGGCTTTGCGGGGTTCTGGTGGGGGCTATCAATCAAACACCGCGATTCTATAACGCCCCGGTCATCGTGCAAGCGGTGATCGGGGCCGTGATCGTGCTTGCCGTGGAGTTCGCCGCTGGGTGCGTCCTGAACCTTTGGCTGGGGTTAGGGGTATGGGATTACAGCAATCAGCCCGGCAACGTGCTGGGGCAGATTTGCCCGGCGTTCGGCCTGTTATGGTTTTCAATTATGCCCCTTGCGATATGGGCGGAGGACACCGCCCGCTGGCTGATTTGGGCGTATGACCGGGCCGTATACGGAAAGAGCGAAAAGCCGCCCGACATCAAGCCGTATTCGCTGAAAAGCGTATACGGGGATTTTCTACGGGGGAGGTAAAGCGATATGACGATTGCACAGCTATTGACCAGCGGCGGCGGGGCGCTTGTTATCCTCTTGACGCTGATTCAGATTGCCCCCATCAAGGTCAACCCGTGGACGGCGCTTGCGCGGGCCATAGGCCGGGCAATCAACAAAGACGTTCTAACAAAGTTAGATGAAACGCGGAAGATTCTTGATGAACACATCAAAACGGACGACGCAAGGAACGCCGACTTACACCGTTCAAAAATCCTGCAATTCAACAATGAATTATTGCGGGATATTCCGCACACACGGGAAGATTTCATAGAGATTTTGGCGGAAATAGATTTCTATGAAAAGTATTGCGATACACACCCGGAATATGAGAACAACCGCGCTACGCACGCGGTGGCAAACATTAAACGGGTATATGATGAACGATTGATAAAACACGATTTTCTATGAAAGGCGGCACGGCATGACATATCTATTCAGCGCCGCCGCCGGGCTGATTGCAGGAATCGCCGCCGTGTTGCTGATCGAAAAGAGCCGGAAGCGTAAGCGCCGCCGGAAAAAGAGGACCGCCCGAAAGTTTGAGTTTTCAAAGCTGATTCTTTCGGGGGTCCTCTTGACTTATTTTGCCGGGTTCGGCGTTGGGCTTTGGGCCGTTGTCATCGACATTTCACAACTTGGGGTTTTCCTCGCATACGTGGGAACGCCGACGGCAACGGCAATCGGGTTCTATTCGTGGAAAGCAAAGGCGGAAAACGTCGTGAAGATCAAACAGGCACACCCGGAAGAAACGGAGGGAATGCCCGTTGACCTGAACAACATTCAGCCTTGACGGAGGAACAGCAATGACGAACGAACAAAAATCTTTTATCGAGCGGGTGGGCAAGCTTGCCGCCGCCGATATGCAGAAAAGCGGCGTGCTTGCGTCCCTGACTATCGCGCAAGCAATCCTTGAAAGCGGCTGGGGAAAATCCGGCTTGACGGTCAAGGCGAACGCCCTTTTCGGAATCAAGGCCGGGTCATCGTGGAAAGGCCGGGTTTACAGCACGAAAACGCAAGAATGTTACGACGGTGTGAACTTTACGACCGTGACGGCCCTTTTCAGGGCTTACGGAAGCTGGGCGGAGAGCGTCGCCGATCATTCGGCGTTGCTGACCGGGGCCGCACGGTATAAAGCCGTCATCGGGGAGCGGGACTATAAAACCGCTTGCCGGGCGATTAAGGCCGCTGGCTATGCCACAGACCCGCAATATGCGGACAAGCTGATTCAGATTATAGAATCTTACAACCTGACCGCATACGACGGCGCAGGAAGCGCCACACAGCCCGCAGGACAGCCCGAAATATCCGGCGGACAGATTGACACCGCCGGGGGCAAAACCCCGGCAGACGCGAAAGGAGAGGGCAAAATGAAAGCTTCCGAATTTATCAAGAAACTGCAAGACATCGTGGACAATTATAAAACCCTGTACGTTATGGGGTGCTTTGGTGCGCCGCTGACCGGGGGCAACGTGTCCAGATATTGCACGAATCACAGCTATAACAAACAGGCAGAACGAACCGCAATGATTAAGGCCGCGGCGAATCAGAACCCGCCCGTTTTCGGGTTCGATTGCGTGTGCCTGATTAAAGGCGTGCTTTGGGGCTGGAACGGTAACGCGTCCAAAACCTACGGCGGCGCGGGCTATGCCGTCAACGGCGTTCCCGACATTGGAGCCGATACCATGATTACGAAGTGTTCGGGGGTATCGACCGACTTTTCAAAGATCGTCCCCGGCGAAGCGGTGTGGCTTTCCGGGCATATCGGCGTTTACATCGGCGGCGGAAAAGTCATCGAATGCACCCCGGCTTTCAAGAATTGCGTACAGGTGACGGCGTGCCTGAACATCGGCGCTATTTCCGGCATGAACGGGCGCAGATGGACCAAACACGGGAAACTACCCTATATCACCTATGACACCGCCGCAGACGGCGCGGAAGCGCCGAAACCGTCCGCCGGGTCCTCCGATACCTCCGCCGCCCTTGCGTTCTCCGTGGGCGACGTGGTGCGCTTTACGGGCAATCGACACTACACGAACGCGAATGCGTCCAGCGGTCCGGCGTGCAAACCGGGAACCGCAAAAGTGACGGTGATTGCAAAAGGCGCAAAACACCCTTACCACCTTATCAATCAGAGCGGCGGCGGGTCTACGGTTTACGGATGGGTTGACGCGGCAGACGTGCAAGCGGTTTCCGGCGGCGGGAGCGCCCCGGCCCCGAAAATGCGCGTCGGCGCGCGGGTGAAGTATTCCGGCCCCCTGTACCGGGACAGCAACGGCAACGGGCAGGGAAAGACCGTAAGCGGAACGTACACGGTCAAATATTACTATCCGGGCCGCAAGTGCGGCGTACACGTGGACGGGCTGGGCTGGGTCCCTGAATCCGCCTGTACTGTCATCGGTTAAAAGAAAGGGGAAGAAACATGAACATTCTTGAATTTCTGCTTGCGAATTGGGACAGCGTGCTGGTTGTCCTTGCGTTCCTTGCGCTGATCGTCGTTCTTATCCGGCGCGGCGAAACAAAGGTGCTGAAAAATATTCTTTTCAGCCTTGTTACACAGGCCGAAAAGCAATTCGGCGGCGGCACGGGTTCTTTGAAGTTTGCCGCCGTTTCCGACTGGATTTATCAGAGAATCCCGGCGGTGATGAAACTGCTTTTTACAGCGAAAGACATTGAAAAGATGATCGAGAGCGTGCTGGAGGAAGCGAAACAGGCGTGGGCCGCAAATGAAAATTTGAAAGACTACATCGAAACGCCCGCCGTTGCGGAAAATCTGCTGGCAATCGGGATTGCCCCGAACGTTATTGAAGCAGAGGGCGACCCGGAAAACAACAATTAAATCCGTCCGATTCGGACAGAAAAAAGCCCGTCGGGGAATGACCCCGGCGGGCTTTTTATGTTGGCAAAAAATCAAATGCGTTGAGGTCCCTCGTTAAGTTCGTTATATAGAGCGAGTTCAGCGGGAGAAAGTTCAAGGTGAGAAAAATAATATTCATCACCATTGAAAGACCAGATTTCGCCGTTTTTGTAGTCGGTTTCATAAGTTCCTAAAGCCGTAATTTTCATAGCTTCATCGGCGGTTTGAATAATTTTCATATCATTTCCCTTTCTTGGCGGGGTGTAGGGCGGCGGCAACCGCCGCCCGTTTCCCCTATCTTATATTCTTACGGTTGAAACATCAAGCTTGAAAACAAGGTCAAGAACCTTTTGCCGAATGGTGAAATTCTCTTTCACGCCCTTTTCGAGAGTTGCCCGGACCCCGGCGGGAGCGATAGACAAGCCGTATACAATCAACCGATCTTCCGCGGATTTGAGAGCGTCACGGGCGGCGTTCAATTCATCTTCAAGCCCGGCGGCAACAATCAGGGCGGAACATTCTTCATTTGCCTTTTCAAAGGCCGCGTCGTCCTCCATGCAGTAAATCAATTCGGGAACGGAGCCGTCCGGGTTGACAATGCCGTGTTCTGCAATGTACTTCTTTTCGATTTCCTTTTTCCGGGATTCGATTTCGTGAACGTGGGCTTTTGCGATCATGTAAGCACGCTGGAAATTGTTTGTTGTCTTTTTCATTTTCATAACCTCCGTGATTTGCGTTGTTTCGTTCTTTCTGTCTATTATTATACTCACGTGAGTATGAAAAGTCAAGAGGAAAAACGAAAAAAATGAAAAAATTTGCACCGCCGGACCGCCCGGCGGTGCGGTGAGTTATCCGGCAACGAATACGCCCAGCGGGGAGCCGCCCGCGGAACGCCACCCCCGGCGGTGAATATCGGACAGGCGGACCCGTTCGGGAGAGTTCGGGCGATTATCCCAGCGAATCACAGCATGAACGCCGCCGCGGGTGAAGCGCCCGGCGGGTTCGTCATAAAACCCGATGACCGTTCCGCCCTGCACGGGATAGCAAGCGCCACACACGCATTCGACACGCTGACCGATCATAACAATAACGGTTCCGTCGTCGGCGGGCTGGGCAATCGTGATGACATTGGAGCGGGCCGGGGATTCCTGAACAGGGTTTGCGGGTTCCTCGTCCTCGACGGTTTCCGGCTGAAATTCGCGTTCAGCACGGAAAACCGGGGCCATAGAATAGCGTTCGGGAATGATATATTCGCCGCGTTCGTCGCTGAATAGCTTTGTCCGGCGGGTTTCGCCGTCACGCTCAAAAGTAACGGTTTTGTCGGTGCGCTTGATGATCTTAATGGTGAAAACGCAATTACTATCGCACGCGCTGGTAGTAAAATATTCCTTACCGATTTCAAACTTTTTCATGTGATTACCTCCCATATTATAAAACCGAAGTTGAAGTGTTGTTGTTTACCGTGTCGGCCCCCTTTTCGTGTTGGCCCGTAAGGTTGACCGTTGCTGAACTCTACGCCCCAGCAACCGGGCGGCTTGTGTCTTGCTCTTTCTGATTATTATTATACTCACGTGAGTATGAAAAGTCAAGGGAAAATATGCACAAATATACTCACGTGAGATTATGCAATATTTCATACTTGCGTGAGTATGCTTTTTGTGTTATACTGAAATCCGAAAGGAGGGGGCGACATGGAACGTAAAAAATATAAGAGTAATACGCGGGCGAAAAATAAATGGAACGCGGAAAATTACGACCGTCTTTACCCCTATGTAAAAATCGGTAAAAAAGCGATCTATCAAAAGGCGGTAGACGCAAGCGGATTTGAAAGCATGAATGACTTTATAGAATCGGCGGCAGATGAAAGCGCGGCGGCTATTTTGGGATTGACAGCGGAGCAGTTCGACGAAGCGGTAAAGGCCGCGGCAGAGGAAGCGCGCAAAAAGAAAGGAGAATAATTTGTGCGGTATAAAGGAATCGAAATAAAGATTGCCGAAGATACGCGGTGCTGTAACGCGTGCTATGCGCGCAACTACGATGAACCGGGGCAAGCTATGGGCGCGCGCGTTGACCGCCTATTGACTATACAAGCTGGGCAAACGGTTATTTGCCTTTGTGATGAATGCGCCAGAAAATTGATTCAGTCATTAAGTGAACAGATACAGAAATAGAAAGCGGCGGGCGCAATGCCCGCCGCTTTTGCTATATTTAGTGATTTATTCGGCCTGTTCGTATGTGTAAGAACCGTCCGCGCCCAGAGTAATAAAGCCGATAGAATCAGAAACCGCCGCTTCATCGTCCAACTTCCCGTAAATTGCCGCCGCAATATCGGACCCGGCAAATACAATCCCTGTTCCGTCGTCACACTTGATCGTGAACCAGTTGTAACCGCTGTCTTTCACGACACTTTCGGCAAATTCCGCGAAATTTTCCGCGGCAAGGTCCAAAAGCTGGGATTTAAGAATGCTGATATATGCACGTTGACCGATTACGTCGCCGGACCCGCTTTTCACGTCCTCAGTCTTTACCTTGCAGTCAAGCAGGAAGTTATATTGCTTATATTCCGGGTAAAGAACGTCTTTCCCGTTGCCGATTTCCGCAACCGTGCCGTCGTCGTTCATGGTGACTTCAAGGGAGTTTGTACCCCAGCGGACTTTATAAGCCCCGTCGCTTTCTGAAACGGTATTGATCTTCCCGTCAAGGCCACAGGACACAAGCGCAATGAAAACTTCATCGGCCTGTTCGGGGGTGATCTGCATTTCGGCCCGAATCGTGTTCATAGAATCCGGGTAGAAATCGTATTGCGCCGATAGTTCCCCCGATTTAGGCGTGTCAAGGTCAACCAGCACGTTGCCGCAAGCCGCAAGTGAGAGGGAGAGAGCCGCCGCAAGCGTAAAAGCAAGTAATTTTTTCATGTGAAATCCTCCGTCTTACCGTCCATTCCGCCGGACAGTTTGTATTTTTTCGGGGCCGGAACGCAAAATATTTTCCGCGTTCTGACCTTTAACACAATTATCGCCGTTTTGCGTGTTAAAGTCAAGAAAAATGCAGAAGATTAACACATGGAGGGACGCGGCGTGAAGATATACGATTATAAAGGCCGAAAAAATCTTTGCGGGAACAGGGTTAGAGAAGCCCGCGCCCGGCGGAACATTACACAAGCGGACCTTGCCGCAAAATTACAAGTGGCGGGAATCACGATGGAGCGCGACAGCATAAGCAGAATTGAAATCGGAACAAGATTTGTTACAGATTACGAACTTGCCATACTTGCGGAGGTGCTGGGCGTATCTATGGAATGGCTGACCGAAAAAGAAAATTAACAACTTTATACTTGCGTGAGTATGAATAGATTGCTATAATGTATTGTGCGGGGACACTCCGCAAAGGCGTTATGTGCAAGCGAAACCCGCCCCGGCCTTACGGCATGGGCGGGCATTTTCTATTCACGGAGGTTTCGGCATGGGACACAAATTCAGCCATCTTTCAAAGGGCGACCGCTACAAAATAGAAGTTTTATTGAATAAGGGCCATTCAAAGCAAGAAATAGCGGACGAACTACACGTACACGTAAGCACAATATACAGGGAGATCAACCGCGCCCGTATGGTCCAGCTTACGACAGAACTTGAAGAGGTTGACAAATACAACCCCGACGAAGCCGAAAAGAGATACCGGGAAAACCTTTCGGCAAAGGGTCCGGCGCTGAAAATCGGGAAAGACTTTGAACTTGTGGAATACCTCGAAGCCAAAATGCTGGATAAGGACAACCCGCGTTCACCCGCCGCCGCCCTTGCTGACATCAAGCTGGAGGGCCGGACGTTCAAAACGTCGATTTGCGTAAGCACCTTATACAGCTACATAGAAAAGGGTGTTTTTCTGACCCTGACGAATGCGGACTTGCCGGAAAAGCCGAAACGGAAGCGGAAATATAGAAAGGTGCGGGAAACGAAGAGCGCCGCGGCGGGGGACAGTATAGACCGCCGCCCGCCGGAAGTAGACGACCGAAACACGTTCGGGCATTGGGAGGGCGACACCGTTTACAGCAAAAAAGACGGGTCAAAAGCCCTGCTTGTGCTGACAGAGCGATTGACCCGCCGGGAAATTATCATGCGGATAAAGGACAGGACCGCGGAAAGCGTGATTAAAGCCCTTGACCGTATAGAACGGAAATTCGGGGCCGACCTGTTCGCAAAGCTATTTCGGACGATCACGTTTGACAACGGAAAAGAATTTTCCGACGTGGAGCGGCTGGAACGGTCCGCCTTGCGTAAGGGGAAGAAGCGGACAAAGGTTTATTTTTGTCACCCGTATTCATCTTTTGAACGCGGTTCTAATGAGTGCCAAAACAAAATGATTCGGCGGCGCTTCCCGAAAGGAACAGATTTCGGCAAGGTATCAGACGCAGAGGTGGCGAAAGCGGAAGCGTGGGTGAACAACTACCCGCGGGAAATTTTAGGCTGGCAGACCTCCGAAATCCTGTTTCAAGCCTACCTTGAAAACCTTGTCACCGCAAAGGAATAAATTTTTTTATATTTTTTTCGCATTTACTATTGACATTTGCGAAATTAGAAAATAATAGAAATTAT
>ENA-UONZ01001433-UONZ01001433.1-human-gut-metagenome-genome-assembly--contig:-C93old-NODE-1433-length-26386-cov-14.017774_pt1 | contig 26386 bp, 25 predicted proteins | sample MGYA00242468_ERZ724015 | MGnify/ENA metagenome assembly ERZ724015
TGCGAAAGGATAAAAGAAATTGCCTCGAAGAGGATAAATCATTTTTGCTGAAACAGTTTTTTTACTCAAATTCCACCGTGGCCGGGGGCTTGGAGGTGACGTCGTACAGCACCCGGTTGATGTGGGGTACCTCACCCACGATGCGGCCGCTGACCTTATCCAGCAGCTCATAGGGCAGACGGGACCAGGTGGCGGTCATGAAGTCCTGGGTCTGCACCGACCGCAGGGCGATGGCGTAGTCATAGGTCCGCTCGTCGCCCATGATGCCCACGGAGCGCATGTTGGTCAGAGCGGCAAAATACTGGTTGGCAGTGCGGTCCAGCCCTGCAAGGGCCATTTCCTCCCGGAAAATGGCATCGGCTTTGCGCAGGATCTCCAGCTTTTCCTCGGTGATCTCCCCGATAATACGGATGGCCAGACCTGGGCCGGGGAAGGGCTGGCGCCACACCAGGCTCTCCGGCAGACCCAGAGCAAGACCCAGCTGCCGCACCTCGTCCTTAAACAGTCTGCGCAGCGGCTCAATGATTTCCTCGAAGTCCACGCAGTCCGGCAGACCACCTACATTGTGGTGGCTCTTGACCACGGTGCTCTCGCCGCCCAGGCCGCTCTCCACCACATCGGGATAGATGGTGCCCTGGGCCAGGAAATCCACCTTGCCGATCTTCTTGGCCTCGGCCTCAAAGACCCGGATGAACTCCTCGCCGATGATCTTGCGCTTGCGCTCAGGCTCCGTCACCCCGGCCAGCTTGCTCAGGAACAGATCCTTGGCGTTGACCCGGCGCATATCCACATGGAACTCGCCCTTCATCACCCGTTCTACCTCGTCGCCCTCATTCAGACGCAGCAGTCCGTGATCCACAAAGATGCAGGTGAGCCGATCACCCACGGCCCTTTGCAGCAGGGCGGCAGCCACGGCGCTGTCCACGCCGCCGGATAGGGCCAGCAGCACGCGCTTATCGCCGATCTTCTCCCGGCACTCCTGGAGAGCGGTGTCCACATAGGAGGCCATGGTCCACTCCTTGGTGAAGCCGCAGATGCCGTAGAGGAAATTTTCCAAAATCTTGGTGCCGTACTCCGTGTGCACCACCTCCGGGTGGAACTGCACGCCGTACAGCTTCTTTCCCGGGCACTCCACCGCCGCGTGGCGGCAGCCGTCGCTCTGTGCAATGGCGGTGAAGCCGGGGGCGGCGGATTCCACCTCTACCCCGTGGCTCATCCAGTAAACGGCCTTTTCCGGCACTCCGGCAAACAGGGGAGAGGAGGTGGAAACCGTCAGTTCGGTCTTGCCGTATTCCCGGGTGATAGCCTTGCGGCACTGGCCGCCCAGCAGGTGCATCATCAGCTGCATCCCGTAGCAGATGCCCAGCACCGGGATGCCCATAGCGAACAGGGCCGGATCCACCGTGGGCGCACCCTCTTCAAATACAGTGGCGGGGCCTCCGGTGAAAATCAGCGCGTCCGGGGCAAATTCACGCACTTCGTCCATAGAGATGCGGAAGGATTTCAGCTCGCAGTAAACGCCGCACTCGCGTACCCGGCGAGCCACCAGCAGGTTGTACTGCCCGCCGAAGTCCAGGATCAGAACCTTTTTCATTCGGCATCCTCCCTGAATTCAATGCAGCCGGGCTCGGCCTTGTCGATGATGGCCAGGGAATGGATGTTGTAGCCCTTTTCCCGCAGGTCATCGCCGCCGTGCTGGAAGCCCTTCTCCACGGCGATGCCGATGCCCATGAGCTGGGCGCCTGCCTTTTCCACAATGTCGATGAGGCCGTGCACGGCGTAGCCCTTGGCCATAAAGTCGTCGATGATGAGAACCTTATCCTCAGGCTTGAGCCAGTCCTGAGCCACCAGCAGGGTCACTTTTTTCTTATAGGTATAGGAGAAAATCTCGCTCTGGTACAGACCGCCCTCAATGTTGTCGCTCTTGGCCTTTTTGGCGAAGATCATGGGTACGCCGTATTTCTGCGCGCAGATGGTGGCCAGAGCAATGCCGCTGGCCTCCGCCGTCAGCACCACGGTAATGCCTTTTGTATCAAAGATTTTGGCAAACTCGTCGGCGATCTGGGTTAGCAGATCTGTGTCCACCCGGTGATTCAAAAATCCGTCCACCTTCACAATGTTGCCGGGCAGCACGCGGCCCTCCCGGCGGATCCGATCCTGCAGCAGTTTCATCCTATCCATCCTCCTATTTTATTATAGTATAAGGTTATTGTTCCCTATTGTGCCGAAAAATGCCGGAAAATGCAAGAGAAAAAGGTGCTGAATTTTCCGCCTTTCCCCACCGCTTTATAGACGCTTTTACACAACCGCCGCCCAGTTCACTTATCCCAGCGATAAGCTCATGTAATGTATCCACCGGAGGCCCTGCCCTGAAAATATCCTGTAGCATGGAATTCATATATGCTGCCGCACACCGCGCCTTATGACAAAAACCTGTCACTGCGAGGGCGCTCTGCGCCCGTTGCAATCCATAATCCCCCGCCGCACGTCGCATTCCTTGTCACATATCCGTCGTCCACGTCCTCGTCCCTAAAAACAAACTCTTGACAAATCATGAAAAAGATTCTATTATGTCTGTAAGTTTTGCAATAATCTGCAAAAGACGGCGATGGGGAAAAGGCAAGGGTGTCCCGCCCAAAGAGAGTCGGCGGACGGTGTGAGCCGATGGGGGAGCCTTGCCGTACTGGCCCCGGAGTTGCCTGCCTGAGTCCCCGGAGGGAGGTAGGGCAGGACGGGCCCTCCCGTTACAGGGGATGCTCCTTGCCGGAGGAGCTGCTGAGGGCGGCGGAGCGATCCGCAGCCGAATCAGGGTGGTATAGCGTTTTGTGCGCCCCTGACCGCGTGTGCGGTCGGGGGCGTTTTTGTATCAGGTAAAAATTTTTTTCAGATAAAAAGGAGAGACAGTATGCAGTACGATTTTGCGGCCATTGAAAAGAAATGGCAGGACAATTGGGAAAAGACCAAGCCCTATCGCGCCGTCACCGGCGACAAGACCCGTAAAAAGTTTTACGGACTCATCGAGTTTCCTTATCCCTCCGCAGCGGGACTCCATGTGGGCCATCCCCGCCCCTTTACGGCCATCGACGTGGTCACCCGCAAAAAACGTATGGAGGGCTACAATGTCCTGTTCCCCATCGGATTTGACGCCTTCGGTCTGCCCACGGAGAACTTCGCCATCAAGAACCATGTGCACCCCGCCGTGGTCACACAGGAGAACATCAAGAACTTCACCCGCCAGCTGAAGATGCTGGGCTACGGCTTTGACTGGGACCGCTGCGTGGATACCACCGATCCCAAGTACTACAAGTGGACCCAGTGGATCTTCCTCCAGCTGTTCAAGCACGATCTGGCCTACAAGACTACCATGCCCGTGAACTGGTGCACCAGCTGCAAGTGCGTCCTGGCCAACGAGGAAGTGGTGGAGGGCGTCTGCGAGCGCTGCGGCAGCGAGGTGGTGCGTAAGGAAAAGAGCCAGTGGATGCTCCGCATCACCAAGTACGCCGACCGCCTCATTGACGATCTGGACGGCGTGGACTTCATCGAGCGGGTCAAGACCCAGCAGAGAAACTGGATCGGCCGCTCTACCGGTACGGAGGTCACCTTTAAGACCAACATGGGTGATGATGTCACCGTGTACACCACCCGTGCCGATACGCTCTTCGGTACCACCTATATGGTTATCTCCCCGGAGCATCCCCTGCTGAAGAAGTGGAAGGACCGCATCGCCAACTGGGCCGATGTGGAGGAGTATCAGGCCGCCGCCGCCCGCAAGTCTGACTTTGAGCGCGGGGAGCTGAATAAGGACAAGACCGGCGTGCGCCTGGAGGGTGTGGAGGTTATCAATCCCGTCACCGGCGGCGTGCTGCCCATGTTTGTCTCCGACTACGTCCTCATGGGCTACGGTACCGGCATCGTCATGGGCGTGCCCGGTCACGACCAGCGCGACTGGGACTTCGCCAAGAAGTTCGGCCTGCCCATCGTGGAGGTGGTCAAAGGCGGCGATGTGACCAAGGAAGCCTTTGTCGCCAAGGATGACAAGGCCATCATGGTCAACTCCGGCTTCCTCAACGGCATGACTGTGAAGGAGGCCATCCCCGCCATGAAGAAGTACGCCGTGGAGCAGGGCTGGGGCAAGGAAAAGGTGAACTTCAAGCTCCGCGACTGGGTGTTCTCCCGCCAGCGCTACTGGGGCGAGCCCATCCCCCTGGTCAACTGCGAAAAGTGCGGCTGGGTGGCCATTCCCGAGAGCGAGCTGCCCCTGGTGCTGCCTCAGGTGGAGAGCTACGAGCCCACCGACGACGGCGAAAGCCCCCTGAGCAAGATGACCGACTGGGTCAACACCACCTGCCCCTGCTGCGGCGGCCCCGCTAAGCGCGAGACCGACACCATGCCCCAGTGGGCCGGCTCCAGCTGGTACTTCCTGCGCTATATGGATCCCCACAATGACAGTGAGCTGGTGGGCAAGGAGGCCGAGGAGTACTGGGGCCCCGTGGACTGGTACAACGGCGGCATGGAGCATACCACGCTGCACCTGCTCTACTCCCGCTTCTGGCATAAGTTCCTCTATGACATCGGCGTGGTTCACACCAAGGAGCCCTATGCCAAGCGCACCAGCCACGGCATGATCCTGGGTAAGAACCCCCACTATGTGGGTAACGCCAAGACTGAGGAGGAGAAGCAGGCCCTGCGCGAGAAGTACGGCGCTCAGGCGGAGCGCCCGGCGGTGAAGATGAGCAAGTCCCTGGGCAATGTGGTGAATCCCGATGATGTCATCAAGGCCTACGGCGCGGACACCATGCGCCTTTATATCATGTTCATCGGCGACTTTGAAAAGACCGCTTCCTGGTCCGACGAGGCCGTCAAGGGCAGCAAGCGCTTCCTGGATCGCTGCTGGAACCTGATGGATAAGGTCACGGACGATTCTGAAGTTTCCCAGCAGAATATGGCCATTGTCCACAAGACCATCAAGAAGGTCACCGGCGACATCGATAATCTGAAGATGAACACCGCCATCGCCGCCCTCATGGCCATGGTCAACGACTTCTATGCCAAGGGCCTGTCCAAGGGCGATCTGGAGGTGCTGCTGAAGCTGCTGAGCCCCTTCGCTCCCCATATGGTGGAGGAGATGTGGGAGCTCATGGGCTACGCCGCCAAGTACGGCAAGATGTGCATGCAGATGCCCTGGCCGGAGTACGACGAGAGCAAGACCATCGATGCCGTCGCCGAGATAGCCGTGCAGGTGAATGGCAAGCTCAAGGGTGCCGTTACCGTTCCCACCGATTCCGACGAGCAGACCGTAGTCGCCGCCGCCATGGAGCTGGACAAGGTGAAAAAGTCCACCGAGGGCATGAGTGTTGTGAAGACCATTCTGGTCAAGAACAAGCTGGTGAACCTCATTGTCAAGCCCGCCAAGTAACCTACAAAAATTACCCCGCAGCCACTGCCGTTTACGGCTATGGCTGCGGGGCCTTTATTTATTCTGCTATGGCTTTACTTTCTGCCGAAGAAGTAGTCGTACAGGGAGTCGTAGTCGGAGCCATTCTGCCCGTTCTGCCCGTTCTGCCAGCCCTGGGTGGACTGATCCTCCTGCTTTGTCTCCTCCGCGGCCGTGTCAAAGGTCAGCTGCGTGGTCAGAGTCTGGCCGTCCCGGAAATAGGTCACGGTCACGGTGTCCCCGGCCTTGTGGCCCTTCTTGGCAGCGGTGAGATCCTCCATGGAGGTGATATCGGTGCTGTCGATCTTGGTGATGACGTCGCCCATCTGCAGCCCGGCCTTATCGCCGGCCTCGCCCTTATTCACGGAGTAGACAAACACGCCTTGCTCCATGTCGATCTGATACTGGGCAGCCATCTGCTTGGTCATGCTGCCGGCGGTGATGCCCAGAGAGGGCTTGCTGGAGCTCTGGCCGTTTTCCATGATGTCCGTGATGATGGCCTGCACATCCCCGATGGGGATGGCGAAGCCCAGGCCCTCCACAGAGGTGTCAGAATAGCTGGAGTACTTGGCGGACACAATGCCCACCACCTCACCGTACAGGTTCAACAGCGGGCCGCCGGAGTTGCCGGGATTGATGGAGGCATCCACCTGAATCATGTTAAAGGGGGTACCGTCCACGTTGATGGCCCGGTCACAGCAGGACACGATGCCCGAGCTCATGGAGAAGGTCAGCTCGCCCAGGGGATTGCCGATGGCCAGCACCGTGTCGCCTACATTCACATCCTCGCTGCTGCCCAGGGTCACAGGCTGCAGGCCTGTGGTGTTGACCTTCAGCACCGCCACATCGTAGTCGCTGTCACTGCCCACCACGGTGGCGGGATATTCCGTGCCGTCATACATGGTCACGGTCACGGAGGATGCGCCGCTGATGACATGGTGGTTTGTGACGATGTAGCCGTCCTGGGTGATGACAAAGCCGCTGCCGGAGGAGGCCGATTCCACCCTCTGGCCGAAAATGTTGGTGGACACGGCGGAGCAGTTGATGCTCACCACGCTGTTGACCACGGAGGCGTATACCTCGGCGGAGGACATCAGCGTGTGGTCTGTGACCTTTTTCACCGTGACCTGGGTCGCCGTGCGGCCGCTCTGCTGGATGGTGGTCTTGCCGCTCTTGAAAAGGGTCGCGCCGCCGTAGCCCGCCGCGCCGCCGATCACCGCACAGCTCAAAAGCAGGGCCGTCACCTTCACGCCGGTCTTCTGCCAGAAGGAGGGCTTCTTCGAGAGGACGGGTGTCTCCGTCCAGCCCTGGTCCTCCTGGGTGCGGTAATTATAGTGGTACAGATTGTTGGGATCGCTGTAGCTCTGCTCATCCGGTCTGAATTCGTTGTTTTCGCTCATAATGATTGCCTCCTGTCTTCTATCTTTGCGTCATTTTTCCTGGGGGGGATGCTTGTGGCCGGCGGAAAAATGTTGTATACTGTGTACTATCGATTTCAATTACTATACTATGCATTTATCTTAATCCAAGCTTTAAATTTTATGATTTTTTTGTAAAGGAGGGGGCGATTTGCTGAAGCTGGAGCAGGTGAAGCTGAAGCCGGAGCAGTTAGAGGAGCAGCTTTTGACCAAAGCGGCGCAGCTGCTGCGCGTTCCCGCCGGGGATATTCTCTCTCTGTCCGTCCTGCGCCGGGCCGTGGACGCAAGACAGCCGCTGCACCTGGTTTATACGCTGGCGGTGTCTGTGCGCGGGGAAAAGGCCGTGCTGCGCCGCTGCCGGGATAAAAACGTGACGCGCTATGCGCCGGTGGCGCATGCGCTCCCCGCCCCGGTGACAACGGCCCCGCAGCTGCCCCCTGTGGTAGTAGGTGCCGGTCCTGCAGGTCTGTTTGCGGCGCTGATCCTGGCGAATGCCGGGCTGAGACCCATTCTTTTGGAGCGGGGGCAGCCTGTGGAGCAGCGGCAGAAGGATGTGGAGGCGTTCTGGTCCGGCGGCGCACTGCTGCCGGAGTCCAATGTGCAGTTCGGCGAGGGCGGTGCCGGCGCTTTTTCTGACGGCAAGCTGAATACCGGCACCAAGGATCCCCGCCACCGATTCATTCTGGAGCATCTGGTCTCCTGCGGCGCGCCGGAGAGTATCCTCACCGATGCAAAGCCCCATGTGGGCACGGATCGGCTCCATATCACCCTGATAGAGCTGCGGAAAAGGCTCCTCTCCCTGGGGGCGGACATCCGCTTCGGCCACCGGCTGGAGAAGCTGGAGACGGAGGACGGGGGGCTGCGGGCCATTGTCGTTTCCGGCCCGGCGGGGGTCTATACCCTCCCGGCCCGGCAGCTGGTGCTGGCCCTGGGCCACAGCGCCCGGGACACGGTGGAGCAGCTGTATGATCAGGGCCTTTCCATGGTGGCCAAGCCTTTTGCCGTGGGGGTGCGCATCGAGCATCTGCAAAGCAGGATGGACGCCGTGCAGTATAAGGAATACGCCGGGCACCCGGCCCTGCCGGTGAGCAGCTATAAGCTCTCCTGCCATCTGCCGGATGGCAGGGGCGTGTTTTCCTTCTGCGTCTGCCCCGGGGGCCAGGTGGTGGCGGCGGCTTCGGAGCCCCGGCGCACCGTGACCAACGGCATGAGCGAGTACGCCAGAAGCGGCGAGAACATCAACGGCGGCCTGCTGGTGAGCGTAACGCCGGAGGATTTCGGCAGCGGTCACCCCCTGGCGGGTATTGCCTTCCAGCGTCGGCTGGAGGAGGCGGCCTACCGCCTGGGCGGTGGCTATACGGCGCCGTGCCAACGGGTGGAGGATTTTCTGCTGCACCGGCCCAGCACCGGCTGCGGCAGCGTAAAGCCCAGCTACCGGCCCGGCGTGCGCTACGGGGATCTGCACGGGTGCCTGCCGGAGTTTATTTGCAGCGCTCTGGAGCAGGCGCTGCCGGTGCTGGAGAAAAAGCTCCCGGGCTTTGCCGACGGCGACGCATTGCTGACGGCGGTGGAGAGCCGCTCTTCGGCGCCGGTGCGTATCCTGCGGGATGAAAATTGCGAGAGTAATATACGGGGCGTGTTCCCCTGCGGCGAGGGAGCCGGCTATGCCGGCGGCATTCTCTCGGCGGCAGCGGACGGAATGCGCTGCGCAGAAAAAATATGGGAGGCGTATATAAAATGAGAAAAATTGCGGCGGTAGAATCCTTTTTTTCTCCGGAGCACCGGGCAGCCATTGATAAAACAGCCGCCGAATGCGGCTTCACGGTGGATTATTTTACTCAGGGCCATTTGCCGGCGGATAAGGCGGCGGACTATGAGGTCATTTACGGACTCTGCCCACCCCGGGAGCTGAAGGCGGCCCAAAACCTCAAGTGGCTCTGCAGCAGCTTCGCCGGGGTGGATGCCTACACGGACGACGATCTCTATCCCAATCCCAACGTGCTCCTGAGCAACTCCTCCGGAGCCTACGGCATCACCATTTCCGAGCATATCCTCATGGTGACGCTGATGATGCTGCGTCAGATGCCGAAGTTTGAAGAGATCGTGCGCGGCCATCGTTGGGAAAAGGGACTGAGCATACGGTCTATCTGCGGCAGCAGCATCACCGTCCTGGGCACCGGTGACATCGGTACCAATTTTGCCCGCCGGGCCAAGGCTTTGGGGGCCAAGGTGGTGCGGGGTGTGCGCCGCACGAAAAAGGCCGGCGACCCCGCCTATGACGAGATGTACACCCTGAAGGAGCTGGACAGTGTTCTGCCCAAGACGGAAATTCTCGTCATGGCCCTGCCGGGTACCCGGGACACGGAGCATATCCTCTCCCGCCAACGCATCGCCCTGCTGCCGGAGGATGCCTATGTGGTGAATGTGGGACGGGGCGGTGCCATCGATCAGGAGGCGCTGATGGAGGCGCTGAACGGCGGCCATCTGGCCGGGGCGGCGCTGGATGTCTGTGTGCCGGAGCCTCTGCCGGAGGATCACCCCCTGTGGACCACCAAAAACCTGCTGCTGACGCCCCACATCAGCGGAAACATGTCCCTGGGCATTACCCGGGACCTGGATGTGGAGCTGTTCTGCGAGGATCTGCGCAATTACGCCGCCGGACGCCGTCTCAAGCGCCAGGTGGACAGAAAAATCGGCTACTGATGTCACACGTAAAAAGATCCGCCCCAAGGGGCGGATCTTTTACTTTTCTTCCCCGCCGATGGTCTCGGCGAACCCGGCTGCAAACAGGCGCGCGGCATAGATCGCCTCGTCCAGGGAGTTTCCGGCGGCGCCTACCTCCACCAGCAGCGACCCCGTGCTCAGGGACTGATTGTATCCGCAGGAGCGTATGATGATGGGCCGCATCAGAGTGGGGTGCTCTGCCAGCAGGTGCCCCTGTACCGCCGCGGCAAGGCGGAGATTATCCATCCATGCGTCGTAATTGCTGCCCAGCACGATGCTGATCTGGGCGGCCCGGGGATCCTCCTGGCTGACCACCTTGTACTGCTTGCCGTCTGCGTCGGAGATGGCGTCCCTGTGGATGTCCAGCACGAAGGCCAGGGAGGGATATTTTTCCAGATAAGCGGCGGCGCTGTCATAGCTCTTGTCATAGGCGCTGTTGTAGTCCACATCGTGGATCTGCCTGTCATGGAGAACGGAGATTCCGTATTGAGAGAGGACGGCAGCCACCTCGTCCCCGATGCGGATCATGTTCTTCTCCGTGTCTGCGGTGCGGTAGGAGCCGCTGGCGGCATATTCCTGGCCGGCGGGCATGGTGTAGGCCTCGCTGCCGTGGGTGTGGAGGATCAGCACCTGCGGCTCGGAGCCTCCGCTGAGCTTGGCGGGAAATGTCCCGTCCAGCAGCGCGGGGTCGATGGTGCGCTGGGAGCTGTTTTTGATGTACACATCACCGGCGACGGTGTAGCTCTTGGGGGAGCTGGGGATCACCGTCTGGCTGGGCGCGCCGTTGTCGGCAAAGGTCAGCCCATCTGTCCGGTTGCTTTGCCCGGCGGGCTCGCCAGTGGGTGTTTCCACCGGGGCCTGCTGGGTGTTGTTTTGGGTGTCGTCGGAGGCCGGAGTCTCCTCCTCCGGCAGGGCACCGTAGGCCGCCCACAGCAGAGGCGATTGGCGCAGGCATAGCAGGGTGGACAGGCTCATATTTTTTCCCCCCGTCAGATCTCCCAGCTCCAGCCGCAGCAGCAGGCTCGGCAGGTGAAAGGATTCGCGCATGGCTGCCGCCGCGGCCTGGACGGAGCGGCTTTCCACCGTGACAGCCACGGTCCATAGAGTGCATACGGCCAGCAAAAGCGCCCCGCAGCGGCGCAGAAAGTTTTTCAAGGACAGCCCTTCCTTTCCAATCGAGATAGACAAGCTTATGCCCCGGCGGGGAGAAATATGCCGCCTGCATGGGTGAAACCGGGGGAATTTGTTACCAAAAATTAGTTGACGGCGGCAGACGCTCACCTTATAATATAAGGCATAAAAACCAAGGCGATTACAGGAGGTGTACAGAACATGGAACAGGTTATGGAAACCATGCGTGAGGCGGGCAGCCGCGTGCTGGATGCCATGTGCGAAACGGGGAAGGCCATTCTGGGCTTTGCTGCGGGCCTTGTGAAGTCTGTGAGCTGCGCGGCAGCGGGCTTTGTGAAAAAATGCACCTGCAAGGCGGCAGGCTGCACCTGGGATAAAGCCAAGCAGACGGTCGGCGAGCACCGCCAGGTGCTGCTCATTGCTGCCACGGCTGTTTCGGCGGCGGCTGCGGTGACGGCGGCGGTCTTTCTCCTGCTGGGGAAGAAAAAGTAACAGTACCGGCGCGTCCGGAACGGGATCATACTGCCAAGAAGAGGGCCTGCATCTGCAGGCCCTCTTCTCGTGTCAAATAAGCCTCGCAGGGTTCGCGTCCGCAGACGCTAAAAATTCAAATCATTTTCTCTCGCGACCTGTGCGTGAGAGAAAATACTTCTCAGGCTGCCAGTGTGGAATTTGTGCGCCAACGGCGCACAAATTATGCGCGCAGCAGACTGCAATACTTTTGTCGGAAAAACCCGGAGGTTTTTTCCGACAGTCTCAGCAGGCCCTCTTTTTTTGCGTTTGTGTTGACGGTAGAGGGGGTTGGGTGTATAATACATTGACTTAATATGCGGAGGTAGGCCCTTTATGTGGATCGCGGACGGTTGGAAGGATTATGAGCTGCTGGATTGCGGCGGCGGGGAAAAGCTGGAGCGCTGGGGACAGCAGATTCTGGTACGGCCCGACCCCCAGGCCATTTGGGAGACGGATCATAAAAACCCCGGCTGGCGGCAGGCCAACGCCCGCTACAGCCGCTCCTCCACCGGCGGCGGCCACTGGGACAAGCACAAGCTCCCGGAGCAGTGGCCCATTCGCTACAGGGATCTGTGCTTCCAGGTGAAGCCCATGAACTTCAAGCACACGGGTCTTTTCCCGGAGCAGGCGGCCAACTGGGACTTTGCCATGGACAAGATCAGAAACGCCGGGCGGCCCATCCGGGTGCTGAACCTCTTTGCCTATACCGGCGGGGCTACGGTGGCCTGCGCAGCGGCGGGGGCCAGCGTGTGCCATGTGGACGCGGCCAAGGGCATGGTGGCCTGGGCCAAGGAGAACGCCCGTGTCTCCGGTCTTTCTGACGCGCCCATCCGCTGGATCGTGGACGACTGCGCCAAATTCGTGGAGCGGGAGATTCGCCGGGGCAAGACCTATGATGCCATCATCATGGACCCGCCCAGCTATGGCCGGGGCCCCGGAGGCGAGGTGTGGAAGCTGGAGGATAATCTCTATCCCTTTGTGAAGCTATGCGCCCGGGTGCTGTCGGATAAGCCCCTCTTCGTGATATTAAACTCGTACACCACGGGTCTTGCATCCTCGGTGCTGGGATATATTCTGCAAATGCTCATCGGCAAGGACCGGGGCGGCAAGGTCACCTGGGACGAGCTGGGCCTGCCGTGTAGCGAGAGCGGTATGGCTCTGCCCTGCGGCGCCACGGGTCGGTGGATGAGTGAATAAAAATCGCGATGTAAAAGTGAGATAAAGCTATGTCAATTATGCTGCAAACAGAAAAACTCACCTTCGCCTATCCGGCGGAGGATGGGGGACAGCAGGAGACCTCCGCTCTGCGGGAGGTGGACCTGGAGATAGAAAAGGGGAGCTTTGTGGTGGTTCTGGGCCACAACGGCTCCGGCAAATCCACCTTGGCCAAGCACATGAATGCGGTGCTGCTGCCTACCGGCGGCAAGGTCTGGGTGGAGGGAATGGACACCCAGGATGCCCAGCTGCTGCTGGAGATCCGGCGGCGCATCGGCATGGTGTTCCAGAACCCGGATAACCAGATCGTCGCCAACGTGGTGGAGGAGGATGTGGCCTTCGCCCCGGAGAACCTGGGCGTGCCCACTGAGGAAATTCGCAAGCGGGTGGACGATGCCCTGGAGGCCGTGGGTATGTCGGAATATGCCCGCCACGCGCCGCACCTTCTCTCCGGCGGGCAAAAGCAGCGCGTTGCCATTGCCGGGGTCATCGCCATGGAACCGGCGTGCATCGTGCTGGACGAATCCACCGCCATGCTGGACCCTGTGGGCCGGCGGGAGGTGCTGGATACGGTCCACAAGCTGAATCGGGAGCGGGGCATCACCGTGGTGCTCATTACCCACCACATGAACGAGGCCATGGAGGCCGACCGGGCCATTGTTATGAACCATGGCCATATAGCTGTGGATGGCACCCCTCGGGAGGTATTCGCCCGGGTGGAGGAGCTGCGGGCTCTGGGCCTGGCGGCGCCGGACACGGTAGAGCTGCTATACGAATTGCGGAGCCGGGGCATAGACATCCCGCTGGATGCTATGACCGTGGAGGAGTGCGCAGATGCCATCTGCCGCGCCTTTTCCGGTGAAAAATAAAGGGGAATAAGCAAATTGGAACCGATTTTACAAGTGAAGGCTCTCACGCACACCTACAGTGCGGGGACACCTTTTGAGCACAAAGCCATTGATAACGTGGACCTGGAGGTCATGCCCGGTGAGTTTCTGGGAGTCATCGGCCACACCGGGTCGGGGAAATCCACCCTCATCCAGCACCTGAACGGGCTGCTGCGCCCCACCGGCGGAGAAATTCTGCTGGACGGGGAGGACATCTGGGCAAAGCCCAAGGAGATTCGCCGGGTGCGCTTTCAGGTGGGCCTGGTGTTCCAGTATCCGGAGTATCAGCTCTTTGAGGAGACCGTTTATAAGGATATTTCCTACGGTCCGAAAAACATGGGCCTGGAAGCTTCGGAGATCGACCGCCGGGTGCGTCAGGCGGCGGCCTTTGCGGGCATCGATGAGGACATGCTGGAAAAGTCGCCCTTTGAACTCTCCGGCGGGCAGAAGCGCCGGGTAGCCATCGCGGGGGTTATCGCCATGGAGCCGAAGGTGCTGATCCTGGACGAGCCTACGGCGGGGCTGGATCCCCGGGGCCGGGAGGCCATTCTGGCCCAGCTGCGCTCGTACCATAAGCAGAAGGGCAACGCCGTCATTCTGGTGAGCCACTCCATGGAGGAGGTGGCTCGGAATGTGGATCGCATTGTGGTCATGAGCCATTCCCATAAGCTGATGGACGGCACGCCGGAGGAGGTATTCTCCCGGGCGGAGGAGCTGCTGCAGGTGGGGCTGGACGTGCCCCAGGTCACAAAGGTGGCCATGGAGCTGCAAAAGCGCGGCCTGCTGGCAGACAGCAGCGTGTATACCATTGACGAGCTTGTGCGCCGCCTCCTGGCGCTGAAGGGGGGCGAGGCGGCATGCTGAAGGATATTACCCTGGGCCAGTTTTTCCCCGGCAATACGCTGGTGCACCGTCTGGATCCCCGGACGAAGATCCTGGCGGTGATCCTGTATATCGTGGCCCTGTTCAGCGCGGACAGTGTGCTGACCTACGTCATTGTGGCGGCGGTGCTGGCGGCGAGCATTCTGGTGTCTAAGGTGCCGTTCCGTTCCTTGACCAAGGGCCTCAAGCCTATTCTCATCATCGTTATTTTCACGGCCGTTATGAACCTGTTTTTCACCAAGGGCACGGCCATCTGCGATGTGTGGCTCCTGCGCCACATCACCTGGGAGGGCCTGGTGGCGGCGGCGAAGATGATGCTGCGCATCGTGATGCTCATCATGGGAACCTTTCTTCTGACCTATACCACCAGTCCCATTTCTCTTACGGACGGTCTGGAGTCCCTGCTGGGCTTTTTGAAGAAGATCAAGGCGCCGGTGCATGAGCTGAGCATGATGATGTCCATTGCCCTGCGCTTTATCCCCACCCTCATTGAGGAGACGGATAAGATCATGTCCGCCCAGAAGGCCCGGGGCGCGGACTTTGAATCCGGGAATATTTTCCAGCGGGCCAAGGCTCTGGTGCCCATTCTGGTGCCGCTGTTCATCTCCGCCTTCCGCCGGGCCGACGAGCTGGCCACGGCCATGGAGTGCCGGTGCTATCACGGCGGCGAGGGCCGCACGGCCCTGCATGTGCTACACTATAAGACGGCGGACTGGCTGACTCTGGCGGGCTTCGTGGCCCTGGCGGCAGGCGTTATCGTCCTGGGAAAATTCGGCCTGTGATCGTTTGAGAAAGGATACGCTATGCGGAATATTGCACTGATACTCATGTATAACGGCACGGCCTATCACGGCTGGCAGGTGCAGAAAACCGAAATTTCCGTGGCGGAGACCCTGGAAAAGGGTCTCAGCATGGTGTGCGGGGAGAAGATCAAGTGCGTGGGCTGCGGCCGCACCGACGCCGGAGTGCACGCGGAGTACTATGTGGCCAATTTCCATACAAATTCCCGCATCCCCGTGGAGCGCATCCCCTTCGCGGTGAACACCCATATTCCCGAGGATATCGTGGTGCGCCGGGCCTATGAGGTGGCGGAGGATTTCAATGCCATCGGCTCCTGCATCAAGAAGGAATATACCTACCGCATTTATAATTCCCGCATCAAGAATCCCTTCTATGTCCACCGGGCGTATTTCTACCCCAAGCGGCTGGACGAGGCGGTCATGGACCGGGCGGCCCGGATGTTCGAGGGCACGCACGATTTCGCCGCCGTCCGCTCTGTGGGCACCAACGTCAGAAGCACCGTGCGCACCATCCATTACTGCCGCGTGGAGCGGCGGGGGGAGCTGCTGGAGCTGAAGGTATGCGCCAACGGCTTTCTGTATAATATGGTGCGGGCCATCACCGGCACGGTGCTCTACGCCGCCGAGGGCAAGCTCCGGCCGGAGGATATCCCGGAGATCCTGGACTCCGGCAACCGCACTCTGGCGGGCCCCACGGCGCCGCCGGGCGGTCTGTATCTCACACGGGTCTGGTATGAGGATGAGAGACTGAATGGAACAGATGAAATTTGAAATGGGCGATTTGCAGCAGACCGCCCCCAAACGCGTAAAAAAGAGACAGCTGCCCCGGCGAAAGCTGCGGATGCTTCTGCTGGCGATTCTGGCGGTGCTGGCAGTGGTGGTGGTCGTCGTCCTGCTGGACCGCACCGCCTTTGACGGTCTGCGCCGCAGCATCGCCTACATGCGCGCGGAAAAGGACGAGAGCGGCTGCGCCCGGCTCTACCAGTATAACGGGGACGGCGCCGGGTGCTACGCGGATCTGGACGGTAGCCTGCTGGTGGCCTCCGGCAGTGAGATTACGCTGCTGGATGATAAGGGGAACGCCCTCTACCACGAGGCACTGCAAGGGGGCCAGGTGGCTGTCAGCGCGGCGGATGGCTTCGGCGCGGTGTATGAGATCGGCGGAAAGAGCCTGTACCTGCTGGATGCCAAGGGCCTTGTGAAGTCCATGACCATGGAGGGGGAGATATTCTCTGCAGAGATGGGTAGGGACGGCCAATTTGCCGTGACCCTGAAAAAAACAGGATATAAAACGGCGGTGTCCGTCTATAATGGCAAGGGTGAGCCGCTGTATGAATTTAACTCGGCCCAGAAGTACCTGATGACTGCCGCCGTGTCCGAAAACGGGAACTATATGGCCGCGGCGGCCATGGGCCAGACCGGCGGCAGCTTTCAGAGTACCCTGCAGCTTTATAAGCTCACCTCCGACTCTCTGCAGGCCGAGGCGGAGCTGTCCGGGGGCGTTTACCAGCTGGGCGCTGTCTCCGGCGCGTTCTGCGCCGCCACGGACAAGGCCCTGTGCTTCGTGAAAAACGACGGCACCGTAGCTTCCTATGACTATAAGGGCGCGAGCCTCTCCCGGTGCAGCCTGGGCGGCAATAAATTTGCCGCCGTGCTGCTGGAGAACTATTCCTCCGGCGGCCAGACGCACCTGGCCACGGTGAACGCCTCCGGCGAGGAGATCGCCTCCCTGTCCGTGGGCAATGAGGTGCTGGATCTGTCTGCCTCCGGGCGCTATCTGGCGGTGCTCTACAGCAATCGCCTGGTGATCTACGATCAGAAGCTGCGGGAGTGTGCTGCGCTGGAGGATGTCAGCTCCGCCCGGCGGGTGCTGATGCGGTCGGACGGCTCGGCGGTGCTGGTGGGCCTGACATCTGCCAGCCTGTATTTGCCGTAAGGCAGAGGAGAACTGAAAATGATTTGGGTAGATTTGATTATCGTGGGCGTGCTCCTGCTGGGCCTGGGCATTGGGGCCAGGCGTGGCTTTTTGCAGACGCTGGGGGGCATTGCGGCCACCGTGGTGTCCTTTATCGGTGCGGGCATAGCCGCGGCGGCGCTGTCGGGCACGGTAGCCCGATGGATCCGGCCCCTGCTGGAGAAAAAAATAACGGCGGGTGCCGCTGACGAGAGCGCTGCGTCCCTGGTGGAGCAAGCCGGCTTTTTCGGTGATACCGCCCGCCGCCTGACGGACAGCATCACCGCCCTGGTGCAGCAGACCAGCCAGTCGCTCATCACCGCCGTCACCGATGGCATCGCCCAGTCGGTGGCCTATGCTCTGGTGTACCTGGCGGCCTTTGTGGTGCTGATGCTGCTGTGCAGGCTGGTGCTGCGGGCCCTGCGTCTGGCATCCCGGATCCCGGGGCTGCACCTGCTGGATCTGCTGGGCGGCGGCGTACTGGGGCTGGGCGTTGCGGCGCTGCTGCTGTATTTTGCCGTGTGGCTCCTGCTGCGGCTGCAGCTGGTGCTCACCGAGGACATGGTGGCCCAGTCCGCCCTGCTTCGATTCTTTGTGGATCATTCCCCCATGGACTGGTTCACATCCCTGTAAACCCAAGGCCTATCCGCTGGTTGGATGGCAGGAAAAAACGGAGGAAACTATGCAACCTACTCTTTGCTCGAAATGTAAGAAAAACGTGGCCGTGGTGTTCATCTCCCGGATGAATGAGAAAAACGAGCCGGTGAACGAGGGCCTGTGCCTGCAGTGTGCCGCCAAGCTGGGCCTGCCCCAGGTGGAGGATATGATGAAGCGCATGGGCATCACTCCGGAGGATCTGGAGAGCCTCAGCGGGGAGATGATGCAGGCATTCGGCGGTGCCGAGGAGCTGGAGGATGTGCCCACGGATGACAGCGAGGACGAGGACGAGAGCGGCAAGACGGCCACCTTCCCCTTCCTGAACCGTCTCTTTGGCGGCAGTCAGACCCCGGCGGAGAAGCAGCCCGGGGAGACCTCCGGCCAGGGCCGGGAGGCCAAGGGCGGCAAGACGGAGAAAAAACGTAAATTTTTGGATAATTACTGCATCAACCTCTCCCGCCGCGCCCGGGAGGGCAAGCTGGACGCTGTCATCGGCCGGGAAGAGGAAATTGAGCGGGTGGTGCAGATTCTGAACCGCCGCCAGAAGAACAATCCCTGCCTCATCGGCGAGCCCGGCGTGGGCAAGACCGCCATTGCCGAGGGCCTGGCTCAGCGCATCGCCGCCGGTCAGGTGCCCTTCAAGCTGCGGGATAAGGAGGTTTATCTCCTGGACCTGACGGCTCTGGTGGCCGGCACCCAGTTCCGTGGCCAGTTCGAGAGCCGTATGAAGGGACTTATCGAGGAGATACGCAAGGCCGGGAACATCATCCTGGTCATTGACGAGGTGCACAACATCGTGGGGGCCGGAGATGCCGAGGGCAGTATGAACGCCGCCAATATCCTAAAGCCCGCCCTCTCCCGTGGGGAGATCCAGGTCATCGGCGCCACCACTTTCAATGAATACCGCAAGTTCATCGAGAAGGATTCCGCCCTGGAGCGCCGCTTCCAGCCGGTGACGGTGGCGGAGCCTAACATGGAGGACACACTGAAGATCCTCAAGGGCATCGCCCATTACTATGAAGAATTCCATGGCGTGCAGATCCCCGAGGGCATCCTGCGCCAGGCGGTGGCCCTGTCGGAGCGGTACATCACCGACCGTTTCCTGCCGGATAAGGCCATTGACCTCATCGACGAGGCCTGCTCTGACCTGAACCTCCACGATGCCTCCATCAATCGCCGTATGGAGCTCAAGCGTGATCTGGAGAACATTACCTTCGAGCGGGAGACGCTTATGTCCGCCGAGCCCGAGGAGGGCAAGGAGTTCACCCAGGAGGAACTGGATGCCCGCTATGAGCGCATCGCCGAACTGCGCAGCCAGGAGATGCGCCTGCAGGAGGAACTGACGGAGATCGAGAAAAAGGGTGTACCCCAGCTGACCATGGAGAATATCGCCCGGGTCATCGAGCTGTGGACGAAGATCCCGGCCAGCAAGATCCGGGAGGAGGAGTTCAAGCGCCTGTCGGAGCTGGAGGACCGGCTGAAGCAGCATATTGTGGGCCAGGACGAGGCCGTGGCCGCCGTGGCAGCTGCCATCCGCCGCAACCGCGTGGGTATTTCCCCCAAGCATAAGCCGGTGAGCTTCATTTTCGTGGGCAGCACCGGCGTGGGTAAGACCGAGCTTGTGAAGCAGCTGGCGGACGATCTGTTCCACGCGCCGGAGTCCCTGATCCGCCTGGATATGTCCGAGTTTATGGAAAAGCACTCGGTGTCCCGCATCGTGGGCTCGCCCCCGGGCTATGTGGGCTATGATGAGGCAGGCCAGCTGACGGAGAAAATTCGCCGCAAGCCCTACTCCGTGGTGCTGTTTGATGAGATCGAAAAGGCCCACCCGGATGTGCTGAATGTGCTGCTGCAAATTCTGGACGATGGCCAGATCACCGATGCCCACGGGCGCAAGGTGAACTTTGAAAACACCGTCATCGTCATGACCTCTAACGCCGGCTCCGACAAGAGCGCCGGCGGTACCGTGGGCTTTGGCCGCAGCAGCGACGAGCAGGATAAGGAGCGGGTGATGAAGGCGCTGCAGAGCTTCCTGCGCCCGGAGTTTATCAACCGCGTGGATGAGATCGTGTATTTCCACCAGCTGACCAAGGAGAATTTTGCCGGCATCGCCCGCATCATGCTGCGTGAGCTGACGGAGTCCCTATCGGCAAAGGGCTTTACCTTCACCTATGATGACGCATTGGTAGAGTATCTGGTGGAGCAGTCCTATTCCGCCGCCTACGGTGCCCGGAATCTGCGCCGCTGCATCCAGAAGGAGCTGGAGGATCCCATGGCGGTGCGCATCATCGAGAGCTTTGACCATCCCATTACCCATATCCATGCCTCCGCCTCGGGCGGCAAGGTGACGCTGGATGCGCTGTAAGGAGGAGCTATGCTGTTTCGAAAGAAGATCGATCCCCGCTGCGCCTACTGCGCCAAGGGCACCCGCCTCAGCGATGAGGAGGTGGCCTGCGTTAAGTGCGGCATCGTGGCGGCGGAGCATCACTGCAGCGCCTTCCGCTATGACCCGCTCAAGCGTGTGCCGCCCCGCCCGGTGAAGCTGAAAACCGGGGATTTGAAGCGGGAGGATTTTAACCTGTAAGGAGGGTACGCGCCATGAAGCTGAATCAAGTATGGGCCGTATATTTCAGCGGCACCGGCACCACCCGCCGCACGGTGGAGCGCATCGCCGGAGGTATCGCGTCCCGCCTGGCGCTGCCGGTGGAGACGGTGAATTTTTCTCGGCCCTCTGTGCGACAGGAGAGTCTGCGCTTTGGGGAAACGGATCTGGTGGTATTGGGTACGCCGGTGTATGCCGGGCGTGTGCCCAATGTGCTCCTGCCGTTTCTGAAGGAGAATGTGATGGGCGGCGGCGCGCTGGCGGTGCCGGTGGTGCTCTTCGGCAACCGGAATTATGACGATGCCCTCATAGAGCTGCGCAATATCCTCATAGCGGACGGCCTGCATCCCATCGCCGCCGGAGCCTTTGTGGGGGAGCACTCCTTCTCCCGGGAGCTGGGGGCTGGTCGGCCCAATGCCGGGGATGAGGCGCTGATGGATGAGCTTGCTGCCCGGACGGCGGAATTGACTGCTGCATGGGAAACCGCCCCGCAGACCCCTGTGACCGTCCGGGGCCAGGAGCCCATCCGACCCTACTATACCCCCCGGGACCGGGCCGGGAACCCCATCAATATATTAAAGGTGAAGCCCAAAACGGACATGTCCCGCTGCGGCGGCTGCGGCCTGTGCGCCGAGCTGTGCCCCATGGGCTCCATCGACCCGGCGGATGTGTCGCAGGTCAAGGGCATCTGCATCAAGTGCTGCGCCTGCGTCAAGGGCTGCCCCTCCGGGGCCAAGTATTTCGACGATGCCGGGTATCTCTACCACCAGCACGAGTTGGAGGCGCAGTACGCCCGCCCGGCATCAAGCGAAGTGTTCTATTTATAAAACGGTACATAAAAAACCGGCCCTCATTACGAGGGCCGGTTTTGCACTTTAAGGATTGACAATGCCCGGCAGCTCCGTCAGATCCTGAATTTCGTAGTCGATGCGCAGCCCATCGGGCCGGGGCATCTTCTGGGGATTGTACCAGCAGCAGGGGATACCGTAGTTGTTGGCGCCCCGGATGTCGCTGGAAATGGAATCCCCCACCAGCAGGCAGTTTTCCCGGCTGATCCCCGGGATGCGGGAGAATACATAGTCGAAATAAGCGGCCGACGGCTTGCTGGCCCCGGCATCCTCCGAGATGAAGGCATCCGTAATGTAGGGCTGCACCGCGCTGGCGGCCAGGCGGGCCTTCTGGACGGCGGCCACCGCGTTGGTGACGATATAGAGTCTGTGCTCCTGCGCCAGAGCGTGGCACACGTCCAGGGCGTTTGGCATCAGCTGCGTATTGGTCTTCAGACTCTCCAGATGGATTTTGTTGCAGCGCACCGGGTCGGCCTGCAGACCGGCCCGCTCCAGAAACAGCCGGAATCGCTCCACAACGATGAACTCCTTGCTATATTCGCCCCGGTCAAACGCGCCCCACATCTCCGCATTGGCTTGTTCATAAACATGGAAAAGCTCGTCGCTGTCCGGCAGATGGCAGGCCCGGCACACGGCGCTGAAGGCCCGGCGGTTGCCCGCGTCAAAATTAAATAGGGTGTTGTCCGCGTCAAACAAAAGAAAGGAATAGGGTGTCATAGGGCGATTCTCCTTGTAAATTTGCGCCTTATTATAACACAGCCTTATTCAAAAAGAAAGAGCATAAGTACAAATGAGGGCAGAAATTAAAAAAAGGGTGAATGTCAAGAAGAATTTTGACAAACAGTAACACAAAGACAGCTGCAGCATGACGCCAGGATCCAAAGAAACGTGTTACACACGAGGGAAATCCGCTGCGGCGGGGATCCGGTCCCGCCGGGTGGGATGCCTGCGGGCATGGGGCCACCAGGCCGCAATCTGATCGCAGCGACAGCCAGCACGGCCTACCAAGTGCACCGAGACACACGGAGAGGACACCCGTTCGGGTGCCCTCTCCTGGTCTTCGGAGGATATCGGATTGGAAAGAGGACTGTAACACAGATGCAGCTCCGGGCACTTGCGCTCGATCGGGGAATCGTGTTACAATGGACACATCTGACGAGAAAGCGGGGGGAAAGCATGGCGCAGCACTACATGACCTACGAGGAGCGGATCCGCCTGGAGACGCTGCTGGGGGAAAAGCGGTCCGTGGCCTACATCGCCGGGAAGCTGGGCTTTAGCCGGCAAACCATTTACAACGAGATCAAGCGCGGCAGCTACATGCACACCCGGGACTACTGGGACGAGCGGCGTTACTCGGCCCAAAAAGCACAGCAGGCCACCGACTACGCGCAGACGGCCAAGGGCAGACCGCTCAAGATCGGGAATGACCATGCCTATGCCACCTACCTGGAACAGAAGATCCTCCGGGACAGATTTTCCCCTGGGGCAGCTCTGGCAGCAGCCCGCAAGGAAGGATTTGAAACCAGCATCAGCATAAACACCCTTTACAGCTACATTGACAAGCGAGTGTTTTTTACACTGAGCAACAATCATCTTTGGGATAAATGGAAAAAACGCCCCAGGTCAAAACAGCCGGAGCGCAGAATCACACACCCGGCACTGCCGAGCATCGAGATCAGACCGGAATGGATCAATAAGCGGCTGGAATACGGACACTGGGAAATGGATCTCATCGTCAGTGCCAGAGGAGGCCGCAGTGTGCTACTAACCCTAACAGAGCGGCTAAGCCGGGAGGAGATCATCCTGAAGCTGCCCAATCGGAAGGCAGGGACCATCCGGAAAGCCATGGACCGGCTAGAGCGGAACACACCAAACTTCCGAAAGAAGTTCAAAAGCATCACCACAGACAACGGCAGTGAGTTCCTGCAGTATGACCTCCTGCGCAAGAGCTGCAGATGGAAGGGGAACCGATTTGACATCTACTATTGCCATAGCTACAGCGCTTGGGAAAAAGGTACAGTTGAAAATCACAACCGCATGATCCGGAGATTCTTCCCAAAGGGAACAAACTTTGACGAGGTCAGCCCAAAGGAGATCCGTAGGGTACAGGACTGGATGAATCAATATCCCCGAAAATCCTTGGGTTGGCATGCTCCGGAGGAAATAGCAGGGTAAACGGCAGGGGCCCCCGCGCGGGCAAGCCCTTGGCGCGGGGACCCCGTGTAACACATCCGGCATGCGCTGCTGGCTGGATCCAGAGCTGCAGCAGCCCGACAATGTGTTACTTGTACATGCGCTTTTGGCTTCTGCGCCACTTCCTGGAGGGCTTAACTACGCCATCCATGTTGGTCTGCTGCTCATTACGGCGCAGCGCCAGTATCTCCTCTTCGGACATCATGTCCCCTGCCTTAAAGGACTTTTGCAGATTTCCCACACAAGCCAGGGTGTTATAGGCAGCATAGTCCTTGTTTGTCACGAACCAACACCGGCGTGCAATGGGCGTCAGGAGCCGCGGGGATGTTGCATTCTCCATCTCCCAAGCATCATAGATCGCCTGGCGCTGGAATCTCCAAAGCTTATCGCACTCGACAACAGAACTGGTCACCTGCCGAAGCAGCGCGTCCACATGGGCGAAGCGCTGGGCCGTATAGTACAGGCTGATATGGTAGTGCCGACACGTCAGCAGTGTATTGAGAAACAGCGGATCAATGTTGCTCTTGAAGTTCCGGCTGTTCATCTGCACACTGAATTCATCGCCCAGAACAATGGTCACGGTGAGGGTGCCGTGCTCCTTGTCATACTCCCCGTTCTTCTCCGCGCAGTGGACCACCTGCTGCAAGCTGACAAAATCGTCATAGGGTATCTGAAGGGCCACGTTGGACAGCACCTTAATCCGCTGGGTGACCCAGCACTTACGATCCCGGTCATAGATCAGTTTACCGTCATAGCGGTTATACATGCCTACCACCTTATGAACCGCTGACAAGGTCTTTCCCTTGCCAAATAGCCCGGTATAGGCGATCAGCTCACCAGAAGAGCAGTTATTCCAGCCCTGGAACTTGATGTAGTAGTAAAGATCGACTACGGAGTTTGTCACCGTCTTGATGGGATGCAGGACGGCGCAGCGGAAAGTAGGAAACGACACCAGAAGCACGATCACGATGAGGAGAACGAGCCAAAACATCAGAACTTCCTCCAATTCACAATGGCGGAGGCCACGGCGGCCACCAGCCGGAACGCGCAGACTACCAGGACGATGCCCACAAAAACAGTCAGCAGGTACGGGATCAGCTCCTGCATATTGGTGGGCGGAGTAATATTCGGGCCCAGGATTGAGAAGAATTGAGCTACAGCAGCGGCCATTTACAGCACCCCCTTAATAATTCTCCAAAGGATCCAGCAGAATGCCAGGATCAGAAACAGCAGCAGAAAGCCCTCGGTAACGCTGTATTCCTCAAAGGGCTTGGTCAGGAATTCACTGGCGGCGGTGGTCACAGCACCGGGCACCGTGGATTTGTCCGTGTAGCGTATGGAGCCGTCCGAGTTGTAGACCGTCACGGCAAAGGCCGGGACGGCCAGCACGGGCAGCAGCGCCAGGGATAGCAAGATTCGTTTCATCAGTTCACCCACCTATCGATCAAAAATACTACGGCTCCGGCCACGATCAGGAATAAGAAAATCTGCCAGAAGGAGAAAGTCAGGCCGGAGATAGTAAATTCCATCTGGAAGATGCCCAGGACGGCAGCCAGCACGGAAGCAATTTCACTCATCCAATCACCTTCTTTTTGATAATCAAGCCCGCTACCAGCACGATGAGGGCAGCTTCCACGAAGCCCACCCATTCAGCGGGCAGGAACGGAAAAATCAGCTTGCCCAGGTTCAGCAGCGAGGTAAAAAAGCCCTGAATGACCGAAGTAGCATGAAGCACCAGGCCATCAATGGAATCCAGGCCATCCAGCAGATTGATGCAGAACGTCACAGCACCCACGATCAGACCGTTGATGAAGCTAAGGACGATATCAACCAGCCCGGAAAGCAATTTCAAAAGTATATCGATCATAGAAGACCTCCGTCACACAATTTTGCTGCAGCTGCCGACGCCAAGGCGCGGCATTCGTGTTACACAAAGAACAGTTTGCGGCCTACAACGCCCACGAAGATGCAGATAAAGGCGAAGGTCAACACCAGTTGCAACTCTTCGGGCAGCACAGCCCAGAAGCCGGAGAGCCAGGAGGGGTAATCTCCGCCCACGCTGGTAATCTGGCCGGTGAGCTCGGAAAACCGGGTAATGAGGGTATCCAGGCTCCCCAGGGCCTTATCAAACAGGTTGATGATCCAGGAAACCGTTTTACCGGCAAAGGTGCCCAGCTTGGAGAACAGGCTAACGATGATCTTAGAAATGCTGGTATCGCCATAGTCGGCCGGCGCACCATTGCCGGAATGATCCTCATAGGTCTCACCGCAACGGGTGCAGGTGTAGATATCATAACCGGCTTTGGTGATCTCCCCTGTATCTGGATCTGTCTCATCCTCCACATGCTCCGTGCACTTCCAGTCATGGCCCAGGGCGGAGACGATCTCGGAATAGCTGTTCCCGCATTTGGAACAGGTGGAGACCATCAGGCCGGGCAGGCCGCAGGTGGCTTCCTGGGCCATGTCCTGGGAGTAAGTATGGTCGCAGGAGTACACGCCATCCGTGGCCTGCATCAGGGTGATGATCTGATCCAGGCGATCCGTTACGCCGGTGAGATCAGCAGAACCGGAAGAACCGGGCCGATCTGTTATAGCAGCGATCAAATCGGTAGCATCCACATGAAGTGTATCAAGCTTTACGCCCAGTGCAGAAATGCCGGATTCAATGGGAGCAAAATCGGGCACCGGATAGGACGTGGGCAGCTTGTCCAGCTTCTTCCCCAGGGAGGAAATGCCGGATTCAATGGTGGTGAAGTCGATAGGTTCACCACCAACAACGATAACCTCCAAACCATCAAGACACGCTTTTAAATCAGACATGATATCACATGTGACCCCCACCATATTCTCCAGGCCCAAAACCGCAGATTCAATGGTGGTAAGATCAGGCAGCGGATAGGACGTGGGAAACTTATCCAGCTTCTGGCCGAGAGATGTCAAAATATTATTGATCGAAACGAGCCGGGCATCAATGACGTTCACACGGTCGGCAGATGCTTTGTAAAGCCTGTTGCCGGAATCGCAGAGATAATAGCTGTACTGCCCGGAATAGACACGGATATACAGGGACGAGTCCAAAGCGCAGTAATCGAAATCCGAAGCATAGGGAGCGCCTTCCCGGGGCAGAT
>ENA-UONZ01001434-UONZ01001434.1-human-gut-metagenome-genome-assembly--contig:-C93old-NODE-1434-length-26378-cov-6.295141_pt1 | contig 26378 bp, 26 predicted proteins | sample MGYA00242468_ERZ724015 | MGnify/ENA metagenome assembly ERZ724015
GGTCAGGACCAATGCGTGATGATCGGTCAGTTTCGTCTCGTCAACGCAGTATCGGTTGAGCGACCGTTCGGGAAGATTTCGCAGATGATATTTCAGATAGGGATGGTCTCTGAGATTCTCGATGATCCGGGGTATCTGTTCGAAGAGATCCTCCCCGATGTAACGGCAGCCGGTTCTGGGGTAAGATATTAGTTGTTTCTCATAGAGGCTCTGGGCGATTTCGAGTGTTTTTGCCGCAGTCAGCCCCAGACGAGTGTTTGCGTCCCGTTGGAGCGATGTGAGGTCATAGAGCAAAGGCGGCTGCTTTGCAGTCGTGTTTTCGATGATTTCTTCGACTGTGACGCAGGCTGCACGGAGAGCTTCGTCACGTACATTTTCTGCCTGTACTCGATCTCGGAATTTCTCGGAATGTACTGCGGCAATGGATATGCCGTCCTTCGATGCGAAGAGTCGAATACGATAATAGGGTTCGGGTGTGAAGTCGCGGTTTTCGAGATACCTCCGGCAAATCATGGCCAGAGTCGGTGTTTGTACGCGGCCCAGAGAGTAATTCCCCCGTTCGGCGGCGAAGGTCAGGGCCTGCGATGCGTTGATGCCAACCAGCCAGTCTGCTTCCCTCCGGGCTTTGGCCGAATGAAAGAGCGGATCGAATTGCGATCCGGGTTTGAGATTGTCGAACCCTTCGCGAATGGCTTTGTCGGTCAGAGACGATATCCATAAGCGCTCGAACGGTTTCTGACACTTCAGGTATTCGTAAATATACCTAAAGATCAATTCGCCTTCTCGGCCGGCATCGGTCGCTACGACTATTTTCTCGCATTCCCGAAAGAGCTGCCGCAGGATCTCAAGCTGTTTCCATGCGGCGGAATCTCGTTTGAACCCTTTGTCGGTTTTGACGATACGAACGACCAGACGGAACCGGTTCGGCATGATGGGCAGCATTTCTCGTTCGATGCGTGTAATACCATAGTCGGCCGGTAGGGCTAAGGCTACCGGATGGCCGAGCGTTCATGCGACACAGTAACCGTTGCCGCTGAGATATCCGTCGTGTTTTTCCGTGGCACCCAGTACATGGGCGATTTTGCGGGCCACGCTGGGTTTTTCTGCAATGACTGCAATCATAATGAAATGGTTTTAAGTGAATAATATAATGAGTTAAAGGGATCGTTTGAGGGAGCGAGCGGTTTGCATCGTCTTCTTCTCCGTGGGGGATGAAAGGTTCACTGTAGACGTAGATCGTTTTTTCTCGTTGTTTCTGTTGCGGAAAATTTCATCTCCGGACTGAATCCGTATTTCTCCGTTCGAATCTTGAATCAACGAAATACTTTTGACCGGTAGCAATACATAGTTCTTATCTCCTTTGGTTTTGGAAAGCCGGTATGTCATGGCATTCCATCCACGAAGGATCGTCTCATAGGACTGAACTTGGAGATCCGTTTTTGAAACGCCCACATCCTGTAGCTTGCGACATAAAAGATCGGGAGTCAATTCTCCGAAACGTTTGTCGTATGGAGAAGCTAAGATATAACGGTATGCATTGATTTTGACTTGCTCGTTTGTCAAGTTCGGTCCACCGGGGTATTTGAGATTATCGATCTGTCTGTCGATGGCTTGTAATATCCGGAACGTTCTCCTATTGCTTCGGCATAAGGGTGTTCGTCCTACCTGTTTCAGCGCATTGTTGATATTGAGTACGGAGGATCGTTCCCAATCGCAGAGCAGATCCCGGAAATTCTCCAAGTAGTGCCCTCGGATCAACCGCAGGGGATGATCGCAATGGCGCAGAATGGTGAACTTATCCAATAAGGAGGGTTTACGTTCGTTGACGATTCTTCATTTGCATTTTTGGAACATGTATGCTTTGCGGAATAGGGCCAACGGATTGTATTCTTTCGAGAACAACTCTGCGAAGGTTTTTCGAAAGGCTTGGGCTTCCACGTCGTTTCTAACGGAGGGCTTTAAAATCGTGGGCTTGTATTCCGTGGAAGTCGAAGGTTGTATCGGGTGGTCGATAGGAATGATCATCGTTATACCTTTCGTTTGAGTTTAAAGGATTTGGGGTTTCTTCGTGCCGTTTTTTTCGTGCTTTCGCCGGCATTTTGATGATTTTGTCTGGTTTTCGACGACATTGGAGCTTCCATTCGTTGGACGATAGGGTGTGCTCTCATGTCTTTGCGAAGGACGAAATCTCGTTGCAATATCCGTTGGGCTGCGGCGCGGGCTTGCCTTTGAATGTCATCGAAACGTTCTTGAAACGCATCGGGGTATTTGCGGCTTTTTTCGCTTTGCAATTTATACATAGTGGTTGCCAGAGGAGCGAAATCTTTGTAATATATAGCCGGAACGCTGGCAATGTCGTAGAACCCATTACGAAGTATGCTATCCAATACAATGATCCGGCTGTTTCGATCGGAGAGTTGCACGGCATTGTTACAAATGAACGTTCCCAGATTAGCACAAGTCGGATGCATATCGAATTCGATCGCTTGGCTCTGAGCAGGAAGATTGATTCGGCAACGTCCTTTGGACGGGGTGAAATCATAAAACGGATTACCTTGATGATCGATACGGCAACACCTGTCGGCATATTGAATTGCAGAGGGATCGTTCTCTTTAAAACGATATAATTGCAGGTGCGTCAATCCTGCGCTTTGCGGTTCGAAAAACGTGTCGGCCATATATTGCAGGTAATCGAGTTGTGCTTTTCGGCCTTTGAGAGAATCGCTGAATACGATAATACCCTTATCTGTCTTGGCCACGGTCAGCATTATGGAGGCCGGATGACCTTGTGACATTTTCTCAAGGGCATTTTCGTGTTCGACGAATGCTTTATAGGCATGTAGTTTCGTTACTTTCTCCAACGAACTGGAAGTAATCGGTTCTCGGTGGAAAGTCAGGTATGCAGCGCTGCGGAGCGATATCGTATTATTGTCATCGATTCCATGACGAATGATGAATTGTTGGATGCGTTTTACTTTCGACGGATTCTTAACATCGGTGGGAGGGATTTTATCCGCAGGGATGTCGGCGTAGTGAAGAATAACGTTATCGGGTATGAAAGGCCGAGAAAATGCCTCCCGAATACTTTCTTCCATGAAATTCTTCAGTTCGTTTTGAACGGTTGTTTTGCTGTCAATGACCGCTATACGACAAATCCGATTTTCGGGTGTCAATTCGATATACACATCTTTTTTAGAGGGATGGATGCGTATGATTTTCTGGAAAAGATTAGGCATGTGTACTACAGATAAGTGTGGATATCATTTAGATTTGATGCGAATTCCGTTTGGTTTCCGATATTCGAATCGATGTTGGTTCGATTCGGCGGTTCAGTTCCGGATGATCGGCATGTACGATCTCGATGCCGAATTGAGTTTTAAGGATTCTTTTAGCTATATCCGAAGTTGCTTTATGTCCGGCATTTTCAGGAGAGGAGTCTATTTGCGACAAGTGAAGAGATTCTTGGAATTCATCTCGATATCGCTCCGGAGGGCGTACCTGAGAATCGACACCGTTTTCAGCGATGTGCAATAGAGTACATATCGTTTGGTTATGGTTGGAAACTTCCAGTCCGAAGGCTCTGACGAACCTTTTGTAGTCGTATTGATTGGGGCGCATCGACAACAGATGTAACGTACTTTGTAGATGTCCGAATTCTTGATATAGCCGATATGTGATTTTTTGTTCTATCGGTTTTTGGTCATGTAGACGAAACATATCTTTCGTCATTTCGGCTCGATCTACCAGCAGGGGAATACCGGGAGATAGTGTGTGGTTGAGAAAGGATAACGTGTGGTTTTCCGGATCGAAGTAATGGTCGGCGATATATTGTAGATAATGGTTCATGCGATTGAAATCGAATCCGTTGTTTCCGAAGTATAATGTTCCGTGGTTGGTTTCGATGCTCTCTACCGTTCGGTTTTTGACCCCGTTGCGGTCTTCGTTTTTTTTAATGGCGAGGATATCGATCAAATCGTCAGAAGGCTTCTTTTCGTTCTGTATCAGCTCGTCCAATGAGTGCACGGCTCCGTTGAGTCGATGCAGATGATAGGCTACCCGCAAGGAGCCGTCGAAAGAGGGAGGAACATTCTTCGAATCGATGTAATGACGTAGGGTTTGACGGTCCGTAGTAAACAGCCAAAATTTATTCTCGATATGAGCATCCAGACCATATTCATAAACTTGGATTCGATCGTCCGGTATATTTCTACCTCGACGCAAAATATCGCAATACCGGTTGATATATCGAGTAATGATTTCGCTCGATGCGCAAGGGTCATTGGATGGTAAATGAACGATGTTGAAGCAATCGGGCATGCCGGCTGGATCGCATAGAACGATGAGCGTATTCTCTGGTTGCGGATTACTTGTCATATTAGGAATGTTTTGAGTTATAGAATAAGTGTGATTTCTTCGAGTAAGTTCTGGCTATTGGCCGGTTGCCTGTGACGCGAATTTGGAAAACCATAGCGTCTCCGTAATGAAATCTATCTCGTGATTTTGTTTTTCTTGGTTGTTTGTTGTGATGTAAATTGTTCGGAATGATTTCGATCGATGTTTTTCGTAGGAAACTTCACCTCCACTTGATATGTTTGTTTACCGATTGGCGGAGTGTCTGAAAAAAGAATCCGCTGTCGGTCTTCGCTCAACCATGCGTAAGAATGATTTTTACGCAAGGATTGTTGTTCGGGTATAAATAGGCAATGACCGTTTCGAATAATAGAGCGTTGATAAATATTCAGTCCGATATCATCGACTTTCACGATCCAGTCGGGATTATTCAGTATCAACGGGACGGAGCGAAGCCCTCGAATATCGAAGAATGTGGTGAGGAACTGTATCTGTTGCCGACACATTTCTTCGGATTCGGCAAGTTGCTCATTTCTTTGAGGAGAGGGTTTCTCTTGCATGAGCCGGTCGCGTTTCTTTTGTTCTTTCTCTAAAAATGCAAGACCGGCATATATATTTACATTCCGTAAATTTTTTTTCGTTACCACAATCTGAATGAAATCGGAGAACGCTGTAGACGTGGGTGCCATGTCGCTTTCAAACCGAAGACGCATGTGCTCTCTGTCATCATCGGTAACCGATTCCGATGTTCGACTTCGAACATAATCATGTAAATTATCCGTTTCATTGAGCCGGCCCTTTAGTGTGTTGGGGATGTCGTCCATCTCGTATATGCGAAATGGGTTTAGGTCGTAATTCGGGTCGAAATAATGATCCGTTATGTCTTGTATAAGACGCAGCATCATTTTCTCGCCTTGTCTGTCGCGGGAGTAAAACAGCTCCCCCAAAGGTGTTTGAATGACCGTGCAGGGTTTTTCTTTTTCCATTTTATCTATTGTTCTTGTGTTATCGAAGTGTAAGCGACTATGGTTAATGGAATTTTATCTGAGCCTGTTTTTGGTCGTTGTCCGATACTTTAGGGACTTGCTTTGTCCCTCGGTTGAACAGGAATTCGAGCTTCCTTTTTTGAGCGTTTACCTGTACGGAACTTTCGAATATTCGGCCGTTGTTGGCTCGGAATCGACAAGGGCCTACTTCTTCGCCGCGCCAGAGAGCATCGAATTGTTTGGGGTCGAAGGTTTGACTTCTTACGGTTCGTTTCAGTGTTAATTTGTCGGTTTGTAGATGGTAAAGTTCGTTGGTGAGCGGATCCTTCGAAAGAAAACATTGTCTTTTCTCGCCGGTTTCTCTGTCGACGGTCAATTCGATCAAATGTCCCAAGTTGCAGGTTTGATTCAGCGCATCGACATCCGCTTGTGTGAGCGTGTAATCTCTATAAGTCATTCCTGCCGATAGCTCTTGCTTGACGAAATGGATGTCGAAGGTGACGTGCCCCGATTCGTCGCGAATCAGAAAAACACGGGCATCCTCACCGGGAGTATCGCTGTCGGGAGACATTTTTACTTTTACGGTTCGCAAGGAACCTTCACCGGCACAGAGTTGATCGAGGCTTTTTTCGAGACTTTCTTTTTCGATACCGTATCGTGCTCCTATTTCCCAAGGAATCTCGCAGGGGTTGAATCGTTGTCTGTTATAGATTCTTTTGTCGTTCAGGCTTCTTCGAATGTCATTGTCTTCCGAAGTCTGCACGGTTTCGATTTGACGAGCGGCTTCTTCCGGAGGCGTGTTCTCCGGAATTTTATAGAGTATGAAACGTGTGGGATGCTTGAATTCTTTGAGAAAGTTCTTCCCGAAATTTGTGAAAAAATTGCCGGTTCTGTCGATTTTGACGAATTGTTTTTGATTTTCGGAAGTCGGTTCATCCGTTTGCAGATTGTGTTGGATGTCGATTCCTTTGACACCTTTTACTTTATTTTCCTGTCGGTCATAAGCCAAAAGATATTGCTCCTGTGATTCTTGCTGCTGGGAAACAGAGGGTTGTTCTTGGTCCGTATTCATAATCCTGAATTTTACAATGAAGGAAAGAGTAATCGGGAGCTAAAATAAACGATCCTTCATATATTTGCATTATTATAGTCTTGAATATGAATGTATTGTCATTAATTGTCATCGTTTGTCTGGGATTGTCACAGTTCAAACAGACGAATTGCCTGTCGCATCCGGCAGTCGATTCGTTATTGCATGAAATTACCTTGCTTGAAGAGTTTCATGCGATATTGAATCGTTTCGATTGAAGATTGAACGAGCTGGTGGATTTACCGATTCTTTTTCCAGTCGATTTGCTGCGAACACCGTGCTCTCGGATCAGTTCCGGTTATGGATGACGGTTACATCCGGTTTCAGGGGAAATGAAACTCCATAAAGGCATCGACATCGCCTCACCTTGCGGTACACCGGTATATTGTGCAGGGAACGGTCGTGTTATACGATCCGGATATGATAGAGGCTATGGAAGGTTTCTCGAAGTTCGTCATGCAGGAGGATTTGCGACCCGGTACGCTCATCTGGATAATGTGCAAGTGCGTCAAGGCGACCCGATTCGGATCGGTGAACAGATAGCGACGGTCGGCCATAGCGGATTGACTACGGGCGACCATTTGCATTTCGAGATATGGAAGAATGGAACGACGTGGAATCCGTTCGAGTGGTTTGAATACTTGCGGGGAAAGGAATAATTACTTTCTTTATCATAAATTTCTACAACGTCAGCGGTCGCCCGGCGTAGAAATCGAGTATCTTGCAATTGAAGATCAATTCGTATTTGGCTTGCAGCATGTTCGATTCGGCTTTTTCCATTCGCGTCTTCGCTTCGTTGTAATCGTACATATCGCTGCGTCCGGCAGTGGCCCGTTCGGCTTCGTAGTCGAAAGCGGCTTTGGCCGATTCGAATGATTTTTCGGAAGTGTTGTATTTTTTATAGGCAATTTTGACGTTGTAGTAGGCTTGTTCGATTTCCTTTCGGAGAGCCTGTTTGGTTTCGCTCAGGATGACTTCCTGTAATTCTACATTCGCACGGGCCGACCGGATTTGGTTGCGTGTGGCCAGACGATTGAAGAGCGGAATCGAAATATTCAGTCCGACAAACTCGTTGCCGTTGTTTCGGAGCTGATGGAGAAAGTCGACGTTGTTATATCCTGAGACGAACGAGTAGAAATAGCTGCTGGAGTATCCTCCGCTCAGAGCGATTTGCGGGTATCGTGCAGATTGGGCCGTTCGTAACGATTGCAGAGAACTTTTGAGTCGCAGTTCTTCGGCTTTGACCATCGGCCGGGATTCGACGGCCAGATCGAAAACCGATCCGGGGAGCATCAACCCTTGAACCGCATCGTATGTGATGGAATCCATTGCCGGAGGCTCGATGTCGAAACCGTCGGCGGTTGATCGATTGAGTGCCTGACTCAAATCAAGCAGGGCTAAGGTCAAGTCGTTTTCCGTATTGGCGAGATTCAACTCGTCGTTGGAAAGCGATGCTTGGCTTTCGAGCAACTCCGCTTCGACGCTGCGTCCGCCTTTCAATAGCAACTCGTTTCGTTCGACGAGCGTGCGGCTCAATTCTACCTGCTTTTGGGCGACGCCGATAAGTTCTTTACAGAAAAGAACCTGTAAAAACATGGAGGTAACGTTCAATGACAGATCCTCGCGAGCTCGTTGCAGATCTTGCATGGCGGCCTGTAAATCGAATCGGCGTCCTTGAATGTCGTGTTTGATTCGCCCTGCGGCGAATACGGTCAGATTGGCCGTAGCATTCATCGTCGTGGATAGCTGCGTATTGTCTTTGTATGTCCCGTCGCGGGAAGGACCTCGCCCGAAATATACATTTTGCCCCAACATGGCATTCATGTCGGGCAACCGACTGTTTTGTGCCGTGTTGAGCCGGATTTCATATTCTTTGCTCGCAATGGCTGCTTTTTTGACTTGCGCGTTGTGTTCGATCGCATAAGCGATGCACTGCTCGAAAGTCCAGCGCTCCTGTGCATGAAGCATCGAGCTGCCAAGAACAACGAAAAGGCCCAGTATCGTCTTTTTCATGAACTCTTAACTTAGGTAGATACATTCATCCCACCGAGGTTCTTCCTCAGTGATGGCGGCCAGTAAAGCCAGACCGATGCCTGAAATCCCGTTGAGTAATCCGAGGTGTTTGCACCATAAACCTTTCGAGGATGTATTCCACAGAGCGATGCCGTCTTCTTCATGTATCGCTCGATCCAATAATGTGTCGAAACAGGCGATCGCTGCATCGCGATAGAGCGGGTCATCGGTTCGTTGGTAGATTCGGTTGAAACAATGGGCCGTATGGGTCAGTCCGTGTTCGAGACCTGTATCTACTTTGAGCATATCGGCATGATCTGTCGTCCATTTTGCCCGCCGCGTTAATTCTTCGGAAGCCCATCTTCGAGATGCCTCGTCGTCTTGCAATGCGAACAAGGTCTGTAAATGGAACTCCGATGCGGATTTCGGACAATCTCCAAAAAGTCCGTAAAACCAGCGGACGACGTTCGTGGTGTCGGCAATATCCGGATATTTGGTCCTTATTTTTTCCAACAGGCGAATCATTCCGGCGATTATCTCGTCGGGCATGGCAAGAATCTTTCGTGTCGTTGACGGTTCTTGAATCCGAGCGTACAGTTCCCGAATGAAACGCCGCAAGTATTCCTGTGCGAGCCGGCTGTCTCGATTGATAGCATAGATTCCGATCCCTACGGCATGAGCGAGATTTTTCAGGGCCGGTTCTTGAACGTAGATGATCATGTTTCGGAAAATCGCGGCGTCGGTCGCGCCGTATAGTTCATCGAGGGTGCCGTCTATGAAGTCGTTTTTCAGCAGATAACCCATAGTCCATCCTATACCGGCCAAACCGGAATCGAAAGAAACATCCAACCGGTCAGGGGATGACGGTTGGTCCAATTGCATACGGATCGACTGAGAGGATTGTGCGAGCGCCCGTACTGCCTGTTCGAGAATCGCTTCGTCGTCTTTTCGATCTCCTGCGAGGAATAGGAACAGAGCGGTACCGGCATTGCCGGTCATCAGTCCCGGTGCATACATAGGCCATTCTTTATGCGTCGCTCCTGTAATGATGTCGTCCAGTTTCGCCGAGAACCGGTCGCCGAGATCGGCTTTGAGAATAGGTTTCCACTCCATGATCTATTGCTTTTCTTTTTCGATGGGCGTAAGGTCGATAATATCTTTCCAGTCGCCGATGCCTATGATTTCTGTGGCGAATGCACAACTCGCCTCTTCTCGTTCTGTCGCCAGATCGCGATACAAATGCCAAGAAGGTTTGCATCCGTATGGATCCGTCTCGTCGTCGGGGTATTTACGAAGACCTGTTTTGAGCCCGCCCTCGAAGCGGGCGTCGATCCAACTATGCGCGATATAGGCATCGATTCCAGAGCAGGCCATGACCTTCTTCCATGCATAGGCGAGGCAGGCCGCCTGTTCTTTCAGCGAGCGGTCGCTGTAATCCGGGGAATTGGGGTTTTGCTCGGAGAGCAACAGCGTCCGTTTTCGCCCGTTGTAGAATGTTTCGGGTTGGTTGATCCATGCATCGAGCACTTCGAGATTGTTGAAAGTAATGAATTCCGTATCGGGAGAGCGTCTGGCTTGTGTCTCTCTCCATACTCTCGGATTGGCGAGGTTTTGCGGGTACGGATGATAGCCTATGCCCCACTGAAAATCCCCTTCGGTTCGACAATAATTTATCAAAATCTTTAACAGTTGGTCTGGCGCGTAGCAATATCTTTCCGGGTTGGGTTTGTGCCAGAAATGCGTTAAGGAAATGAGCGCTTCGGCATTCGAGTTGTATTTCCGTGCGGTAAGATATACCAATCGCATCGACTTGTGGTATGTATCCATGTATTCGAGGATATTCTTTCGTCCGGCATTGGCCCATATCCACCCCGCATCGACTTCGTTGTGAACGATCCAACGGTGTATAAGGCCGTACCTACCGTCGGGACGACTGTAGCGGGCTGCAAGGAAGTCTATTGCGGCGGCATATAGATTGAGGACTTCCGGGTTTGTCATATTCGGCATCGTGTAGGCTCCTGCGGAATCGTAATCGGGATGTTCCAATAATCGACCGACCCCTTTGTCTCTACTTCGATTTTCCGGATATACGAGAATGATAGCCGATACGTCGATTCCGCGTTTGGCTGCACATGATAGAGCCCGGTCGTATTTGGCGATTTTCGCAGCGTCGGCGTAATAGGTCTTTCCGCCATATTCGAATGGAATGACATCAGTGCCGGGGTGTAATCGGAGGAAATTGTTGATCCGGATGTTGAAAGTGATATACGATATGCCCAATTCATCCAGATCCGATTCCAGATCGTTGTATTTGAACCCACCCAGACCTTTCTTGTTCTTGGGATGCGGCATCGGCACGGCAAACGCTTGTTCTATGCTATCGGCATAACGTGCGTAGGAACACAATGCATATCCCTTTTCCGTGCAGGTGGCGATGGCCCAGCGAGAATATAACCGATCGTATGTCATGCCCTCTCTTGTCGCATAACGGTCTGTGCGGATAGAAAATACCTTTCCTTTGATTTCAGCAACGGAGAGAATTCTGTCTTCTGCCAGCTCCTCGTACATGGGTATTTCGCAGAGATAAAAATTGGAATCTGTTGTACATGCCGTTCCGTTTATCTCAATCCATTGGTCGTTGATGTGAACTCTGTCGACCGAACACGGGAAGGCAGTCTTGAACAAATAGTCGAATAACGATATTTTATTCAAGGACGCTTTTTTATGAAAATCTTTTTGAACCTGTCTTTTCCTTTTTTCGTCTTCACCGGCCGATCTCAACCGAATGTTCTTTAATTTGATAGTGGTATGCCGATTCGAGGGTAAAGGCATGAATCTCAGTCGCAGGTATACCATATCTTTACGAAGAATATTTTGTTGAAGTCTATCTCTGTATTCATATAGATCGATCGAGATTCTTTGCCATTTATGGGACACATCGACGTTTCTGCAAGTTACACAGTCCTTGTCGACAGAAACCTCCAGAAATGCAATGTAGTCGGGGCATAAATAATCGAAACTCAGGACACAATGATTCTCGGTTGGTAGTATTTTGCTGTTCGTTACGAGAGGAAGTGTGACGTATTTATTGAGGGCAAACTTATATTTTCCGAACCTATGTTGGATATAATGAGAGGTATACTTCAGATACACCTGCAATTTAAAGATGTACTTGTTTTTCATTTCTTTACATTTCATTGGTATACGTCAAGCGTAGTTGTCCTATTCTCCGGATTTGATTCAATATTCTTCGAGAGAGAGTTTTCATGTCTCTGAAAAAGACCTTATAATGATCGGAGTAATATTTTCGGTAATCCCCGCGAATAAACAGGAATACGAGTTTGGGTAGGGCATATACCGATCGAATGGATAAAAATCTTTTATAGATGAAATCCATGTTTTTTCGTTGTAGATCGTTCGACGGATCGGTGAGTGATTTATGCCACATGAGTAAATTGCTTAGATATTCTCGCTTTTCTTGAGGATATCTTAGCAGCAAACCCAACCCGACCGATTGATCGAGGTGTATCCGATATTTTATCAAATATTGGTCGATACAACCTATTTTATTCCAGATAGAAGCCGATGCCGACATCATCCCGTCGTGAATGGCTAATTTTCCTAAGTTCGGAAATGGCAAGCAATAGGGAATAAACGAGGCTTTAAGGGCGGTCGTTGCTCCGGTAACTTTGCTCGAAACGGCCATTACATCGTATGAGCATCCGTCCTCGAAAAGTTTTATGTCGCGTCGAGTCAGACCGACGACATTGAATAAGTCTCTTTCGAAGCAGTCGGTTCCCATTGAGTTGATCAATATCGCATTGGAAAATACATATTCTTTGTCGGGATTCTCGGAAAAATAGTTGCATATTATTTCCACTTTGTTGGGCATCCAAATATCATCTTGATCGGCCAGAAGAATGATGTCCCCGGCGCAAAGACAGATGGCTTTTTCAAAGTTTTTCGTATACCCTAAGTTGCGACTATTTCGAATGCATTTTATCGGGGCCTTGTTTTTTTGAATGAACCGGTCGATAATCTGCAAGGTCTTATCGGTCGAACCATCGTCGCAAATGACTATTTCATCGACAGGTACATTTTGATCAAGAATGGAATACAATTGTTCGGCAAGAAAACACTCCCCGTTGTAAGTGCACATGGCGACAGATATTTTCATAGCGTGGCAGGTTTTAGAGGATGTCACCCTTGCAATTGCGAGGAGACCAATTCGAAATAATGTCCTTTCTTTTCCATGAGGGATTCGTGATTGCCGATTTCGACGATCATGCCTTTGTCCAGTACGACGATCTGATCGGCATGGCGAATCGTACTGAGCCTGTGGGCCACGACAATCACGGTACGTTGTTCGAATGCACCGTGGAGCGCATCGGTGATCTTTTTTTCGTTCAGCACGTCGAGCGAATTAGTGGCCTCGTCCAGAAAAAGGAATTCCGGATCGCGGTACAGGGCGCGGGCGATCAACAGTCGTTGCTTCTGTCCTCCGCTGAGGCCACGCCCCGTTTCACCGATTTTCGTTTCGAAGCCTTTGGGCATGGCATTGATTTCATCTTCGATCTGAGCGATTCGGCAGACTTCCCGCAACCGGTCGTAGTCGATGTGCTCGTCGTCGAGCACGATGTTGTTCAGGATAGTGTCGGAAAACATTTTGCCGTCTTGCATAACAACGCCGCACATGGCTCTCCATTTGCGCAGATTGATGGACTGTACGTTCATTCCTCCCATCTTGATTTCTCCGTGAGACGGTTTGTATAGGCGCACCAGCAGTTTCAGCAGTGTCGACTTTCCGCTTCCGCTCCCGCCGACGATGGCCGTGACTTTCCCTTGCGGAACGATCAAAAAAATATTTCTCAGCACGACCGGCGCGTTGGGCGAGTATTGGAAAAATACGTTTTCGAGTGTGATGGTCTTATTTTCCGGAATGATCGTCGTATTCCCGACCGAGAGCAATTCCTGTTCGTCTTCCAATTGCCGAATTTCATTCATGCGCAGGAAACTGATCTTGGCGTACTGAGCCGATATGATGAAATTGATAAATTGCACCAACGGCCCGTTCAGCATACCGATGATGAACTGCGTGGAGATCATGACTCCGAAAGTGATCTCTCCCTGAATAACGGCCATCGCGCAGTAGAAAACAATACCCATGTTCTTGATGCTTTCGATGAACTGTGCACCGAGGTTCTGTGCGTTCGTAACAGCCAGTACCCGTTTGTTCACCCGGTAAAGGCCGGCCTGAATCCCTTCCCATTTCCACCGGCGAGGTTTCTCGTAGTTGTATATTTTGATGTCTTGAATGGCCGATACCGTTTCGACCCAATAGCTCTGATCGCGGGAAATCAATTCGAAATATTCCCAGTCCAGTTTTTTACGGATATTGAGAAACAAAAGCACCCAAAGGACATAGAGAGCCGAGCCCGCTATGAAGATGTAAAAGATGACAGCGTTGTAAACCAATAGAATAATGGCGAACAGAACGAATGTCAGCGCCGAAAAGATCAACGCCAGCGAGTTGTTCATAATGAAATTGCGGATTCGCTCGTGATCTTGTGCCCGTTGCAGAATGTCTCCCAACAATTTGTTCTCGAAAAAAGTCACGGGCAGTTTCATCAATTTGACCAGATAGTCGGATATGAGCGAGATGTTGACCCTCGAAGTGATATGCATTAGGACCCAGTCCCGCACTACGTTGAATATCGTTACGCTGAGCAGAATGGCGATATTGCCGATCAAAACCATATTGATGAAATCGACGTCCGAAGTTTTGATCCCCACGTCGATCACCGCTTTCGAGATAAACGGCAATACACCGGAAAGCAACGTGACGATCAACATGACAGCGAAAACGAGCGCGAAATCCTTTTTGTAAGGCACGAAGTATTTCAGAATGCGCAGGAAACTGTTTCTTTTGATTTGCTTCTCGGCGTCCGAGTCTTTGAATTCCGCGGTCGGTTCTACGGCCAGCAACTTGCCTCGTTTCTCACCCTCGGCATACCAGCCTTTGCGGAATTCCTCGTGCGTATACTTGATTCTCCCTTTGGCCGGGTCGGAGACTCGTATGTATTTTCGGTCAGCGTCGTATACGACGACGAAATGGTTGTCGTTCCAGAATACGATGGCCGGAAACGGTACTTTGTCGACCAGATCGTCGATCGAGCATTTGATGGCCAGTGTCCGCAGACCGATATTTTCTGCCCCTGTGCTCAGATCGAGCATCGAGACACCTTCTCGACGGATGCCGCATTGATCGCGCAGGTATTGGAGCGAGTAGTATTTCCCGAAATGTTTGGCGATGATTTTCAGTGAGGCGGGACCGCAGTCCTGCGAGTCCATCTGGTACTCGACCGGGAAGCGTTTGAACATGGGCGAATAGATTCGTTAAGTTGGGTTATGATCGTTACGGGGCTTATTTCTCGGTTTTTGCTTTCAGGTTGTCGAACAGCCTTTCGATCAATCTTTTCCGTTTGGTGATGATTTCTACTTGGCCCTGCGTTTCGAAATCGACCGGCAGGGTGCGTCCGAAATTGGTCGTCATGCCTTCCGGAAACGATACGGTAACCAAATAGGCGGCGGCCGTACCGTTTTCGGTTTTCAGGTTGTTCGTAATTCGCGATATGGATTCTACCTCGCCGCGGAGATAACCGTATTCGTCATATGGGAATTTCAGCAGTTTGACATTGGCCTGTTGGCCGACTTCGACCTTTCCCGCTCCTTCGGCCGGAATCATGATTTCCCCGAAAAAATCACCCTTGTCCGGAATGACGGTGAAGAGTTCTCTCCCCGAATCGACGAAGCCGTTCTCTTTCCAGAAACCGAGGTATTCCAACTGTCCCTGTATCGGGGCGTATTGGAGGTACCTTTCTTTCCAGATGTTGATCGCGCTTTCGAGTGCATTGCAGGCCGTGTTCATTTCCGAAAACACCTTGTCGAGCGTCTCATTCTCTTCGAGCGTGATCCGCTGGATTTCGAGCCGGTTCTGTTCTATCTCGGATCGCTTGGCGAGCCGGTTGCTTTCCAGATTCAACAGTGCCTCTTTGTGCGAAAGGCAGTTGCTGCGCTGGACTTGATATTCCGCCGCCGAGAGCGCGTTTTTCGCCATAAGCAGACTGTCGCGCCATAATTGAGCGAACGCGCTGTCTACGACTTGCCGCTTGAGAGCGATCTCATCTCCGTAGTTGGCCACGATACGCTCGTCGAGTTCGATTTTACCGGCGAGATTCTGGCGCATCGTCCGGTATATATCGGAATGTACGAGCCGTCGGTATTGATGGTATGCCACGGCAAACGAGTTATAGGAGCCGCTTACGTCGCCGAGAATCAATCCTTCGGGCAGCGTATCGGCCTCGAAACGTCCTGAACGAAGTGCTCTGAGTAATGAATCCGCTCGTAGAATGTCTCGATAGTCGGCACCGCTTTCGATGTAGGCGATCACCTCCCCTTCGACGAGCTGATCGCCGTTTTCCTTGAGCAGATACATTTTCCCACTGCTGTTGGCTACCAGCCTCACTGGAGCGGCATGGCCTGTCACGGATATTTGTCCGTCTACTGTATCGGGGTACTTGATGACGAATCCCAAAGTAACAATACCCGCGATCAGTAACGCTGTCAACCATGCCACCCGTTGACTCCAGTGCGTCGGCATCCGGTCGATAATGTCCTGAACTTCTTCGCTTTTTTGTATATCGAGATCATCCATGAGGATTAATTAAATACGAATCGAAAACATACGCGTGGTCTTATCGGAGGCTCTCTCGGTATTCTTTCTTGATTGAGTCGAGTTCTTTACGGTTCTCCTCGTGCGCTTTCTTTCTCCGTTCTTCGGCCTTTCGGTGTCTGATCTTGCAGAAGGCTACCCATTTTTTGTAAAAACGTTTCCGTTCTTTTTCGTATGCGATGCTGTCTTCCTGCGTCCGAGGTTGCGTTTCGATCCGACGGACCGACAATAATCTGCCGTTTTCGAAAATCATTTCGTAAAACGGGCGGGTTTGGTAATCTGCGTAGATATTGCCGTAATGCTCGCTCCCTTTTTTCACATAGTATGTACCCGTGACCCATGTACACGGAATCGGCGTACCGTCCAACGGCGTTTCCTCGTCGATCAAAGAGCGTCCGATCAGGATTTCCTTCATCGGCCGGATGTGCTGTGTGTTGCCTTTAATGCCGACCCGGTTGCTCAGCGGATCGAGGCCGGTCAGGAACAACATGCTGTCGGCCAGTTTCCAGACAGCGGTGTATTCCTTTTCGCATTCTCCGTGCGAGGGAAACATGTCGGCCCGTCCGTCGTCGTCTCCCGGAATACCGTTGTACATCAGAATTTCTTCTCCCAGAAAGAAGAATTTCTCATAGCCTTTTATTCCTTTCAACGGAGAGCGGTCGACCAGATAGCGGGCGCTGTCGGTCAGAATCACGTCGGTCGTCCAACTGTGGAATTGTCGGGGCGGGGCTCCGTCCGAAGCACGTTCGCAGGACGGGAGAACGAAAACTCCGCATAACAGGACGAGAGCGGACATCCTGTTACAAATGTAATGGTTGAGTGTCATTTCGGTGAATTATAAATAATAACTTGCAGAATTACGTACCATTTCCTGAAATTCCGGTGAACAACAACTGAAACTCGGATCATTGAGTTGTGCCAGATAGGCATATTTTTCTTTCTCGATAATGGATAAAGAAGTATTGGTCTGGCCTGCATGCGTCATTTCATGGATATGAAGAGCTGAATAGAGATCCCAATAATTGCCGTTACGATACAAGTCGCCATAATAATTGATGGAAATATTTCCATCCCCATCACAAGATGCTTGTACCCGATTGGAGGGATCGTCCGCTGACAATCGCACATATTTTCCCGTGATACTCTGTAAAACACTACTTATAGCTCCAGAGTCGGAATAGCATAGTAAAGTAGATCTCGAAGTGAGCATCTGTTCGCTGCATTCGTAGGCTCGAAAATCCATCAAAGAATTTATCACCCGGACCTGCTGTCCCGATCCTCTCTGGCCGAGCGCTGTTCCGTCCGGCAAATAGTAGAAATCTGCTCCTATCGTAGATTCTTGTTCTTGTCGGGCAATACGTTCTGTCTGTTTCTCCAGTTCATTGAGATTGTACTTTTTACGGTTCTTTTTCATTCGGATTTTGTTTTAAATTAATGGAACGCTTCTTTTCTTACCCTAATGAGTTTTCCTTTGTCGAAAGTCAGTCGCCAGACAAGTAATGACGAATAGTGCGGCATGGTGTCTGGAATTGTCAAATAATGGACTGATAAGAAATGTATCGTGTACAGAAGATTAAGAGACAGATCGGAGAAGTCGGCCCCCGTTCAGTCTTGTTCTTTGCGCATTTTCTTTTTCTGTTTTTCGATGGCTTTTATGATCCGTTTGGCGTTTTTCTCCTCTTTCAAATAAAGATTACGACGGGTGTTTTTTAGAGAGGACAATTCTTTTTCGGTATAGGGTTGTGTGGTCAGCCGGCAGGAGGAAATCATCCGTCCGTTTTCGAATACCATCTCGGAGAAAGGGGCATGCCACAACGAATCCGCATCGACCTCGAAAACGTCGTTCGCTCTTTTGACGTAAAACGGTCCGCTGACCCAATCGGCGAGGATAAGCCCCGGCGATTCGATGGCCGAAGGAATGGGAATACCGGACATCGGTTCGAAGCGTCTGTCGAGGAATTTTTCCATGATCCGATAATCCTTGTCGGGGCGACTGCCCACTTTGGGAGCAGCCTGTATATAATCCAACGCGCACAAATACAACGTACTGTCGTACAGAAGCCATACAGCGGAATATGTCTTGTCGAACTCCCCCATCGTACCCTCCGGATAAGAAGGAAATACTTCGTTGATGAGATAATCCATAGGGAGTTCATCGTACTTTTCGAGACTGCTCAACGGAGAGCGGTCCATCAAGTAACGGGTACTATCGATAAAAACGACATCGTATGTACCGCATTCGAATCGGGGCGGCCGTTCATGTTCATGGCGCTGCGGGTGACAACAGACGAGCAAAACGCTCGATAGGCAAAAGAAGACGAACGATGTTTTCATGGTATTCGGTTTTCGAGGGACGAGTCTGCGGATCGGTTTGAGTCGCCTATGTCGTTCGTCGTGCGGCCGGTGGCCGGATCGAACGTTTTTCGGGACACCAAACGCCCGTTGTCGAACGTCAATTCCACGTGTCGGCGCATCGACCAGTGGCTCGATTCGGTTTTCAGCGGCGGCATCTCTTGGGGGGACGGAGGCGTATCGGGCAACTTGACGCAGTAACATCCGTTCACCCAATCGGCGAATATCTGTCTGCTCGCGTCGAATGTCCGTCCGGTCAGTTTCTCGATGAGACGGTACAATACTTCCGGATTTTTGATCGTCTGCGCGACACGCCGGTCGTAATCGACGGCCTGCAGGTAAAGTGAATCGTGATGCAGACCCCACTGCACGACGTAGAACTTGTCGGATTTCCCCTCTTTGCCGGGTACGGGGAGGGAGCCCACGGCAATCGTATCGGGCTGGAACATGTCTTCGTATCCGGCAAAGTCGGACAAAGCGGACCGGTCCATCAGGTACGACCGTCCGTCCATACAGAACCGGTCGGAGGTTTCGCTGTGGAACACCGTCGGGCGCATTTCGGCGCTTTTTCTCGAACAGGCGAAAAAAAACCATGCCGGCAGACATATAATAAATAAATGTTTCATAATCAATTATAGTAACCGAACAAAGCATAATGTTCCGCTCTTCTCATGGCATCCTGAAAGTTCTGCGAGCAACGAGAAAAATTCGGGTCGTTGAACTGTGCTTGTAGACACATGTATTCGGAATATCGTCCATCCCAAGTGTCATTATATCCGAGACTATAATGGCATTTTTCGTGAACGAGAATCGACAGAATATCCCAATAATTGTTCGACTGCACGACTTGACCATTGTAATTTAGGCCGATCGTAGTCGGCATAAGCGACCCTGTGAGAGGGTCGTATTCATATTGGGTGTTTCCATGTTCTGTCGGATCTTGAGGGTAATCGTAAATTCTGCACGTCTGCCCTGCCATGGCAGACGCGATACGACTTTGAGCTTCGTATCCTGCCTCAGAGAATACGGTTGCGTGGTTATTTAAACCGCTCTCGCCGTAATTTTTATAATGATCGAAGTCTCGTTGGGAAATAACCTGCAGAGAGTTTCCCTGCCCGTATTCGCCTAAACATTAGCCATCAGGTGTAAAATACATGTCTCCTCCGGCAGAGGATTTTTGCTCGGAGAGAGACATTTTTTCCACTTGCCCGGCAAGTTCATGGAGATTGAATTTTTTACGGTTCTTTTTCATTCGGATTTTGTCTTAAATTAATGGAAGGCTTCTTTTCTCACCCTAATGAGTTTTCCTTTGTCGAAAGTCAGTCGCCAGACAAGTAATGACGAATAGTGCGGCATGGTGTCTGGAATTGTCAAATAATGGACTGATAAGAAATGTATCGTGTACAGAAGATTAAGAGACAGATCGGAGAAGTCGGCCCCCGTTCAGTCTTGTTCTTTGCGCATTTTCTTTTTCTGTTTTTCGATGGCTTTTATGATCCGTTTGGCGTTTTTCTCCTCTTTCAAATAAAGATTACGACGGGTGTTTTTTAGAGAGGACAATTCTTTTTCGGTATAGGGTTGTGTGGTCAGCCGGCAGGAGGAAATCATCCGTCCGTTTTCGAATACCATCTCGGAGAAAGGGGCATGCCACAACGAATCCGCATCGACCTCGAAAACGTCGTTCGCTCTTTTGACGTAAAACGGTCCGCTGACCCAATCGGCGAGGATAAGCCCCGGCGATTCGATGGCCGAAGGAATGGGAATACCGGACATCGGTTCGAAGCGTCTGTCGAGGAATTTTTCCATGATCCGATAATCCTTGTCGGGGCGACTGCCCACTTTGGGAGCAGCCTGTATATAATCCAACGCGCACAAATACAACGTACTGTCGTACAGAAGCCATACAGCGGAATATGTCTTGTCGAACTCCCCCATCGTACCCTCCGGATAAGAAGGAAATACTTCGTTGATGAGATAATCCATAGGGAGTTCATCGTACTTTTCGAGACTGCTCAACGGAGAGCGGTCCATCAAGTAACGGGTACTATCGATAAAAACGACATCGTATGTACCGCATTCGAATCGGGGCGGCCGTTCATGTTCATGGCGCTGCGGGTGACAACAGACGAGCAAAACGCTCGATAGGCAAAAGAAGACGAACGATGTTTTCATAAAGAGAAAATGTATGTTTAGAATGATTACCCGTACAGCAGATCACGATAATGTTTGTATTGTTCCATTACTCCTTGTTGGAATGCATAGGAACAATTTGCGAAAATAGGGTTGTTAATTTGTTCGTAATAGGCCGCATACTCATTTTTATTATGGTTCAAACCGTTTTGGTAATAATGTGTCCTCTCGTGCTGTAGTGTGGAAAGGATCTCCCAGTAATTGCTGTCTTGTATGAAATAACCGTAATAATTTAGTGAGATTACTTTGTCGTCTACGGTACAGGAACCTTGAATTTTAGGGTTATACGGATCATAATCGATCGTAACGGGAAGCCCCAGCATGGAGCTTGCTATATTGGCTTGACATATAGGGCCTGCATCAATAAAGATAATGGCTTGACATCTGTCGTTTAGGTATGATTCTCCGTAACAATTATTGATAAGATATGCATCATGGGACATGACCCGAATTTGTTCTCCGGTGCCGCATTGTCCGAGAAACCTCCCTTCGAAATCGTAATAATAATCTCCTCCGGCAGAGGATTTTTGCTCGGCAAGATCATGGAGATTGAATTTCTTTCGGTTCTTTTTCATAATGGGTGCTTTGTTAAGTTAATGATTATTATATGTCAGATTTACCGAAACGATTCCTTCGTTACCCCGATAAGTTTTCCTTTGTCGAAAGTCAGTCGCCAGACAAGTAAGGAAAGCCATTTTTCATCGTATGTTCTTGCCAGTTTAATGAAAAAGTCCCCGCTTACCCACACGGCGGGCATAACTCCGTGCGGTGCCTCTGGTTCGACTCGCGTGGCGGGATTCGTTTTCGAAAACTTTTCTCCGATCATCTGTTCCAACCTTCGGTACTGTCTTTGGTTGGGATACATATAATCTGCATCCCAACGGGGGAAGTCGCATAAATAAAAATATATTTCATTGGCATACAATGAGTCTCCGACGATCTTCCAGAGGATGGAGTATGTTTTTTCAGGGCAGACCGGCTCTTCTACCGCATAATATCCTTTGGGCCGTAAGGTGTCGATAAGATCCGGAATCCCTATACCGAGCGGGAGTTTCTTTGGATAATCGGAAAAAAGCGTGTCGAATCCGGCGAAACAATTCAACGGCGAATGATCGAAATGATAAATATCTTTGCCCCAATATAATGCATCCGAAGTATGAAGACGATCGAGAAATGTTTGAGGTGATTTACTTTGTACGAATGAAGGAAATACCAACAATATGAATAATATGATTTTTCTCATAATGTATTTAAAATTCAATAATAGTGACAGTTAGATAAGTCCAGTTTTTCTCGTTCCAAATAATACTCCATAAGGGTTCGAAATTCCTTCGAAGCGCAATAATATGAATCGTGGTTCAGCGTATGTTCGATCGTTCGAATCTCTTCACGGATGAGGGTGGCTTCATCGGAACTGCCCAAATTGGGGTTTTCTTTAAAATGTCGGACATGCGTGTTTTCATGATCCATTGCTAAAAAAATATCATAATAGTTATTTGTACTGAAAAGCAATTTCGATTCATTGACCAGAATGACCGATGCATCATAAGCTGCTCTTGCCAAATAGCTTTTCCCGTTTACGAACTGAATCGAGGTTTCCACTCCTGCATGTCGGGCTATAGTTCTGATAACGAGTTCTTTGATGTGCGATTGGCTCGAAGAGAACGGGGTAGTGATATTGTACAGGCCTTCTTCGTCTATTCCTGCGGCGGAGAACCCCATAGGGATGATTCTCATGTCATTGTTATAACCTACCTTCCCCAGATATGTGCCGTCTTGAGAGAATAACTGAATCCCGCCGACAGCCGCTTGCAGGTCCTGCTGTTCGATATTCTCCATACAGGATGACAGTTCGTTGAGACTGTACTTTTTTCGATTCTTTCTCATGGCAGGTGGATTTTAAGATTAGGATGTAGAACATATGTATTAGAAAATAAGATTTCTTGTTGAAGAGGTCGTTTCGCACAGTCCACCTGCCACAGATCGAGAGAACGATAACAATCGAGGTAACGACCTTCTAATGACGAATATATGAAAATGAAAAGAAAAAAGCAATAATACATTGCAAATAAATATTTTTAAAAATTGTGGAGTGTTCCGCACGGTTACATCGAATGATTTTAAATTTTTGAAATGGAGCTGTGTATTAGCAATGGGTATTTCAATCGAATGGGTTTGTAATAACATAAGGGCAACATCCATCCATTCTCGTTCGTTATATTTCCCCACACAAGAATAAGACGAATCATCATGCAAGAAACTATATCGGATTATTATTCAATTATGAATCACCCATTATGTCGAATCGAGAAATCAAACTCACGCTCATTCGGGCGCAAAGCGATACCCATGTCGCTCTGCCGCTGGCGGGCAGCGGCGTATCTGCGGGCTTCCCTTCCCCCGCGGACGATTTTCTGGAAGGCAGCATCGACTTGAATCGTCTGCTGATCCGCGATCCCTCGGCTACATTTTTTGCGCGGGTGGACGGCAGCAGTATGCAGGGGGACGGCATTTTCGACGGCAACCTGCTGGTCGTCGAGAAAAAGATCCGGCCGGACGACGGCGATATCGTAGTCTGTTATCTCAACGGCGAATTTACGCTCAAGCGTTTGGAGCATCGCGACGGCAAAATTTTTTTGATGCCGTCCAATCCGAAATTCCATCCTATCGAGGTTTCCGCAGACGACGAACTGATCGTCTGGGGATCGGTGCGGGCTTCTATCAATGAGTTTTAGATGCGACATCCATGTACGGACTTTGCGACTGCAACAACTTCTATGCGAGTTGCGAACGAGTGTTCGATCCCTCTCTGGAGGGTCGACCTGTCATTGTGCTGAGCAACAACGACGGCTGCGTCATTGCCCGCTCCAACGAGGCCAAAGCGCTCGGTATCGGTATGGGCGATCCTTTTTTTCGGCTGCACGACTTGACGCGACAAAAGGATGTTGCCGTCTATTCGGCCAATTTCCCGCTTTACGGCGAAATGTCGTATCGGGTCATGTCTATTCTCCGGCGATTCGTGCCGGCCGTCGAGGTCTATTCCATCGACGAGGCATTTCTGGATTTTTCAGATATGGAGCGTGCTTCGCTGGATACGCTGGGGCATACGATTTGTCGGACAGTACGGCGATTGACGGGCATTCCAGTCAGTCTGGGCATTGCTCCGAATAAGACCCTCGCCAAAATCGCCAGCAAGCTCGCTAAACGATACCCGAAATTGAACGGATGCTGTTTGATGTACCGTAACGAGGACATCGAGAAGGTGCTGCGAAAATACCCGATCGGCGAAGTGTGGGGTATCGGTTCGCGGTATGAAAAACTGCTGACCGATCGCGAGATCGTTTCAGCCTACGATTTTACCCGGCTTCCGGGCGAGTGGGTCCGCAAGCACATGACAGTGGTAGGACTCAGAACATGGAAAGAGCTTCGAGGCGAATCGTGCATCGATTTCGAGCAAATGCCCCCGAAAAAACAACAGATATGTACTTCACGCAGTTTTCCAAACGATGTGACCGACTTCGAATCGCTACGACAGGACATAAGTATATTCGCAGCCCGTTGCGCTGAAAAGCTCAGGCGTCAGCAGGACGTGTGCGGAGAGATCAAAGTGTTTTTGTTGACGAACCGGTTCAAACAGGAATTGCCGCAGACTCATGATAGTGCTTTGCTGAAATTGCCGGTGCCGACCTCCAGCACGTTGGAATTGGTGAAATATGCCGGTAAATTGCTTCGGCGTATCTATGCGAAAGGATATGCTTACAAGAAAGGCGGGGTGATTCTTTCCGATCTTCAATCATGCGAAGGCGTCCAACGAAACCTGTTCGTTCCGGCGGACGAACGTCACCGGCAACTCATGGATACGCTGGATCGTATCAATACCCGGTACGGCCGACATACGCTCGGCGTGGCAGCCGAAGGATTGCACCCGTTCCGGATGAAGCAGCAACATCTGTCGAAACACTATACGACCAATATCCGGGATATTATCGTAGTAAAGGCGAAATAGCAGTTCGTGTGTTTCAACCGGCACAATACTTTAGGGAAATGGGAGCCTCGATTCCTTGGAGTAGAAAATACAGAAAGGCATCGGGTCAATTCTTCGGATTTGTGGTCTGAAATGCCGATGACGGCAGATTGATTTTTGGAAAATAGAGGCGTTCCCCTATTGGTATATCCGTCTGAAATTCTTATATTTAATCGTAATTAAAAAAGCTTGCCCAATGGGTTTAACTTAAACTTTTTTAATTATGAAAAATGCCCAAACTTTCTCGAACAAAGTGTTCGAGCTGGCGTTGTTGTCCGATTACGAACGCATTGCATCGTCTTTCAACAGGCTGCTCCACTCATTTTACCTGAAGGAACGGAATGTTTTTCGCCAGCTTCGTACCCTTCGGCAAGCCCGCATCCGGCTCGACATGGCGGTCAGAACCTACGAAGTCGCTCCCCGGCAGAGCGCTTATGTCGTGAAACTACTCAAAGCAGAAGAGGAACTGCTGGGGATGATTGTATCAGGGAAACAGCATCCGGATCTGTACACGGAGGGAGAGTCCGCTCTACGATGGAGCGGGAATCTGAGCGATCTGGCCGAACTGATTTACGGACTGCATGCGGCTTCGTGCATCAACGATGGCCGCTGTGACATCAAAGAGATCGCGGAGGGTTTCGAACGTTTGTTTAATGTTCGACTGCCGCATATCTACAATCGTTTCATCGCCATCCGCAACCGTAAAAACGAACGTGCGGTTTTTCTCAGGAAGCTATACGATATGCTGACTTGTAAACTCGACGAGTTGGATAGGTAGAATTGAAGGTGGGGGGCTCACGGCCCCCACCACCTTACAATGAAGTCTTAATGAGTTTGATCTGAGTTATTCTGATAAAAATACAGACCTGCCTGTAACGTAGACATTTTTTTCTCGCCTGATGCGCTATAAATAGCTATATTAGGATTGTTCGCTAAAAATGATGCAGGGAAACATAAGTAAGGAGGGCAATTATTATTACCCTCCTTGAAATAGGATATACGATTATTTTGTCATGTAAATATCCATTGATTTAATAATTTTTTTAACGGTTTTACTTTTGTATAGATAGATACTACGAGCGATGGTGCTTTTTTTGCCATTATGATCTTCAATAACAGACGGTTCTATAAGACGAACATAATTTTTTGCTATACTGTCAATTTGTTGAAATGCTATAGGATCATATTGCGCAATATCAAAATAAATAGAAGGGGAAATATCACATGTATCTAAACGCAAATCATCAAATCCATGTATCAGGTAACAACACAAAAAGTATTCTTGCAATAAAGCTCTATTGGTCTGAATACTATTGTGTTTACTTGTTGCTATGCAACTGTTTAGCAATAGTATGCTAATAATTCCAATAACATAACTCGATATTTTCATCACCAGTGATTTTATTATTTAAAAGGCCAAAGATTGTACCTTCGGGGGTGAGCACGTACAGCAACTTGTTGTCGCTGCCGTAGACCATCACCGAGCGGTAATAAGTCAAAGAACCATTTGCATCGCAGGCCAGCTTCTCCCCCCCCCGATACGCTATAAATATAGTTAATCTTTTGATTACCCGCAAGAATCACTCAATCCGATTTTGAGAGAAGATATTGATTAAAGACTTAATAAAAAAAAAAAAAAAA
>ENA-UONZ01001449-UONZ01001449.1-human-gut-metagenome-genome-assembly--contig:-C93old-NODE-1449-length-26050-cov-13.645278_pt1 | contig 26050 bp, 18 predicted proteins | sample MGYA00242468_ERZ724015 | MGnify/ENA metagenome assembly ERZ724015
TTCTATGGCGTTCATTTTCACATTTACACAAACCTCCGCCACAACTTTTTATTTGGCTTTCTGAAGAGCTTTACACTTCACTTTCCTGGAGTATTTCCCGTAGCTCACATTTTTCCCTTTTTTCCGGAAAGCCCTCACGCGATAGTACACGGTTTTTCGGGAGCGTTTCTTTATTACAAAGCTTGTTTTTTTACCAACCTTTTTCACTTTTACCCATCTTTTATTCTGGTAACGGTAAATCTCATACCCAGAGGCATTTTTTACTTTCTTCCAGCTAAGGATTGCTTTTCCGGATTTTTTATAAGAAATCTTCACTTTGGTTACTTTTGCAGGTGCAGCTGGTTTTGACTCCGGCTTTGGCGTTTGGGTATTGCCGGACTGATCTGGTACGTGCGTATCCGGCGTTTCTGTATCCGGCTGCGGCTTTTCGGTTTCGTTGGTATCCGGAACAGCCGGTCGAACTTCCAGTTTTTTGATTGCAGTTTCCAGATTTTTTGCCATTTCGTCAACGAGATTCTGCTGTGCGGCAGTGCAGTCACGGTTGATGGCCTGGATGGCTTCTTTTAAGCGGCTGACGCTGTCCGGTGTGTACCGGTAAAGATCAGAATCATCCGGAACGGTTTTCAGCAGTTCATCGATCTTGCTGTAATCTGCCGGGAAGAGTTCTTTTGGATCTTTGCAGGTCAGTCCTTTCTTTTTGGCATAAGCTTCTCCCGCACTTCCGGCAGAAGCGTACACAACAAAGTTATCCGGGCATCCACTGAAAGCTTCGTAAACAGTGCCATTGCTTTCGGTGTATGCGATCGTTGTCACACTGTCCGGAATATAAACTTTTTCCAGGTGCTCACAGTTTTCAATGGCATCTTCTTGCAGCTCTTTTGTACCTTCTCCGATTTTCAGAATACGCAGGTTCGAAAGATTGGTGAGCGTATTTTTTTCCATGATTTCTATCGGTTTCAGGGTAATCTCTGAAATATTTGCCGGAATGGAGTAAATCCTGGAAAAATCTTTGGAGTAGAGAATGCCGTCATAAGAAGCAAATACCGGATTGTTTTCATCTACGGAAATAGACTCCAGAGATTTTGAATAGAAAGAACGGATCTCATATTCGCTTAAGTAGATCCCATATTGTACAGTTGCCGGGAGCACAAGCTTTTTTGCCGTTGTATCCTGCAAAGAATGTTCATAATAAATCTGGTTTTCAGCAGCGATGCTGATTACAGGACGGCCATTGCAGCTCTCAGGTATCTCCAGGCAGTCTGCATTTCCGGTATAGCCGACAACGCCAATGCCTCCCAGATAATAAGTAAATTCAAAACCATCTTTTTCATAAAGAACGGATTCGAGATTGTCTGTTTTATAGTGAGAAGAGATGTCGGAAGGATCATCCAGCGAGATCTGCCACATGGATGCATCGACAATGCCCCATTTGCCGTCACACAGAACGAAATCCCATGCATGGCCTTCGGTTTCCCAGTAGCCGTGGGCGATGATACATGGAACATCGATGGCGGCGAGCATGGTCTTACAGAGATTGGCTTTTCCCTGACATACTCCGGTTTTTTCTTTAAATACTTTATAAGGATCATTATCCTCAAGATCCGCAGGGGCAGATTCGCCGACAGAAGCTTTCAGGCTGGTGTCTCTGGCCCACTGATAGATGGCAGTGATTTTATCCTTTGTGGAACTGTATTTTTCTGTTAAATCTAAAGTAAATGTACGGATTGTCTGATACTGTGAATCCGTGATATTCAGATGCTGTGTTCCGATAAATTCTTTTGCGGAATTGCTGTCAAAATCAGAAGTGAGAATCTGAAGACAATCGTCGGTGGTGTTTGCCGCATTTGCGGTTGTATGCAAAGGTATGACCAGGCATACAAACAGAAAAAAATGAAGCAAAACAGAATACATATTTTTTTTCATGAAATAACCCTCTCTTTCTAAAAAGATATCGTGTTTTACGGATGAAAAGAATATGGTAATCTTTTCGTAACTGTGAAGGTAGTGAATAGTTACATCTTTTCATTGTAATCCGGATGTTATATTACATAATCATTTGCATAAGTTTCACGCTGCTGATCCAGAAGATCCTGCAAAGTGATCCCATCTACATAGTCATCAATGACTTTTTTCAATCCTTTCCATACGGAAAGTGTCGTGCACATGTCGGCTCTCTGACAGAGTACCGGCTCATTGTCCAGACAGGCAACCGGTGACAGACTTCCCTCCGTTGCACGTAAGATATCACCGACGGTGTATTTGTCCGGTGTTTTTGCCAGACGGTATCCGCCCTGAAATCCGCGGCTTGCGAGCAGGAAACCGGATTTGTTCAGGATCGGGATGATCTGTTCCAGATATTTTTTGGAAACATCCTGTCTTGCTGCGATGTCTTTTAAAGCGATGTAACCCTCGCTCTGATGTTCTGCAAGATCCAGAAGCATACGCAGAGCATATCTTCCTTTTGTAGAAATTTTCATTTTTTCTCACCTCGTTTCATATATTAGTAGTGTTGAAAGTGTTGTCCTCCGGCATGACGCCTGTGAATTGCTTCACTGCCGGGTGATTTCAGCAATGGAACGTTCAACCTTAGAATGATAGTATCATATTTCCTATCGTATTTCTAGAGATTTAAAAAAGGAAGTCTGAAAAAAATGAAAAAAGGTGTTGACAAATACTGGATGTTGGCATATAATTCGAGTAAATCATATAAAACATATCGAAAAGGTAGGAATAAATAAGGAGGAAAATAACATGTCCAACATTTATAAAGGAACTTTAGGATTGATCGGAAATACACCACTGGTAGAAGTTGTAAACATAGAAAAAGATCAGGAGCTTTCAGCAACTGTCCTGGCAAAACTTGAGTACTTTAACCCGGCAGGAAGCGTAAAAGACCGTATTGCAAAGAGCATGATCGAAGACGCTGAGAGCAAAGGACTTCTGAAAGAAGGTTCTGTTATCATCGAGCCGACATCCGGAAATACCGGTATCGGACTGGCATCCATTGCAGCAGCAAAAGGATACCGCATCATCCTGACCATGCCGGATACGATGAGTATTGAAAGAAGAAACATCCTGAAAGCATACGGTGCAGAACTGGTGCTGACAGAAGGTGCAAAGGGTATGAAAGGTGCCATCGCAAAAGCAGATGAGCTGGCAAAAGAAATCCCGAACAGCTACATTCCGGGACAGTTTGTAAACCCGGCAAACCCGGCAGCACACAGAGCAACCACAGGTCCGGAAATCTGGAAAGACACAGACGGCAAGGTAGATTTCTTCGTAGCCGGTGTTGGTACAGGCGGAACACTGACAGGTGTCGGTGAATATCTGAAAGAGCAGAATCCGGATATCAAGATCGTGGCAGTAGAGCCGGCAACTTCCCCGGTTCTTTCCGAAGGCAAGGGAGGTCCACATAAAATCCAGGGTATCGGTGCAGGATTTGTACCGGAAGTACTGGATACAAACATTTATGATGAAATCATCAAAGTAGAAAACGAAGACGCATTTGCAACAGGCAAACTGATTGCCAAGAAAGAAGGCGTACTGGTAGGTATTTCCTCAGGTGCAGCTCTTTACGCAGCAATTCAGCTGGCAAAACGTCCGGAAAACAAAGGAAAAACCATTGTAGCACTGCTTCCTGACACAGGAGATCGTTACTACTCCACAGCATTATTTACAGACTAATTCAAAGAAAGGTAAAATGCCACGCCAGATGGCAGTAAAAGGTGAATAACATGAGCGAAAAAATTACAAGAGAAAACAGAAAATTTAAATTTGAAACATTACAGCTTCACGTAGGTCAGGAAACTCCAGACCCGGTCACCGATGCAAGGGCAGTTCCGATTTATCAGACTTCTTCTTATGTATTCCGTAACTGCGATCATGCAGCTGCAAGATTTGGTCTGGCAGATGCCGGTAACATCTACGGAAGACTGACAAACCCGACAGAGGATGTATTCGAAAAGAGAATCGCAGCTCTGGAAGGCGGTATTGCAGCACTGGCAGTAGCATCCGGAGCAGCAGCTATTTCATATACCATTGAAAACCTGGCACAGAACGGTGACCACATCGTATCTGCAAAAAATATTTACGGCGGTTCCTTCAACCTGCTGGAGCACACACTGCCACAGTACGGTATCACAACAACCTTTGTAGATATCTTTGATCTGGATGCAGTAGAAGCAGCTATCCAGGATAATACAAAAGCTGTTTATATCGAAACTCTGGGCAACCCGAATTCAGACGTAGTAGATATTGAAGCTATCGCAAAGATCGCTCATGCACATAAAATCCCGCTGGTTGTTGACAATACGTTTGCAACACCATACCTGGTAAGACCGATTGAGTACGGTGCAGATATCGTTGTACATTCTGCAACAAAATTCATCGGCGGCCATGGAACAACCATCGGCGGTGTTATCGTAGATGGCGGTAAATTCGACTGGGAGGCATCCGGTAAATTCGCTTCTCTGACAGAACCGAACCCAAGCTACCATGGCATCAGCTTTACAAAAGCAGTAGGACCTGCAGCATTTGTTACAAAAATCCGTGCAATCCTGCTGAGAGATACCGGTGCAACCATCTCTCCATTCCACTCATTCATTTTCCTGCAGGGACTGGAAACACTGTCTTTGAGAGTAGAGCGTCATGTAGAGAACGCACTGAAAGTCGTACAGTACCTGAAGAATCATCCGCAGGTAGAAGAAGTACATCATCCGTCTGTTTCGGATGATCCGAAACAGAAAGAGCTGTATGCAAAATATTTCCCGAACGGCGGCGGCTCTATCTTTACCTTTGAGATCAAAGGTGACGCACAGAAAGCAAAAGATTTCATCGACAATCTGGAGCTGTTCTCCCTGCTGGCAAACGTAGCAGACGTAAAATCTCTGGTTATCCATCCGGCAACCACTACACACAGCCAGTGCACAGAGGAAGAACTTCTGGATCAGGGAATCAAACCAAACACAATCCGTCTGTCCATCGGTACAGAGAACATTGATGACATCATCCAGGATCTGGACGAAGCATTCAAAGCAGTACAGTAAGAATAAAAGCGTGTGAAGTGCGGAACAATCCGTGTGGCATCTTTATAAAATACAGGTGAGAAATATAAAAATAAAGCAATGATCGTGAAAACGAGAGCAGAGAAATGTGCGAAAGAGGCACAGATCTCTGCTCTTTTTTATGGGAAATAAAAATGTTTTGAGAAAAAGGAGGAAAATTATGAGAAAAAGAGTATCACGTATTCTGGCGGTAACGCTGGCAACCGCAGTTACGGTCACCGCCATGCCATCTGAGGCGGAGGCAGCATTTCGAAGTTTTGACAGTGTGCCAAAAGCGGTATCCCAGGCAATTTCGCAGGCGGCATCACAAAAAGAGATCCGTTATTTTCCGGTAACGCTTTATGATTATGATCAGGACACGATCAATCAGGCAGTTTATCAGGAAGACAAGGCAGAAAATCCAAACAGCAGAGTTCTTCGGGGTATCTATTTTTCGAATGGTGCTCCCGGCAGCAGCTATGCCACCTGGAATACCTGGACCGGTCTGCTGACGACAAATAATACGATCTCATCCACGCAGACCAGTCAGAAGGGTTATGTTTACAGCGGCCTGGTGGGTTCTGACATGCAGAATGGAAACATTCATTTTACGGTTCCGGACGGCGGCATTTTTGATTCCGGTGACACAAAAACAAAAGAAGTTTACACGAATGTCGGACTGCCGTTTGTATATGAAAATGGATATTATACATTTGATGCAAGTCAGGATTCAGCGTATTTTTCTGGAACAGCAGCAAGTGAAACGAATCTGACCTGGAATGACACGGCACAGACGAATAAGACAGATAACAGAAAGGGCTTTTATCCGTTCAACAGCGGAACGAGTGTGAGGACGCCGGATTATCATTTTGGCATGATCGCAACGATTCCGTTTTCCATGACGGCAGATGGCAAAATTTCCAGCACTTCAGACGAAGATATCAAGTTTGAGTTTGCCGGTGATGATGATGTGTGGGTATTTATTGACGGAAAACTTGTTCTGGATATCGGCGGCATCCACGATTCAGTCAACGGAACGATTAATTTTGCACAGAACAAAACAGAAATTTCCGCGACCAGTTCCGGTCAGACAAGCGGAATGTTTATTAAAGGAGGAAGATCAACAGCCGGAAAGATCTCAAAAAAAGTGTTCCGGGATTCTGAAGGTGCGGGTATTTTTGATACTACGTTAAAAACATTTGCAGCGACCGATCAGCATACGCTGACCGTCTATTATCTGGAACGTGGAGAAGGAGCTTCTAACTGTAAAATCAAATTCAATCTGCCAATGAAAGATACCGTTTCGGTGCATAAAACAGTCAAAACAACAGACAGTAAAGGAATAAAACTGGATGACAGTATTTTAGCACAGATCAGCCAGCGAGATTTTTATTTTACGCTCTACCGTGACGGCGAAGCAGTGTCAGATGCAACTTACAATCTCTATGACATCAACAATCAGTATGTAGATACGAGAATGACCGGAACGGACGGAAGGTTTGCACTGAAAAATGGTCAGACTGCGAAATTCATCGGAACGATGGATGAAGATGACGGCAAAACCTATTATATTACCGAGGCGGACAACGGAGCGAGCTGGATCGTTCCGAAATGGAGTTATCAGGCGGAAGCAGCCGGTGGTTTCCATGTCGTGGATTCGAACAGTGCCGGAACGAGTATGAGCGTGACTGCAAAAGGTGAAGCAGATAAAGCAGATCAGGTATCGTTCACCTGTGAAAATGAAATGCTGCACAAAGAAACGGCATCTTTTGAGGCAAATGACGACTATATTGTTCTGGACTACGGACTTCCGGTTGAAATTGATCCTCTGGTAAATGATCTGGCAGTCGGAGGCAGCAAAGAACTGGTTGAAATCGACAGCAATTCTCTGAAATATGGAACGGCCGAAGTAAAAGACGGAAAAATCCATTACACGCTGACAAAACAGCTGACCGGCGTAGAAGTTTTAAATTATACTGCAAAAGTAAAGAGTACAAACGGTGTAGATGATCAGGAGGCACAGGCAAAGGTTTATATCATTCCGGCGACCGACATGTATTATGAAGAAAATTTCGGAATGGCAGAATATCCAAACGGAAGCTGGGAACAGGAGGGAACACCTCAGGAGGATTACCAGGAACTGGGCGTAGTCGGGGATGCCGGTGACAGTCCGTATGGTTCAGATGTTGCTTATTTAAGTGACAGCGAAGACAGCAACGGTTCCAGCTGTTATGTAAGCACAGAAAAAGGTGCAGCAAAATTTACTTACACCTTTACCGGAAAGGGAACTTCTTTCTTTGCAAGGACATCCAATAACAGCGGCTATCTGCGGATCGTGATCAGAGATGCAAAAGGCAGAGAAATCTATCATGGATACCGCAACACCATTTATCAGAGTGAAAACAAGATCACTTTATACAATATTCCGGTATTTACCTGGAATACTTCCGAATATGGCACATATAATGTAGAAGTGTCTGTTGCAAAGGCGGGAAATCGTTTTGGCTCAGATTTCTGGCTGGATGGGATCCGTGTGATGCAGCCGCTTGATGAGACGGATGAACATGCGGATATTGCAGCACAGGCCTACAACCAGGATGGTGAAGCAAATATGACGGCAGTTACACTGCGTCAGAAACTTCTCTCCGATTATACGGAGGTTGATGAGAACGGCGAGATCCAGTGGGATGGAAAAACATTTGTGGTATTTACCGATTCAAACGGTGAGATCAAAAAAGCTTCCGAATATAAGAGCAACGGGCCGAAAGAAGAGGTTTATCTTGATGAAGATCAGAGCGTAACCTTCTCTTTAAAAGACTGGGATCCAAATACGAACAAACTTTATCTTGGAGTAAAAGCTCCGTTCGGAAATGCAAAAGTCTCAGTCAACGGACAGATCCTGGAACTTAAAAATGCAGCAGACTGTTATTATGAAATTTCAAAATGTGCGGATATCAGTGAAAAAGACGGAAGCACGATAGCTACATTTGAGATCAAAGCCGAAGAGGGACTGGTTTCCGCAACCAATATCAAAGTAACCGGAAATGCCGAGTTTACGATCATAAAGAAACAGACATACGGGAAGGGGAATGGATATGAAGAAAACGTATGAAACTCCAAAAGCAGAAGTGGAACGCTATCAGCTGGATGCTTCGATCGCAAGCAACTGTGAAACGGTCGTCCACAACGGTCCGCAAATGAACGGATACAGCCAGTGCAGCGATTACATCGATCCGTTTGAGACATACAGTGCTGCAAGAAGTGTGCACAATGTACAGTTTTATTCGGAGGATACGTGCGACTGTTACACGACAGCAGGCGGCGGTTACTGGACATCCTGAACACAAAGAGAAACAGAAAAAGCGAGGTACCGGGGATGCACATCATGTTATGCCTTGGCGGCGTGAAAATCTGTCTGGACTGTGAAAAAGAAATTCAGATCGAAGATGTGTTCCTTCCATTTATAATCCGGGAAAGATCCGGTATATCCGGGCAGGATGAAAAATGGAAAGAGACAGATATTCTGGCGGCGGTTTCCTGGAAGTGGGTAAAGCCGCCGCTTCGTTCTGCGGTAAAGCTTGGAGAAGATCTGATCCAGACTTACTATCGCAGGGAAGAGAAAAATTACTGTATTGTGTGGGAGGGAGAAAAGGGGGCAATTTCCTGCGTGGAATACGACGATACTTTTTCACATGTTTCGTGCAGGATACAGGAACGGCTGCTTCCGGTTGCACCGAAAAGTCTTGGTGAAATCCTGCGTTATTTTCCGATGCGGGCCATTCTTCAACAGTTTCTTGTACTGTTTTTTCACGCGGCACAGATTACATATCAGGAAACCGGGATTTTATTTGCCGGACCATCCGGGGCGGGAAAGACCACGCAGGCAAAACTCTGGGAGAGGTTCAGAAATGCCAGGATCATCTGCAATGACCGGACACTTCTGCGAAAACAGGACGGAAACTGGCACAGCTACGGCTATCCGATGGATGGATCACAGCCGGTGCGAAGCGGGGAAGTGCATGTGGCGGGATGCATCGTTCTGGTAAAACAGTCGCAGAATGGAAAGAGCAGCATCGAAAGACTGCGGGCAGGGAAAGCGATGGCACAGCTGATGCCGCAGCTTGTAATCGACTGGTGGAGTGAAAATGCCAGAACCCAGGCGGCAGAGAATCTGTTTTTGTTGCTGAAAGAAATGCCGGTCTACCAGCTGATTGCAACGATGGATGAGCAGGCAGTTGCGTGTCTGGAAAAAATTCTGAAGATGGACGATATCTGTAGGAAAAGATAAAATGAAATTTATTCAGGCATGCAAAATGTGAAGCGAGTACAGAAGTAAGGTATACGGAAGAGTGTCACAAGAAATACATAACGTATGCTTAAACAGGAAGGGGGAGAAAAAATATGCAGGGAACAATCAGCAGGCGTTTATGGGCAAAAGCGGGAGCGGAGAGAATCCCACTGACCGGGGCATTTGAACTGCTCCCGATCTGTAATTTTGCCTGCAAAATGTGTTATGTCCGTAAAAGCAGGGCAGAAGTGGAGAAAGCAGGCGGACTGATGGATGGAAAGAGGTGGCTTGAGATTGCAGAAGATGCCGCAAAATGTGGTTTGCTGTTTCCGCTTCTGACGGGCGGGGAGCCGTTTCTGTACGAAGATTTTCAGGAAGTCTTTACCGGAATGCAGGATCTTGGAATGCAGGTCAGCATCAATTCCAATGCATCCAGGATCGATCAGAACATGGCCAGGTGGCTTGGCAGGCACACACCGACCAGGATCAACATCACACTTTACGGGGCGAGTGAAGAGACTTATCAGAAGCTCTGCGGAAACGGCGAATCCTTTCTGAAAGTGAAAAATGCCGTCCGATGGCTGAAACAGTATGGGGTGCCGATCAAATTGAACGCCAGCATTACACCGCAGAATGTACAGGATCTGGAGAGTATGATTTCTTATGCAAAAGAGTGTCAGATACCGATCCAGGCGGCAACCTATATGTTTCCGCCGATCCGCCGAAACGCAGCAATGGTCGGACAAAATGAACGCCTCTCCCCGGAAGAGGCCGCACTTGCCAGAGTAAAGACCGATTTTCTGACCGGAGATGGGGATTGGTTTTGGCGGCAGGCTGAGCGGTTTGGCAGATTCCAAAAAGGCGAGGAACGGTTTCGGGAAAATTCTGACGAAGAAAAAAGATGTGAAGACAAAAAGATGACGGATGAAAATGTGATGACCATGCACTGCCGGGCCGGACACTGTTCTTTCTGGGTGGACTGGCAGGGCAATCTGGTCAACTGCGGCATGTACGCTTCGGCAAAAACATCTTTAAAAGAGCGTTCTTTTGCAGAAGCCTGGAAAGAACTGGTTGCACAGACAGAAAAAGTATGCTGTTCTCCGGCGTGTATACATTGTGCAAACAAAAAAATCTGTCATCCCTGCATTGCGATGATCGCTGCCGAATGTGGAGAAGAAAAAGGATGTCCGGAATATCTCTGCCGGATGCATGCGGCAGAGGCAGAAGTTTATCAGGCTGTGCTTGAAAAATGGAAGTCAGGCTGTGGGGATGCGGAAGTATTTCCCGTTCTTTTCTGATACTTGCCGTATGTCAGGTATTTGGCAAAAAAAGTGTCAGAAACACAAGAAAAAAAGTGTCAGAAACACAAGAAAGACTTGACTTCTTTTTAATGTCATGATAGACTGGTCTGGCGAATGGAAGTAGGTCTTTTTTTTATGCCTAAAATTCATCAGCCCATAAAGGCTGTGAGCAAAAAACAAAGAGAGCGAGGTGGAAGTTTTGCGCACAAGAATTACATTGGCATGTACAGAATGCAAACAGCGTAATTACAACATGACAAAGGATAAGAAAACTCATCCTGAGAGAATGGAAACCAAGAAGTATTGCAGATTCTGCAAGAAACACACGAATCACAAGGAAACCAAATAAGCCGGGTGCGAAAGGATAAGTGATTATATGAGCGAAAAGGAAAAGAAAGAAAAAGCTCCTAAAAAAAGCTGGTTCGACGGCCTGAAAGCTGAGTTCCGCAAAATTATCTGGCCGGATCAGAAATCCATCGGCAAGCAGACGGCAGCAGTCCTTAGCGTTTCGGTAGTACTGGGCGTTCTGATCACCATCATTGATATGATCGTACAGTACGGTGTTGATTTCTTAGTAAAATAAGGACAGGGTGATAATATGTCAGATGCAAACTGGTATGTAGTTCATACTTATTCAGGGTATGAGAACAAGGTAAAGGCCAACATTGAAAAAACAATTGAAAACCGTCACCTGGAGGATCAGATCCTTGAGGTTCGAGTTCCGATGCAGGAAGTTGTGGAAGTGAAGAACGGTGCCAAGAAGCAGGTTCTGAAAAAGCTGTTTCCGGGCTATGTTCTGCTGAACATGATCATGAATGATGATACCTGGTATGTCGTAAGAAATACCAGAGGTGTTACCGGCTTTGTTGGACCTGGATCCAAGCCAGTTCCGCTTACAGAGGAGGAAATGGCACCGCTCGGAATCAAACCTGCAGAACTTGAGATTGATTTCGAAGAAGGCGATACGGTTACCATCACCGCAGGTGTATGGAAAGATACCGTAGGCGTTATTCAGTCCATTAATCCAAGTAAACAGATCGTGACAATCAATGTCGAACTGTTCGGACGTGAGACTCCGGTAGAAATCGGTTTCACAGAAATCAAAAAAATGTAATATTTTTGGTATGCGTCACCGGCTGTGGCCGATGCCGCAATGTTGTAAGTAACAGAGAACCGCTTCGGAACAATCGGAAACCGAAGCAAGTGGGAGGGAAACCCCCGACAATACCACATAGGAGGTGCCTAAGATGGCAAAAAAAGTAACAGGTTATATTAAATTACAGATTCCTGCTGGAAAGGCAACACCGGCTCCACCAGTTGGTCCGGCACTTGGTCAGCATGGTGTTAACATCGTTCAGTTTACAAAGGAGTTCAACGCAAGAACAGCAGATAAAGGTGATCTGATCATCCCTGTTGTTATCACAGTATACGCAGACAGAAGCTTCAGCTTCGTAACAAAGACTCCGCCGGCAGCAGTACTGCTGAAAAAAGCATGCAACATCAAATCTGGTTCAGGTGTTCCGAACAAGACCAAAGTTGCTACAATCTCTAAAGATAAAGTAAGAGAGATCGCTGAAATGAAAATGCCGGATCTGAACGCAGCATCTGTAGAAGCAGCTATGAGCATGATCGCTGGTACAGCTCGCTCTATGGGTATCGTTGTAGAAGACTAAGACATTTTATCCAGGCTTCACAATGAGCCTGCAGTTCCGTAAACGAAAACGAAAAAACGTGGGAGGGATATTCCCGCAAACACCACCAGGAGGTTATTTAATATGAAACGAGGAAAGAAATACGTAGAGGCTGCGAAAGCAGTTGATCGTGCAACTCTCTATGATATTCCAGAAGCAATTTCTTTAGTAAAGAAAGTTGCTGTTGCAAAATTTGACGAAACAATCGAAGCTCATATCAAAACAGGATGTGACGGACGTCACGCAGATCAGCAGATCCGTGGTGCAGTAGTTCTGCCTCATGGAACTGGTAAAACAGTTCGTGTTCTGGTATTCGCTAAAAATGCAAAAGCAGACGAAGCTCAGGCAGCTGGTGCTGATTTCGTAGGCGGAGAAGAACTGATCCCGAAGATCCAGAATGAAGGATGGCTGGATTTCGACGTAGTAGTAGCAACTCCGGACATGATGGGTGTTGTAGGTCGTCTGGGTCGTGTACTTGGTCCTAAAGGACTGATGCCAAACCCGAAGGCTGGTACCGTTACTATGGACGTAACAAAAGCTATCGCTGATATCAAAGCTGGTAAGATTGAGTACAGATTGGACAAGAATAACATTATCCATGTGCCACTTGGAAAAGCTTCCTTTGAAGAGGATGCACTGCGCGAAAACTTCCAGACGCTTATTGATGCAATTAATAAAGCAAAACCAAGCACACTGAAAGGTCAGTACCTGAGAAGTGTTACAATCGCTCCTACTATGGGACCGGGCGTAAAACTGAATCCGGTAAAACTGGTTTAATTCAAGTTTGTAAGGCGAGCAGAGGCCGCTGTATCGAGAAATCGGTATGGCGGTCTTTTTTTGACATCATTATATAAAATAACTAAAATACACCTGTTTTTTTCTGATTCTTTATGGTAATATGATATTATATGTAAACAGATGCGAAAGAATGAGAGGGATTTTTCATCTGATCTTACAAAAAAGCAGATTTGATTCAGTAAATCTGCATACAGCCTCTGTCAGACTGCGGAAGCATATGGGAAAACAGACCATGCGATGTATGGCGTGCAGCTTGCAGCAGGAAGACGGGGATTCTTAAAATTAAAAACAGGAGGTTACTATGAAAAAGAAAAGAACATGGAGCAGCATGGCGAAACGAACAGCATGCATTCTGACGGCATTATGTGTTACTGCAGCAGCAGTGCCGGGCACGGGTGGTTATAATTATAGCGAAGTGTTTGCGGCGGAAGAAGCGGATGACCTGAGAGAAGGTCTGTCTGTTTATCTGAATTTTGAGGATGCCCTGACCACGAACAGTGCATCACAGTCTGCCCAGAAAGTGGAAGTGCAGGGCAGCGGAGTTACCAGAAAAGAGAGCGAAGGTATTTCGGGAAGTGCGGCATATTTTGATGGAACATCTGCATCTTCGCTGAAACTGCCAGATGCAGTCAATGCAGCTTGGGATGATGTCACGCTGATGGCATGGATCAAATGCGATGACGATATGTTTGGCGGCAGCACGGACAAAAAATATCTGTTCCAGCAGACAGGGGCGGGACGGAGCATTCTCTATCTGGATTCTAATATGAAACTTGGAACTTATGTGACAGCCAGCGATGTGCTGAGCAAGAGCCCGGTAGCCGGAGGCAAATGGGTGCATGTGGCATTTACAAGCAGCCATACGGCGAAAAAAGCACAGTTTTATATCAATGGAAAACTGGTAAACGAAAACACGTTGGACGGTAGTTATGTAGATGCACTCACGGATCTCCTGATCGGAAATCATAAGAATGCTACTGAAAAAACGGGTTTCAAAGGATATATGGATGAAGTGCGTTATTATAAAAAAGTGATGACACCGGCACAGATCCAGAGTATTTACGAGGTTTATTCTGAAAATGCTGTCACGAACATAGACATTACGGTGGATACTTCCAAAGAAGTGCGTGAAATCTCAAAAGCAATGTTTGGCATCAATCATCGTTATCATAATAATGCTTACAGCTCATGGAACGCATCAGAAAAGAAAGTGGAAGCTAAATTTAATGAATATGTAAAAGAAGCACATTTTGGTTCTGTACGTTATCCAGGTGGAACGGTATCCAATCTGTTTGACTGGAAACGCAGCATCGGACCTGCAGAGCAGCGAAAGAAAACAGTACATGGACTTCCGGAAACATCTGATCCGATCACACCGAATTTCGGGCTGGATGAGGCAATGAGCTGGATTTACGATGATATCAAAGCAGAGGCGGTCTGGGTTTATGGTATGGGTCAGGGAAGTGCAGCAGATGCGGCAGATTTGATCGAATACTTAAATGCACCGGCAGACGGTGATGTGACGAACCCAAACGGTGGCGTAGACTGGGCAGAAGTGCGTGCAGCCAATGGGCATCCGAAACCTTATGGTGTAACACGTTTTGAAATCGGAAATGAAATCGGTTATTACAGACAGACCTACTGGATGGACGGCAGAGGAAACACTGACTGGATGGATGCTTATATTGACGGCGGCAGAATGACTTTCGGTCAGAATACCAGGACGGTTAAGGAAGAGGACTGGAGAGATCGGGCCACAAACAGTGATGGAACAGCAAATCAGGTTCGCTATGTACGTTATACACCGGCAGTAGAAAATTCTGTGGCTGTCTATGTAGGCGGAACACAGTGGCAGATCGTGGATTCCCTGGAAGGAAAGGGGGCACAGAATGTCTGCACTGTAGACAGCAAAACAGGTAAAATTACATTTGGTGATGGAATAAATGGAAATATTCCACAGTCAGGAAAGGCAATCACCGCATCTTACCAGAGTGACCGTGATGGATTTGTGTCGTATTATCAGGCGATGAACAAGATTGCCGATGAACTGGGGATGGAGATCCAGGTATACTGCGGAAGCGGCAATCAGGTTTCTTTTGTGCAGAAAATGGCACAGAAAGGCTATAATAATTATTACGATGGTGTTGTTATCCATCCGTACAGTGATACAAGCGGTGGAGTCATTGCAGACAATGATCCGGAGTTCTATGAAAAAGTGCTCGGACGGTCATTGCAGTACAATATGCCCCGTGTAAAAGCACTGGTGGATGCGATGAATCAGTATGCACCTGGAATGGGGAAAGTGCCGGTTCTGTCTGAGTTTGGCGTATATAACCATAATACCCAGTTTGTCCGTGGAATCGGACATGCTGTTTACATTGCAAATGAAATGATTGATTACATTGGCTTTGGAACACCTTATATCAACAAACATTGTCTGGTTGATTATCCATATGGAGCAGATAACCTTGGATCGGGCTCTCAGTGTGTGATCCAGGCAATCAAACAAAACGATGGAACGACCGATTTTGTGTCGACCCCTTCTGCAAAAATGTTTTCCATTTTCAATAATATGACAGGAACAACGCAGATTGGCCAGAAAATTGAAGGAAATGTGACCTGTTATACCTATCAGGGGTACAATGTTCCGCTTGTAAAAGCAATTTCCTCAAAAGATGAACAGGGGAATATTTATCTTACGGTTGTGAATAACAGCAGAGATGAAAGAACAGATGTAAATCTGATCATAGACGGAAAAGACCTGACAGGAAAAGATCTTCAGATATGGTATCTGACATCGGATGATGTGCTGGATGAAAACACACAGGCAAATCCAAATAAAGTAGACGTACAGAAAACAAAGATTTCCGTAACAGAGAAAACAGCAAAATACAGCCTGGCTCCGCATTCTGTTACTGCATTCAAAATCCCGGCAGATGCACAGAAAGAAAGCGAAACAGAGAGTGAAACGCAGAAAGAGACAACAACGGAATCGGAAAAAGAATCGGAAAGTGAAACAGTAAACAAACCGTCGGATGATAAAAAACAGACGGAAACTCAAACGCCGGCAGCACCGGCAAAACCGACTGTGACCAGACCGAAAGCTGTCAGAAATGTAAAAGCAAAAGCAACGAAAAAAGGGATCCGGATCACCTGGAAAAAAGTATCCGGTGCAAATGGATATTATATTTATCGCTCCACAAAGAAAAAGAGCGGATATAAAAAGATCCATGTTGTGAAAAAGGGAAAGACCCAGAGTTATCTTGACAAGAAGGCACGCAAAGGAAAAACTTACTATTACAAGATCCGGACTTATAAAAAAGCGGGCGGTAAGAAAATGCAGAGCAACTGGTCAAAAGTGGTCAGAAAAAAATACAAAAATTCTTAATCAGAAAAATGTAAAAACTCCTTGACATAACAGTGGCAGATGTGCTATAGTTTTACAGAAAACTGCCAGAGACAGCAGGTGCCGTTAGGCATAAGGTTAAAACGCCTGCCGAGGAGTGAAGAATTCTTAAAAGAATGATTACAGAACCTCTCTGTTAGTTTGACAGAGAGGTTTTTCATTGTTATGAATTCCTCCCAGAATATTCAGTGGTGGGCTTTTATGGCACACCGGGCAGAATCTATAAGGAGGTAAAAGTTAATGGCAAAAGTAGAACAGAAACAGCCGATCGTGGCAGAGATCAGTGAGGCGATCAAAGATGCGGCTTCCATCGTACTGGTTACTTACAGCGGAATCACCGTAGAGCAGGATACTGCAATGCGTAAAGAGCTGAGAGAAGCCGGTGTTTCTTACAAAGTGTACAAAAACACAATGATGAAGTTTGCATTCAAAGGCACACCTTGTGAAGAACTTTGCAAACATCTGGAAGGACCGAACGCAATCGCTATCAGCAAAGATGATGCAACTGCTCCTGCAAGAATCCTGGCTAAATATGCAAAAGATGTGAAAGCACTGAAACTCGTTGCAGGTGTTGTAGAAGACGCTTACTACGATGAGGCAGGTATCACAGCACTGTCAAGCATCCCTTCAAGAGAAGAACTGCTGGGCAAACTGCTTGGAAGCATCCAGTCTCCGATCGCAAACTTTGCACGCGTTATCAGCCAGATTGCAGAGAAACAGGAAGAAGCATAAGAATAAGAATCATCACAGAGGCCGCATAGAAAATGCCGCCTGAAAAAATAAAAATAATGGAGGAAAATAAAATGGCAAAATTGACAACAGCTGAATTTATCGAAGCTATCAAAGAGTTATCTGTATTAGAGTTAAATGATTTAGTAAAAGCATGTGAGGAAGAATTTGGTGTATCTGCAGCAGCAGGTGTTGTAGTTGCAGCAGCAGGTGCTGGTGAAGCAGCAGCTGAAGAAAAAGATGAGTTTGACGTAGAACTGACAGAAGTTGGTGCTAACAAAGTTAAAGTTATCAAAGTTGTTCGTGAAGTAACTGGTCTGGGACTGAAAGAAGCGAAAGCAGTAGTTGATGGAGCTCCTAAGGTTCTGAAAGAAGCTGCATCTAAAGCAGAAGCTGAAGACATCAAAACAAAACTGGAAGCAGAAGGAGCAAAAGTTACTCTTAAATAATTGTAACTGCTTTTTTGTAAAACAGAACTTGCACCGGTCAGGAGTAATCCTGGCCGGTTTTTGCGTCAATAAAAAAGGTACTTGACATTGACAAACAGACGTGGTAGTATGGAAAGTGCACTATTGTGAAAGTGTATGCTTTTTGGCATAACTATGCCCAAAAGTGCCAAAAGTGACTTGAATTTTTTAGATAGAAAGAACAGGGGTGAAATGTCAATGGAGAAAAACAGAATACGTCCAATTAAAAGCGGCAAAAGCTTCCGTATGAGTTATTCCAGACAGAAAGAGGTTCTTGAGATGCCTAACCTGATCGAAATACAGGTGGACTCTTATAAATGGTTCCTGGAATCTGGACTCAAAGAGGTTTTTGATGATATCTCGCCAATTACAGACTACAGCGGCAAGCTGAGCCTGGAATTTGTGGATTTCACGCTGTGCGAAGATGACGTAAAATATTCAATCGAAGAATGTAAAGAACGTGACGCAACATATGCTGCACCTTTGAAAGTAAAAGTAAGACTTCATAATAAAGAGAACGATGAAATCAATGAGCATGAGATCTTTATGGGAGATCTGCCATTGATGACAGCAACCGGTACCTTCGTGATCAACGGTGCAGAGCGAGTAATCGTCAGCCAGCTGGTACGTTCTCCTGGCATCTATTATGCAATCGCACATGATAAACTGGGTAAAAAACTGTATTCTTCTACCGTTATTCCGAACCGTGGCGCATGGCTGGAATACGAGACAGACTCCAATGACATTTTCTATGTTCGTGTAGACAGAACCAGAAAGGTGCCGATCACCGTTCTGATTCGTGCACTTGGCTACGGAACCAATGCGGAGATCATCGATCTGTTCGGTGAAGAACCGAAAATCCTTGCCAGCCTGACAAAAGATACTTCCGAGAGCTATCAGGAAGGTCTGCTCGAGCTGTACAAAAAGATCCGTCCGGGCGAACCGCTGGCAGTTGACAGTGCAGAGAGCCTGATCACAAGCATGTTCTTCGATCCGAGAAGATATGACCTTGCAAAAGTCGGACGTTATAAGTTCAACAAAAAACTGCTGCTTCGCAACCGCATCTGCGGACAGGTTCTGGCTGAGGATGTTGTAGACGAGTCTACCGGTGAGATCCTGGCTGAGGCTGGTACAGAAGTAGATAAAGCACTTGCAAACAAGATCCAGAATGCAGGCGTTCCGTTTGTATGGATCCAGACAGAGCAGCGTAACGTAAAGGTTCTCTCCAATATGATGGTAGACCTTGGCGAATGGGTTGACTTTGATCCGGAATCTGCAGGTGTTACAGAATTAGTATATTATCCGGTACTGCAAAAAATACTGGAAGAAAACGCCAGCGAAGAAGATATTAAGGATGCGATCCACAAAAATATCCATGAGCTGATTCCGAAGCATATCACAAAAGAAGATATTTTTGCTTCTATTAACTATAACATGCATCTGGAGTACGGCATCGGCCATGATGACGATATCGACCACCTGGGCAACCGTCGTATCCGTGCAGTCGGAGAACTGCTGCAGAACCAGTACCGTATCGGTCTTTCCAGACTGGAGAGAGTCGTTCGTGAAAGAATGACAACACAGGATCTGGAAGGCATTTCTCCACAGTCTCTGATCAACATCAAACCGGTGACAGCAGCCGTGAAAGAATTCTTCGGATCTTCCCAGCTGTCCCAGTTCATGGATCAGAACAACCCACTGGGTGAGCTGACACACAAGAGACGTTTATCCGCCCTGGGTCCTGGCGGTCTGTCACGAGACAGAGCCGGATTCGAGGTTCGAGATGTACACTATTCCCACTACGGAAGAATGTGTCCTATCGAGACGCCTGAAGGACCGAACATTGGTCTGATCAACTCACTGGCATCTTATGCAAAGATCAACGAATATGGTTTCATCGAAGCACCATATCGTAAAATCGATAAAACAGATCCTAAGAACCCGCGTGTCACAGATGAAGTAGTATATATGACTGCGGACGAAGAGGATAATTACCATGTAGCACAGGCGAATGAGGCTCTGGACGAAGAAGGACACTTCATCAGCAAGAACGTTTCCGGTCGTTACCGTGAAGAGACACAGGCATACGAAAGACACATGTTTGATTACATGGACGTGTCTCCTAAGATGGTATTTTCCGTTGCTACTGCACTGATTCCGTTCCTGCAGAACGACGACGCAAACCGAGCTCTGATGGGATCTAACATGCAGCGTCAGGCTGTACCGCTTCTGACAACCGAAGCTCCTGTAGTAGGAACCGGTATGGAAGAAAAGACAGCGGTTGACTCCGGTGTATGTGTGGTTGCAAAGAAAAATGGTACGATCGAGTCTTCTGAATCCAAACGTATCGTGGTTCGCAACGATGATGGTACAAGAGATGAGTATCGTCTGACCAAGTTTTCACGAAGCAACCAGAGTAACTGCTACAATCAGCGTCCGATCGTTTTCAAGGGCGACAGAGTTGCTGCCGGACAGGTTATCGCAGACGGTCCTTCCACATCCAACGGCGAAATCGCTCTTGGTAAGAACCCTCTGATCGGATTCATGACCTGGGAAGGTTACAACTACGAGGATGCCGTTCTGCTGAGTGAGAGACTGGTTATGAACGATGTATACACATCTGTCCATATCGAGGAATACGAAGCAGAAGCACGTGATACCAAACTGGGACCGGAAGAGATCACACGTGACGTTCCTGGTGTCGGTGATGAAGCACTGAAAGATCTGGATGAGCGTGGTATCATCCGTGTCGGTGCAGAAGTGCGTGCCGGTGATATTCTGGTCGGAAAAGTAACACCGAAGGGCGAGACAGAGCTGACAGCAGAAGAGCGTCTGCTGCGTGCAATCTTCGGAGAAAAAGCACGTGAAGTACGTGATACTTCCCTGAAAGTACCGCATGGTGAATATGGTATTGTCGTAGATGCAAAAGTCTTCACAAGAGAAAATGGTGACGAGCTGGCACCGGGTGTAAATCAGTCCGTAAGAATTTACATTGCACAGAAGAGAAAGATCTCTGTAGGTGACAAGATGGCCGGTCGTCATGGTAACAAGGGTGTGGTTTCCCGTGTCCTTCCTGTTGAAGATATGCCGTTCCTGCCAAATGGCCGTCCGCTGGATATCGTACTGAATCCGCTGGGTGTGCCGTCTCGTATGAACATCGGTCAGGTCCTGGAGATCCATCTGAGCCTGGCTGCAAAAGCACTTGGATTCAATATCTCAACACCAGTATTTGACGGTGCAAACGAGGTAGACATTATGGACACACTGGATCTGGCAAACGATTATGTCAATCTGGAGTGGGAAGAATTCGAAAAGAAACATGGCGATGAGCTTCTGCCGGAAGTTCTGCAGTATCTGTATGACAACCGTGACCACAGAGCACTCTGGAAAGGCGTACCGCTGTCAAGAGACGGTAAAGTAAGACTGCGTGACGGACGTACCGGAGAATATTTCGACAGCCCGGTAACCATCGGACACATGCATTATCTGAAACTGCATCACCTGGTAGACGATAAGATCCATGCACGTTCCACAGGTCCGTACTCCCTGGTAACACAGCAGCCTCTGGGTGGTAAAGCTCAGTTCGGCGGACAGCGTTTCGGAGAGATGGAGGTTTGGGCTCTGGAAGCATATGGTGCTTCTTATACACTGCAGGAGATCCTGACTGTTAAATCGGATGATGTTGTCGGACGTGTTAAGACTTATGAAGCGATCATCAAGGGTGAAAACATCCCTGAACCTGGTATTCCGGAGTCCTTCAAAGTTCTGATCAAAGAGCTTCAGTCTCTTGGTCTGGATGTCAAAGTGCTCAAGGAGGACCAGACAGAAGTAGAACTTATGGAAACTGTTGACTATGGAGACACAGACTTACGTTCTGTCATCGAGGGCGACAACAAAGATTACAACAGAAAAGAGGAGTCCTCTTTCGGCGAGTACGGCTATACCAAACAGGAGTTTGAAGGCGACGAGCTGGTTGATGTACAGGAAGAGTCCGCACCGGATGAAGCAATCTTCAGCCCGGATGAAGTTTTCGAGGAAGAGTAAGCCGGAAGTGAAAGGAGAAACCATACATGCCAGAAACAACAAATAATGAAACGTATCAGCCAATTACGTTTGATGCCATTAAAATCGGTTTAGCATCTCCTGATAAGATCAGAGAATGGTCACATGGTGAAGTCCTGAAACCGGAAACCATCAACTACCGTACGCTGAAACCGGAAAAAGATGGTCTGTTCTGCGAAAGAATCTTCGGACCAAGCAAAGACTGGGAATGTCACTGTGGTAAATATAAAAAAATCCGCTACAAAGGTGTTATCTGTGACCGATGCGGAGTTGAAGTAACAAAATCAAGTGTACGCCGTGAGCGTATGGGACATATCGAGCTGGCAGCTCCGGTATCTCATATCTGGTACTTTAAGGGTATCCCTTCCAGAATGGGACTGATGCTGGATCTGTCACCGAGAGTACTGGAAAAAGTACTGTATTTTGCCAACTACATCGTTCTGGATAAAGGAACCAGCGAACTGCAGTACAAACAGGTACTGACTGAGAGAGAGTTCCAGGAAGCCAGAGAAAAATACGGTATGACATTCCGTGTCGGCATGGGTGCAGAAGCTGTCAAAGAGCTTCTGGAAGCCATCGACATGGAAAAAGAATCCGAAGAGCTGAAAAGAGGCTTAAAAGAAGCTACCGGACAGAAACGTGCAAGAATCATCAAGAGACTGGAAGTTGTAGAAGCATTCCGTGAGTCCGGCAACCGTCCGGAGTGGATGATCATGACTGTTATCCCGGTTATTCCGCCGGATCTGCGTCCTATGGTACAGCTGGACGGAGGAAGATTTGCAACTTCTGACCTGAACGACCTGTACAGAAGAATCATCAACCGTAACAACCGTCTGAAGAGACTGCTGGAGCTTGGAGCACCGGATATTATCGTCAGAAACGAAAAACGTATGCTTCAGGAAGCAGTAGATGCCCTGATCGATAACGGTCGAAGAGGAAGACCGGTAACCGGACCTGGTAACCGTGCTCTGAAATCTCTGTCCGATATGCTGAAAGGTAAATCCGGACGTTTCCGTCAGAACCTGCTCGGAAAACGAGTTGACTATTCCGGACGTTCCGTTATCGTCGTAGGACCGGAACTGAAAATTTATCAGTGCGGTCTGCCGAAAGAAATGGCAATCGAGCTGTTTAAACCTTTCGTTATGAAAGAGCTGGTAGCAAACGGAACATCACATAATATTAAAAACGCAAAGAAAATGGTAGAGAGACTTCAGCCGGAAGTATGGGACGTTCTGGAAGAAGTAATCAAAGAGCATCCGGTTATGCTGAACCGTGCTCCTACACTGCATCGTCTGGGTATTCAGGCATTTGAGCCGATCCTGGTAGAAGGTAAAGCGATCAAACTGCATCCGCTGGTTTGTACCGCATTCAACGCCGACTTCGACGGAGACCAGATGGCTGTACATCTGCCGCTGTCCGTAGAGGCTCAGGCAGAGTGCCGTTTCCTGCTTCTCTCACCGAACAACCTGCTGAAACCGTCCGACGGCGGTCCTGTAGCCGTTCCTTCACAGGATATGGTTCTTGGTATTTACTACCTGACACAGGAAAGACCGGGTTCGATCGGAGAAGGCAAGTACTTCAAGAGCGTGAACGAAGCAATCCTTGCTTATGAAAACAAAGCACTGACTCTGCAGACCAGAATCAAAGTGCGTATGACAAAGACCATGCCGGACGGTACAACAAAGACCGGTACGGTAGAGTCCACACTGGGACGTTTCCTGTTCAACGAGATCCTGCCTCAGGATCTGGGCTTTGTAAACAGAAGCATTCCGGAAAACGAAATGAAGCTGGAAGTAGATTTCCATGTAGGAAAGAAACAGCTGAAACAGATCCTGGAAAAAGTTATCAATACACACGGAGCTACCAAGACAGCAGAAGTGCTGGATGATATCAAAGCAACAGGATATAAATTCTCCACAAGAGCAGCTATGACCGTATCCATTTCCGATATGACCGTTCCGCCTGAAAAACCGGAACTAATCAAGCAGGCTCAGGAGACTGTAGACCACATCACAAAGAACTACAAACGTGGTCTGATCACAGAAGAAGAACGTTACAAAGAAGTTGTAGAGACCTGGAAAGAAACCGATGATGTTCTGACCAGAAAGCTGCTGGACGGACTGGATAAGTACAACAACATCTTCATGATGGCTGACTCCGGTGCCCGTGGTTCTGATAAACAGATCAAACAGCTGGCAGGTATGCGAGGACTGATGGCAGATACAACCGGTCATACGATCGAGTTGCCTATCAAGTCAAACTTCCGTGAAGGTCTTGACGTACTGGAATATTTCATGTCTGCACATGGAGCTCGAAAAGGTATGTCCGATACCGCTCTTCGTACAGCCGATTCCGGTTACCTGACAAGACGACTGGTTGATGTATCACAGGATCTGATCATCCGTGAGATGGACTGCTGCGAAGGCAAAGAAATTCCGGGTATGTATGTAAAAGCATTTACAGACGGCAAGGAAGAGATCGAAAGCCTGCAGGAGCGTATCACAGGAAGATTCTCCTGCGAGACCATTAAGAATAAAGACGGCGAAATCCTTGTAAAAGCAAACCATATGATCACTCCGAAACGTGCAGCACGTATCATGAGTGAAGGTGTGGACGCAAACGGCAAACCATTTGAACAGATCAAGATCCGTACGATCCTGAACTGTAAATCACATGTTGGTGTTTGTGCGAAATGTTACGGTTCCAACATGGCAACCGGTGAGCCGGTACAGGTTGGTGAATCCGTAGGTATCATCGCAGCACAGTCTATCGGTGAGCCGGGTACACAGCTGACCATGCGTACCTTCCATAACGGTGGTGTTGCCGGCGGCGATATCACACAGGGTCTTCCTCGTGTCGAGGAGCTTTTCGAGGCACGTAAGCCTAAGGGACTTGCTATCATCACTGAGATTTCCGGTGTGGCAACCCTCAAAGATACCAAGAAAAAACGTGAGATTATTGTGACAAACAGTGAGACAGGTGAGTCCAAGACTTATCTGATCCCTTACGGATCACGTATCAAAGTACAGGATGGAGTTTATCTGGATGCTGGTGATGAACTGACAGAAGGTAGTGTAAATCCGCATGACATTCTGCGAATCAAGGGCGTAAACGCTGTTCAGGATTACATGCTGCGTGAAGTACAGCGTGTATACCGTCTGCAGGGTGTAGAGATCAACGATAAACATATCGAAGTAATCGTTCGTCAGATGATGAAGAAGATCCGTATCGAGGATAACGGAGACACGGAACTTTTGCCGGGAACCATGGTAGACATCCTTGATTTCGAGGATATCAATGAAGAGATGATCGCTCAGGGCAAAGAGCCTGCAGAAGGAAAACAGGTAATGCTTGGTATTACAAAAGCATCCCTGGCAACCAACTCCTTCCTGTCAGCAGCATCCTTCCAGGAAACTACAAAAGTTCTGACAGAAGCAGCTATCAAAGGTAAAGTTGATCCGCTGATCGGTCTGAAAGAGAACGTTATCATCGGTAAACTGATCCCGGCCGGAACCGGTATGAAACGTTACCGCAACGTAAAACTGGATACCGGTGAGGATGAATATGAAATGGAAGATGACGATCTGATGCTGGATGAAACAGAAAGGTCGGAAGAGCAGACAGAGATCACTTCGAAAGAAACAGCAGCAGATGAAGAAACTGCCGCAGCAGAGAATGCAGATGAGAATGTTGCAGACGATTTCGATGAAGTCGATTTGACAGCGGAAGATTCGGATTCTACCGAAGAATAAAGAGAATAACAAAACCCGTACAGGGTGTGGATTTTTTAAGAAAGTTCTTTTTTCGCCACATAGCTATCGAAAGGTAGTTATGTGGCGTTTTTTTGTTGCCATGTTGAGAAAAAGGGTACACCATCTTTTTGTATTGCGTTGCTGCGATATGTCATTGTCATTATTCCGGCAGCATTTCTGTTTGGAAAAATACTGGGAGCAAACGGCGTATGGCTGGCATTTCCGGTGCTAGAGGCATTGACAGCGGTGTTTGCAATCATACTATATCAGAGGTGAGATGATTCTCAACTGTAGGCGGCGGGCAACAAGATTTATCTTAGTCGGAGAAGACTCCCACTTCTATAAGTGGCGAGCAACAAATTTGTCTTAGTGGGAGTGCAATCTCCGACTAAGATAAACGCTCCGCGAGGGCACACATTGTCCAGTGGACAATGGTTTGTGCCGACCGGAACGAAGTGTAGAATGCACAGCGATTCTGTTGGGTAAATGTCAGCAAAGCTGACCAGAATCGCGT
>ENA-UONZ01001454-UONZ01001454.1-human-gut-metagenome-genome-assembly--contig:-C93old-NODE-1454-length-25939-cov-22.786895_pt1 | contig 25939 bp, 26 predicted proteins | sample MGYA00242468_ERZ724015 | MGnify/ENA metagenome assembly ERZ724015
CCAAAGGCCACCACATCAAACTCTGCCAGCTTTGCGGGGGTCATCTCGGCGCAGGCCACGATGGTGCCGTTGGCACCTGCGCCTTCGGCGATGCAGTTTGCCATGGTCTCGGTGTTGCCGGTTGCGCTCCAGAATACGATTGCTACTTTGCTCATAAAACTCTACCTCTTTCTCGCGCAGTTAGTTTAGAATAACTTCATGTTCTGTGAAAATGCGTCCATGTTTCATGACGCATTTTTGTAGTTAGTATTTTCTAACCGTCAACAGGATACCACAGCCCTGCCCCGCTTGTCAAGGCATTGGCGCAATGTTTGCACGGTGCAACAATGCCGCCTTGCTCAAAAGTGCATGAAGCGTGTGTTTCAGCCACCTAATACGCGGAAAACCACCAACAGCACCCCGTAGATGACCGGCTGGTGCAGCAGATACAGCAGCAGCGAGTGCCGCCCAAGCCAGCCCAGCGGCGGGCAGACCGAGCGGTGCAAGAGCTCCATGCGCTGCCGCCCTACAACACCGTAGAGAAAGTACCCCGCCCAGAACAGAAACAGCCACGGCAGAAGGGCGAAATAATCCGTAGAATAGAACCACCACGGATAAAATCCAAAGTACGCTGTAACGTAGTTTGCATACAGTGTCTGCGGCAGCCAAAGGCGCAAACTGCCAAAACCCAGATAGCCCACCGAAACATTGCGGGTCAGGGCAAACAGCACTGCGGAGACGGCAAGCCCAGCTGCGGGTGGAATGCGCCGCAGCGGCTTTTCCAACAGACCGGTCAGCAGCATAGCGCTGCCCAGCAGGGTCAGCACACCAAAAACGACCCTGTCCTCCGGCATAAAAAGCAGCGTGACCGCCGTGACAAGCGCCCCTGCCCCAAACACCTGTGCGCCCCGGCGCAGGGTATGATGCCCCAGTTGCACACAGAAGCCGGACAACAGAATGAACACCCAGCAGATGCTCTGCTGCCACAGATGCCCGGGCAGGCCATAATACCAGTCGGCCTGAATGCCGAACAGATTGACCAGATCCCAGCAGCCGTGATAGAGCATCATGCTAACTAAATCCAGCCCGCGCAGCTCGTCCAGAAGGGCGTAGCGGCCAGAAGTGTTATTGTACTTCACGGCTTTTTCCTTCCTTTTTGTCACGCTGTTACACCGTTTTGCGGCGCAGCAGGCTCATGGGCGGCAGCTCCGGGGTGGGCATGGTATATTTTTCCATTGCGTGAGGGGTGCTTTCCACCCGCTCCCCTGCTTCGTTTTCAATCCATTCTGGGGTAAGTGCAATGCTGCGGCCGTCCGGGCACAGCGCCTCCAGCGTATCTCCAAGGCTCCATTTGCCGCGCTGCTGGCAGTGGGCGATGCCGTTTTCCCAGCTGTCCACCGTGCCCACGAACTCCCACTCGCGGATGTAGGTGGCGCTGTCGGTGGCCTGTTTGGCCTGTTCGCGGCCAAAATAGAAGCCGGGGGAGTAGTGCCGGTGGCTGGTACGGGTAAGCTCTGCGTACACCTCCGGCGGCAGTTCAAAGTTATCGTTTGCCGGGTCGGCCAGATAGGCGTCCAGTGCCTTGCGATAGGCAGCGGTAACGCTGGCCACATAGTAGAAGGTCTTGGCGCGGCCTTCGATCTTCAGGCTGTCCACGCCCGCCTTGCAGATCAGGTCGATGAAGGGTGCGGTGCACAGATCGTTGGCGTTAAGGATGTAGCTGCCGTTCTCGTTTTCACCGATCTCGTACAGCTGGCCGGGGCGGGTCTCCTCGCTCAGGTAGTACTTCCAGCGACAGGGCTGGGCGCACTGGCCACGGTTGGCGTCACGTCCGGCCATGTAGTTAGACAGCAGACACCGGCCGGACACGCTCATGCACATCGCACCGTGCACAAAGGCTTCGATTTCAAGCTCCGGCGGGGTCTTATCGCGCAGGATGGCAATATCCTGTAAGGTCATCTCCCGGGCCAGCACCACCCGCTTTGCGCCCATTTTATAGGCGGCGCGGGCGGCTGCCCAGTTGGTGATGCCGGTCTGGGTAGAAAGATGCACGTCAATGTCCGGGGCAAAGGTCTTGCAGGCATCCAGCACACCAAGGTCCGCCACGATAAAGGCATCCACACCGGCCTTGGCAGCCTCCTTGATGGCCTCCGGCAGACGGTCGGCCTCCTCGTTGGTGGGCAAGGTGTTCATGGTCAGGTAGACCTTGCGACCACGGGCGTGGGCGTAGATGACGCTTTCCGTCAGCTGCTCCGGGGTGAAATTAGCCGGGGCAGAGCGCATACCAAACTCCGGCAGGCCGCAGTAAACGGCATCGGCACCGTAGTTGATGGCATAACGCAGACGTTCCGCATCGCCCGCCGGGGCAAGCAGTTCCGGGATCTGTAACATTTGTAGGTTCCTCTCTTATGTATCACAGTTTTTAACGGGAAAGGGGCCGCTGCACCGTGTTTTTTAGTGCAGCGGCCTTTCCTCAGTTTTTCAGGCTTTTGTTCACAGCTGCGGCAGTTTTGCAGTTTTCGTTATGCTCTGCCAGCGTGTGGGCGTAGTAGTAATTGCCCTTGAGGTCGGTCACAAAGAAGTAAGCGTCCTTGGCTTCCCCATCGGGCTGCGGCTCCAATGCCGCCTTGATAGCGGCAAGGCCGGGGTTCGAGATGGGGCCAGCGGGCAGGCCGGTGCAGCTGTAAGTGTCGTATGCTGCAAGGATATTTTCCGGGATATCATCCCAGCTGCCGTAGTAGGGTGCGACCCAGTTCCAGAGATAGTTGTTGTCGGCGTCGCTCTGGACATGGCTGGAGGTGTTGCTTTGCAGCCGGGGGTAGGGCGAGCCCTCTGCCAGACGATTGCGGAACACCTGCGCCACGTTGGAGTCCTGACTGTTGCCCGCTTCCTCCTGCACAAAGGAGGCAAGGGTGACAAGCTCCGGCAGGGTCATGTCCTGCTTTTTGAGCGCCGCGTACATTTCCTTGGTAAATTGTGCATCGAACTGGGCGTAGAAGGTAGCCACATAGTTGTGCACCGTATCGCCCTTCAAAAAATCGTAGGTCTCCGGGAATAGATAGCCCTCACACTTCATAAAGCGGTTCGGGGCATCCTTATCCTCCGGGACATACTGCCAAAAGGTGTAGGCGCTGAAATCGCCCTCGTTTGCTTCCTTCAAAAACTCCTCGGCGGTGCACAGACCGGCGGCTTCCATCTTCTGGGCAATGGCAATGGCCGTGGTGCCCTCCGGGATAGTTACCCGCACCGTTTCTGCCTTGGCATACTGGGAAAGCGTGCTGATGAGTGCATCGTAGGAGCTGCCGGTGGTCAGCTCAAAATCGCCGTACTGCAGCTTTGCGGCAGCGCCCTTTTCCCCCACATACCAGCGGAACAGGTAGGCAGAGCGGATGACGCCTGCGTCCTTGAGCTTGTTGGCAATAGCCGCCACGCCGCTGCCCTGCGGGATGCTTACGGTGACCGCAGTGCCGGGCTTACTGCTGCCGTGGATCTCGCTGCGGGCAAACAGCACCGCTGCGCCCGCTGCCAGAAAAAGCAGCAGAAGCACTACCAGCAGAATTTTGCCTGCGCCGCCCTTTTTGCGGGCTGCATGTGTATCGTTGTGTGCCATACGCACCTTCCTTTTTTCAGTTTTCCAGCATCAGACGCAGATAGCTTTCGCTTATGTCAAAAGGCTCTGCGTCAAAGCGGATCATGCCGTATTCCTGCCGGGTGCCCTCGCCCAGAAACAACGGCTGGGCAGCACCTACCGTGATGACTGCCTTTTCCACGATGACTTCCTTCTCGCGGGCGGCTTCCATCAGGATCTCGGCGGCACGGTCGCTGTCGGCCATCATCTCCACAAAATACAGAGTATCCTCCTTGCGGAAGTAGATGCCGTAGCCATGTTCGTTGGACACGATGGTAGCGCCCCGGGCGTACAGCTCCTGCAACACCACCGCCATGCGTTCCGGGCTCAGCTGCACGGTATCCTTCCAGAACTGTTCCCGCAGCTCGCACAGCTTTTTGGCCGTCACCGTGTCAAATTCCGCCTGGCTCCACAGGTTGCGGCTCACCTCACGAGGCAGGCAACGCAGGGCAAAAGCCTTTGCAAAGCCTTTATCCTGCAGCAGAGCGGCCTGTGCCGCATCTGCCGGGACTGCCACGGTAAAGCCTGCGCCCCGCAGCTTTTGCTGGGCACATAGGGTATCCAGCAGACCTGCCAGCAGCAGACTGCCCTCACCGCACAGGCACAGGTAATTGCCCGTGCGCCCCTGCAGGGTGACCGGCACAGCCAGCGCAGCCGCCACGATGGCGTCGTTTTCGTCGGCCACATAAATGTTCTGCACACCGGCAAAGCGTTCCAGTACCATTTTTGCAAAATCTTCGGTATCATGATGCTGGCTCTGCCACAAAGCCAGCACTGCCGCCTCATCGGACGGCTGCATCAGACGATACATCGTTCAGGATGCCCCCTCTTATCATATTTTATCGTTCAGCCCAGTGTTTTCCGGGCAAGCTGTTGCACCTCTTGCTGGATCTCTTCAATGCTGCGCATGGCGTCCCCGCTGGTGCAGTGCACGGTATCCCAGCCAAGATGCCGGGCACAGAACTCGGCAGCAGCGCGGCTGCGCGCCAGATAGGCGGTATCCTTCTCGTGCACGTCCTTTTTGCTTTCGTCGCCGTGGTAGCGCTGGGTCATCAGCCGCTGGCTGACCGCCGGGTCTACCTGTAAATAGATGACCCTGTCCGGTGCGGGAAGTCCCAGCAGACGGAACTCGTAATCAAACAGCCAGTGCAGATATTCCTCCCACTGCTCCTGCGGAAGCTTCGAGCACTGGTGCACCGCGTTGGAGGTGGTGTAGCGGTCGGCGATGATCACACCGCCCTGCTCATAAAAGCTGCCCCAGCTGGTTTTATAGCTGGCATAGCGGTCCACCGCGTAAAAGCTGGAAGCCGCATAGGCGTTTACATCGTCCGGGTGCTGGCCGAACTGCCCCGCCAGATACATCTTGACCAGTGCGCTGGAATCGCTGGCATAATCCGGGAAGGTGATCTTCTGCACCGGCACGCCCTGCGCGGCAAGATGCTCTGCCAAGAGCTTTGCCTGTGTGGCTTTGCCGCTGCCGTCCAGCCCTTCCAGCACGATGAGTTTTCCCTTGCTCATACGACGGCACCTTCTTTAATGGCAGCATATTTTGCGCGCACCTCAGCGGTCTTACCGCAGCACATCTTGCCCTCCGGGCAGGCGCCGCACAGGCAGGCAGGGCCGGCCTTGGCAAAGATATGGGGTGCCACCGGGTAAACCAGCGTAAACATCTTTTCAGCCAGTTCCCGGATCTCCCACTGGGCGCGGTTGCAGCAGCGCAGCTGGAAGAAGTTCATCAGGCTGCGGGCGTTCATAGTGACCACCATTTTGGTCTCGCAAGCGTTGGGCAGCACAAAGCGGGCATCCTCGTTGGCCTGCTTGGAAGCCTTGGCGCGCGCCTGCTTTTCCGGCATTCCCTCGGCCATCAGGCGGGCGGTGTGCCCCTCCTCCAGCTTGTGGGCAAGGTCGAGATAACGCTGGGCGTCCTCCTCCATACTGGCCAGGAAAGCGGCCTTTGCTTCCGGGATGGCCTCGATCTCCGGGGGCGTCACATAGCGGAAATCGTCCAGACGCACATAGCGCTGGCTCTGCACGCTGAAGGACGCGATGCGGTGCCGGGTGATCTGGGCAAGCAGAGTGCGGCTGACTCCCTCGATGCCAAAGGTAAAGCTGGCGTGCTCGATGGGGCTGGCATGGCCAAGGTCACTGAGCATGGTCAGGAATTTTGCAGTTTTTTCCTCGTCCAGCCCATCCAGAAGGTCGGTGATGTGGGCATCGGAGTAGCAGAGCTTTGCAGCAGCAGCCACCACCTTTTCCGGTTCCGGGGTGTGGGCGATCAAACGAACAGTCATCATAGGGTCATTCTTCCTCCATAATCTTGGTCAGGGGCGCAAAATTGGCCATCGTTTTCTTGATGCCCACTTTTTCAAAGTTGATCTCTACGATCTGATCCCCGGCAGCGGGCTTTACCTTCAGCACTGTGCCGCGGCCAAATACTTTGTGCTCCACGATGTCACCCGGTTCATAGTGCTTTGCACCAGAAGCTGCCGATTTTACGGCAGAATTTGCTGTAAAGGATGTTTGCTTTACAGCATTTTTTGCCGAATTTCCGTTGGAATATGCACTTCCAAAGCCACTGCTTCTTGTGGTCGGCTGGGTAGAGCTGTTGCCATAGTGACTGCCAAAACCGGAGGAAACGGTACTTCTTCCGCCGTAAGAGGAGCCAAAGCCACAGCTTTCACCGGCATTATATTCCCGGTTCAGGTAGCCGCTGCGGTTGCCCGAGCTGTAACCCGAGCCATAACCGCCGCCGTAGCTGCTGCGGCTGTAACCGGAGGGGCCGGAGTAGCCGGATGCCCCGCCGGGCACGGTATCGCTGTAACTACTGCCCCAACCGCCCATGCGGGAACGCTGTTCCAGCACCGGGCTGCGGGTCTCCTCGATATATTCCGGCTCGATCTCCCGCAGAAAGCGGCTGGGCTCGTTGCGCTGGGTGCGGCCGTACAGCATCCGGGTGACGCTGTTGGAGATATACAGTTCCTTTTTGGCGCGGGTGATGCCAACGTAAGCCAGACGGCGCTCCTCTTCCAGATCTGCCTCGGAGTACTTGCTCATCTCGCTGGGGAAAACGCCCTCCTCCATGCCGATGAGGAACACATAAGGGAACTCCAAGCCCTTGGCAGAGTGGATGGTCATCAGCACCACCTGATCGCTGCTTTCGTTGTAGCTGTCGATATCACTGATGAGGGCGATATCCTCCAGATAGCCTTCCAGTGTGGCTTCCTCGCCGTGCTGGTCGCAGTAGTTTTTGACGTTGTTTACCAGCTGGCCAAGGTTCTGCAGACGGTCGGCGGCATCCTCGTGCCCCTTGGCGGCGTCTGCTTCCAGCATGGCCTTGTAGCCGGTCAGTTCAATGACATCGGAGGCGAACTCGTCCAGCGTGCGGGTGGCAAGGGAATCCTGCAGGCGCTGATAGATCTGCCAGAACTTGAGCAGCGGCATGACCGCGCGGGAGAGCTTGGCGTATTGGTCGGCATGGCTGATGACATCCAGCATACTGACCCCCTGCTGCCCGGCAAGGTCTGCAATGACGTCAACGGTGGTAGCACCGATCTTGCGGGCGGGCTCGTTGATGATGCGGCGCAGCCGCACATCGTCCCGGGGGTTGGCCACGATGGACATATAGGAGTGGATGTCCTTGACCTCCTTGCGGTCGTTGAAGCGCTGCCCGCCCACGATCTTATGCGGGATGCCCGCGCGGGTGAAGTAGCTTTCGATGGGAGCCGACTGGGCGTTCATACGGTAGAGAATGGCGTGGTCTGCCAGATGCCCGCCCTCCTTCAGGTGCTGACCGATGACATCCGCGATATGGCTGGCTTCGTCCTGCTCATTCTCGGCGGTATACACCTGCACCTTATCGCCCTCACCGTTGTCCGTCCACAGGGTCTTGCCCTTGCGCTCGGTGTTGTGCTGGATGACGCAGTTGGCTGCGTTGAGGATATTGGAGGTGGAGCGGTAGTTCTGCTCCAGACGGATGGTCTTGGTGCCGGGATAGAGCTTTTCAAAGTTGAGGATATTTTCAATGGTAGCGCCGCGGAAGCGGTAGATGCTCTGGTCGTCGTCGCCCACCACGCAAATGTTGCGCTCCGGCCCGGTGAGCAGGCTGACCAGACGGAACTGCGCCACGCTGGTATCCTGATACTCGTCCACCAGCAGGTAGCGGTACTTGTTCTGGTAGAACTCCCGCACGTCCGGGTGTTCAGCCAGCAGCTGCACGGTCTGGTAGATCAAGTCGTCAAAATCGAACGCACCGGTCTCTTTCAGCTTTTTCTCGTAAGCTGCGTAGATGCGGGCGGTCTGGGTGCTCTTCACGTCTCTGGCGTGGTCTGCAAGTGCCTGCTCCGGGCTGACCAGCTGATCCTTCCAGCGGCTCATCTGGTTGATGGCGGCCTTGATGGGCAGGAATTTATCATCGATGCTCAGCTCTTTATATACGGTTTTCATTACACGCTGGGCATCGTCTGTATCATAGATGGTAAAGCTGCGGGGGTAGCCGATCTCTTCGGCCCAGCGGCGCAGAATGCGCACACAGGCCGAGTGGAAGGTGGAGGCGAACACCTCGTCCCCTTCCTCGCCGCCCAGCATCCGGCGCAGACGCTCTTTCAGCTCCCCTGCTGCCTTGTTGGTAAAGGTAATGGCCATCACGTTCCAGCTGCGCACCGCGTTGCGGCGCAGCATCCCGTCCAGCCAGCTGGGGGCGTCTGTACCGGTCATAATGGCGGTGCGCAGGGCTTTGACGTCCTCCTCGGTCACCGGGCGGGGCGTTTCCTTGGAGCCGTGCGCCGAGCCGAACCGGATAAGGTTGGCGATGCGGTTGACCAGCACGGTGGTCTTGCCGCTGCCGGCACCGGCAAGGATGAGCAGCGGGCCGTCTGTGGTAAACACGGCCTGCCGCTGCATATCGTTCAGGCGGCCGAATTGCTTTTCAATGTAAGTATCACGCAGGGTGCAGAATTCCTGCCCGAGAGATGCTGCCATGGTTTCACCTGTTTCCTTCGCTGTTATTCATACCGTATAGTATAACACATTTCAAAATAGTTGTACACCAAAACTGCATAGAGTTACAGCTGCTTTTCCAGCAGATAGCGGTCGTAGCCGCCGTACATCTCCCGGCGGCAGCGGATGACAAAGCCGGAAGCCTGTGCGTTGCGCAGGCTGTAACTGTTATCCGGGCTGACGGTGGCACCCAGATGGGTGATCTGCGGCGGCAGCAGTGGCAGGGCCGCTTCCAGCATGGCGCGCTGCAGGCCGTTGCCCCGCCAGTCCGGGTGCACCACCGCGCTGTCCGCATTCGCCCAGTGCTGCCACTGCGCTTGCGGCACGCCCAGGAAAGCAGCGTAGTTCTCACTGCTCTGCCCGCACAGGCGCAGAATGAGGTACGCGCCCAGCCGCCCCTGCTGCCACGCGCCAATGCACACCCCGGTACGCAGATAATCCACGATATTTTCCAGCGTGTCCGGCACGAACTGCTCCGGGTGCGGCATGGCGGCGCGCACTTCGTTTTGCAGCGCGAACACCGCCGGTGCTTCGGCAGGAGTGCAGCGCCGCAGGGTAATGGCCTGCCGGGCGGGCTTGCCGCCTACTTTTTGCAGAAAATAGTCCATCTGTACTATGCCCTCCAAAATAAAATCGTACTTTTCAGCAGATTCCAGTATAAATGACGCTTTTCTAAATGTCAAATTATGCTATAATAGGAGAGAAGAGGCTGTGGAGGAATCCTCCCTGCCCGTTTGTATGAAGTTCGGGGCGGCTTGCCGCCCGGAAACGGAGGAACCATCCATGAAAGATCCCGCACTGGCATCGTCCAGCCGTCTGGGCGGCGCTGTGATCAGCGACCGTGTTGTTGCAAGCCTGCTGGAGGAGCTGTCCAACGGGCGCTATGCTCAAGCCGACCGTCTGCCCGCCGAGGTAGACCTTGCCACCGAGCTGGGGGTAAGCCGCACCGTGATCCGTGACGCGCTGAGCGAGATGGAGCGCGCCGGTTATGTGGAACGGGTGCGCGGCATTGGCACGGTAGTGAACCGTGCTGTGCTGGGGCTGCGCAGCCGTTTGGACCAGAAGCTGGAGTACTACCCGCTGATCCGCAGCTTTGGCAGCTACCCCCATGCAGATGGCATTCAGGTGATGCTTCTTCGTGCAGGCGAGGAGATGGCCCACGCGCTGGCGCTGGAAGTCGGCGATGAGGTGATCTGCATCAAAAAGCGTATCCTTGCCGATACCACCCCGGTGATCTACTCCATCGACTACCTGCCCCGCAGCCTGTTCGGCAACCGGGACTACACCCGTATCGACCTGACCGGCGACATCTTTGAAATTTTGGAGCAGGAGTGCCACCAGCAGATCTCTTCCAACGTGGCGCACCTGAAGGCCAGCTGCGGCGACGAAGCCATCCGTGCAGCCATGCGGCTTGCCCCGGGCGAGGCCATGCTGCTGCTGGACGAGGTATGTTTCAATCGTTTGTGCAGGCCGGTGATGCGCTCGCTGAGCTACTACACAAACTTTTTTGATTTTTCCATTTTACGCAAACTGCTTTAAACGGAGGTATCTTATCTATGCGTCACCTGATCGATCCTTTGGATCTCACCCAGCAGGAAATCACACAGCTGCTTGATCTTGCCGACCGTATCTGCGCCGACCCTGCTGCCTATCAGGAGGTAGCCAACCATAAAAAGCTGGCCACCTTGTTCTACGAGCCCTCCACCCGCACCCGCCTGTCCTTTGAGGCGGCTATGCTGAACTTAGGCGGTCATGTGCTTGGCTTCCCCAGCGAGAACGTGTCCAGCGCCACCAAGGGCGAGAGCGTGGCCGACACCATCCGGGTGGTGTCCTGCTATGCCGATATCGTTGCCATGCGCCACCCCAAGGAGGGCGCACCGCTGCGTGCCTCCCGCTACTCCCGCATTCCGGTGATCAACGCCGGTGACGGCGGCCACCAGCACCCCACCCAGACCCTGACCGACCTGATGACCATCCGCCGCCGCATGGGCAGGCTGGATGATCTGACCATTGGTCTGTGCGGTGATCTGAAGTTTGGCCGCACCGTCCACTCCCTGCTTAAGACCATGGCGCGCTGCAAGAACGTGCGCTTTGTGCTGATCAGCCCGGAGGAACTGCGGGTGCCGGATTATATCATCAACGACGTGCTGGAGGCCAACGGCATCCCCTACAAGGAGACCCGCAGTCTGGAGGAATCCATGCCGGAACTGGACATCCTGTATATGACCCGCGTGCAGAAGGAGCGCTTCTTCAACGAGGAGGACTACATCCGCCTGAAGAACAGCTATGTGCTGACCCGCGAAAAGATGGCGCAGGCCAAGCCCACCATGGCGGTGCTGCACCCCCTGCCCCGCGTGAACGAGATCGCGCTGGATGTGGACGATGACCCGCGCGCCGCCTATTTTGAACAGGTGCAGAACGGCGTTTACGTCCGCATGGCACTGATCATGACCCTGCTGGGGCTTGCAGACCCCAAAGCACCGAAGGAGGAGAACTGATATGTTGAATATTGACGAGATTCAGAACGGTATTGTTATCGACCACATCAAGGCAGGCACTGCCGTTGGCCTGATGGATCTGCTGGGCATTGCGGGCAACCGCACTGCCAGCGTGGCGCTGATCCAGAACGCCCGCAGCAAAAAGACGGCCAGCGGCCGCAAGGACATCATCAAGGTAGAGGGCGATGCCTCCTGGCTGAACCTGGATGTGCTGGCTTATCTGGACCCGAACATCAGCGTGACCATTATTGAAAACGGCAAGGCTGTCCGCAAGGAGCAGCCCAAGCCCCCCAAGCGTCTGGTGAACATTGTGCGGTGCAAGAATCCCCGCTGCATCTCCAGCATTGAAGAGGAGTGCGACCAGATCTTTGAGCTGAGCTCCAACGGCAAGTACCGCTGCATCTACTGCGAGCAGGAATTGCAGGTAAAACCGGAATAAGTTTTTAAATTTTGAATATCGGAAAGCCCATGGGCGTTCCGATATTCCATTTTCATGATTCAAATATAAAAAGGGCTGCTATACTGGGCAAAACCCATGTAGAGCAGTCCTTTTTGCACAAAAGAAAACTGACGGGACTCTTTGCAGCGCACGATACCCCGGCTTGCTTACGCCATTCCCATACAGCAAGCAGAGCCGGAATTGCGACGCATCGAGTAACTTTATCGACTGCAACCCCCAAAAGGCCCGCCGCAGAAAGTCCCGTCAGCAGAGGTCTGCGCATCTCTGCGCAACCCAAAAGCAAAGGTAGACAGCCTGCTTACACGCACCGCAGACTGTTTTTCCATCCAGCAACAAAGCTCTTAAAAAGAGGGGTGTAACCCTCCCACCGCAACGTGACCATGTCCGCACGGAAGGCTTCCTTTACTTGCTTTAGTATAGCAGAGTTACGCTTGTGTTGCACACAAACTGTCATATTCTGACGGTGCAGATGTCATGAATTGTCGGTGGGCACCGCACAGGTAAAGCGGAACCAATTGTCCCGGCAGCTCAGGGTATACTCCGCGCCGTGGCGCAGCAAAACATCCCGCACGTTGGAAAGCCCCATGCCGTGGCCGGGCTCCTTGCGGGTGGTGCGGGGCAACTGCCCATCCGGCGGCAGCTCCACATCCCGCTGCACCCGGTTGCGCACCGAGAGAAGGTATTCCTCCCCCGTTTTGCGCACCCGCACATAGACCTCCGGTGGGTACGCCTGCGCTGCGGCACAGATGGCGTTATCCAGCAGATTTGCCAGCACGGTGACCATATCCACCCCGCTTAAGGGAAAATTCCGCAAATCACAAAGGTCAAAATACACGCTTACGCCCTGCCGGGCGGCTTCCTCGTATTTGCGGGTCAGGATGGAATCCAGCAGCGGGTTGTGGGTATCCATAATGGTGGTGCTGGCTGCCACAGCCTTATCTACACCGGCAATATAGTTCTGTGCACCAGCCACATCTCCCTGTTCCAGCAAGGCACGCAGCGCACTGATGTGGTTGGTGAACTCATGGGTCAGACGGCGCTGGGCGGTGTAGGAATCCAGCAGAGCCGAGGCCCGCTGCTGCTCCAGCTCGGCCTGAAAATGCAGGCTGCGCCGCTGCATGACCTGATCATTGAACATCGCCACGATACACAGATGCACCATGACAGCCACCGTAAGCCCCACTGTCATCCCCATTGTGGCCATGGTGGCCCTTTTGTTGTTATCTGTGAGCATGAGCAGGATGTTCAGCACCACGACCACACCCGGAAAAAAGCTCATGGTCAGCGCCTGCAAAGGCTCCAGCGCATTGTATCTGCGCCACTTGCCCACAAAGAACGATACCCCGGTGCTGACTACCAGATTTGCGAATGACATTATGATCAGACAATCTGCGCGCTGGATGACCTGCTGTAGCTCACATTTCAGCACCCACGATATGACATACCGCACACTGTTTTCAACCAACAGGCACATGGTGCCGTTGATCAGACAGGCGGTAAATTTCTGCCCCGGCGTGCCACCAAACAGCATAACTGTGATGAACAGAAAAAGAAGCGTGTAAACCACTGCCATCGGCGTAAAAAAGCCATGGTTGCGCACGACCGAGAGGGTCATTGTGAGCACGGTTATAATGCAGGACCACACCAGCGGGTGCTTTACCCTGCCCTTGCCAAGGTAAGCATATTCAACCATGATAAAGCCGAGCCATTGGGTCATGCAGACCCAGTGGCCGTACATATACCAGCGCCAGAATTCTTCATTCATCGCCGAACTGCCCCTTCCATTCCAGCCATGCACTGCGGATAGCCGGAAAATCCTGTCGGCTTGCGTTCAGTTCTACCCCGCTGCGCAGCTCCACCTTATAGTTGCGGATGGAACGCACATATTGCAGGTTGACCACATCGCTGCGCCCTACCTGCAAAAAACCGTTTTCGTACAGCATGGCGGGCAGATCAGCGATTTTGCCGTAAAAGGTGCAGATGGGCTGGTGCGGGATATCGCCGTAGACGTTGATCTGCCGCAGATCACTTTCCAGATAATAGATCTGGTCGAGAGGTATCTCGCTGGTGGTACGGTTGTGGCGCACCTCCAGCGTCTTTTTAGGGTCGGTCATGCCGGCAAAGATATCCTCCAGACAGCTGGGCAGCTGGGCGGCAATATCGCGCTTGAGTAGGTAACGGTAGGCGTTGACCGTGTAGCCCTGCGGGGCAAATTCCAGATAAGCCGAGATGTACACCAGCATGATATCCGGGGCGACCTGCCGCAATTGGCGCCCCAGCGCAATGCCGTCGGTCGTTTTCAGGTCTACATCCAGAAACGCCAGCTGGTAGTGCCCCAGCTCTGGGGTGGCCAGCAGCTGCTCGCCGCTGGTGCAGACAGTGCTCTGCACCTGAATTTCCCGGGCGCGGAACCATTCCGAGATGTATTCGTCCATCTGTGCAGCGAACGCCGCATCGTCGTCACAGATAAGAATGTGCATGGGCTGTTTCCTCCTTCTGAATACAAAAAAGCATATAGCAGTGTTCCCCGCCGGGAGAAGCACTGTATATGCTTTTATATTACACTTGTGCCGCCCGTTCGTCAATCAAAGGCGGAACGCACTTGTTAAAAAATCACGCAAGAAATATGTCGTAAAGGCCAAACGCAAAGATGAACACCACGATGAGCGGCAGCACATAGGTCAGGTAGCCGCGCATCCAGTCCTGCACCTTAAGGCCCTTGCCGGTATTGACCTCTTTTTTGTAGTTCTGCCAGCCCCAGCCGTAGCGGGTAACACAGAACAGCAGATACACCAAGCTGCCCAACGGCAGAAAGAGGTTGCTGACCAGAAAATCCTCTACATCCAGCACAGCACCGCCGAATACCGCAAAGCCATCCCATGCCCACAGGTTATAGCCCAGCACGCAGGGCATGGACAGCAGGATGATGAGCACGAGGTTCACCAGACTGGACTTTTTGCGGCTGCATCCGGTCAGTTCCATGCCGCAGCAGATGATATTTTCAAACACTGCCAGCACGGTGGACGTGGCTGCAAAGGCCATAAACAAAAAGAACAGGCTGCCCCACAGCCGCCCCATGGACATATTGGCAAAGATGTTGGGCAGGGTGATAAAGATCAGGCTGGGGCCGCTGGTCTGGTCCACATGGTAGGTAAAACAAGCCGGGAAGATGATCAGACCGGCGGTAATAGCTACGAAGGTATCCAGCACCACGATGCGGACAGACTCGCCCAGCAGAGAGTGCTCCTTGCCGATATAGCTGCCAAAAATGGACATGGCTCCGATTCCAAGGCTCAGGGTGAAGAAGGCCTGATTCATAGCGGAGACCAGTGTGTTGACCACGCCCACCTCCTGCATCCGGGCAAAATCCGGCACAAGAAAGAAGGAAAGGCCTTCCTTTGCCCCGGGCATGAACAGGCTGTTGACGGCAAGCACCACCATAATAAGGAGCAGGGCGATCATCATGCCCTTAGTCACGCGCTCCAGACCGCTTTGCAGACCCTTGGCGCACACCAGAATGCTCACTACCACCACAAATACCATCCAGAAGGTCATGGTGGCGGGGCTGGCCAGCATTTCGGTAAACTTACCAGCTACCTGCTCGGCGTTGAGCCCCGCCAGCTTACCGGTGGCAGTCATGTAGAAATAGTGCAGCATCCAGCCCGCCACGGTGGTGTAGAACATCATCAGCAAATAGCAGCCGATGAGGGTAAAGTAGCCGTGGATGTGCCACTTCTGCCCCGGCTTTTCCAGTGCCTGATACGCCCGCACCGGGCTTTTGCGGGAGGCGCGTCCCACGGCAAACTCCATGGTCATGATGGGCAGACCCAGAATGACCAGAAAAATCAGGTAGAACAGCACAAAGGCACCACCGCCGCCCTGCCCGGCAATATACGGGAACTTCCACACGTTGCCGATGCCGATGGCGCAGCCCGCAGAAAGCAGAATAAAGCCCAGACGGGATTTCAGAGTTTCTCGTTCCATGATTTGGTAACTCCTTACTTCTGCTTCCGGGGTGCGTTTTTGCCCACAGGGCCGCGGGGACGGCGCTCGGCAGCCTTGGACTGCTGGGCAGCAGAGCGGGTCTGTGCACGACCCTTGACCGCTGCGGCGCGCAGACCGTTCACCTCGGCCTTAGTCAGTTCGCGGTAGGTGCCGGGCTTGAGCATGCCCAGCTTTACCACGCCCTCGGCGTTGCGCTTCAGGCGCACCACCTCAAGACCCACGCTCTCGCACATCCGACGGATCTCGCGGTTCTTGCCCTCTTTCAGGGTCATTTCCATCACGGTGCGGCCGGGCTCATCGGTGACCACGTTGATGGCGCAGGGCATGGTCTTAGTGCCGTCGTCCAGCACGACGCCGCTGCTCAGCTTGAGGATGGTGGCTTCATCGGCGCGGGGCTGCACGGTAACGCGGTACAGCTTGGAGATGCCGCCGGATGGATGGGTAACGGCCTGTGCAAAGGCACCGTCGTTGGTCATCAGCAGCAGACCCTCGCTGTCCTTATCCAGACGCCCCACCGGGTACAGGCGGGCGGGGATGTCGCTGACCAAGTCCATCACGGTCTTGCGGCCTAACTCGTCGCTAGCGGTGGTTACATAGCCACGGGGCTTGTACAGCGCCAGATAATACAGCTGCTGGTTCTTCTGGATGTAGATGCGCTCGTCATCCACATGGAGCACGTCACGGTTGGGGTCCATCTTGTCGCCCACCTTGACCGGGTGGCCGTTCACCTTGACGCGGCCCTCGGCAATGATCTGCTCGGCGGCGCGGCGGGAGCACAGACCCTGCTCGGCCATGATCTTCTGAATACGTTCTTCTGCCATAATATTACTCCTTGTGCGCCTCACGGCGCTCAAAACGCGCACCGCTCCCCTGCTTTTGCGGGGCACGGTGCGCGGCTATATAAACCGCAGGCCAAAAGGCCTGCGGCTGCGGTTAGGTTGCTATAAAGGGTTACTCTGCCTTAGGCTCCTCTGCGGGTGCCTTATCGTCCTTTTTGACCAGCGTGGTGAGCTTTTCCACCAGCTCGGGCAGCATGGTCAGGGCGCGGTCGATGCTGTTGGAGCTATCCGACAGCTGGATGGTGCGCACGCAGCCATCCTTGATGACCAGAAATGCCACCGGCTGGATGTTGACACCGGCACCAGAGCCGCCGCCGAACAGATCTTTGTTGGCAGCGTTCTTGCCGTTAAAATCGGTACCGCCGGAAGCGAAGCCGAAGCTCACCTTGGACACCGGCAGAATGGTGATGCCGTCCTCGGTGGTGATGGGCTTGCCGATAATGGTGTTGGAGTCTACCATCTGGTGAATCTTTTCCATTGTAACGTTCATCAGGCCCTGAATAGGATGCTCTGCCATAAAACAACTCTCCTTTATTCATCCGTGCAGACGTTCGCCCGCCGGAAAGCATTCTGATATAGATTTAGTGTATCATCTTCAAATAAAAATGTCCAATACTTTTTTGCGCCAGAACTCGTACAGCACCCGCACGGCAGCAATCACGATGAACAGCGCCTGTGCGCTGACCCGGAAGGATACCCTATCCTGTACGGTAGGCTGGGCGCTGCCGAAGTCCGGCAGAACGCGCAGCTTGTCAAATTCCAGAAAGAAAAAGCGATCCAGCACGCCAAGGGTCGGGTACAGCCACGCTTGCAGCTTGCCATAGCTGCGGGCAGCTGCGGCGGTGTCGTCCCCGCGCACGCCAAGGCAGACCGAGATCTTTGTAAAGCGGAGCGCGCCAAACACCGCCCGCAGCAGCGCACCCACGCCTCGCAGCATGGTGCAGACCACATCCAGCGTGATCTTTGCCTTTTGGCGGGGCGGCTTTTCAGCCTTGGGCTTTGCGGGCTGCACAGCTTTTTTTTCAGCCTTTTTGCGCTTACGCTCCGCACGCCATGCGCGGAATTTTGCTTTCAGTCTGCCGGTAAAGCCCTTGGGCTTCTCCGGCTGGGCGGGAGGTTCCGAATTTGGGTATTGGAACACCGGAAAAGTGATGCCCAGTGCCCCGGCTTTTACGGTGAGCGTATCGTTTTGCCAGCAGACATCCGCGCAGAAAGGGCACAGCAGCAACAGCGCCGCCAGCACCAGAATGATCAGCAGCAGGATGCCCACCACCTTGAGAATGAACAGCAGACAAGCGCCCACTGCGGAAAGAACCATGCCCATGGGTCAGCCCTCACTTTCGGTCGGATCATCTGCCGGTGCATCGCTGTGCACCGGCGGCAGGTCTGCCAGACTGGACAGACCGAACACACGCAAAAAGGTATCGGTGGTGCGGAAGCTGACCGGACGACCCGGCAGGTCCAGACGACCGGCTTCCTCGATCAGACCTTTTTCCAGCAGGCCGGACACGCTGGAGGAGGAGTCCACGCCGCGCACCTGCTCGATAAAGGCGCGGGACACCGGCTGGTTGTAGGCGATGACGGTCAAGGTCTCCATGGCCGCAGGGCCAAGCGGCACAGCGCGGCGGCTGTCCAGCACGCGGCGCACACAGTCCGCCCACTGGGTCTTGGTGGCAAGTTGCCACCTGGTATTGAGATGCAGTAGGCAAAGACCGCTGTCCTCCCGCTGGTAGCGGGTGTGCAAGGCTTCCAGCGCGGTCTCTACGGTAGACTGCGGCAGCTGCACCGCCTGTGCCAGCTTATCGGCACCTATGGGGTCGCCGCAGGCAAAAAGCATTGCCTCCACGGCGGCAAGGGTTTGTTTCTGGTTCATGAGTTCTCCTTATTGCGTTCCGGGCGGGTGCGGCGCATGGTCAACACTCCCCTGTCGTCCAGCGCGATGCGTCCGCCGCGCACCAGTTCCAGCAGCGCCAGAAAGGTAGCTACGTTGGTGCTGCGGCTCTGGCTGTGGGAAAACAACTGCTCCATCTTTGCCACGGTACCGCCTAGCATCCGGCGTAGGATGTACACCACCCGGCTGGTAACCGACACCATAGGCGCAGTGACCAGCGGCTCAAACTGCTGCTGGGTGGGCACACGGCGGGTCTTGGTGCGTCCCGCCAGCGCCTGCCAGTAGTCCGCAAGCATCTGCGGGGCATGGTGCAGCGCGTAGGTGTTGTCCAGCTCCATCTCCATAGGACGGCGCACGAACACCGGGGCGGCTTCTCCTTTTGCGCGCAGCAAAGCCGCCATGCGGCGGCACTGGTCGTACTCGATCAGCTGACCGGTAAGTTCCTGCTTCATGCGCTCACCCTCTTCGCTGCGGGGCAGCAACAGAAAGCTTTTCATCTCCACCAGATGCGCCGCCATTTCAATGAAGGCGCTGGCGGTCTCGGGGTCAGGGTCAGCCTGCTCCACGGTGCGGGTGTACTGGTCGATCAGCTGCAGGATGGGGATATTATGCAAGTCCATTTTATGTTTGGCCACCAGAGCCAGCAATAATTCCAGCGGGCCGTCAAAATCTTCCAGATGGAAGGTCAATTCCTCTGCCACTCAGATCACCGCCCCAAGGCTGCTTGCATAAACGGCGTAGGCGATCTTATCAATATACCCGGTGCCTGCGCCCAAAAGCGACCACACCACGTTATTCAGGTAGTACAGCGGCACATCCAGAAAGCCGCCCCACACCGCTGCCAGCATGACGATCATAATATATTTTTCGTACCGCATCAGACCAAAGTAGATGCGCTGCGGCAGCACCACCAGCAGAATGCGGCTGCCGTCCAGCGGCGGCACGGGAATGAGGTTGAACACCGCAAGGCTCACGTTCATCAGCACCAGATACCGCAAAAACATAGCAATATAAATGGTGGCGTTATTGACCGGTGCCCAGTAGTACAGCACCTTCCACGCCACCATGCCAAGGTAGGCCAGCAAAAGGTTTGCCACAGGGCCGGCCAGCGCTGTAAGTGCCATGCCCCATTTGGGGTTTTTGAAGTTGCGGGGGTTGGTGGACACAGGCTTTGCCCAGCCCACGCCCGCAAACACCATGCACAGCGTGCCAAGCAGGTCAAAGTGGGCAAAGGGGTTCAGCGAAAGACGCCCCTCGCGTTTGGCGGTGGCATCGCCCAGCAGCCATGCTGCCAGCGCATGGCCAGCCTCATGGAACGGAATGGCCACCAGCGCCACCAGTGCGCGGATGATAATTGCCTGTGCGGTCATGTAAATCTCCTGTCAAAATGAATTTCTTCCTTTATAATACTATTTTTTTGTGCCCTGCACAAGCCCCACAGCATCGGGAATGCAAAAAGCTGCAAGAAATTTAAAAAAAGACTTGCTTTTTCTTTGTATCTCTGGTAAAATAGTCAAGCTGATTATTTTGATTCCATACTTCACTGTAGGAGGTGCAATTACCATGGCTAAGTGTGAATGCTGCGGCAAGGGTGTTACCTTTGGTATTAAGGTTTCTCACTCTCATCGCCGTTCCAACCGTACCTGGAAGCCGAATGTCCGTCGTGTCAAGGCGGTCGTGGAGGGCTCTCCCAAGTATGTCTACGCATGCTCCCGTTGCCTGCGCGCTGGCAAAGTTACCCGCGCTGTCTAATTTGGTGTATGTGGCCGGTCACTTTGTCGAGTGGCCGGCTTTTTTATTTGCCGCAAGGAGTGGAATAAAATGTCTTTGCCTGTTGATCCCATCATGCTGCTGAGCGTGGTGAACCTGAAACTGCGGGATCAGTATAAGGATCTCGATGCGCTGTGCGAAGATCTGGAGGCCGACAAGGCCGGTCTGTGCGCAAAGCTGCACGCCGTGGGCTACGATTACGACCCGCAGCGCAACCAGTTTGTCTGATTATAGCTTCCAAATCCGGCACCGGTGCGCAGCGACTGTGCCCGGGCCGGTGAATGATAAAATAAGGAGTGCTTGATTTATGATCCAGGGTACCTATTACAAAGAGTGGAGCACGGTTCTGGGCCGTGAGATGGAGTTTAAGGTGTACGGCCATGCTGGTGTGCCGGTGCTGGCGCTGCCCGCCCGCGGCGGCCGTTTTTACGACTGGGAGAACAACGGAATGCCCGACGCCATTGCCCAGCTGCTGAACGAGGGCAAGGTGCAGCTGTTCTGCGCAGATGCCGTGGACGGCGAGGGCCTTTTGAACGGTGATCTGCCCCAGCGCCGCCGCGCCGAGCTGCAGGAGAAATATTTCGTCTACCTGACCGCTGAGCTGGCTCCCCGCATTCTGACCCTGAACAACGCCAAAAAGGGCACCCGGATCTGGACTGCCGGTGTGGACTTGGGCGCTTACCACGCCGTCCACTGCCGCCTGCGCCGTCCCACCCTGTTTGCAGGTGCTGTGGGCATGGGCGGCATCTACGACCTGACCCGCTTCTGGGGCACCGACAGCGACGACATGGTGCTGCGCTGCTCTCCCCTTGCCTATCTGCAGGAAAGCGGCATTGCCAACAAGCTGGCATTGACCAAGGCAGAAGAGAACTGCCTGATCCTCTGTGCCGGTCAGGGCGCCTACGAGGGCGACGCACTGGACGATACGCAGGCACTGGCCGATCTGCTGAAGGATCAGGGAATGCCCGCACATCTGGAGGTCTGGGGCGGTGACGTTTCCCACGACTGGTACTGGTGGGGCAAGATGTGGAGCCTGTTTGCACCGCGCATTCTGGAAGTAAAGTAAGAATTTTTAACGAGGGAAAGCCTGCGGGGCTTCCCTCGTTTTCTTATATGCAGCGGTAATGGCCTCCGCGTACGCTCTGGCCATGTTCAGAGGTATTTTACTTTTAAATTTATGATTCAGAAGCACCTGCGGCGTTTCTGAACCATTTTTTGTTTGCAGCACCATTTATTCTTGATTTCCTACTTGAATTGTCGGATATTATGTGCTATACTGCTGTTGCAAGGAAATATACCCCATGGGGGTTTATGAAAGGAGTGTTTCCCGTATGGAAGAGAGCAAAAGGCAATGTTGCTGCTGTAACGATGCGCCAAAGGCGGACACTACGGCAGATGCTGCTGTCCCCTGCTGCTGCCGCCACAAGGAGCGCAGCCAAGAGGAATACAAAGCCCTGCTCAACCGGCTGAACCGCATTGAAGGGCAGGTGCGGGGCATCCGCGGAATGCTGGAAAAGGACGCCTACTGCGTGGACATTCTGGTACAGGTGGCTGCAGCCAATGCGGCGCTGAACAGCTTTTCCCGGGAATTGCTGGCACAGCATATCGGCAGCTGTGTGGCGGACGACCTGCGTGCCGGCAGCAACGAAAAGCTGGAAGAACTGCTCCGGCTGCTGCCCAAGCTGATGAAATGACCGCCCGCCGGGCAGACTGACCACAAGGAGAAAAAGCAATGGAACAATTCAATGTTACCGGCATGAGCTGCGCGGCCTGCTCTGCCCGGGTAGAAAAGGCCGTAAAGAGTGTGCCGGGCGTCACCGGCTGTTCGGTAAACCTGCTGACAAACTCCATGGGCGTGGAGGGCACCGCTGAGGATGCCGCCATTATCCGCGCCGTGGAGCAGGCCGGTTACGGCGCAAGCCCCAAAAAAGCCGCAGCAGCAGCCAGCACCAGCGCAGAGCTGGATGCGCTTGCAGACCACGAAACGCCCAAGCTGAAACGGCGGTTCATCGCCTCGCTGGGCTTTTTGCTGGTGCTGATGTACTTTTCCATGGGGCACATGATGTGGGGCTGGCCGCTGCCCCGCTGGTTCGACGGCAACCACATTGCCATGGGGCTGGTACAGCTGCTGCTGGCGGGCATCGTGATGGTGATCAACCAGAAATTTTTCATCAACGGCTTCAAAGGGCTAGTGCACCGCTCCCCTAACATGGATACGCTGGTGGCTATGGGCTCGATGGCAAGCTTTGTATGGAGCACCTACGCCCTGTTTGCCATGACCGATGCGCAGCTGCACGGCAACGAGGAACTGGTCATGCACTACATGATGGAGTTCTACTTTGAGTCCGCCGCCATGATTTTGACCCTCATCACGGTGGGTAAGATGCTGGAGGCACGTTCTAAAGGTAAGACCACCGATGCACTCAAGAGCCTGATGAAGCTTGCCCCCAAGACTGCCACCTTGCTGCGGGACGGCGCAGAGGTGACTGTGCACATTGAGCAGGTGCAGAAGGAGGACATCTTTGTGGTGCGTCCGGGCGAGAACATCCCGGTGGACGGCATTGTGCTGGAGGGCAGCAGTGCCGTGAACGAGAGCGCCCTGACCGGCGAAAGTATCCCGGTGGACAAAGCCGCGGGCGATAAGGTAAGCGCCGCCACCACCAACCAGTCCGGCTATTTGCAGTGCCGCGCCACCCGCGTGGGCGAGGACACCACGCTGGCGCAGATCATCCGCATGGTCAGCGATGCCGCTGCTACCAAGGCACCCATTGCAAAGATCGCAGATACCGTATCCGGCTTTTTCGTGCCTGCGGTCATCAGCATTGCGGTGGTCACCACCCTTGTCTGGCTGCTGCTGGGGCGGGATGTGGGCTACGCGCTGGCGCGGGGCATCTCGGTGCTGGTCATCAGCTGCCCCTGTGCGCTGGGTCTGGCAACGCCGGTGGCTATTATGGTGGGCAACGGCCTTGGTGCGAAGAACGGCATCCTGTTCAAGACCGCTGCGGCGCTGGAAGAAGCTGGTCGTACCCGCATCGTGGCGCTGGACAAGACCGGCACAATCACCTGCGGCGAGCCTACCGTCACCGACCTCCTGCCCGCTGCAGGCGTGACCGAGACCGAGCTGCTCACGCTGGCTGCCGCGCTGGAGGGCCACAGCGAGCACCCGCTGGCACGGGCAGTGCTGGCCTATGCGGAGGAAAAGCAGCTGGAGCTGCCCTCTGTTACCGATTTTACTGCCCTGCCGGGCAACGGCCTTACCGCCAAGCTGGAAGGCAAGGAGATCTTTGGCGGCAGCGCTGCCTTTACCAGCACAAAGGTCGCTATCCCTGCTGCGCTGCAAACGCAGGCTGCTGCACTGGCTGCTCAGGGTAAGACGCCCCTGTTCTTTGGCGGTGCAGGTCGTCTGCTGGGCGTTATCGCGGTAGCAGATACCATCAAGGAGGACAGCCCGCAGGCCATCCGGGAGCTGCGAAATATGGGTATCCGGGTCGTGATGCTGACCGGCGACAACCAGCGCACCGCCGAGGCCATTGGCCGACAGGCCGGGGTTGACGAGGTGATTGCGGGAGTGCTGCCGGAGGGCAAGGAGGCTGTTATCCGGCAGCTGCAAAAGTACGGCAAGGTTGCCATGGTAGGCGATGGCATCAACGATGCCCCTGCCCTGACCCGCGCTGACACCGGCATTGCCATCGGCGCAGGCACGGATGTGGCCATTGACGCTGCGGACGTCGTGCTGATGAACTCCAAGCTCTCGGACGTGCCCGCCGCCATCCGGCTGAGCCGCGCTTCCCTGCGCAACATCCACGAAAACCTGTTCTGGGCGTTCATCTACAATATCATCGGCATTCCGCTGGCAGCCGGTGTGTTCATCCCCTTGGGGCTGACGCTGAACCCCATGTTCGGCGCAGCTGCCATGAGCCTTTCCAGCTTCTGCGTGGTGAGCAACGCCTTGCGGCTGAACCTGTTTGATCTGCACAGCGCAAAACGTGACCACCCACCCAAACACGTCCCTGCCCTGCCCGCTGCCCTTGTGCAGCCCGCAGCGGAGGAAGATACAACTCAAAAGGAGGAGACCACAATGAAAAAGACCCTGACCGTAGAAGGCATGATGTGCCATCACTGTGAAGCCCGCGTCAAGAAGGCGCTGGAGGCTCTGCCGCAGGTGGACAAGGCTGTTGTCAGCCACGAAGCCGGTACCGCCATCGTTACCCTGAACGCCGAAGTAGACGATGAGGTGCTGAAGAAGGCCGTGGAAGCACAGGATTATCCTGTTACCGGCATTCAGTAAGGGTATCAGCACCACAAATGCAAAAAAGGCAGCTGCGCGTATTCTGCGCAGCTGCCTTTTTTGTAAGTAGGACGATTTTGAATGCGCCCACGTTCGGTTTGCACATCTTTAAGATTCCATTTTTACGAAAGAAGTCGTCACCATGATTGAAACACAAAAAGCCCGCTGCAAGGCGGAATGTCCTTGCAGCGGGCAGCATAGATAACCGGGAAACCCTTATCAGACTTCGGTGTTGAAGTAGCGCTTCAGCAGGCCCTCAAAGCCGCGGCCGTGACGGGCTTCGTCCTTTGCCATCTCGTGGACAGTGTCGTGGATGGCGTCCAGATTCAGAGCCTTAGCCTTCTTGGCCAGATCCATCTTACCGGCACAGGCACCGCACTCGGCCTCGGCACGCATCATCAGGTTCTTCTTGGTGCTGTCGGTCACGACCTCGCCCAGCAGCTCTGCAAAGCGGGATGCGTGGTCAGCTTCCTCGTAAGCATAACGCTTGTAGGCCTCGGCGATCTCGGGGTAGCCCTCACGCTCTGCCACGCGAGCCATGGCCAGATACATACCGACCTCGCTGCACTCACCCTCGAAGTTTGCGCGCAGACCATCAACGATCTCCTGCGGCACGCCCTCTGCCTTGCCGATGCCAACAACATGCTCGGTGACGTAGGTGTTGCCGGTCTTTTCCACAAAAGCGGAAGCGGGAGCCTTGCAAACGGGGCACTGAGCGGGGATCTCACCCTCAGCGATATAACCACAAACGGTGCAAACGTATTTCTTCATAAGAATTTACCTCCATTCGATCTGTTAAAAATGATACAGGACGGAAACCACCCGCCTGTTGCTTCTATGCTGGGCAGCCGCGCTGCCGGGTATAGAAAGAGCCATGGAAGGGGGCTTTGTGTACTTCCCTTTCCATGGCTCTATTATAGCGAATAATTCCTAGTTAGTCAAGTATATTTTTAAGAATTATTCCTATTTATTAAAATCTGGCAGGATGCCCAAATTTCCTTATAGAAAACTGGACGCATTCCCGAGGATCAGACCTGCAGGTTGCCGCTGGTAGCAGCATCAGAACCGGCGGTAGCGTCAAACTCGTAGTCGTTACCAGGCAGGATAGCGTTGAGCAGGATGCCTGCAATCGCAGCCACAGCCAGACCGGACAGGTTGATGGTGACGCTGCCAACGGTAAAGCCAACACCGCCCACAGAGTTGAAGCCCAGTGCGCACACCAGAATGACGGCGGCAACGATCAGGTTGCGGCTGTTGGTGAAGTCCACGCGGTTCTCCACCACGTTGCGCACGCCGATGGCAGAGATCATGCCGTACAGTACGAAGCTGATACCGCCGATGATGCCGGTGGGAATGGTGTTGATGACGGCCTCAAACTTGGGGCTGAAGCTCAGGATGATGGCCAGCACAGCTGCAATGCGGATGACCAGCGGGTCGTAGATCTTGCTCAGTGCCAGCACGCCGGTATTCTCGCCGTAGGTGGTGTTGGCGGGGCCGCCCAGCAGACCGGCCATGGTGGTAGCCAGACCATCGCCCATCAGGGTGCGGTTCAGGCCGGGGTCATTGATATAGTTGTGGCCAACGGT
>ENA-UONZ01001460-UONZ01001460.1-human-gut-metagenome-genome-assembly--contig:-C93old-NODE-1460-length-25773-cov-5.124621_pt1 | contig 25773 bp, 26 predicted proteins | sample MGYA00242468_ERZ724015 | MGnify/ENA metagenome assembly ERZ724015
TTTCCCTTATTGGAAGTATAATCAACTCGTAATGCAATTAGGAATTTCAAAAAGTATTTCAAAAAGAAAAAGGAGAGTGCATTAATTATGAGAAAGCAGACAAAATTAGTTGCTGTATTATCCACAGCAGCACTGCTCGCCATTGGTGCATCCATGACCTCTTTTGCGGCTCAGGGTTGGGCTGAGGAAGATGGGACTTGGGTTTATTATGACAAGAATGGCGATCGGGTGACGGATTCCTGGAAGAAATCAGGCGATAACTGGTTCTGGCTGGACGACAGCGGCGAGATGGCAACCGATATGCTGATCGAGGATGACGACGACTATTACTATGTAGATGCCAACGGCGCCATGGTTCGCAATCAGTGGGTAGCCATTGAGAACGAGGACGCTGGCGAAGAAGATGAGCCGGATCATTACTGGTACTATTTCCAGTCCAATGGTAAGGCTTACAAGAGAAGCGATTCCGCAACCACCATTTCCGCTAAAACCATTAATGGTAAAAAGTATGCCTTTGATACCGACGGTAAGATGCTGTTTGGATGGGGCAACTCCTCCTTCGAGAGAGATGACGAGGATGACGCCTGGCAGACCTGCGATTATTATTTTGGCGGCGAGGACGACGGCGCAATGGTTGTAAACAATTTTGCTCTGATCTCCATTACCGACGAGGACGCCGACGACGCTCAGCCCGGTGATGATTTCTGGGATGAGGAGCAGGACAGATACTTCTACTTTAAGGCCTCCGGCAAAAAGCAGGGCGAGCACAAAGGAAAGAATATCAATGGCAGAAAATATGGCTTTGATAAATATGGCCGTATGATCGCTTCCTGGAGTACGACTTTAAGCCCGGTTGACAAGAGCCACACCGCAGTAAATACTGCAACCGACAGCGACGGCAACCCCATTATCTCCACTCAGGGAAGCGCTACCTACAGCAGTTCCTTTATGTACTACAGCAGCCCCGAGGACGGCGCCCGTTATTCCAAGAACTGGTTCAAGGTGGTACCTGGCTATTATCTGCATCAGGATAAATACGAGGAAGATGCTGAGTATTGGTATTATGCAGATTCCGACGGCAATCTTTACACCAACACCATCGAGCGTTACAAAGGCAAAAAGTATGCATTTGACGAGTATGGCCGCATGATCAGCGGACTTGCTCTTCTGCGGATGGAGGATGGCAGCAATACCGCGATTGCGGAGAAGATCGCCAGTGACGACCCCACATTCCCCTATGAGAATGAGGACGAATTCAATACAACCGTTGCCAAGCTCACTGACAGCGGCGACTTGCAGAAGGGAAACTACGCCTTCTACTACTTCGGCAGTTCTGAAGACGGCGCAATGAAGAACGGCAAGCAGACTATTTCCCTGGATGGGGATACCGCTACCTTCAAGTTCAAGACCACCAGCAGCGACAAGGGCGTGGGCATCACCGGCTTGGACGACAAGAAATACTATGTCGGCGGTAAACTGATCAAGGCGGATAAGGAAGATAAGTATGACATTGTTCTGACTAAGGACGATGTGGTACTGGGCGATACCGATGACGGCACAGTCCGCTTTGATATCAAGCAGTTCATCAAAGAGTTCGGCGGAGTGCTGCAGGAGAAAGACGACAAGGAATACAAGAAAGATCAGGACACCTGGGTATTCGACACCGCCAAGACCAAAAACTGCCGCGTAATTAACGCTTCTGGTACGGTTGCCAAGGGCAAGACCGTTAAGGACGGCGACGGCTACAAGATCACCGTTGACAGCAACTATGCTATCACCAAGATCGTTCTCGAGGACTAATCCATAGGTCCGTCAGAAAATTCTAATTGCTAAAAATGCGCTGCACCATAACCGTAAAACCGTTATGGTGCAGTTCTTTTATCTCCCCCTTGCGCCAACACTCCCTCTGTCGTAAAATCGAAAAAAAGGAGTAATTTAATATGGGTACGCCATCTTTTTGTGATTTCCCGTCCTCTCCTGTCCTACCAGCCGGGGATCTGACTGCGCTGCTCGACGCGTTCCGACGGTATATGGCTGCAAACAATCTGTCGGACAATACCATCTCGGCCTACCTCTACGGCGTAAAAGCCTTTTTCTCCCGCTACCCCGTGCTGGACCAGAATAATGTGAGCCTCTACAAGGCTTCCCTGATGGAGCGCTACCGTCCCCAGACCGTCAACATGCGCATCCGGGCGCTGAACTGTTTTCTGAAATCACAGGATATCCACGACTATAAAATCCCCTCCGTCCGCCTCCAGCAAAAATCTTTCATCGACCACGTCATCAGCCAGGCGGACTATGAATATCTGAAAAACAGGCTGTGGGAGGATGAGCAGTACACCTTCTATTTTATTGTGCGCTTCATTGCCGCCACCGGTGTGCGGGTCAGCGAGCTGGTGGCACTGGTTTTTACGGACGTGCAGGTGGGTTACCGGGACCTCTACTCCAAGGGAAATAAGACCCGGCGGATTTACATCCCCTCCTCCCTCCAAAAAAAGTGCCTGGACTGGCTGGCGGCGGAGGGACGGCGAGACGGCCCTCTTTTTATCAGCCGCCTTGGCCGCCCCATGACCGTTTCCGGAATCCGCAAGCAGCTCAAAACCTTTGCCATCCGGTATCACCTGGACCCGGAAGTCATGTATCCCCACTCCTTCCGCCACCGCTTCGCCAAAAATTTTATCGAAAACGGCGGCGATATTGCATTTCTCTCAGACCTTCTTGGGCATGATAGCATAGAGACCACCCACATTTACCTGCGGCGGACCAGTACGGAGCAGGCCATTCTTTTCAACCGGGTCGTAGACTGGTGAGTTCTGCCCCGCCCGCGGTCATACGTTGCTTTTTTGGCCAAAACACAGTATGATAATAACAGCATTTTCAATCGACTGAGTAAAGGAAGAATCGATATGTACACTTACACCTGGTACCAATGGCTGCTGATCTTTTACACTTACTGCTTTTTCGGCTGGATTTTCGAGTCCACTTACGTGTCGTGCAAGACGCGCCGGTTTGTGAACCGCGGTTTCCTGCGGCTTCCCATGCTGCCCCTTTACGGCACCGGGGCTGTGATGATGCTGTGGGTATCCCTGCCGCTGAAGCACAACGTGTTCCTGGTGTACATTTCCGGAATGATCGCCGCCACGGTGCTGGAGTACGTCACAGGCTGGGCCATGGAACGGCTGTTTAAGATGAAATACTGGGATTACAGCAACCAGCGCTTTAATCTGAACGGGTATATCTGCCTGAGTTCCTCCATCGCCTGGGGATTTCTTACAATTTTCCTCACGGAGATCGTGCATCCGCCCATCTCCCGCCTGGTGCTTCTGCTCCACCCCATCCCCGCCCTGATCACGGTGGGCGCTGTCACTGTCATGTTCACGGCGGATGCCGTGCAGTCCGTGCGGGCGGCCCTGGATCTGGCTAAGGTGCTGGACGCCATGACCAAAATGCGCGCGGAGCTGGATGATATCCAGGTGCAGATGGCACTGCTCAAAAGCGAGACCAGCAAACGGGTGTCCGAGGCGCGGGACGAGGCGGCCCAGCGCCTGGATCTGTTGAAATCCGAGGCAGCCGCAAAGGCCGGAGCCATCGGCGAATCCACCGTCAGCCGCATGGAGGGTAAGGCGGCGCGGTTGAGCGAGTTCGTGGAGGACACGGCGGAGCGCATGGGCGAATTTGTGGAGGATACCGCGGAGCGCATGGGCGAGTTCGTGGAGGGTACCGCGGATAAGGTGGCCCGGACGGCGGAACGCCTGTCCTCCCTCACCGAGGATGCCGCGGCCCGCGTTTCAAGCGTTCTGGCCCAGCGGGCCCAGGCGGATTCCGACGCCGGAACGTCACAGGCGGGCGGACGGCTGGAACTTCCAGGCGGGGCTGCGGATACGGCCGCCAAAGCGGAGGCCGCGGACCGGGAACGCCGGGAACGCCTGGCCGTTCTGTCCCAGCGTCTGACCGCTCTCACGGAGAAACGGCATCAACTCTCCTCCCACATGGATTTCTACCGCCGCAGCCTCTTAAAGGGCAATCCCTCCGCTTCCTCCTCCCGCTTCAGCGAGGCTTTAAAGGAGCTGCGGGAAAATGCGGGGCGCAGGCAGAAGGACGGGGACGGCAACGGCAAGCCGGAAACTATGGACTGATCCTATGAATGGACGATAAAACAGGGGCAGGATTCGCACAATCGCGAGTCCTGCCCCCTGTTTTATTTACAATCATCATCTTAGATGCAATCCGGCTGAAGTTGCAGATTTTCCAGCGTCCGTCCGGTCTTTCCGTAATCCGTACCGTTGATTTTTCCCGATATCTGGAAAAATGCCTCTGTCAGCGCAACCGGCACGCCGTAATGTCTGGCCAGCGAGATCAGCATCGCCACGCCGCAGGACGCATCCTCAGCCACATAGCGGTGGCTGAAATCCGACGGCCCGTCCAGAGAGCGGAAAATATCCAGCTCCGGATGTCTGCCGTACTCCATAATCCGCTCCATTAAGCCCCTGGACCGGCCCTTGTAGATCTGAAGCCCCGCCGTCTGAAGCACCCGGTCCCGCTCCTCCTCCAGCTGGTCAATACAGTCCACCAGTACCTGACCCATGCCGTCCATAAACAGGCAGAAATCCTTGTTCTTCCGCTCAATCGACACTGCGTTGAGCACAGCGCCCGCCAGGTGGCTGGTCACATTGGGGGAATTCAGCGCGGCCTCGATAATATTCTCCCCCTTCTCCATGGAAAACACACTGCCAAACGCAGCTTCCAGCTTCGGATAATCCTCCGACGGGTAGGCTGCCGCCCGAACGGTCCCCAGCGGTAGGGCCACTGTGATCACACCGGCCCGTTTCCGGCGGCAGGCCCACAGATTGCCCGACAGTTCCCCTGTCACCGCGTCCTCTTTAAAGTGCCTGCGCATGACCGCCGACCCCAGATTGCCGGGAGACAGAAGGAATACGTGATCCGCCCTCACATAAGGGCCGCAGCGCCGGGCGATCTCCTCCTGCCTGCCATAGGAAACGCAGACAAGGATCCGCCGGTTTTCCAAAAGCGTCTGCTCGAAATCCGTGGTAATGCAGCAGGGCATTTGCGGATTGTCCGACTTGACGGCCCCCTCCAGGCAAATCCCGCTCTGGCTGCAAATCGCCGGAAAGTCCCCCGCCTGTTCTTCCGTGTCGCAAAGTGTCACTTCCCATCCGTTCATGGTCAGATAGGCGGCTGTAGCGCAGCCTGTGGCGCCGCTTCCGATCACTGCTAATTTTCGGTCCATATTATTTCTTCAAAGCTCCTTTTTTAAAGAGTTGGTATGCCCACACCACCGCGATTACGATGAGCAGGAGCATCATCCACAGCGCCTGGGCGTTGAACCAGCCCACGCCCATAACCGCCGCGATGACAGCGCCCACCAGGTAAGGCACAGAGGCCACCTTGGGGTCCTTCATAAAAATCATCACGCCCAGAGCTCCGAACAGAGCTGCCATAACGTTGTTGATACCGGGTGCGATCACCGGATGGGACAACACCGGATAGATAATCGTGACGAATACCATTGCAAGCGCCACCATGATGGTGGAGACCAGCGTGGAAACGCCTACCGCCAGAGTGGCCACCACGTCTCCCTCCTTGGTTCCGGCTTCCACTCCCATGATCCCCTGGCTGTTAACCACGCAGGGCACCTTCATCTGCCCCACATTGCCGGTGGTGAAGGCCATGTAGGTGGCTCCCGCTCCCAGCACCGGTGCAAAGGTAAACGGCTCCACCAGACCGTTCAGCCCGAAGGCCGCCAGAATACCGCCTGTAGCCACCGCCACCTCGGCCCAGTCAATGGCCACCTGATAGCGCAGCGCCACGCCCAGTACAGGCAGGAACATGGTCGCCAGAGCCAGCGCCATGGTGACGCGGCCGTAATAGTGCACTTTATTGTCGTACGCGCTGAAAATGGAGCCCTCAGACGCATTTTCCTGATTCTTTCCCATGCTTTTTCCCCCTTATCACTTTACGATCCCGGCAGCCGATACGATGATACACATCAGCACTCCGGCGATAATGCCGAACGACAGGCCAAATTCCTTAAACAGACTGTGTTTCTTGCCGATCTGGTTGCAGGCGAACATCACAATCGCACCGGTGATGGTGGCGATAAAGGGAAGCACAGCCGTCACATTCACATAATACGGGATGGTAAGGCGCGCGATGATGCCGGTGAAGGCGGCCGCAGTGCCGATCACCATGAAGGGATTGGACTTTTTCGCCTTGCGCAGCGTCTTGTCGTAGGACTTGAGCGTGATCAGCGTATTCAGCGGCGCAACCGACATTCCCAGGTTCATGCACATCATGATGGTCAGGAAGCCGGCCAGCGTCAGCTCGCTGTAGTCCGCGGCTCCGGTGGCCGAGAGGCCCACTCCGGCGGCAACCGCCTCATATGCGCCCGCCCCGATGTTGCTGAGGCGCAGCCAAGGGAAGAACTTGCCGATGCTGACGGACAGGGCCACCAAAAGCGTGACCAGGGTCAGACTGGGGATAATGGAAAAGGTTGCCGACGTTTTGACACACTGCTTCATCTTTTCCTCGTCAAACCCAATTTCAATGCCCTGTTTCCAGGCCAGACGGATAAACAGGATCGTCTGCACCAGAATCACACACACCGGAATGGCACAGAGTATAAACATAAATCCACTGTTGGCAATATCCAGATAATTCATACGTTCTCCCTCCCTGTACTACTGCTTCTGCCGGTCTTCAAACCTCATAAGCGGAAACGGTTTGCGCTTTGCAAAGATCTGACGGCTCAGCTCCCGGTCGCTGTCCACCATGGCGTACAGCGCGGTGTGGCCGATCATGTTGATGGACTCGTCCGCATTGGCGGCCAGCACCCCCTGATTGTTGGCCAGACGAACTCCGGCCAGGGCCAGGTTTGCCGCCTCAATGCCGATGCCCGTGCCGGAGGAGATTCTCAGGGCGCAGGCCAGCTTCGCTCCGTCGCACACCACGCCGAAAATGTTGGGGATGGTGTTCTGGATGGCGTTCTCCACCTGCTGCTGCGTCCCCCCGTGGAGCAGAACCGTGCCGGCCGCAACGCCGATGGCCGCCGCAACCTCGCAGGAGCACATGGACGGGTCTTTGCCGATGCGGTGAATGATGGCGATGGCAAGGCAGTAGCTGAGCGCGATCCCCCGCTGCATAGCCTCGTCTCCCAGCCCCAGTTCCCTGGCCTGAACTACGATGGGCATGGAGGCCGCGATGCCCACATTCCCCTTGTTGGCGCAGCTCATGGCCGGGCGGTTCACGCCGGACATGCGCGCCTCGCAGCCAGCCGCGGCATAGGCCTTGGCCTTGGTGATCAAATTCCCGTCCTGGCTGTTGTAAAGCGCGGTTCCGATGCCGGCCCCCAGATTGCGGGTAATGGTCTCATTGGCCAGCTCCGTGTTGAGCTCAGCGGCTTTCAGCAGGAGATCGAATTCTTCAATGGGTGTGGTAGTGGCAAACTCGTAAAAGTCTTTGACCTTGTATTTCAGCATAGGGGAGGCGGCGTCCTGAGCGCCCTTGTCTTTCTCGTACTGCTCGATGACCTCGCCGTTGCGCTCCTTTAAAATCAGGCCGTCGCTGCGCTCCGCGGTTACGGAACGCCCGGTTCCGCGGTCGGTCTCAATGGTGATATCGATGTAGATGTTCATATCCTTGCGCTCCCACATCGGGTGCACTTCAACCAGTTCAGCTACCTTGCGCGCCTTCTGTTCCCCCTCGGGGGTCACATTGTGAAGCACTTCCAGGCCGGCCTTCGGATCCCCGCAAACAGCGCCCAGTGCGATGGCCATCTCCACGCCCAGCATCTCCGTGCCCGGAAATGCAACATCGTCGATCTTGCTGGCCATTCCCCAGTCAATCTTTGCCACGATGCGTTTGATCTCTCCCCCGATCGCATCGTAGGCCTGAGCCGCTCCGAAACATACCCCGATCGGTCCGGTGCACCCCAACGCCGGTTTCACTTCTTTTCTGAGAATTTCAAGCAGTTCCTGATTCATTTGTACGTCCTCCTCCATTTTAGTTTGCTTCCCGAAGGCATGGGAAATTTGAATCAGCCCTATGCCTTATAGTCTGTGATGATCAGATACTCTTCCATGGCTTCCAGCGCCTCCTCCAGATTCCGCTCCTTAACCGCCCTGATAATCTTCTTGTGCAGCAGTGAACCTTCGCCGGAAATCGGCAGCGCCTCCGTGGAGTCCTCCAGCTTACCGGCAATCACCTTTCGGATGGCCTTGATCAACTCTGTGAGAATGGAGTTGCCGGAGGCCATTGCCAGCGCGTTGTGGAACTCGAAATCCCGGCTTTGCATCTCATCCGGCGAAATCCCCGGTTCATCCATGCGCCAGTCCGCCCGCTCGATGGCCTTGATCTCCTCGTCCGTGGCCCTCTGGACCGCCAGTTTCACCGCCTCGGTCTCCAGAATCTCCCGCAGCTCGATGAGCTCGGTCAGATTTCCGATGTCCATGCTGACCAGAATATTCAGGGGGTCCACCAGGCATTCCTTCACCTGGCTGGAGACAAAGGTCCCCTCATTTCTCCTGACAATCATCTTCCGGGCGGAGAATACCTTCATGCACTCGCGGATGGTGGACCTGCCTACGGAAAAACGCTCCGCCAGCTCCATCTCCGTGGGCAGCTTGTCCCCCGGCTTCATATTCAGGATAATGGCCTCCAGTTCTTTCATCACAGTGTCAGACAATCTTATTTTATTTTCCATATTCATACCTTCCTTTAAATTAAGTCTTTCTCATTATCATATCACAGTTTGAGATATTGTGAAAATAAAAAAGAATAACTTTTCATAGTATGACTATAGTTGATTATCCAACCTTCATTGTCCTACAATAGAATTGTATCATCATACATTATAAGTGTCAAGCACATTTCACAACAAAAAGCAGGGTATTGCAGAGGAATTCGTCATTTTCCCTTCTGCAATACCCTGCCGGGTCATTTCATAAGTTTAACTGCGCGCGGCGATGCGCTTTCGCGGCCTGCGCCAACGCATCACAGCATCTGATCCACCATCGCCATCACGGCCTCGCCCAGAGCGGCTGCCTTAGCCTCCGCGTCGTCCAGGGACTCGCCCTTGATGCCGTAGTAGAATTTGATCTTCGGCTCGGTGCCGGACGGCCTTACGCAGATCCATGCGCCGTCGTTCATATCGTAGTACAGCACATTGGACGCCGGAAGTCCGGTGGGCTTCACCTCTCCGGTCTCCATGTCTTTGATGGTATCCAGCTTGTAGTCCCTTGCGGACAGCACCTTGTAGCCGCCCACCTCGGTGGGGGTGTTCTGGCGCAGGTTCTCCATGATCGCCTGGATCTTGGCCAGCCCCTCGATGCCGGACAGGCCGATGGATTTCACCGCATCCTTGTAGTAGCCGTATTTCTCATACATGTCCAGCATAGCGTCCCACAGCGTCTTGCCCTGCTTTTTGTAGTAAGCGGCGGCCTCGCAGAGGGCGGCGGTGGCGGAGATGGCGTCCTTGTCCCTGGCGTAGGTGCCGATCAGGCAGCCGTAGCTCTCCTCCATGCCAAAGAGGTAGGTGCCGTGGCCGCTGGCCTCATTTTTCAGAATCTGCTGTCCGATCCACTTGAAACCGGTCAGCACCTCGATGAGCTCCGCTCCGTAGGCATCGGCCACAGCGTCGATCAGGTTGGTGGAGACGATGGACTTGATCACCTGGCCGTCCGCCGGGATCTTGCCCGCGGCCTTCTTCTGGCTGAGCACATACTCGCACAGCAGAGAGCCGGACATGTTGCCGGTCAGCGGAATGTAGTCGCCGGACTTGGCGTCCTTCACGTACACGCCCAGACGGTCCGCGTCGGGGTCGGTGGCCAGCACCAGGTCCGCGTCCTTCTCCCGGGCAAGCTTCAGTCCCAGCTCAAAGGCCTCCGCGGCCTCGGGATTGGGATAGCTGACGGTGGGGAATTCCCCATCGGGCAGCTCCTGCTCCGGAACCACGTAAACGTGGGTGAAGCCCAGCTCCTTCATCACCCTTCTGGCCGGGATGTTGCCGGTTCCGTGAAGGGGGGTGTAGATGATGGTGATCTGGTCCTGCATCTCGTCGATGGCCTGCTGGTTCACCACCTGGGCCTTCACCTGGGCGATGTATTTGTCGTCGATGTCGGCGCCGATTACCTGATACAGGCCGGCAGCCGCAGCGCTGGCCTCGTCCGTGGTCTTAACCGTGGACAGGTCCTCGATGGCCAGAACTTCCTCGGTCACGCCCTTGTCGTGGGGCGGGGTGAACTGGGCGCCGTCCTCCCAGTAGACCTTGTAACCGTTGTACTCCGGCGGGTTGTGGCTGGCGGTGATATTGATACCCGCGATACAGCCCAGCTCGCGCACTGCGAAGGACAGCTCCGGGGTGGGGCGAAGGGATTCAAACTTGTAAGCCTTGATGCCGTTGGCAGCCAGGGTCATTGCGGCCTCCATGGCAAATTCCGGCGACATGCGGCGGGAGTCGTAGGCGATGGCCACGCCCTTATCCGCGCCGCCCTGCTTGATAATGTAGTTGGCCAGCCCCTGGGTCGCCCTTCTCACCACATAGATGTTCATGCGGTTGATGCCCGCGCCGATCACGCCGCGCAGGCCGGCGGTTCCGAACTCCAGGTCCATATAGAAACGCTCTTTGATTTCATTTTCATCGCCCGCAATGGCGCGAAGCTCTTCTTTTGTCGTTTCGTCGAAATAGGGGTTGTTCAACCACTCTTCATAGATTTTCATGTAATCCTTCATAGCATCATACTCCCTTCTGTTTCAGCCTTTCCGCTGGGTATTTCTGATTAAGATTATACTATACCCCACCAGAAAAAGGAAGTACAAATTCGCCCCCGGAGGTCCATAACGCTCCTCATATCCCCGCGAATATCTGTTCCAAAAACCGGTTTCTCACCGGCTGCTGCTCTTCCAGGCTGCGCAGCTTCTCGATATTGCGTGCCGGAATCCAGGCTTTGTTTGCGTTGTAGTAAAAATTGATCTGCTTCCAATATTTCTCCGGATACAAAAACATATAGTACAGGCAGCGCATCTCCTTGGTGCTCATGTCCAGCACGCGCTCGTAGGCATCCATCATGGAGCGGCCCAGGTCCACGTTCCAGTTGTGTTTTTCCATGACCTTGCGCATGAAGCGGTACAGGTCCGTGGACTGCACGCCCAGATGCATCCGGTTGTACTCGATGATGGCGGTGTAGCCGTCGCCCATGAGCAGATGATGCTGATCTAAGTCCCCGTGGCACAGGTACAGGGGTTTTGAATCCTCACCGTCCAGGGAGGCGGCCCTGGTTTCCTCCCACAGCCCTTTTAGTCCCTCCACTGCCTGGACCGCCTGCTCGTAAAACATATTGTAATTGCCGATCACGCAGAGCTCGAATTCAGACTTTTTCCGCTTGCCCCGTATGTAGTTCCTGGCCCGCTGCAGCTCCCGGTTGTGGCGCTCCAGCTCGGTCTCCAACGGTTCGATCAGGATGGAGCCCATGTTCCACTCCTCCTGAAACGGCACCCTGCGCAGGCTTTTGTGCAGCATAGCCAGCCGGGAGGCCGCCAGGCGGATCTCCCGGTTATCCTTCAAGTCGCATTCCCGGTCCAGAAACCAGTCCTTTAACACATAGCGCGTCCCGTCCCCGGCGATGGACAGAAGGCTGCCTTCCCGGTTGCGGACATAGCGGTCCGCCCGCAGTGCGCCGCCGGTATCCAACTGGTCCAGGACCTGGTCCTCAAATTCCAGACGTTTTACGGTTCCCCGATATTCCTTCAGCAATTTGCAGCCGTCCTCCGTCTCGCAGATCCAGGACCCGCGGCCCTTGCGGACGGAAAAGATTTCCAGTTCATATTGTTCCAGCGCTTCCACATACTTCTCGTTCATTTCAACCCCTCCACACTCTAACTAGTCGAAACGGGAAGTGCCGTTTCAGCTACTTCTAGGGTATGAAGGGAACAGGGAGAATATGAGCGAATAGTGGTGAATGGGACGGCGCTGCATCAAAAGAACGGGGCAGACGGCAATTCCGGACCGGTCCGGAATCGCGTCTGCCCCGCTTTTGGGTATGGGTGTGTTTACACAGTGATAGAATCAGTTTTCCCCGCTCCAGTGCAGACGGTGAAGCTGCCCCGCCGGGTTGAGCTCCCCGAACCGGTTCTGCCGCAGCGCCTCATAAAGCACAATGGACACGGAATTGGCCAGATTCAGGGAACGGATTTCGCCCCACATGGGAATCCGCACGCAGTAAGGCTCGTTGGCCACCAGAATTTCCTCCGGGATTCCCGCGCTCTCCTTGCCGAACATCAGATAGCAGTCCGGCCGGTAGGCGGGCTCGGTGTAGAGCCGGTGCGCCTTGGTGGTGGCAAAATACAGGTTGCCGATCGCCTGGGGATTGCGGTCCAGGAAGTCCTGGTAATCGGCGTAGACCTGCACGTCCAGCTTATCCCAGTAGTCCAGCCCCGCGCGCTTGATGGCTTTCTCGTTGAGCTTGAAGCCCAGGGGTTCGATCAGATGGAGCCGGGTGCCGGTGGCCACGCAGGTGCGGCCGATATTGCCGGTGTTGGCCGGCATCTCGGGCTCCAGAAGTACAATGTTCATCATCTAAGTCACGCCTTTCCGTCACGCCGGCTGACAAAACGTCCGATGCGGCCTAAGGCTTCCTTTAAGTTCTCCAGGGAGTAGGCGTAGGAGATGCGGACAAAGCCCTCCCCGCAGTCGCCGAAGGCGGTACCGGGAACCACGGCCACCTTCTCCTCCTTCAGCAGGGTGGTGGCAAATTCCTCCGAGCTCATGCCGAACCGGCTGATATTGGGGAAGGTATAGAAGGCCCCCAGGGGCTCAAAGCAGTCGATGTTCATCTCCTTAAATGCATGGAGCAGGTAGCGGCGGCGCTGGTTGTAGGACTCGCGCATCATAGCCACGTCGCCGTCGCCGTTTTTCATGGCCGAGATGGCCGCGTACTGGCTGGTGGTGGGCGCGCACATGATAGCGTACTGGTGGATCTTTAACATCTGCTCCAGAATGTTTGCCGGAGCGCAGGCGTAACCCAGACGCCAGCCGGTCATGGCATAGGCCTTGGAGAAGCCGTTGATCAGGATGGTCCGCTCCTTCATGCCGGGAAACGCGGCGATGGTGTGGTGGCGCTGGCTGTATGTAAGCTCGGAATAAATCTCGTCGGAGATGACAAAAAGATCCTTCTCAATGACAATTCTGGCAATTTCTTCCAGTTCTTCCTTCTCCATAATGGCGCCGGTGGGGTTGTTGGGGAAGGGGAGCACCAGGATTTTGGTTTTGTCGGTGATCTTCTCCAGAAGCTTTTCCGGGGTCAGCTTGAACTGATCCTTCTCCTCCAGCTCAATGACGACCGGAACGCCGTCCGCCAGCACCACGCAGGGCATGTAGGACACGTAGCTGGGCTGGGGAATCAACACCTCGTCGCCCGGGTTTAACATGGCGCGCAGGCCGATGTCGATGGCCTCGCTGCCGCCCACGGTGACCAGCACCTCGTGGTCCGGGTCATAGAGCACGTCGCAGCGGCGCTTCAAATACTCGCAGATTTCCACTTTCAAAGGCCGCAGGCCTGCGTTGGAGGTGTAGAAGGTGCGTCCTTTTTCCAGGGAATAGATGCCCTCCTCGCGGATATGCCAGGGCGTGTCAAAATCCGGCTCGCCCACGCCCAGGGAGATGGCGTCGCTCATCTCGCTGACAATGTCGAAAAATTTGCGGATCCCGGAAGGGGGAATCTGCACGATTTTATCGGATAATGGATTTCTCATGGGGTAATCAACATCCTTTCGTCCTGCACCGGATCGCTGATGATGGTGCCGTGGTCCTTATACTTTTTCAGTACAAAGTGGGTTGCCGTGCTCAGAACAGACTCCATGGGCGCCAGGCGCTCGGAAACGAACTGCGCCACCTGGCGCATGGTCTTGCCCTCGATGAATACGGTGAAGTCAAAGGAACCGCTCATCAGGTACACGGCCTCCACCTCGCTGAACTGGTAAATCCGCTCCGCGATCTTGTCAAAGCCCATGCCTCTCTGGGGGGTCACCTTCACCTCGATTAAGGCAACCACCTTCTCGTCGCTGGTATTGTCCCAGTTGATCAGGGTGTGGTAGCCGCAGATGATGTGCTCCTTCTCCATCTGCGCGATCTCGTTGGCCACCGCCACCTCGCTCTCGCCCAGCAGGATCGCCAGATCTTTTATATCAATTCTGCTGTTTTTCTCCATAACCGCAAGTATACGTTCTCTCATAATTTCCTCTCCTCTTTTCTATGTCTGCCGCTCATCGCCGCATATCTTATCATATTCATCCGGCTGGGGCCGCTCCAGAAAACCGGCGCTCTCGCCGCCGTGGCTCATCCTGCGGGCCGTGCCCGAGATCACGCTTCCGATCACCGCGGCCGGTATCCCCGCCGCCTCCAGGGCGCGCACCGCCCGCCCGCCATTGTCCGCGGCGGCCACAAAGCCTCCGCCCGAGCGCAGCCGGTAGGGGTTCAGCCCGTAAAGCTCGCAAATCTCCACCGTGGCCTGGCGGATGGGAATCCGGCGCAGGTCGAACTCGATGCCCGCGTTAAAAACCCCTGATAAATTCCAGAGGGCAGCTAATACGCCGCCCTCTCCCAATCCTTCATAAGCTGTTATATCCGCTCCCAGGTGTTCCTCTGCCCATCCGGCGGGCGAAGATTCCGTGGGACCGGCCAGCTGTTTTAAGAATGCGCTGCAGAATCTGCGCTCCAGCTCTTCCCGGCGCGCCCGGGCAATGCCGCAGGCTCCGTCCAGACCGGCGTATCCCGCCATGATCAGGTCCTGTCCGGGTCTCATTTCACCGTCGCGCGTTTCAAAGCCCTGGGGGCCCTGTCCGGCTGTCCTCATTGGGGACCTCCCGGCTGACCCGCCGGATCAGTCGCGGGGGCCGGATCGGGACCCGGGCCGGGAGCCGGTTCCGGGCTGGGGGCCGGCGATACGCCGGGACCTCCGTCCACACCGGTCACAGGTTCAACCACCGGAGTCTCCGTGGGCGCTGCCGGGGTCTCAACCGGCGCTTCCGCAGGCACTGCCGGGCCGACGCGGTAAATGGCTTTGGACGCGTTGTAGGTATCCGTGTGCAGCAGAGTGCGCTCCGTCTCCACGTCGTCCACGTAGACCACCTTCCACAGCCTGGAACGCAGTCCGGTGTGGCTGGACTGTACCTTCACCCTGGCGCCGGGCGCCAGAGAATTGTCCACGATCTGCTGCGGTTCGCCGGGGCTGGTGGTGCCCAGAGTCTCGGAAACGTACTCAACCCTGCGGTTCGCAGGCCTGGTCTCCTTGCCGTACACCGTAAAGGTCAGCTTCTTTCCCTCGGTATAGCCCTCCACGTAGACGGGAGTGCTGTAGTTGTTGGTGAACTTGATGTCCTTGTAGGTGCCCGCGATGGCCGCATCCTTGGAGGGCTTCACGTAGGTGACGATCATGGAGTGGTTCTGCCGCTGGGTGATCTCAAGCTCCGCGTTCAGCGCCATGTTGTACAGGGTGGTCGCGATCTGGCAGACGCCGCCGCCCACGCTGTCCACCACCTGGCCGTTCTCGTAGGCTGCCGCCGTGCGGTAGCCGTTGGCCGTGGTGAAGGGCTGTAAACATTCATAACCGGACAAGGTCTCCCCGGGCATCAGCACATGGCCGTTGATCTTGGCCGCCCCCACCGTCAGGTTGGTGGAGCGGGACGCGCCGCTGCTGGAAAAATCAGTTGTAAATGTGCCTAAAACATCCTGGATGGTGGCCAGGTCCTCGGTCTTGATCCGGGGCTGCTGCTCCGTCACCGCGGCCGCCACCTGAATCTGCGTGCTGCCGCCATCCGCCAGCGCCGCCGTGATGGCCTCGTTTAACGCCGCCTCCGTGGCCGCCGTGTCTACCGCCACTCCCACCACGGAATCCGTGATCACGAACTGTCCGTTCTCCCGGGTGATGGAAGCATCCTGAGCCTGGGCGGTAAAACCCTGGCATTTCTCATCCACAAACGCTTTTACTTTGGCGGGATCGGTCTGAACTTCAAGACTCAGTTTCACGGGGGACTGTTCCAGATCCTTCCGCGCCATATACTGCTTCACCAGGCTTCCGTACTCGTACTGGTCCGCAGTCTCCTTCACCACATCGGGATTGGACCAGGTAAGCCCAAGCTCCCCGGTGGTCGTCTCCACTGTGGTTCCATCTATATCCACGGATACGGGCAGCGCGGTCAGGTTGTCGATATAGGCCTGCACTGCCTTCTCCGCCTCCTCCTCAGTCATGCCGCCCAGGCTCTGCTCACCCACGTACAGTCCCTCCGGAAGTACCTGCGCGCCGAACGCCATGGACGGCATTGCCGCGAGAAGCCCCATACCCAGGGCCGCAGCAGCGAGGCCGTTCTTCCATACTCTCTTTTTCATAACTGCTCCTCTTGTAACTTAATACATCAGCGCGCTTAACGCCATCGGTACGATCATCGCCAACACCAGCACGACTACAATAATGGTGGAAATAATCTTTTTCATCTTCGGATCGCTCATGTTAATCATTGTAAATTCACCTCTTTAATCTTTGCCTTTCTTCCGTACTGTGAGAGAATCCTGTCGATCATTCTGGACGCCTCGTTGCGGCTCAGGGTATCGATCTGCACAGTTACGTCTATTCTATGACATTTTATTAAATCCTGCAAGTATTCTTTTTGCCTTTTTGTGACGGGCTGTTCCTTTTTTGCCTTGTAAATCAAGGATTTCGGGGTGAACAGCTCCTCCCTGCCCTCCCCGCGGCCCTCCAGCAATTTCTGGTAAAGCAGATGGGCGCTTAAGGCGTCCGCCTCCGCCCGGTGGGCCTCCACCTGCTCGATGCAGTAAAATGCACAGGCGGCGGAAAGGTTCTTCTTGTGCTCCCCGGGCATAAACGCGCGGCAGAGGTTCAGCGTGTCGATGCCCTCCCGCTGGAAATCCAGCCCCTGGTTCACGGCGGCCCGCTTCAAAAAGCTGTAGTCAAACAGGATGTTGTGGCCCAGAAGAGGCAGGTCCCCGCAAAAGCGCACCAGAGGTCCGATCACGTCCCCGATGGCCGGAGCCCCGGCCAGCATGCCGTCGGTGATCCCCGTCAGCTCCACGATCCGCTCGCCCAGCGGCCGTCCCGGGTTCACCAGCGTCACAAAACGGCCTTCCACCGCCCCGTCCACCACCCGCAGGGCGGCAATTTCCGTTATCTTATCCAGCCTTGGCTCCAGGCCCGTGGTCTCGATATCAATCGCAACGTATGAATTTGTCACTGTATCCTCTTTTCTAATAGTATCAGTTCTCATGTGTTTTTTATGCCATTCAGTATACAGCTTTTTAAGGCGGGTTGCAAGTTTTACCGCACAAAGCGGAAACCGCCCGGGATTGTCCCCCGAACGGCTTCATTTTGGTAGGTAGGTAGTATGAATTTATTCCCGCGGCCGCTTCCTCTTCGTGAGCCCGTTTGGGGCTCCGTCCGGGGCGGCAGTCCCGCGGTGCCGGTCATTTTGCCGCTCGCATGGCAAAACATCCGGCTTGATCCGGCCCTCTGTGGGGCCATGGCCGCCGGGAAGCGGCCTGTGATCAACTGTTTTGTTCCGCCTTGGCCAGTTTCACAATCCGGCTGGTGCCCAGGCGGCTGGCTCCCAGCTCCATGAATTTCTCCGCGTCCGCAAAGGAACGGATTCCCCCGGCCGCTTTCATGCGCACGCCCGGTCCCACGTGGGCCGCAAACAGCGCAATGTCGTCAAATGTTGCCCCGGCCTTGGAAAAACCGGTGGACGTCTTGATAAAGTCAGCGCCGGAGGCGGTGACGATCTGGCACATTTTGATTTTTTCCTCATCGGTGAGCAGGCAGGTCTCAATGATCACCTTGAGGATTTTCTGCCCGCAGATTTCCTTTAATTTGCGGATCTCATCCTCAATCGCAGCGTAATTTTTGTCCTTTAAGTCCCCGATATTGATCACCATATCGATCTCGTCCGCCCCGTTGTCCAGGGCGTCCTTTGTCTCAAAGCATTTCACAGCCGTGGTCTGATACCCGTTGGGGAATCCGATGACCGTGCACACGGCCATACGCCCGGCCAGGTACTCCGCCGCCCTTTTTACATAGGAAGGGGGAATGCACACGGAGGCCGTGTGGTAGGCCAGCGCATCGTCGCAAATCTGACGGATTTCCTCCCATGTGGCGGTCTGCGCCAGTAGGGTGTGGTCCACCGCCTGAAAAATTTTCGTTCGGTCCATAATCGCTCTCCTTTCTATTTGCCGGCCGCGCCGCCGCAGTCCGGCCTCACACCGCCTCGCAGGGGTAGGTCTCGGCGAAGAGCCGGTCCACTTCCTCCTGCCGCGTCATGGAGTAGGACCCGGTGCGGGTCACGCAGATGGCGGAGGCGCACTGGGCGTAGCGGATGGATTTCTCCAATGGCCAGTCCCGGCTGAGGGAGGCCAGAAGCGCGCCCGCGAAGGTGTCGCCCGCGCCGCCGGTGTCCACCGCTTTCACGGTCAGGCCCGGGAAATGCTTCACGCCCTGCCTGGTGACCAGCACGGCCCCCTTCTCGCCCAGGGTGATGATGGCGGCCTCCTTCACGCCCTTGTCCAGAAACCATTTTCCTGCTCTGGCGGCGCTGTCTGTGTCCTCCACCCGGATTCCGGTCAGCTCCGCGGCCTCGCACTCGTTAGGCTTGATGATGGAAATGTGCGGGTACAGGCTCTCGTCAAAGGCCGTCACCGGCGCGGGATCCAGAAGAGTCCGCACCCCCATCCCGTCCGCCGTGCGGATGGCGTAGTCCACGGTGGCGGCCGGAACCTCGAACTGGGTCCCCAGAATCTTGGCCCCCTGCAACACCTCCCGCATATTGTCGATATCCCGGCAGCTCACATTGCTGTTGGCTCCCGGCACAATGATAATCTTATTCTGCCCCTGGGCGTCCAGGAAAATGCCTCCTGTGCCGGTGGGGCAGTCCTTGTCCAGGTACACATACTCCGTGTGGATGCCCATCTCCCGGTAGGACTCTTTCTCCCTGCGCCCGTAGGCGTCGTCTCCCAGGTGCTCCAGCATAAACACCTCGCTGCCCAGGCGGCAGGCCACGATGGCCTGGCCGGAGCCTTTTCCGCCCACCACGATGTGGTAATCGTCCCCGATCACCGTCTCGCCCCGGTTCGGCAGATTCGGCGAGGCGAACACATGGCACACGCTGCAACTGCCCAGCACTACAACCCGTCTGTCCACTTTATCCCGCCCCCTTATATAAGCTTCATTTCCTGAAGCCCGGTCTTGATGATCATTTTCTGCTCATCCGTCACCATGGTCATGTTTTTGGGCATGCGGGTGCCGTTAAAGGGCATTCCAAGCAGCTCGCAGGCATAGTAGTAGCCGTTCATGTCCGTGGCGGTCTTTAACAGCTTGCGCACTCTCATGGAGAACCGGTGCGCGTTCAGCGCGCCCTCAAAATCCCCGGCAAAGAACTTGTCCGTGATGTCTAACACCACCTTGGGGAAGGGCACGGAGATGGCGGAGATCACGCCCACGCCGCCAAGAGCCATCATGGGAAGCGTCATGGCGTCGCTGCCCGCGATGTACTGGAAGTCCGGGTTCTTCACCTGGCTGATCAGATCCTGCAGGCCGGAAATGTTCTGGGTGCTGTCCTTGTAGCCCAGCACGTTGGCATGGTCGTTGGCGATGCGCGCCGTCAGCCTGGGCGACAGGGTGTTGCCGGTCTGCGGCACGTTGTAGATGTAGGTGGGGTATTCTGCGGGAATCACCTCGTCGAAAAACTCGTACAGGGCCTGCTCCGTATAGGGGAACACGGAGGGCTGGGAAATGCACACGGCGTCCACGCCGATCTCCATGTAAGCCTCCACCAGCTCCTTTGCGTCCCGGATGGAGTCCTCCATCACATTCATCATCACCGGCACCCGGCCCGCAGCGGCGTTCATCAGCTCCGCGCACACCTGCTTTTTCTCCTCCATGCTCAGGAGATAGGTCTGGGTGGAAAGGCCGCCCATAAACAGGCCGTCGATGTGGTTCTCCACCTGAAACTCCACCATTTTCTTTACCGGCTCGAAATCCAGATCCCCGTTGGGTTTGTAGGCCACCATAATCTCACTGATACTGCCGTCGAATTTCTTTTTATTCATCGTTATAACTCCTCTGTTTTTATTCTTACTTCCGGTCCACGCAACCGTAATAGCGCACCTTCCAGCCGCCGTCCTTAACCAGCTTCAGGGTCACGTTGGGGTAGAGCGTCAGCGTTCCCCCCTCTGTTTTTTCCGCTGTCCAGGTAATCTCAGAAAAAATTTCCATTTCCGTATCGCTGCCGGACACCCGGACGGTGTGGAGCTGGTGACGGCCCGTGAAATCGCGGCACTGCCCCTCATACCAGCTCTTAAATCCACAAAAATCCAGCGGATTGCCCGGGAAATCCACAATCAGGCTCTCGCCCGCCGTGTCCCCGGCGATCTCCTCAAAGGGGACCTTGGCGTCGATGCGCGCGTACCAGCCGCGGATGAACGCCTCCCCCTGTTCTGTCAATTCTCTCTCTTCCATCTGTCAAATCCTCCTGTTATGGCGTACACCGGCGGGCGGAGCGCAGCTGCGCATTCGGGCCGTGCCGGACGCAATGATCCGCGCCTTCGCTCCCCCGCCTTCACCAGCCGCTAGTTGTCCTCAGCCACAAAGGGCGTGGTCAGAGCCTCCGGCCCGGCGGCTCCCTTGTCCCGGTTGGCGATGGATACCGCTACCAGCACCACCACGGTGGCCGCGTAGGGCATCATTTTTAACAGCACCGGCGACACGTTCACGCTGACGGCCTGAAGCTGGTAGGCCAGCGCCTCCACTCCGCCGAACACGTAGGCCGCCACCATAGCCGCGCCGGGCTTCCACATGGCGCAGGTGACGATGGCCAGGGCGATCCAGCCGCGCCCGCCGGTCATATTTTCCACCCAGCTGGGCACTGTGCTCAGAATCAGGAAGGAACCGCCGATCCCGGCCAGCATCCCGCCCAGCACCACGTAGATATACCGGGTGCGGTTGACGTTCACGCCCATGGAGTAGGCCGCCGCCGGATTCTCGCCGCAGGCCCGCAGCTTTAACCCCGTCTGGGTGTGGAAAATTATATAGGTCAGGCCGATCACCAGCGCGTAGGATAAGTAGACCAGCAGGTTCTGGTGAAAGAAGATTTCTCCCACATAGGGGATGTCCGCCAGCAGCGGAATCCGAAAGCTGGGCAACACCTTGGGCGCCGCGATGCCGTTGTAGTCCTTGCCCAGATAACCGCTTAAGCCCCCTGCGAAAATATTTAGGGCCAGGCCGCAGATCACCTGGTGGACCCGGCAGGTGATGGACAGAAACGCGTGGACCAGGGCCAGCAGACCGCTGCATAGCGCTCCGATGAGCACCGCCAGAATCAGGCTGTTGGTGTTGACCAGCGCGATAAAGGAAGCCGCGGCTCCGATGAGCATCATGCCCTCCAGCCCCAGGTTCAGAACGCTGGAGCGCTGCGTCATGATCTCCCCCAGCGCGGTGATGAGCAGAGGTGTGCCCTGGGCCACTGCGGCCGTCAATGTCGCCAATAAAATCACTTGTACCATGACAAACCCTACCTTTCTTTCCAAACAATCCGGTAATTCATGAACATGGTTCCCGCCGCCACAAAGAACAGGATGGAACCCTGAATCATCTGCACCGTGGAGACCGGAAGTCCCAGCTTCTGGATGGTATTGCCGCCCACAAGCAGCGCTCCGAACAGGAAGGACACCAGCACGGCCCCCAGGGGATGGCACTGGGCCAGATAGGCGATGGTCATTCCCGACGGACCCACCTGGGCCGCGAAATTGGCCTGGAGGCGGTGTGTGATGCCGCACACCTCGGACATACCGGCCAGACCGGCGATTCCGGCGCTGACGAACATCACAGCCAGCACGTAGCGCTTCACCGGGATTCCGGCGTACTCGGCCACCCTGGGATTGGTGCCGATGAGCTTGATCTCATAGCCCCACTTGGTCTTGGCCAGAATGAACCAGAGAATCAGCGCGATGACCACGCCGATCACCACCCCTGCGTGGATGCGCGTGCCGAAAAAGGTGGGCATCTCCCCGACTCTGGGGAATTTTTCCGTGCGCGGGAAGGCGAAGCCCGTAGGATCCTTCCAGGGCCCCTGGATCAGCCAGGAAATGAACAGGGTGCCCACGTAGTTTAACATCAGGCAGGTAATCAGCTCGTTCACCTTCCATTTTACCTTTAAAATAGCCGGGATCAGGCCGTAAAGGCCCGCGCAGATAAAGGCGGCCAGAAACGCGGCGGTCAGGGTGGTTTTCTTGTCATAGCCCTGCAGGTGCAGCACCACGTAGGTGGCGGCCGCCGCCCCGATATGCAGCTGGCCCTCGCCTCCGGCGTTCCAAATCTGCATCTTAAAGGCAAAGGACACGCCCACGGAAACGATCATCAGGGGAATCATTTTTACCACGGTCTCTCCCAGACCGTAGAGGGAGCCGAAGGCCCCGCCGAACATCACGGAGTACACTTTGATGGGCGACTCCCCGCCGCCATCAGAAATATGGCCGAAAACAGGAAACCTCCGATGATGGAGGCCACCGGCACCGCGATTTTAAACCAGCCCGGGGTCTCCATGCGCTTTACAAGCGTCAACGCTCTCTGCCGTTTGATTGTCTCTTCCATCACGCCTCACCCCCTAACCGGGCCGCTCCCGCCATGGCCATGCCGATCTGTTCCAGACCGACCTCGCCCACGGGCAGAATCCCCATAAATGTTCCCTCGTACATCACGGCCACACGGTCGCTGAGCTGGAAGATTTCGTCCAGGTCCTCGGAAACCAGCAGCACGCCTGCCCCCCGGGACTTCTCCTGGACCAGGATCTTGTGGATGCTCTCCGTGGCCTTGATATCCAGTCCCCGCACCGGGTAGCTGGCCAGGATGACCGACGGGTTCTCCGCCGTCTCCCGGGCCAGAATCAGCTTCTGGGCGTTTCCGCCGGACATACTCTGCACCAGGCTCTTAGGCCCGCCCACCTTGATCTCAAATTCCTCGATAAACCGCCCGGCCTGCTGCTCCAGCTTCCGGTAATTGAGCACACCCCTGCGGCAGAACTCCGGCTTGCGGTAGCATTTTAGGCTGGCGTTTTCCGTCACGGTCATGGTTTTGATCAGCGCGAAGCCGTAGCGGTCCTCCGGGATAAAGGCCACGCCTCGGCCGATCCGTTCCCTGGGCGAGGACCTGGAAATGTCCTCCCCCCGGACTTCCAAATGGCCGGACACGGTGGGCCTTAATCCGGCCAGCGCCTCCATCAGCTCCTTCTGCCCGTTTCCGGACACCCCCGCGATTCCCAGGATTTCCCCTGCGTACAGGTCAAAGCTCAGATCGTTCACTGCCTTCAGCTTCTTGTCGTTTAGCACGGTCAGGCCCTTAACCCGCAGGATCGACTCGTTTCTGGTGGTATTTTCCGTGTTCCGGCGTCCCATGGAGATTTCCCGGCCCACCATCAGCTGGGCCAGCTCCTGCTCCGTGGTCTCCTCCTTTTTCAGGGCCTTCACCAGGCGGCCGTCCCGCAGCACCGTGATCCGGTCCGCGAACTCCATCACCTCGTTCATCTTGTGTGTGATGAAAATGATGGTGCAGCCCATGGCGGCCATGTTGCGCAGGGTGCCGAACAGCTCCCTCACCTCGTCCGGGGTCAGAACCGCCGTGGGCTCGTCCAGAATCAGGATATTGGCCTTGCGGTACAGCACCTTTAAAATTTCCACCCGCTGCTGCTCGCCGATGGACAGCTGCCATATGGCCGAGGCGGGATTGATGTCGATTTTATACTCCTCGGACAGGGCCTTCACCTGCTGCTCCAGGGCCTGCTTTTTGAGGATTTTTACCTGCTCCATACCCAGCACGATGTTTTCCGCCACCGTAAAGGGCTTCACCAGCTTAAAATGCTGGTAAATCATACCGATTCCCAGCGCCAGAGCGTCCCCCGGCGACTTCATGGAGACCCGCGCTCCGTTAATCAGGATTTCCCCGCCGTCCGGCCTTAACACGCCGGTTAGGATGTTCATCAGGGTGCTTTTCCCGGCGCCGTTTTCCCCCAGCAGCGCATGGATTTCCCCTTTGTAGGCGGTGAAATCAACGTTGTCGTTGGCCAGCGTAGCGGGAAACTCCTTGCGGATCTGTTTCATTTCTACCGTTGCAATTTCAGCCATTTACCTTCTTCCTTCCTGCTCGGAATCAAAACGCCGGGGCGGGCTGTTAAGTCTTTCGCCCACCCCGGCGCTGTCTGATCCGCCTGCTGCCTTCGTTTAATCTACCGGTTTATCCGCCCAGTTGTCGATCACGTTGGGCAGGAACCACTGCATGCTGTTGGCCGCCTCGCCGGTCAGGGACTCGCCCTCGGGCACCCGCAGCTTTCCGGTGTTGTCGTACAGCGGGCCTACAAAGACTTCCTCGCCGTCCATGAATTTCTGCTTCTGCTCCTCGATCATATCGATCACGTTCTGAGGAACCGCGTCGCTGTAATCCGCCAGGCTGATGGCACCGTCGTTGATATCCAGCTCGCACCAGGCGCCCTTAAAGCTGCCTTCGCGGACCGCCTCAACCTGTTTGGCCATCCAGGGGCCCCAGGTCCAGCAGTTGGAGGTGAGCTGCTGCGTGGGTGCGAATTCCCGCATATCCACGGAGCTGCCGATGAATTTCACGCCGCGCTCCTCGCAGACCTGCGCTACCGCGGATGAGCTTAAGTCGATACAGATCAGGTCACATCCCTGGTCGATCAGGGTGTTTGCGCACAGGGCGTCGGTGGTGGGATCGTTAAAGGAGTTGGACCACAGGGTCACTACCTTGGCGTCCGGGTTGGTGGCTGCCACGCCCGCTGCAAAGCCGTTCAGCTGTTTGATGGGATCCGGGAAGGGGATACTGGAGCAGTAGCCGATCTTGTCCACTTCCGTCAGCTCGCCCGCCATCATGCCGGTCAGGTAACGCCCCTGCTCCAGCTTGGCGATGTAAACGGACAGGTTGTCCTTGGTCTCATAACCGGAGCCGTTGATAAACGCGATGTCCGGGTACTCGTCGGCCAGGGCCAGCATGTAGTCCAAATAGTCGAAGGACGTGCCCACGATGATCTCGCAGCCGTCGTTTATGTACTCTCTCATCACGCGCTCGCAGTCCGCGCCGCCCGCGATATTTTCCACCTTGAAGGTTTCCACGTTCTCGCAGTTCTCTTCCAGGTACAGCCTGGCGTTCTCATGGGTCTGAGCCCACGCGTCCGTGCTGATCACGTTGCTGAACAGGAAACCGATCTTGATCAGGCGGTTGGGGTCCTTGCCGTCCGCCTGGGCCTGGCTCTCCCCGCCCGCGCTCTCGGTTCCCGCCGCCTCCGGCGTATTCTGTTCGGCTTCCGTCTGGGCCTTCGTCTCAGCCGCCGTAGTCTCCGGCGCCTTCTCCTTACATCCGCTGAGCGCCATAGTCGAGACCATGGCCACCGCCATCAGCAAACCGATGAGCTTCTTTCCACACTTCTTCATCTTTATCCTCCTTTGGTTGTATAACACTTATCAGCCGGAAACCGGCCGAATACTCACATGGTTGGGGGTTCATTTTCAGAACATGTATATTGTATATTGTATCCGTTATGAGGGCGGAATCATCGCATGGCGCAGTCCGCCTGGTACCCCTGTACCGTCACTTGGACAGGCGGTACAGGACGTACAGGACATAGAGATAAAACAGGTCCTGGAAACTTCTGGGGTTCTTTCCGGTCAGCTCCTGAATCTTGTCCAGCCGGTATTTCAGGGTG
>ENA-UONZ01001483-UONZ01001483.1-human-gut-metagenome-genome-assembly--contig:-C93old-NODE-1483-length-25355-cov-15.568933_pt1 | contig 25355 bp, 22 predicted proteins | sample MGYA00242468_ERZ724015 | MGnify/ENA metagenome assembly ERZ724015
GGCGCTTCCTCGAAATAGCCTCGCTTCTTCCGCCACCGGCGGCGCTTCGGCTATTTCCCCACGCAGAAGCGGGAGAAGATGTTGGCCACCAGATCCTCCCGGATGCTTTTGCCCGTCAGCTCGCCCAGGGCGGAAAGGGCCTCCTCGGCATCGGTGAGCACCGCATCCGGCGTCAGCCCCGCCTCCAGGGCTGTCTGCGCCCGATCCACCGCCGCCGCGGCCCTTTGAACGGCCTCCGCCTGCCGGCTGTTGGTGAGCAGCGCACCGGCGGAGCTGACTGGCTGGGGGTAAATTTCCCGTACAATCTTCTCGATCTGCTCCACACCCTCGCCCGTCCGGGCGCAGACATGGCACACATGGGTAAACCGGCCCCGGAGTTCCTCCAGCGCCGCCTGCTGCGGCAGATCGCTTTTATTCACAATCAGCACCGCGTGCTCCGCCTTCCCGGCCAGAGCAAAAATCCGCTCCTCCTCCCCGGTGAGGAGCGCAGAGCCGTCCAGCACCACCAGGGAAAGCGCCGCCCGCTCCGCCGCCGCCACGGCCCGATCCACGCCGATCCGCTCCACGCCATCCCGGGTCTCCCGGATGCCCGCCGTGTCGCACAGACGCAGCAGCTGACCGCCGACGCGGACCTTCTCCTCCACCGTGTCCCGAGTAGTGCCTGCCACCTCGGTGACGATGGCTCTGTCGTAGCCCAACAGGGCGTTGAGCAGGGAGGATTTCCCCGCGTTGGGCAGACCCAGCAGCACTGTAGGGATGCCCTCCTTTAAAAGCTGCCCCCGGCGGAAGGTATCCCGCAGCCGTGCCAGTGCGCTGCCGCACCGGCCCAAGGTTTCGGCGATCTCCTGCCGCTCCAGCGGCTCGATGTCCTCATCCGGATAGTCCACTGCCGCGTAAAACCGGGCGGTGATGGCCATGAGCTCCTCATACACCTGCTCCACGCCCCGGCTCATTGCGCCGGAGAGCTGCATCGCGGCGTTCCTGGCGCACTCGGCGGTCTCTGCGTCGATGAGATCCGCCACCGCCTCCGCTTGAATGAGGTCCATGCGCCCACTGAGAAAGGCCCGCTGGGTAAACTCGCCCCCTCTGGCCTGCCGGGCGCCGGCAGCAAAGGCGCAGCGCAGCACCTCCTCCAGCACCACGGCTGATCCGTGGCAGTGCAGCTCCGCCGACCACTCGCCGGTATAGCTGCTCTCCGGGGGAAAGAGCACGCACAGCCCATCGTCAATGACCTCGCCTTCCGCCGTGCGCATCCGGCCATAGACCATCCGGCGCGCCGGAAGCTCGGCGGCGGGCCTGCCGCTCCGGGCGGCAAAGGCCCGATCCACCACCTGCATCGTCTCCGGCCCGGAGATACGCACGATGCCTATAGCGGCAGGAGAGCGTGCGGTGGCAATGGCGGCAATGGTATCGGTCATGGCTTTTCCTACTCCTTCATGTCATCTATTATAGCATATTACCTGGCGGATGTACAGCGCATCACGTGTTTTTTCGCTTCCGCCTTCGTATATCCTCCCCGATAAAGGGCAAAATGGTGTACTCCCCCTCCAGCCGGGACCGGATGGCCTCGCCGTAGCGGCTGCCGAGCTGGGGCGGGGTCAGATTGGTGCTGATGATGGTGCTCCGTTCCGCCAGCAGGCGGCCGTTCACCAGCTGGTACAGGGCGCTCTGCACAAAGCCTGTGGTCATCTCCGTGCCCAGGTCGTCCAGGATCAGCAGATCGCACGTCTCAAACCGCCGCACGTCCTCTGCCGCCTCCGGCTCCTCCTCGGCCCGGAACTTGGCCGCCTCGCACCGGGCGAATACATGTCCCGCCGTGTCATACACCACGGAGAAGCCGTCCTCGCTGACCACCCTTGCGATGCACGCGGATAAAAATGTCTTCCCCAGGCCCGGATCGCCGAACAGCAGCAGGCTGCCGCCCTCCCGGCCAAAGCCCTCGGCAAACCGCCGGCAAACCGCCAGATTCCGCTCCATGGTCTCCCGGGGGCTACGGCTGAACTCCCCCGGCTCCGTGTCATACCAGTCCAGCTCAAAGGTGTCAAAGCTCTGGCCGCCCACATCCAGCAGGCTGCTCAGGCTCCTGATCTGCTCCTGGGCATAATATTTCCGCAGACAGGCGCAGACCCTGCCGCCGCAGTAGCCGGTATCCCCGCAGAGGACGCACCGGGGCCTGTCCTCCCAGGCGTCGGCGGGGTATCCGTGGTCTGTCAGCAGCTGTGCCCGTTCCCGCTGAAGCCGGATGTTTTCCGCCCGGATTCGGCTCAGAGCCGGGGCAGGGTCCTCTCCCCTGCCCAGAGCCTCGGTCATGATGCGCCCCATGGTGCCCCGCAGCTCCGTTTCGATCTCCTCCAGCCGGGGGATCTCCCGGCAGATCCGCTGGCGGCGGGCCGACCGCTGTGCCGCCCGGCGCTGCTTGTCCTCCTCAAACTGCTGCAGCGCCCGGCGCATGATCCTTCCATCGTATGCCATATCTCTGCCCCCTTATCCCTTGCCGCCGGCAGAAAAAACACAGTTTTTCGCCGGATCGTTTTACCATTTCATATATTCCTCGATGGCCTTCTTCTTGCCCTGAGCAGGCTTTTCCGTCCACTTTTCAGGCCGCTTTTCCGCCTGCACCTCCTGGAGCGTCCGCAGGCCGTCCTTGTCCCAGCGGCGCAGGATGCCGTTTAAGTATCGCCAGTCCATGCCCTGTTTTTTCATCACCGTTTTCTCGTAGGCCAGGGCCACCATCTCCGGGGAGAAGCCCCATTCCATCCATTGCAGGATGTACTTTTCCTCAGACGGCACGGGGCGCCTGTCGCCCATCTGCATAGCCGCCATATACTGCGCCGTCTCCTCCCGCTTCCGGGCGGCTGTGCGCAGATATCGGGCAGCGGCCTCCTGGTCAAACAGGCCGCGCTTGGCCCAGTAGTAGCCCTCCTTCTCCACAGCGGCCACCGTGGGCCTGCGCCCCTGGCCGAACCGCCGCTCCTGCTCCTCCACGCAGTAGCGCACCAGCAGGAAGATCACATCCGCCGACAGGCCCACCTCGTGGCGCAGATTGGCCAGACGCCGCAGGTCCATGGTGGTGAGCTTTTTGCCAAGGCAGCGCTCCGTCTCCCCCACCAGCATCTCAAACTCCGGATCCCGCAGCATTTCCTCCAGCTCCGCGGCGGTATATTCCGCCTGCCGGGCCGCCGGCTCCGGGGCGGGCAGGCTCTGCATCTGGATCAGGCCCATGCCCTCCAGCTTACTCTGGGCCGCCTGCAGCCGCAGGGCGCTCATATTCAGCCGCCGCATCAGCTGCTCCGCCGTCACGGCGTCCTCCGCGCGCATGAGGGTCAGGTACAGCAGCGCCGCGTCGCCGTCCGCCGCCTGCACCAGTGCGTCCACCTGCCGCGCCGGCAGCACCAGGGTCTTCTCCCTGTCCGGTATGATATAGCCCGCCATGGGCGCACCTCCTTTTTATCTCTGGCGAAGAAGCTCCGTTTTTTCCGCCAAAAGGTTTGCCGTCTCCCCCTTTCAATCGATGGCATAGCAAAAAATATGACACCGGTAAGGAAGGGAGTGTGAGAGAACCCCAAGAGGGTTGGCCCTCACTATTTAGATCAGCAGTTTTTGAAACCTTTTCAAAGCTTCAAAAACTCAGGCTGCGTGTTGAAAAGATTTTTTCGGCACGCTGATATTTTACACGAAAACCCCTTTTTCGTAAAGCCGCCGGGGCGGGTTTATTTGTTAATTTTTTGTTTTCGGCCAGAAAATACTTCCGCCGCCGGGAAAATGTGTTATAATAAGGTGATTAACTATGCGGATCATATGGGAAACAGGAGGCAGCTATGGCAAACCGAATCACAGTGAGCATCTGCGGAGAAGATTATACCCTGGTGGCCGAGGAGAGCACCGCCTACATGGAGCAGGTGGCCGCCCTGGTGGACAAGAAGATGAAGGAGGTCATCGCCGGCGTCAAGGTGGGGCGTAATGACGCGGCGGTGCTGGCCGCCGTGAACCTGGCGGATGAGCTGCTCAAGAACGAGCAGTCCGCAGAGAATCTGCGCCGCCAGGTGAAGAGCTATCTGGACGAGGCCGCCCAGGCCAAGAGCGAGGTCTCCGACCTTAAGCGCCAGCTTTTCCGGGCCCAGCAGGGGAAGAAGTAAGTTTATGGAACTGCTTGCCCCCGCCGGATCGCCGGAGGCGCTGCTGGCCGCCGTGCAGAACGGAGCGGACGCCGTGTACATGGGGCTGGGCAGCTTCAATGCCCGCCGCAGCGCCCGGAATTTTACCGACGAGACCTTTGCCGCCGCCGTGGCCTACTGCCACGAGCGCGGGGTTCGGGTCTATCTCACCCTCAACACCCTCCTGACGGACCGGGAGCTGCCCGACGCGGCGGAAACGCTCCGCAAGGCAAGCGCCTGGGGCGTGGACGCGGTGCTGGTGCAGGACTGGGGCCTGTGGCAGCTGGCCCGGACAGCAGCGCCGGATCTGCCCCTCCACGCCAGCACCCAGATGAGCCTGCATACCCTCGCGGGGGCTAAACGCGCCGCCGAGCTGGGCATGGAGCGGGTGGTGCTGGCCCGGGAGCTTTCAGCCCGGGATGTGGAGGGCATCTGCCGGGCCTGCGGAGCGGAGGTGGAGGTCTTCGCCCACGGGGCCCTGTGCATGTGCTACTCCGGCCAGTGCGCCATGAGCGCCATGATCGGTGGCCGCAGCGGCAACCGGGGCACCTGCGCCCAGCCCTGCCGCCTGCCGTATACCGTGGGCGAAAAATCCGGGTATCTTCTGAGCCTGAAGGACAACAACCTCGCCCCCTATCTGAACCAGATGGCGCAGATGGGCGTTGCCTGCGTGAAGCTGGAGGGACGCATGAAGCGGCCGGAGTATGTGGCGGCGGTGACGGGTATTTACCGCCGGCTGCTGGATGAAAAGCGTCCCCCCACGGCGGAGGAGCAGGCCCAGCTGGAGCGGGCCTTTTCCCGCTCCGGGTTCACCGACGGCTACTGGCTGGGCCAAAAAGGCCCCCGGATGTTCGGCATGCGGCCGGAGAGCGCCCGGTGGCCGGAGGAGTGGTTCGCCCAGGTGCGCAAGACCTATGAAAACGGCGCGGAAAACCGCCCGGTGCCCGTAGCTTTTTCCTGCCGGATCGCGGCGGGGGAAGCGGCCGCCCTCACGGCGGCACTGTCCGATGGGCGCAGCGTGACCGTGCGCGGCGCCGTGCCCGAGACGGCCCGCAGCCGCGCCCTCACGGAGGACGAGCTGCGCTCCCGCCTGCAAAAAACCGGCGGAACGGTCTTCACCTGCCGGGAGATGGAGATTTCTCTGGAGGACGGCTTGATGCTCTCCGCCGGAAGCATCAACGCCCTGCGGCGGGATGCCCTGTCACAGCTCCGGGCCCTGCTGGTGCAGCCGCCTGCGCGGCGGGTCTTCCCCACCCCGGCCCTGCCGGCGGCGGAGGGCTATACCGCCGCGCCCAGCCTGACGGCCTCCGTCACCTACGCCCGGCAGCTGACAGAGGAGCTGGCCAGGGGCGTGGAATATCTGTACCTGCCCCTTTCTCTGCTGGAGGAGGTGGATCTGGACGAGTACGCCGGACACACGAAGCTGTGCGCCGTGCTGCCCCGGATCTTCCGCACGGAGGACGAGGAGGTCTTCCGCCAAATCCTCCGGGAGAATCCCCAGCTGGCCGCCGTGGCCGTGAGCAATCTGGGCCACCTGCCCATTGTGGAGGGCCTGGGCCTTGAGGTACGGGGCGATCTGGGCATGAACGTATTCAACAGCCGGGCCCTGCTGCTCATGCAGGAGCTGGGGCTAAGCAGCGTCACGGTCTCCGCTGAGCTGCGGCACCAGCAGGTGCGTGATCTGAAAAAATACCTCCCCTGCGAGGCGGTGGTCTACGGACGGCTGCCGCTGATGGTCACAGAGAACTGCCCCCTGCGGTGCAGCGGGCGATGCAGCGGCGGAAACGGCGGCGTGCTCACCGACCGCACCGGGGCGCAGTTTCCGGTGCTGTGCGGCTACGGCTGCCGGCCGGAGACGCAGAACAGCAAGGCCCTGTATCTGGCGGATAAGCCCGAGTGGACAAACTGCGGTCTGCACTGGGCAAGGCTCCGCTTTACCACGGAGACGGCGGAGGAGGCGCTGAACATTCTGCGCCGCTACCAGGGCCAGGGCGCGCCGACGCCCCAGGACTTCACAAGGGGTCTGTTTTACCGGGGCGTGGAGTGATCCCTGTCGAAGATTCCCTTTGGAAGTTTCCGCCGTCGGTGGACGGTGAACCCCATTGAGTATATACATTCTGTATTATTGTTGTAAGTTATCACTATTTGTATTTGCTTTTTTGAGAGGTAACCCCCATGGAACTGAAATTCAAAGCCCTGCACCCGAAGATCGGCCGGGAGATCCCCCTGCCGCAGTTTGCCACCCCCGGCTCGGCCGCCATGGATCTGCAGGCGTGCATCGACCAGCCGGTCACTCTGGCCCCCGGAGGCCGGGCGGTGATCCCCACGGGCCTTGCTATGGCGCTGCCCTCGGCGGACTATGTAGCCCTGCTCTTCGCCCGGAGCGGTCTGGGCGTGAAAAAGGGCGTGTGCCTTTCCAACGGCGTCGGCGTCATCGACAGCGACTACCGGGGAGAAATCTCCGTGGGTCTTGTGAACCTGTCGGAGGAGACCCATACAGTGCTGCCCGGGGATCGCATTGCCCAGCTGATGGTAGTTCCGGTAGTCAGGCCGGTAGTCACTTTGGCAGCCGAATTGGACGACACCTGCCGGGGTACCGGCGGCTTCGGGTCTACAGGGAGGTAAGGAAAATGTCTAAGATCGTTCTGGCCTCCGGTTCCCCCCGGCGGCAGGAGCTGCTGGGCCGCATGGGCATCACGGATTTTACCGTCCGGGTGCCGGAGGTGGAGGAGAGCTATCCCGCCGGCCTCTCCCCCGAGGAGACGGTGTGCTATATCTCCCGGGAAAAGTCGGATGCCGCCAGGCTCCTGTGCGACGAGAATGAGCTGATCATCACCGCCGACACCATGGTTTTCCTGGACGACAAGCGACTGGGCAAGCCAAAGGACGAGGCCCAGGCCCTGGAGATGCTCACGGCTCTGGCGGGCCGCCGGCACACGGTGTGCACCGGCGTTACCGTGCGGCGGGGGAATGTGATCCTCACCCGGGCGCAGAGCACGGACGTGTATTTCCGGCCCGCCACAGAGCGGGAGCTGCGCGCCTACATCCGCACCGGGGAGCCTATGGACAAAGCCGGAGCCTACGGCGTGCAGGGCAAGGGCTCACTGCTGGTCCGGCGCATTGACGGCGACTTTTTCAACGTCATGGGCCTGCCGGTAGAAATGCTGGCAGAAATGCTGAAAACCTTTGAAATTGACCTTTTGGAGTAAGATTTATGAAGAATTTCTTCAACAAAACCGGTATCTGGATCCTGGCGGCGGCGGTGGTGATCGTGCTGACTCTGTCCATCCTTTCCGCCGCCGGAACGGGCCTGCTGAATAACATCGCCGGGACCATCGCCTCCCCCTTCCGCTCCGCCGGAGCTGCCATCGGCAACTGGTTCGGCTCCATTTCCGATAAGTTTGAGAGTGTGGAGACCTTGAAGAAGGAGAACGAGGAGCTGCGCAAGCGCGTGGCCGAGCTGGAGGATGCCAACCGCCAGGCCCAGACCGACAGCCAGGAGAACCAGCGTCTGCGCAACCTTCTGAATCTGCGCCAGCAGCGACGGGATTTCCAATTCGAGAGTGCCAAGGTCACCCAGTACGAAAACTCCAACTGGGCCTCCACCCTCACCCTGAACCGCGGCACCAGCAGCGGCGTGGCGGTCAACAACTGCGTAGTGGATGAAAACGGCGCCCTGGTGGGCGTTGTCACCGAGGCGGGGCTCAACTGGTGCACCGTGGCCACGGTGCTGGACACCCAGGCCCAGTTCGGCGCCACGGTGTTCCGCACGGGGGAATCCTCTGTGGCCATGGGCGACCTGTCCCTGATGCACAGCAGCAAGCTGAAGCTCAACTACCTCACCGGCACCAATCCTCCGGTGGGCGGCGACCTGGTGCTCACCTCGGGTCTGGGCGGCTACTACCCCTCGGGCCTGGTTATCGGGACGGTGGAGGACGTGCGCACCGACGACTCGGGCCTGACCCAGTACGCCGTGGTGCAGCCCAGGGTAACTCCCGCCGACCTGGTGGAGGTGTTCATCATCACCTCCTTCGACGTTGTGGACTGAGGACGGCACTATGGGACATCGTGACTACGTTTACAAGTGGCTGTTTTATGCCCTGATGACGCTTTTTTTCATCCTTTTACAGGTGTTTGCTCTGGTACATGTGCGCATCTGGGGGGTGCATCCGTTCCTGTTTCCGGTGCTGGTGTCCACCGTGGCCGCCTTGGAATCGGCCCACGAGAGTGCCATTTACGCGCTGGTACTGGGAATGCTGCTGGATATCACCATGCTGGGGGTGATCCCCTGCTTTTACACGGTGACATTCATCGTGGTGCTGGTGGCCTCCCGGCTGCTGAGCACCAAGGTGCTCTCCTGGCCCTTCTTCTGCTGCATGCTGTGCGGCGTGCTGAGCATCGTGTGCTCGGGGCTGCTGAACACGCTGTTTCTCAACGCTTCCGTCAGCGTCCCCCTCTCCGCTGCGGCCCTGCTGATAGGCAAGGAGCTGCTGCTGACGCTGCCGCTGATGCCGCTGGTCTACCTGCCGGCCTACCGGATCCGGCAGACCTTTCAGCGGGAATAAGACCCCCATACCCCGGATAAGGAGGCGAGCTTCTCTTGAAAAAATCCAACCCCTACCGCCGTCGGCTGATCGTGCTGCTGAGCTTTTTGGCAGCGGCGCTGCTGCTCTTCGGTGGGCTGCTGTTTTACTACCAGGTCATCAACGGCGACCGCTACCGGGCCCAGTCCGTGGCCAGCACCGCCAAGCGGGAGACCGTGGAGACCAGCCGGGGTATCATCACCGACCGCAACGGCAAGGTGCTGGTGTCCAACCGACTGACCTATACCCTGAAATTCTCCGATGAGAATTTCGACGATGATGCCGCCTGCAACAGCGCCGTGTGGCGGCTGATCCAGCTGTGCCAGCAGGAGAGCGTCACATGGGCCGATCCCCTGCCGCTGACCAGTGCGGCCCCCTATGCCCTCACAAGCAGCACACCCGGCGAAACCTTCCTCAACTGGCTGGACAGCCACGACATCCCCTACACGGGGAAGGAGGAGATCACTCTCTCTATCAGCGGCGGAGAGCTGGTGGATATGCTGCGTAAGATCTATAAAATTTCCGACGATTTCTCCGCCGACCAGGCCCGGCTCATCGCCGGAGTGCGCTACGGCGCTGACGTATCCGGCGGCTATGTGTTCGCCGAGGACGTGCCGGTGAAGGTCATCAGCCAGGTGGTGGACGGCCACTACGCAGGCGTTTCCACCGGCACCTCCAGCCAGCGGGTATACAACACCCAGTATGCCGCCCATATCCTGGGCCGGGTGGGCCGCATTTTCGCCGAGGACTGGAGTAAGTACAAGGACAAAGGCTACTCCATGGATGCCCTGGTGGGCAAGGGCGGCGTGGAGGAGGCTTTTGAGGAGTATCTCCACGGGGTCAACGGCATGAAGCTGGTGACCACCGACAAGAGCGGCAAGGTCACTGGCGAGCTCTACGCCAAGGAGCCTCAGCCCGGCAATACAGTAGCGCTGACCATCGACCTGGATCTGCAGAAGGCAGCGGAGGAGTCCCTGGCAAACACCATCCGCTCCATGACCAAGGCCGACGGCGTAGCCCGCGGCGGCGCGGCGGCCGTGGTTGGCGTGGGCACCGGCGAGGTGCTGGCCCTGGCCAGCTATCCCACCTACGACCTGAGCAAGTGGGACGAGATGTACGACACCTGGAGCAAGGACAGCTCCCTGCCCATGTTCAACCGCGCCACCGACGGCACCTATGCCCCCGGCTCCACCTTCAAGCCCTGCACCGCAGTGGCCGCGCTGGAGTCCGGTATCATCACCCCCTCCACCACCATTGTGGACAGGGGCATCTACACCTACTATTCCTTCCCCCAGCCCCGCTGCTGGATCTACAGCTCCACCGGCGGCACCCACGGGGCCGTGAATGTGTCCCAGGCCATTACGGTATCGTGCAACTACTTTTTCTATGAGGTAGGTCGGCTCACGGGCATCCAGCGGCTGGACAGCTACGCCAAGCAGTTCGGCCTGGGTGAGCACACAGGCATTGAGATCGGCGATTCCACCGGTATGCTGGCCAGCCCCGAGACCGCAGAGGCCCTGGGTGAGGAGTGGACCGACGGCCAGACCATCACCGCCGCCATCGGCCAGTCCTACAACCTGTTTACTCCCCTGCAGATGGCCAACTATGTGGCCACGCTGGTCTCCGGCGGCGACCACTATGAAACGCATCTGCTGAAAAACGCCAAGTCCTACGACAACTCCTCCGTGGTCTATGCCTACAACATGGATCCGCTGAATCACGTGGACATCAGCGACAGCACCCTGGCCGCCGTGAAGGAAGGCATGCGCAACCTGGCCACAGGAAGCCTGAGTTATGTGTTCAATAGCTGCATCGTCCCCGTGGGCTGCAAGACCGGTACCGCCGAGACCAACTCCCAGCTGGCCAACGGCTGCTTCGTGGCCTTCGCCCCCTATGACGATCCCCAGATCGCTGTGTGCGTGGTCATCGAGCAGGGCGACGGCGGCTCCTACCTGGCCCCCATCGCCCGGGACATCATCAACGCTTACTTCTCCAGCGCCTCCACGGACACCACCGTCACAGGGGAAAACACCCTGCTGCAATGAGGAGCATGTCTATGTCTATCTATTTTAATTCCAGAGATCCCGCCTGTAAATCTCCCTTCGGTGCCGCGCCCTGCGGCACCGAAGTGTCTTTTTCCGTGTTTGCCGGGCCGGAGGAGGTCACAGGCGGGCAGCTGCTGCTCCTGGAAGAATTTTCCGGGCAGGAGCGGGCCATCCCCATGACCTGGGCCGACGGGGCGCTCCGGTGCGTATACCGGACGCCGGAGGAGCCGGAGCTGGTGTGGTACGCCTTTTCCCTGACGCGGCCCGACGGGCAGGTCCTTCGCCTGGACAAAAACAGCGGACGCTGGCAGCTGACGGTGTATGACGGCCAGAGCCGCACCCCCGGGTGGTTCGGTCAGGGGGTCAGCTATCAGATTTTCCCGGATCGGTTCTGCCGCAGCCGCATGCCCCGGCCAGAGGGGATGGTGGGTCGGCGGACTGTCCATGAAGACTGGGCGGGCACGCCGGACTATCTGCCGGATGCCCAGGGGGAAATTCGCAACTGCGACTTCTTTGGCGGCGATCTGGCGGGAATCACAGCGAAGCTGGACTATTTGCAGAGCTTGTCGGTGACGACGCTGTACCTCAACCCCATCTTCGAGGCGGCCTCCAACCACCGGTACAATACTGCCGACTATCTGGCCATCGACCCCATGTTGGGGACGGAGGAGGATTTCCGGACGCTGTGCCGGGAGGCCCATAGACGGGGAATGCGCGTGCTGCTGGACGGGGTGTTCAACCACACAGGCAGCGTGAGCCGATATTTTAACGCAGACGGGTCATACCCGGAGGTGGGGGCGGCCCAGTCCCGGGAGTCTCCTTATTATAATTGGTATCATTTCACCCGGTGGCCGGAGGAGTACGACGCCTGGTGGGGCATCAAGACCCTGCCGGCGGTGGAGGAAAACCAGGATTCGTACCGGGAGTTTATCATCCGGGGGCAGGACTCGGTGGTGCGCCACTGGCTGCGGTGCGGCGCGGACGGTTGGCGACTGGATGTGGCCGACGAGCTGTCGGACGACTTCATCACGGAGATTCGCCGGGCTATGGAGGAGGAAAAGCCCGGGGCGGTGCTCATCGGTGAGGTGTGGGAGGACGGCAGCAACAAAATCGCCTACGACCGGCGGCGGCGCTATCTGCTGGGCCGGGAAACCCACGGGCTGATGAACTATCCCTTCCGCACGGCGGCCCTGGCCTGGCTGTTAGGTGGGGACGCCGGGGCCTTCCGGGAGAGCATGGAGGAGATTCGGGAGCGCTACCCCTCCCCTGCTTTTTACAGCGCCATGAATTTTCTGGGCACCCACGATACGCCCCGGATTCTGACGTTGCTGGGCGAGGAGCCTGTGCCGGAGAGCAAGGAGGCGCGGGCAGAGGCCCGTCTCTCCCCTGCCGGGTATCGGCTGGCCCGACAGCGGCTGATGCTGGGGACGCTGCTGCTGTACGCCTTCCCCGGGTCGCCCACAGTATATTACGGGGATGAGGCCGGGATGCAGGGATACGAGGATCCCCTGAATCGACGCACCTACCCCTGGGGGCAGGAGGATGAGTCCCTGCCGGCCTGGTATCGGCGGCTGGGGCAGCTGCGGAGGGAGCGGCTGTCTTTGCAGGTCGGGAAGATTCGGTATCTCTATGCGGCGGGCGGCGGGCTGGTGCTGGAGCGCCGGGCCGAGGCGGAGGTGACCGTGGCGGCGCTGAACGCCGGAGCGGAAGACCTGGAGTCTGCTATTCCCTGGGCGGGTGCTTTGGCCACGGACGCTATGACCGGGCAGCAGTTTCTGGCCGCAGACGGCATTGTGCGGCTGACCCTGCCGGGGCGCAGCGGAGTACTGCTGATTTGAGTTATACTTCTCGCAGGGGGGATGTTTCACATGAAACATCCCCCTTTTGTGCTGATTTGCGGAAAATGTTTCACATGAAACAAACTCCTTGCAAATTTTTTATTATAATCTATTGAAAGGTGCCGCATACTTGGTATATAATAAGGTGCAAACAAGAATTATGGGAAAGCGGTGGGGTAATGGCTAAAGTGGTTGCAATCGTGAATCAAAAGGGCGGCGTGGGCAAGACCACCACCTGCGTGAATCTGACCTCCGTGCTGAAATCCAAGGGTGCCAAGGTGCTGCTGTGTGATTTTGACCCCCAGGCCAACGCTACCTCGGGCATGGGCGTGGACAAATCCCGCTCCAACGGCGTGTATGATGTGCTCATCAACGGCGTGGAGACGGAGAAGGTCATCGTCAACACCCCGTTTGGCGATGTGCTGCCCAGCAGCAAGGCTCTGGCCGGCGCAGGCGTAGAGATGATCGACATGGAAGGCCGCCAGTTCCTGCTGAAGCGAGCCCTGGATCAGGTGGCGGAGCGCTACGACTACATATTCATCGACTGTCCCCCCTCCCTGGAGCTGCTGACCCTCAACGCCCTGTGCGCGGCGGACAGCCTGCTGGTGCCGCTGCAGGGGGAATACTACGCGCTGGAGGGGCTCAGCGACCTGATGGGCACGGTACGCATCGTCCGCCGGGGACTGAACCCGAAGCTGGAGATTGAGGGCGTGCTGCTGACCATGTTCGACGGGCGCACCAATCTGGCCATCCAGGTGGCCCAGGAGATCAAACGATTCTTCCCCGGAAAGGTGTACACCACCGTTATCCCCCGGAACATTCGCCTATCCGAAGCACCCAGCCACGGAAAGCCCATCAACGCATATGACCGCACCTGCCGCGGCGCAGAGGCGTACAACGCAGTGGCGGAGGAATTTTTGAAGAAAAACGCTGCCCGAAAGGAGAGCTGAAATCTATGGCGAACAACACAAAGGGACTGGGCAAGGGCCTGGCCGCCCTGCTGGGCGACAATGTGATGGAGAGCAGCGAGGAGAAAAGCAGCCTGTACCTCCCCATCTCCCAGGTGGAGAGCTGCGCCGGGCAGCCCCGCAAGCAGTTTGACCCGGATGCTCTGGCGGATCTGGCAGACTCCATTCGGGAGCACGGTATCATCCAGCCGCTGACGGTGCGCAAGCTGCAATCCGGCTACTATCAAATCATCGCCGGTGAGCGCCGCTGGCGGGCCGCCAGAATGGTGGGACTGGATCAGGTGCCGGCCATCGTCATCGAAGCCGACGACCGGAAGGCCATGGAGCTGGCCATGATCGAGAACCTCCAGCGGGAAGACCTGAATCCTATAGAAGAAGCCGAAGGATACCGGCAGCTGATGGATCAGTACGGCCTGACCCAGGAGGAGACCGCTCAGCGGGTGGGCAAGTCCCGCTCCGCCGTGGCCAACGCCCTGCGTCTGCTGAACCTGTGCCCCCCGGTGCGCGCTATGGTGGAGGACGGACGCCTATCCAACGGTCACGCCCGGACTATACTGCCCCTCTCCCCTGCCCTGCAGGAAAAGGCAGCGGATGCTATCCTCAAGTCGGACCTTTCCGTCCGGCAGACGGAGCTGCTGGTGAAAAAGCTCACCGCCCAGGAGAAGGCCCAGCCCGCCGTTACCACCGGCGGCCTGGAGGTGAATTACGCCGAGGAGGCCGCCAAGTCCCTGGGCGCGCACCTGGGCCGGGGCTGCAAGATCGTCAGCGGCCGCAAAAAGGGCCGCATTGAACTGGAATACTACGGCGTGGACGACCTGAATAACCTCTTGGACGCCCTGAACGCGCTGACGCTGAAATAAATTGTTTCACATGAAACAGAGAGGAAGTCAAAATGCTGGACATTAGATTTGTGCGGGAAAATCCCGACCTGGTAAAAGAGAACATCCGCAAGAAATTTCAAAACGCCAAGCTGCCCCTGGTGGACGAGGCCATCGCTCTGGATGCCGAGCGCCGCCAGGCCATTGCTGACGGTGAGGCTCTGAAGGCGGAGCGAAACAAGCTGTCCAAGGCCAACGGGCCCCTGTTCGGCCAGCTGAAAAAATGCACAGACGAGGCCAAAAAGGCGGAGCTTCAGGCCCAAATCGACGCCAACAACGCTGCCGTAAAGGCTGATGCCGAGCGCATGGCCCAGCTGGAGGCCAAGAAGGAGCACGCCGAGGCGGCGCTGAACAAGATCATGATGGTCATCCCCCAGATGATCGACCCCGCCGTGCCCATCGGCAAGGACGACAGCTGCAACGTGGAGGTGGAGCGCTTTGGCGAGGCCACGGTGCCCGACTTTGAGATCCCCTATCACACGGACATTATGGAGCGCTTCGACGGCATCGACATGGACGCCGCAGGCCGGGTCTCCGGCAGCGGGTTTTACTACCTGCTGGGGGACATCGCCCGGATGCACGAGGCCGTGCTGGCATACGGCCGGGACTTTATGATAAACAAGGGCTTCACCTACTGCATCCCGCCTTTCATGATCCACGGCAACGTGGTGGAGGGCGTCATGAGCCAGACAGATATGGACGGCATGATGTATAAGATCGAGGGCGAGGACCTCTACCTCATCGGCACCAGCGAGCATTCCATGATCGGCCGGTACATTGACCAGATTTTGCCGGAGTCCGCCCTGCCCCAGACCCTTACCTCCTACTCCCCCTGCTTCCGCAAGGAGAAGGGCGCCCACGGCATCGAGGAGCGGGGCATTTACCGCATCCACCAGTTTGAAAAGCAGGAGATGATCGTGGTCTGCAAGCCCGAGGAGAGCAAGGCTTGGTATGAAAAGCTGTGGCGCTACAGCGTAGAGCTGTTCCGCTCCCTGGACATCCCTGTGCGGCAGCTGGAGTGCTGCTCCGGCGACCTGGCGGACCTGAAGTGCCGCTCCTGCGACATCGAGGCCTGGTCCCCCCGGCAGCAGAAGTATTTCGAGGTCTGCTCCTGCTCCAACCTGGGTGACGCCCAGGCAAGACGGCTCAAGATCCGCTACAAGGATGACAGCGGCAAAATGCAGCTGTGCCACACCCTGAACAACACCTGTGTAGCACCCCCCCGGATGCTCATCGCCCTGCTGGAAAACAATCTCCGGGCCGATGGCAGCGTGCGCATCCCCAAGGCTCTGCAGCCTTATATGGGCGGCACAGAGGTGCTGATCCCCAAGCATTAACATTCTGTTAAGGAGAAAAGACTATGAAGAAATTTTTTCAGGAATTCAAGGAATTCGCCATGCGCGGCAACGTGCTGGACATGGCCGTGGGCGTTGTGGTAGGCTCTGCCTTCACCGCCATCGTCACCTCCATCGTGCAAAATCTGCTGACTCCCCTGCTGGGCCTGCTGATTCCCGACAGTACCTTTGCCGAGTGGGCCCCCGGCGGCTTCGGCATCGGCGCCGTTATCAATTCTATCATCTCCTTTATTATCACCGCCTTTGTGGTGTTCCTGCTGGTAAAGGGCGTGAACAAGCTGACGCACCTGAAGAAGCAGGAGGAGCAGGCCCAGGAGCCCGAGGAGCCCGCAGGCCCCACCACCGAGGAGCTACTGACGGAGATCCGGGATCTGCTGAAGGAGCAGAATAAAAATTGAACGAGATTCTGAAAAAAGGCCTGACGGAGTTGGGCATGGACACGGCGGCCATCCCCCGGCTGACAGAATTTGCCCGACTGCTGCTGGAGAAAAACAAGGTCATGAACCTGACGGCCATCACGGAGCCCGAGGCCGTGGCTACGCTCCACCTGCTGGACTGCGCGTATCTGCTGACCCTGACGGACTGCGGGGGTAAATCCATCGTGGATGTGGGCACCGGAGCAGGCTTTCCCGGGATGCCCATGGGTATTCTGGAGCCGAAGGCGCAGCTGACGCTGCTGGACAGTCTGGGCAAGCGCATCGACTTCCTGCGGGAATGTGCCCAGACCCTGAAACTGGAAAACATTTCCTGTGTCCATGCCCGAGCGGAGGAATTCGCCGCAGAACAGCGGGAGCAGTTTGACATAGCCACCTCCCGGGCCGTGGCTGCCCTGCCGGTTCTGAGTGAGCTGGCGCTGCCCCTGGTGAAGCCCGGCGGGCTGTTTCTGGCCATGAAATCCGTGGAGTCGGACGAGGAGATCGAAAGCGCCCGGGGCGCCATCGGACAGCTGGGCGGGAAAATCGAGAAAATATGCGACTACACCGTGCCCTGCACGGAGGTGAGACACCGGGTGGTGCTCATCCGCAAGGCGCGGCCCACGCCGCCCCGTTTTCCCCGAACTTTCGCTAAGATTAAAAAATCACCTCTGAAATAAGGAGACGCAATGGGCAAGATCATTGCCGTGGTGTCCGGCAAAGGCGGCACCGGAAAAACTACATTCACCGCCAATGTCGGCTTCGCTCTGGCCTCCATGGGGAAAAAGGTGCTGTGTCTGGACTGCGACATCACCCTGCGGAACCTGGATCTGGCCCTGGGACTCAGCGACAGCGCACTGATGGACTTTTCCGACGTGATGAGCGGCCGATGTACCCTGGAGGAGGCAGTGGTGAGCCATCCCAAGTACCCCTCCCTGTTCCTGCTGGCCGCGCCGCTGGTGTTCGACGGGTTCTCCGTGGAGCCGGAGCAGGTAACAGCCCTGATGAGCCAGATCCGAGAGAGCTTTGACTACTGCCTGGTGGACGCGCCGGCGGGCCTGGGTCAGGGCTTCCGCATGGCCACCCAGGAGGCGGACCATGTGATGGTGGTGACCACCACGGACGTCACCGCCCTGCGGGACGCTCAGCGCACAGTGATGGAGCTGGATCGGTTCCCCAACGGCAAGGTGCATCTGATCGTAAACCGGGTGGCCAAAAAGCTGCTGCGGCAGCTGCACACCACCATCGACGACGCCATGGACGCCGCAGGACTGCCTCTGCTGGGCGTTGTGCCGGAGGATGCGGACATACCAAAGTGCCTGAACCAGGGCACTCCCCTGCGGGATGACAATTTCTATGCCGCACGGGCCTACTACAACATTGCAAAACGCATCGCGGGCTACAAGGCTCCGCTGATGAAGCTATAAATCACCTGATGAAAAAACCGCAAATTTTCGTATCTGCGGACGGGAACCCTGCGAGGATTTTTATACTGACCACGGATATATGCACAGAAAGGAGAGCGCAAATATGAATATCGCATTGATCGCTCACAACAACAGAAAAGAACTCATGGTCCAGTTCTGCACCGCCTACTGCGGCATTCTGGCCAAACATACACTCTGCGCCACCGCTACCACCGGCCAGATGGTGGCCGAGGCCACGGGCCTGACCATACACCGCTTTATGAGCTTCTACCACGGCGGCGGCCAACAGATCGGCGCGCGCATCGCCTACAACGAGCTGGACATGGTGCTGTGCTTCGACGACCCCAACAGCAAGGAGCCCTCCGATGACATCATGTACATCTACCGCCTGTGTGACAAAAACAACATCCCCTACGCCAGCAACATCGCCACGGCAGAGATGCTGGTGCTGGGCCTGGCCCGGGGCGATCTGGACTGGCGTGAGGTGGTAAATCCCAAAAGCAATCCCTTCACCGCTTGACATTTCCCGGTGAATGGACTAAAATAAACTGAAATACCGCGATAACGGAGCAGGAGTAGTTCTGTCCCCGCCGGAGCAGAGAGGCGCGCCATCGGCTGCAAGCGCGCCCCGGCACACAGAGCGAAGACAGCCCCAGCAGCGGGGATGGAAACATCCACGGCCCGCTCCCCGTAACAGGAGCACCAAAGGGCCCCTCGGGGCCGAAATTGGGTGGCACCACGAAGCTGCGCGCTCTCGTCCCAATACACGGGACGGGAGCGCTTTTTCTTTCCGTCAATCGAAATTCATCACAAAGGAGAACATGAACATGGCAAAAATGACGCCTCGGACCCTCTCAGGCTTTATGGAGCTGCTGCCGCAGCCTCAGCAGCAGATGGAACGGATGATGCAAATTCTGCGGGAAACCTACGCCCTCTATGGCTTCACCCCCCTGGACACCCCGGTCATCGAGGCCAGCGAGGTACTGCTGGCCAAGGGCGGCGGGGAGACCGAAAAGCAGATCTACCGCTTCCAGAAGGGCGATGCCGACCTGGCCCTGCGGTTTGACCTGACCGTGCCTCTGGCCAAGTATGTGGCCCTCCACGGGGGTGAGCTGTCCTTCCCCTTCCGCCGGTATCAGATCGGCAAGGTTTACCGGGGTGAGCGGGCCCAGCGGGGGCGGTTCCGGGAGTTTTACCAGGCGGACATCGACGTCATCGGCGACGGGAAGCTGGACATCACCAACGAGGCGGAAATTCCTTCCATTATTTACCAGACCTTCACCCGTCTGGGACTGAAGCGATTCCAGATCCGGGTGAACAACCGCAAGATACTCAACGGCTTTTACGCCATGCTGGGGCTGACGGAGCAATCCGGGGCCATCATGCGGACGGTGGACAAGCTGGATAAGATCGGACCGGAGAAGGTGCGCTCCCTGCTGCTGGAGGTGTGCGGACTCACGGAGGAGCATGCGGCGGAGATTCTCAAGTTCATCGCCATCACCGGGTCCAACGCCGAAGTGCTGGCGGCTCTGGAGGGCTACGCCGGGCGGCACGAGCTGTTTGACCAGGGCCTGTCGGAGCTGAAGACCGTGACGGCGTACCTGGCGGATTTCGGCGTGCCGGAGGAAAATTTCGCCGTAGATCTGACCATCGCCCGGGGCCTGGACTACTACACCGGCACCGTGTACGAGACCACGCTGCTGGATCACCCGGAGATCGGCTCCGTGTGCTCCGGCGGCCGCTACGACAACCTGGCCGAGTACTACACCGACCGGCAGCTGCCCGGCGTGGGTATCTCCATCGGTCTGACCCGGCTGTTTTACGTGCTGGGCGAGCAGGGGATGCTGAATCCCGACCTGCCCACGGCCCCGGCTGACGTGCTGGTGCTGCCCATGACGGAGGATCTGGCCCCGGCCATCAGCCTGTCCACCAGGCTGCGGGCCGCCGGGGTGCGAACCCAGCTCTACACCGAGCAAAAGAAGTTCAAGGCCAAGATGAACTACGCGGATAAGATCGGCGTGCCCTATGTGATCTTCCTGGGCGGCGACGAGATCGCCGCCGGGGTGGTGGCCTGCAAGGACATGAAAACCGGCCAGCAGACCAAGCTGGACTTTGACGAAACCCTGGCGCTCATCCAGTCCGGCCTGGCGGAGAAGAACAAGGGCGCGGTGATTCTGGAGTAAGGCGGACTACTCCGATGCTCCGTGACCAGATCGCAGGCGACCGCAAGGGTCGCCCCTACGGATGCGTTGATCGATAGTCGGTACGGCGGGCCGATGTGGGCATCGGTCCCTACGTAGATTTATTCCATTATATTGTCCCATTTTTAAAAACAAACAGTTATATTTAGTTCAAATTATACAATTCATTATCAAAAACAGGAGGAAGAATACGATGATGCAGATGCGTACACATACCTGCAATCAGCTGCGCCTGGCCGATGTGGGTCAGAACGTGAAGATCGTGGGCTGGATGGAGAATGTCCGCGAGGTGGGCAGCAACCTGGCCTTTGTGGTTCTGCGGGACTTCTACGGCACCACCCAGGTGGTGGCTGAAACCGAGGACATGCTGGCCATCATCAAAGGGCTGAACAAGGAGTCCACCATCAGCGTGGAGGGCGTAGTCCGGGAGCGGGCCAGCAAGAACCCCAAGCAGGCCACCGGTGAAATCGAGGTTGTGCCCGGCAAGATCGAGGTTCTGGGCCGCTGCCGCTACAACAGCCTGCCCTTTGAGATCAACCGCAGCCGGGAGGCTGACGAGACCGCCCGCCTGAAATACCGCTATCTGGATCTGCGCAACCCCGCCGTGAAGCAGAATATCATTCTCCGCTGCCAGGTGGTGGCCGCTCTGCGGGCCGCCATGACCGAGCACGGCTTCCTGGAGATCACCACTCCCATCCTCACCGCCTCCTCCCCCGAGGGTGCCCGGGACTACCTGGTGCCCGCACGGAAGCACCCGGGCAAGTTCTATGCCCTGCCCCAGGCCCCCCAGCAGTTCAAGCAGCTGCTGATGACCTCCGGCTTCGACCGCTATTTCCAGATCGCCCCCTGCTTCCGGGATGAAGACGCTCGCGGCGACCGCTCCCCCGGCGAGTTCTACCAGCTGGATATGGAGATGGCCTTCGCCACCCAGGACGACGTATTCGCCGTGCTGGAGGATGTGCTGCCCCCCATCTTTGCCAAGTTCGGCACCTACAGCGTGGCCTCCTCCGCCCCCTTCCGCCGCATCCCCTATCTGGAGTCCATGGAAACCTACGGCTCCGACAAGCCCGACCTGCGCATTGACCTCACAAGCAAGAATGTTACGGGGCTCTTTGCAGACAGCGAGTTCGAGGCCCTCAAGGGGCAAACCGTGAAGATGGTGGACATCTCGGACTGCACCCTCACCCGCAAGCAGATTGAGAAGCTGCTCACCGACTGCGAGGTGCAGTCCGGCAGCAAGGGCTACTGGTTCAAGGTGGATGAGCACGGCGAGGTCGCCGGGGGCATCGGTAAGTTCGTGGCCCCGGTGAAGGAGGAGCTGGCAAAGGTCCTGGAGCTGAAGCCCAATACCCTGGTGGTAGTAGCTGCCGGGGAAGCCGCCACCAAGTCCGTAGGCGTGATGATTAAGACCTTCGGCGCCGCCTGCCAGGGCCACATGGACAAGGAGCGGTACGAATTCTGCTGGATCGTGGACTTCCCCATGTACGAGATCGGCGAGGAAAGCGGCCAGCTGGAGTTCTGCCACAACCCGTTCTCCATGCCCAGCGGCGGCATGGAAACCCTGCTCAAGGCCGAGCGGGGCGAGATGGATCCCCTGGACATCATGGCCAACCAGTACGATCTGGTGTGCAACGGCGTGGAGCTCAGCTCCGGCGCGGTGCGTAACCACGACCCGGAGATCATGATCAAGGCCTTTGAGATGGTGCGTCTGGGCGAGGAGGACGTGAAGAAGAAGTTCCCCGCCATGTACAACGCCTTCTGCTATGGTGCGCCTCCCCACGCGGGCATTGCCCCGGGCGTGGACCGGATGGTGATGCTGCTGGCGGGCGAGAGCTCCATCCGGGAGATCATTCCCTTCCCCATGAACAAGAACGCCCAGGATATCATGATGGGCGCGCCGTCCACCGTGGAGCAGAAGCAGCTGGATGAGCTGCATATCGCTTTGGTGGGTCAGCTGGAGGAGTAAAAGCTCCGCAACGGAAAATTTATAAGAGGTGGCCGCCCGGCCACCTCTTTTTTGCGTGGGATGTGGGAATAAATGCGTAGGGGACGGGGAAACGGATTGCCACACCAGTGACATCGGTCACTGGTTCGCAATGACAGGTTTTTTTCATGAGTTGCGGTGCAAGTCCGGGCGGCGGGTTGAGGGCACCCCGCCCTACAACCACACACTTTGTAGGGCGGGGCCCGTGTACCCCGCCGGGGGGGGGCGGTGCGTGATTGGGCGGGGTAGAACCCCGCCCCTACGGATGACAAGTGAATTGGTGCAAGCCCGGTGCGGGCCGTCGTGGACGCCGGCCCCTGCGAAGCGTTACAAGTAGTGCGGTGGCGCGGGCGACCGCAAGGGTCGCCCCTACGGGGGGTTATTATTGGTGCGGTAGGTTTTATTTTCCCCTTCCCTCTTGCATTTCTCCCGTTTTTGCGGCATACTGGGGGTGTTCAATTTGTATTAAAGGAGTTTTCAACATGGAAACCGTGAAATTATACTACGCCGACGCTTTTCTCCGGGAATTTGACGCGCAGGTGATCGCCTGCCGTCCGGGGGGCAAAAAATGGCTGGTTCAGTTGCATCAGACCGCCTTCTACCCCGAGGGCGGCGGTCAGCCCGCCGACCACGGCACCTTGGGCGGCGCGATGGTTCTGGATGTGCAGGAGCAGGACGGCGTGATTTTCCACACCTGTGACCGGGCACTGACCGTGGGTGAGGTCGTCCACGGGGAAATCGACTGGGCCCGGCGCTTTGACCACATGCAGCAGCACTCCGGGGAGCACATCGTCAGCGGGATGCTGTGCGCCGCCTACCACTGCGACAACACCGGCTTTCACCTGGGGGAGGGCTCCGTCATCATCGACTACAACGCCGACATCCCCTGGGAGGGAGTGCTGGACATCGAGGCCCGGGCCAACCGCTACATCTGGGAAAACCACCCCTTTGAGGCCCTCTACCCCTCGGCCGATGAGCTGGCCGCCCTCCCCTACCGGAGCAAGAAGGAGCTGACCGGCCAGGTGCGCATCACCCGCTTCCCCGGAGCCGACTGCTGCGCCTGCTGCGGCACCCATGTGGCGTATTCCGGCCAGGTGGGGCTGGTGAAATTCATCGGATGGCAGAAATTCCGGGACGGCGTGCGGCTGGAACTGCTGTGCGGCCAGCGGGCCCTGGCCTATCTGGCCCTGAACTGGGAGCAGAACAGCGCCGTGGGCCGGTTCCTCTCCGTGAAGCCCGGCAAGACTGCCGAAGCCGTAGAGCGGCTGCTGGGCGAGGTGCAGAGCCTGAAGACCCGGTGCGCGACGATGGAGGAGCAGAGCTTCGCCAGCCTGGCCCAGGAGCACCGGGGCGCGGGAAATGTACTGCTGGTGCAGCCGGCTATGGAGCCGGACGCCGTGCGCCGCCTGTGCGACGCGGTGAGTCAGAGCTGCGGAGGCCGTTGCGCCGTGTTCGCCGGAGAGGACGGCAGCTACAAATACGCCGTCATTCACGCCGGGCAAGACATCTCCCCCCTGGTGAAGGAGATGAACGCCGCCCTCCATGGCCGGGGCGGCGGGCGGAATGGCTTTGCCCAGGGAAGCGCCGCCTGCACGGAGGAGGAGCTGCGCCGTTTTTGGGCAGAAAATACCTGAAAGATGAAATTCAGACCGGAATCGTCCTGTTTTTTGGCGATTTCGGTCTATCTTTTTCGTTAAAATGGTGTTATACTGATTTGGTCTGAAGTTTAAAAGGGGTATTATGCTATGCAGAACGAAAACAAGCTGGGCGTTATGCCCATTAAAAAACTCATCTGGAACATGTCCCTGCCCATCATCATCTCCATGCTGGTGCAGGCCCTGTACAACATTGTGGACAGCGTGTTCGTCTCCTGGGTCAGCGAGGCATCGCTGACGGCGGTATCTCTGGCGTTCCCGGCCCAGAACCTGATGATCTCTCTGGCCGCCGGCACCGCTGTGGGCGTCAACGCCCTGATGGGCCGGGCCCTGGGCGCGAAAGACCAGAAACGGGCGGACACCGTGGCCATGAACGGTCTGTTTCTGGCCTTGATGGGCTTCCTGCTGTGCGCCGCGCTGGGCCTGAGCCTGTCGGACTTCTTCTTCCGCAGCCAGACGGACGTGGAGGAGATCATCCAGATGGGCAACCAGTACCTGATGATCGTCATGGGTGCGTCCTTCGGCGCTTTCGGCCAGATGATGCTGGAACGGCTGCTCCAGGGCACGGGCCACAGCATTCTCTCCATGTATACCCAGGGCGCGGGCGCCATCATCAACATCATTCTCGACCCCATTTTCATCTTCGTATTCAAAATGGGGGTGACCGGCGCGGCCATTGCCACCGTCATCGGTCAGATCTGTGCCTGCATCTTTGCCCTGATCCTGAATCTGAAGAAAAACCCGGAGATCCACCTGGTGTTCCGGGGCTTCCGACCCAACTGGCGCATCATCGGCAGCATTTACGCCATCGGCCTGCCGTCGGTGGCGATGATGGCCATCGGCTCGGTGATGACCTTCCTGATGAACAAGATCCTCATCACCTATCACTCCGCACACGAGACCGCCGCCACCGCCTTCGGCATTTACTTCAAGCTCAACAGCTTCGTGTTCATGCCGGTGTTCGGCCTGAACAACGGCGTTGTGCCCATCATCGCTTATAACTACGGTGCCCAGCAGCGCGCCCGCATGACCGAGACCATCAAGCGCAGCGCCATTTACGCCTCCTGCGTAATGCTGGTGGGTATGGCCATCTTCCAGATATTCCCGGGGGCGCTGCTGAAGATCTTCAAGGCCACCGACTCCATGATGACCGTGGCCGTCCCGGCCCTGCGGATCATCTCCCTGAGCTTCTGCCTGGCCGGGGCATGCATCGCCTTGAGCGGCTGCTTCCAGGCGTTGGGAAAATCCATGTACTCGCTGATCGTGTCCTTCATCCGGCAGCTGGTGCTGCTGATCCCGGCGGCCTTCGTGCTGGCGCAGATCGGCCAGAGCGTGGGCAACGACGATCTGGTATGGTGGTGCTATCCCATTGCCGAGGTCTTTTCCCTGATCGTCACCCTTCTGTGCTATCACCGCCTGCACCGCACGCTTATCTCCAAGCTGCCCGAAAATGGGCCGGAGGAAGCCTGACGCACCTTACTTCTATGCAAACATGAGCAAAACCGCCGCTTTCTCCAGAAGCGGCGGTCTTGTCGGTTCAACATGTCTCCGACGGGGTACTTTCTGCCAACAGCGGCAGAAAGTACCCAAAGAACGCCGTCAAAACCCATGGTTTTGAAATCCTTTGCGCGGCTGGGGTACCGTCCGTATGGAAAGCCCTCTGCCACGCGAACGGGGTGCGTAAGGTTATCGCCTTGCCTTCGTATCGTCTCTGCGTCTACAGCCGCTGGCCGCTCACGCGGGCCCGCGCTGCCCTGGCGCGGCGGGGAAGGCTGCTACGTCTATCGGGCGGCGGGGTGTGGGCACCCCGCCGCCGATCACGCACCGCCCCCCGGCAGGGCACGCAGGCCCGGC
>ENA-UONZ01001485-UONZ01001485.1-human-gut-metagenome-genome-assembly--contig:-C93old-NODE-1485-length-25345-cov-16.064136_pt1 | contig 25345 bp, 28 predicted proteins | sample MGYA00242468_ERZ724015 | MGnify/ENA metagenome assembly ERZ724015
TACGTTTAATTATCGTCATTCTGTTTTTTATTGCATTTCTAAATATTACTTATGCGGCACGACATACTTTCTCGACTGAAATTTGCCTCTCGCAAGGAGTACCAATAGAAACAGTCAGCCGTATGTTAGGGCATCGTGATTTACGTTCAACACAGGTCTATGCAAAAATCAACAACAATAAAATATCGGAAGATACCGACAAACTGGAGAAACGGATAAAAGGTAAATTCAGATTGACAGGTATAGAGCAATAAAAACATCATTAATACAATTATCATTATGGAAACAAAGACATCAATCAAACGAAGCACGTTTGCTATATTATTTTATCTCAATACTTCAAAGCCCCGTAAAGATGGAACTTGTCCGATTGTCGGGCGTATCACGATAGACGCTAAATCCGTACAATTCAGTACTAAGAAAAATCTTTCTCCCTCTGATTGGGACACAAAGAAAGGACGAGCGAAAAAAGAAAGAAAGGAACTTGTACAGATAAATAAGACACTTGACCGTTTGGAAGAACAAGTAAAAACGCATTATTCCAAAATTGTAGAAATAGAAGGATATGTAACAGCCGAAAGGGTAAAAAATGCCTTATACGGCATAGGAACTAAAGCAACGAACTTGTTACAACTCTTTCAGGAACATAACGAGGAATTTGAAAAACGTGTCGGTGTAAACCGTGTTTATTCGACCTATTACCTCTATTTATCTGTATATAAACATCTTTCTAATTTTATTCTATCTCGCTATCAAACAGAAGATTTACCTTTAATCAGTCTGAATCACAAGTTCATCAATGATTATGACTTTTATCTAAGAGTTGAAAGAAAAATGTCAGCACATACAGTCTTGAATCATATTATTATTTTGAAGAAAATAATAAGGCGATCTATTAATCAGGGTACTCTAAAGCGTAATCCGTTTATCAATTTTATAGCGGAAACACCACAAAGACTACACAGGCATTTGACGGAAGAAGAGTTTCAAAAGATACCCACCACTCCTATAGCATCCTATAGATATAGTCGCACAAGAGATTGGTTCGTTTTTTCAGTGTTTACAGGTGTATCCTATGCGGATATGTGCGCTTTATCTATCAATAACTTAATAGAGGAACAAGACGGTAGTACATGGATAAAAATCTCCCGTCAGAAAACAGGTACAGTATGCAGCATTAAACTGTTGAGTATTCCTTTACAGATTATAAAGAAGTATGAGAAAGAACGAAAAAGTGATAAAGTATTCAATATGATTAACCGTCCCAGCCTTGCCGTAAACATGAAAGGACTTGCTAAAATATGCGGAATCGAACGAGATTTAACCTACCACATGAGCCGTCATACTTACGGAACTCTGATAGGAGTTTCGCAAGGTGTACCGATAGAAACCGTTTGCAAATTGATGGGACATAAGTCTATTCAAACAACGCAGATTTACGCAAAAATCACTAATCAGAAAGTAAATGAGGATATGAAACAGTTATTTACCAAAGTAAGTGGTAAGTACCAAGTTGCTGAAAGTGATATTACTTCCGAAGTAGCACACAAGAAATTTCCTCACTGGAAGAAAATTAATGAAATATTTCCAGAGAACAAAGAGGAATAGTTTGATCGTCTTTTCCAAAGCAGACTAAAAACATTAACAAAGGTAAGCTCCGCATCCAGTCCGTTCAAGTCCAAGCTCTAAAGGGTTAAGCTAAAAATCTCCACACCTGCGCTACGCTTCGGGTAGTATTTTTAGCTTAAGACTTGCACAGACTGGATGCTACACTGATAGAGTTAATGTTATTAATCCGTTTCGGAAAAAATGTATGTAGTTGGAATCAAATGGCATTTGTCAGATATATGGTATCTTTCGTTCTTAATTCAATTATTCTTTCTAAAAACAGAGGGTTGCTTTTCAAAATGCTTTTTGAAAAATTTATTAAAAGCACTTTGAGTTTCAAAACCTAACAAAAAAGAAATTTCAACCAATGATATATTCTCTTTAAGGTATTTGGTTGCCAATTCTTTTCTCACATCATTAAGAATTGTTTGATATGAAGTGTTTTCAGATAATAACTTTCGTTGAAGAGTACGATCACTCATATTCAAATCACGAGCAGTACTTTTCAAACTGAGGTTTATTCCCGGAACGGTTTGAAGTATATACCTACGGACAACAGATGAAACTGATTGCTCCTGTTTTTTTTCAAGTAGCCCAGAAATCAACTGCTCGGCTATAAACAGCATTTCGGGATTTGCATTGGTAATATGAGTTTCAAGTATCTCTTTATCAAAAATCATCATAAACGGCTTATCGAACTTTACCAGACATTGCATCAGAGTTTCCAGTAAATCAGGTGTAGTTTCTTGCTTGTATGGGAAATGTACCGATACAGGAGTAATATGTTTCCCGGTCAAAGCATAGATAAGTTGAAGTATGATACCATATTGAGATTCGTAAACATGCCTTGTTGCGATTGGATAATTTTCTGAAAATTTGTCTGCGACTTGCATTGAATGATAAAAATATTGTTCATCAGAATGGTTACTAAACAAACATATCGTATTGACAGCAGGAGCATAAAGAGGTGATTTTTGAAATACATCTTTCAAAGTACGGCAGTTCTGATATAGATTGAGTATTACTCCCATTACAGACACGGGAAAGTTAAATCCCATTTTAAGTCCTATTCGTATGTTAGGTCTTTGACTTGCCATATATTCAAGAGATTGCCCTACTATGCTGCTGTCAATCTTATTTGTCGCTTTCTCAAATAATGAACTATCAATACCTAATGCACTAAATACCTCTGCTTCATCCATTTCAAGCAAACTTACCTGTCGTAGTATAATATTAAATGTCCCTGCTGTTATATACATCATTCAAATATTGGCGTGATTGGACAAATCTATGGCTTAAATTTCAATTCTCCAAATACCAAGCAAAGTAACTTTGCAAATAAATTGTAAAACAATAAAATCAAAGATTATGAATGAATTAAAACTAATTTTAAGCCTGTTCCCTATTATTTTTATGCTCCACGAATTTGAAGAGATTATAGGTTTCAAACATTGGGTTACTAAAGACGGGGCATGGATTGCGAAAAAGTACCCCAAAGTAGCTAAACAAATTTCTTTTTATGAGAGATTGTCAGTTCCGGCATTTGCATTAGCAGTGTTGGAAGAATTTATAATTATAGGCATTGTAACCGTTTGGGCTTTAACATTACAATGGTATAATGTGTGGATTGCTGTCTTTTCAGGATTTTCACTTCATATTTTAATCCACATAGGTCAATGGATGATAGTTAGAAAATATATCCCTATTATTATTACATCTTTGCTTTCAATACCGTATATTATCTGGGGTATCAATAGTATCGTTCGTTCATTTGCCGTTATTGAGATTGTGACATGTTTTATTGCAGGGGTATTTGTTGCTGTTTTAAATCTATTTTTTGCTCATAAATTAGCATCTAAATTTGATAGATATATGAAAAATAATTTGTGAATGAACAAATTTATCTTAAATAATAGTTACAATGAATCAGTTATCCGAACAGAGATTTTTCCGACTATTGTCGGAAAAATCGCAGAAAGAATTTGCCGTAAACGATTTAACGGCTGCATTACAGGAACTTGCTAACCATTTGGCAAGCATTGCTATAAGTGAACGAGATTGCGCAGTATTATTACGCTACTTCTCTTTTGGACTAAACAGGCTCAAATCGCATCGTGTGCAATTTGAGCAGGGGGAAAAATACTTTGCTATTGCTAATTGATGAAGCAATAGGACTTGTAAATACAGAAATCCGCATACTCAATATGCGAATTAAATATCCAGTTCAGTTCCAAAACCGGAAGGATAAATTTCCACTCTCACCGCTTCATCTTACAGATGAAACCTATCTTATAGAAATCATGGAACTGGTTAGCGGAATCTTCTTATCTGAAAGAGTTGTAACCTACAATGGAACAAAATCACCACTTACAGAAATCGGAAGAGCGTTTGAACACCTCTTTAATATCAAATTAGGAGATATTCATAAAAAGCATGAGAATGTAATTTGCCGGAAAGCCAACAAACGCACCGAGTTTTTGGATATACTTCGGAAAGCCATTACCGAAGAAAGTGAAAAGAAAGGCTATCTGTAAATCAATTATTTACCAACTATTCTTAGGGGTGTAGTATATCTACTCCCCTAACTTATTTACACCCATTTGCCGAACTTTGCTTCATCAATCGATTGAAAACAATAATATTAAACTTAAAAACGAAGCAAAATGTATATAGACAACGAAAATTTCGATAAGTGGATGGAAAGGCTATCGAAGAAACTTGGGGAGATAGGTCAAAACCTGCAATCTCTTATCAATACCGATAAAGTGCTGGATGAAAACGATCGACTGTTAGACAATCAGGATTTAGCTTTCCTGCTGAAAGTATCTTTCCGAACCTTGCAGCGTTATCGGGCAAGTGGTAAGCTCCCTTACTTCACGATAAGTCATAAGACCTATTATCGTTCGGCTGACATTCGAGCATTTGTTCAGGAAAATGCTGATAGCAAGACCTATGAACGGTTCAAAAAGGAAAATCAACTTGATAAGCAAACCGAAGCAAAACAAGGTGGGTAATATTACCGCCTGACGAAGTGTCACCATTCCCTATTTAGCAGAAATCGCCTTGCCTTGTGGCTCGGCTCATTTCGCTAAATGAAGCAAGAGGGAACTGGACAAGTCCTGTTCTTCCCTCTTGCCCTGCGGGGCAAAGCCTTCGGCTTTAGCGTGTTACAAGAACACGCTGTAATGACACCTGTAATAAGCATTTTCCTTGCAACGCTTATTATCAGGTATTTATCTAATCATATTTCTATAAAAAAGTAATTACCATGCCAAATAGCAGTAGAAAAACGATATTCACTACCATTTCCATAGACAAGGAAACGGCAGCTTTGGTTGAGAAGATATGCAAACGCTATTTACTGAAAAAGAGTGAAGTTGTAAAGTTGGCGTTCGGATATATAGATAAGGCACATATCAACCCATCCGAAGCACCTGAATCCGTAAAATCGGAACTAGCGAAAATAAATAAGAGACAGGGTGATATTATCCGCTTCATTCGTCACTACGAGGAAGAGCAACTGAATCCCATGATACGGGCAACAAGTTCTATCGCTTTGCGCTTCGATGCTATCGGCAAAACTTTGGAAACTCTTATTCTCTCTCAACTGGAAGCCAGTCAGGAAAGACAAACAGCCGTTCTTAAAAAGTTAAGTGAGCAGTTCAGCAATCATGCCGACGTGATAAACAACCAATCGAAACAGATTAACGCACTCTACCAGATACACCAACGAGATTATAAAAAGTTGTCTTGCCTGATACGGCTCTATTCGGAACTTTCTGCTTGCGGTGTGATGGATAACAAAAAGAAGGAGAATCTGAAATCCGAAATCAGCAATCTGATAAACACATAAAGCTATGCATATTGATTTTGCCCCACCATCGAACGGTACATATAATAATGCTGGTAGTAGCCGACAGCTAGCTAATTATTTAGAGCATGAAGATTTGGAACGTATGGAAAAGGGTATCTATACCGAAGGCTTTTTCAATCTGACAGATGACAATATCTATAAATCAAAGGTCGTAAAAGATATAGATAGTAATATAGGGCAACTGCTAAAAAATGATGCTAAGTTTTATGCTATCCATGTCAGCCCATCGGAGAAGGAACTTCGAGCAATTGGTAATACAGTGAAGGAGCAATCCGAAGCGATGAAACGCTATATCCGTGAAGTGTTTATTCCTGAATATGCTAAGAACTTCAATAAAGGACTATCCGAAGCGGATATAAAATTCTATGGTAAAATTCATTTCGACCGTAGCCGTTCCGATAACGAACTGAATATGCACTGCCATTTGATTGTCAGTCGTAAAGACCAAACAAATAAGAAGAAGCTATCACCGCTTACCAATCACAAGAACACCAAGAACGGAGTAATCAAAGGTGGTTTTGACCGTGTGAACCTCTTCCAACAGGCAGAACAGGGCTTTGATAAGTTGTTTGGCTACAACCGTCAATTATCTGAATCCTTTGAGTATGCTAATACCATGAAGAACGGCAACATAGATGACAAACTGAAAATGCAGGAACAGGAATTACAAGAACTAAGACAATATTTTACTAGCGAAAAGAAAGAAGAAATATTCCAATCCAGTGAAAAGGAAAGCATGATTTCTTGCAATCTTGACAACAAACAAAATAAAAAACAATCTAACAATCAGCAAAATAACGGTGGTGGTAATTCTCTATTATCAGTTCTTTCACTGGCAGATAGTAACGGCTATGATGCTACACTGGCAGAGGAACTACAGGCACAGAAACGCAAGAAGAAAAAGAAGAAAGGGATAAAACGATGATTGAGTATGAAGAACTAAGAGCCGAAATAGATCGTTATCTGATAGAACGGTTTAAGTATCGTAAATCGTTTGTAAGGCTGACTGTAGATAACGTTATTACCACCCGTAGGAATAGCCGAACAGATTTGCATTTGCGTATCATTTCGTCATACTGAAGCAACCTAACATTTTGAAACATTTGTTGCACAAGTCTGAGTAATATATCTTATGTCACCTTCTTGTCATTCAAATCTATTTCGTATATTTGTGTTTAGAAACACTAAATGTAATGAAAGTATGAAATGCAAAAAATACGCACATCGATATGCAGATATTATTTTAGGGAATTATATACTTGCCTACCCCGAATTTCTATGACTAACTAAACTTTGCGGGAAAACTAAAGGATTATAAACAAAACTACGCAAAGTTAATAAAGAAAACTTTGTGGTTATGCCAAATGTTATTAATTTCGCAGCCGTTTTTAAGACTAAGGAAGGTAAGAAGAAGCCCCGACAAAGTAGCAGCTTTGCCAGGGCGCATTCTAATTTAAGAGAAGTAGGTTCACTTCTTCTTTTCCCGTTGAGACAAAGCACTACCTGCAATACTCTTAGTTCTGTCGCTTGAACGTCCGTCTTGCAATGCTTTAGATGCTTTTGTAGCAACTTCTTTTGAAGTAACTTTCTTTGCCATAGTATCCTCCTTTCCGTCTTTGATGGCAACATGTTTCAGGTTGCCGTTTTACACTTGAATAAATTCCATTCTTATTTTCAATAGGTTTGGGATTTATTCGCTAAAATCAAATGTTACATGTCCTGGGTTTGCTGCAGCTATGCTTTTACAATCTAATGTTGTAAGTCTATTAGCATGTTTTATATATAGCTTACCATGAGATGTAGTACCAGCTGCTGCGATAGTTTTTAAGTCCAAAGTTGTATATTCCTTTGAATTAACAACCACACAACCTCCAGCTGCAACAATAGTTTTCAAATCTAAAGTCGTCATCTGTTTTTTACACTTTAAATTAAGGATTTTGAGAATGATAAATAAAAGGTAATCCCGAAAACCATTTTTATTTCATATATCTCTTATTCTCAGTTTACAGGGGAGAAATCTATAAAAGCCTGCTACATATCCTCACATACTCATTGGCTTGTAGAAGCCGTAAGAGCAGAATAAAGCCAATAAATTCTACGTCTTACACTTTAAAAATTAACAAACTACGTGCCAAGAGTCAAAAAATATGTATTAGGGAGTTCTCTGACAATAAAGTCTTTGTTTTCTGCCAGTACTTCTGTCAGCTTGGCAGTCTCCCAAAGTTACTCCTTCTGTCACATTAAAAGTAACGAATATGCACAGAACGGTAATTACTATCGAGCAGATTTCTATAGTGTTTTGACTGTTCCTATTTTGTTAGTTGGATTTGAAGAGTAATTATTATATCTTTTGGTTGTTATCAGATTAAACATTACTTTTGCAATAGGTTATTGAAATGATGCAATCTTAAGAATATTAGAGTAGAGAGCACGTTGCTAAACCATTACCCTTTTCTGAATCATACATAATAATACGCTGTTTATCAACGGGATAATTTGCATACACACAGTAGTGGCATAGGAATGTCTGGCTGAATGTGTGCACAGATTTTTCTGCAACCCGCATACATCGGCAATCTCTTTCAAATAACTGTTCATGCGCTGATTGCTCAATACAGGCAATAGTTTTCCGGTACATTCTGCCACAGTCTTATACTTTTCAAGTATGGAAGCTGCCACAGGTAGCACAGGAATGTTACACATGATTTTAGTCTTTTGGCGGTTCTTCCTTATCCAAAGTTCCCCTTTATTGTCTTTTACCAAGTGTTCGGGTGATAAGTCTTTCACATCGCTGAACGCCAAACCGGTAAAAACGCAAAAAATGAAAACATCTCGTACCTGCTCTACTCGTTTAATGGTGAATTCTTTGGCTAGAATGATCTTAATTTCGTCCATTGTCAGAAATTCAGGATCGGTTTCTTCCAGTTTGAAGCGGTAGTAAGCAAACGGATCTTTCTTTATCCAGTCGTTTTCCAAAGCAATGCGGATAATCTTCTTCAAGTTTTTTAGTCGGGTGATAGCAGAGTTCTGCGCACAACCCTTTTCAATCTTCAAAAAAGCATCGAACTTAGAAATGAAGTTGGCTTCCAAGTTATTCAGAGCAATATCCGATAGCTGGTATTCTTTCTTAATGAATTCTTCCAAATATCGGGTAGTGGTTTCATACCGTTGAACAGTCTTGCTTACAAAGTCTTTGCCGATCAGCTTACGGCTTTGTTCGTTATGCTCCCTAAATACCTGCAATAGCGTTTTGCTATCTTCATCCACCCCATAATATAGTTTTCTCATAAGATCGACTGTAATAGTCTTACCTGCGGATTCCAGTTCTCTATAAATTTGGTGTATGCGAGAGCGTGTGATTTCCAAATAGTGGTTCAGTTCCACCGACATACGATCTTTTCCTTTGGAGTTTTCTTTTGCCTGATTCCATAGATTAACAGGGCAACTTCTTTTTACTAAAACATCTACCATACAGCCGTTTACAGTGATTCTCATGCACACGGGTGCTTCTCCATTCTTTAATAATCTGGCTTTCTTGATAAAGAATAGCACATTGAAGGTTTTTCTAGCCATTTTTACATCGTTTTTAGAGTTACAAAACTATGTATTCTCTTCCAAAGTACGACCATGCAAAATGCTATGAATCAGTGAGAAAGATGCTAAATCGTGGGACTTTTTTCATCCCGATTTATGTACCACGATTTGCACACCAACAATATGCTTGAAACAGCTATTTTTTGCTACCTGCTAGAAAAAAGAAATCCCTGATAATATCTGATTATCAGGGATTTGCTTGATTTTTCTTGTTGCTTCAGTGATCCGCCTGGGTTATGAACCAAACGTTATTTCTTCCTCAATATCAGTACTTTCAGAAATTTGGGCTTTGCATCCGTCACGCTTTAGTCCTTAAAAACTGTCTGCTGTTGTCCGATGTCTGTCTGCCAACATCTTGGGTTCAAATGTACGCATTATTTTTGAATTATGCAAACCGTTGAAAATAAACATTCTAAGGTTAGTGCAAGGTGCAAGCTATATATATAGATATATACTTGCACCTTGCACTAAATTTTTGATGGTAAGGAAATAGATATTTTTATAATTCATCATGTAAATCATTGTTTGAAACTTTTCCGCATTTAAAGACATCGTCCTAATATTTCTATTCCTTTTTCTAAGTTTGTTTCAGATAATGAAGCATAACCTAATCTAAGACCGCATATAGGTTCGGCGAAACTAAAACGGTCGGGCGTATAAAAATTAAGCAATGAATTATTTGCTTGCTCCTTTATTTTATACAAATCTTTTTGATTAATCGGTATCAGCCAAAAGGCCAATCCGCCTTTTGGTACTTCAAAGCTCACTTTCCCTTGTAAATAATTACACAATAATGACGTGAAATAATCCCTCTTCTCTCGATAAAAAGCGAGCATCCTTTTATGATGTTTACGAACTTCTCCTGAATTTATCAAATCAAGCAATGCTTGTTCCATAAAATTATCTCCTTGTATATCTATCATTTTGCGTAATGTTCCCACTTGTTCGACAAAATTGGGAGAACTGTAAATATAACCAATGCGTATAGCAGGAGCAATCAGTTTACTGAATGTTCCGATATAAACAAAGTTCTGTATTTCATCGTGGGCAGAAATAGGCATAATTGGACGATTGTCAAAATGAAATTCATTGTCATAGTCATCTTCTATGATTGTAAAACCGTATTGGTTTGATAAATTGATTATTCTCAATCGTTTACTTAGACTTAGCGTGACGGTTGTAGGGTATTGATGATGCGGGGTCAGATAGATTGCCTTGACACTCGTGTATTTAATAACCTTCTCAATATCATCAATACTGATACCGTCCGATTCGACTTTGATAGGTATGATTTTTGCTCCTGCATGTTTAAATGTTTCCCATGCAGGCTTAAATCCCGGATTTTCAACTAACACTACATCATCATTTTTCAGTAAACAGTGGGCTGTGAGAAACAGTGCCATTTGGCTTCCACGTGTAATACAGATTTGATTGGAAGATGTTTTCATCTGTCTGTTTTGATTTAACATTTTTGACACAGCTTCTCTAAAGTGCAAATCTCCTAACTTATTGGATAGGTTCATTATTTGCCGTTTTGCCTTTTGACTGAATATTCTACGATATGCTCTCGCCAATTCTTTGATAGGGGAACAGGTTAAGTCGGGTAGTCCGTCATCAAAAAATATAAGTTCACTTCTAAATATCTCTTCGTTATCTGTATTTAGTGGTCTGTCTTTGGGTGTATGGGCTGTTATTGGCAAAATTTGAGGTACTACCGTTCCCTGCCGTTCTGACGAAGTAATCCAGCCTTCCGCGGATAAAATGTCAAATGCCTTTACGACTGTATTTCTGTTAATTTTTAATTCACAAGCCAATTGGCGAGTGCTTGGTAGTGTACTTCCCGGTCGAAGCACTCCACTTTTTATAGAAGATATGATTCCCTCTACAATTTGCATATAAATTGCTTTGGATAAATTATTGTCAATGATCAAATTCATAATGTCTATCTCTTTGGACTATCTATATATATTCAAACTGGACTACAAAGGTAGTCCAAATAAGCCATATATTTGCAAAAAAATAATTTAATCCTTTATATAGATATGCAATATCGAATGAAAACGCATCCATTGACTATGGAGCAAATAAATCGTTTGTTAATTACTTCTCAAACGGGATGTTTGGCTACAATAGGGCAACTCGGCTTTCCTTATGTGACCCCGGTTCATTATGTATATGTGAATGGATTCATCTATTTTCATGGACTGCCTAAAGGCCAAAAAAATGATAATATCAGGGCAAATCCTCATGTAAGTTTTAATGTGTACAATATGGATGGCTTGTTACTTGATAGAGCCGGAAAACCTTGTGATACAAATACAAAATACCAAAGCGTAATCATACAAGGTACGGCTGATTTTGTTGATGACATAGAATCAAAAAGAAATGTTCTTTGTGCTATTGTTAATAAATATACACCTCACTTATCGGATAAAACATTGCCTGATAATATGGTGAAAGGAACAGCTATTGTTGAAATCAAAATTGATAAATTAACAGGGAAATATTGGGAATAGATAAAACTAATTATAAATAGATTATGAGAAGAACAGACAGGGAAGTCAAAGACTTGGATAGTGTTTTTGATATTATTGAGCGTTGCCATGTAGTGCATTTAGGCATGGTAGAAAACGGAAAACCATACGTAGTGGCACTCAATTTTGGTTATGAACGATCAGGTGACAATTTAATTCTTTACTTTCATTGTGCAATGGAAGGTCGGAAGATTGATATTTTGAAAGAAAATCCAAATGTGTATTTTCAAATGGATTGCGTAAATGAATTTATACCCGGTTCAGCGGAACGCCCTTGCGCATTTTGTTGGAGATTCGATAGCGTAATGGGTAGTGGAAAAATTAAATTGGTCAATGATATTAACGAAAAAATTCATGCACTCAACAAGTTAATTCAACATGTCGGTAGAACAGACGAAGTCTTTTCATTTCCTGCCGCATCTTTAACTCGTACATGTGTTTTACAAGTGCAATCTAATGATTTTACGGGAAAGCATCATGAATAATTGAACCTTACAAGTTGTTATACCATGAAAGGGTATTTTAGTAGGATATTATCGGAAATTGATTCAGAATTGATGAAATCAACCTTTACGGTTATGATATTGTAGGGCTATGATGGCGCTATTTTAATTTAGAAATATGGCGCACTTTTCAATTAGTATATACAATATAAATTAGAGAACGGAAACTTGGAAGATATTCTATGCAATTTGTAGATAAAATATTATTTCAAATCAATACGGAGATAGAAAAACTTGGCATAGATGATTGTATAGGCATTGACAGTGCTTTACATATGATGCGTTTTATTCAACCTTTGTGTGACAAGTTGAGAAAATATATATTAACTTATCAGTTTGCTGATGAAGCGGAAGAAATCAACTTCTTTAAGGAACACAAACCGGAAGTGTTAAGCAAATATTTATATTACAATAAAATATATGTCATTGAAAGCAAATTTCCTACTGGTAGCGACATTGCACAGAAAGAGTATTTATATAAAGAGTTAGATAGTTTGACGTTTTATTTCAGTAGGAATTTGGACTTTTACCAGTATTATCGGTCTAAATCTACTTATTTGGATAGGTATTATTTTACCCGAAATCAAAATGATTTACGAATATGTACAGACAGTTCCCATATTGATAAAGACCCTCTATATTCAACCGGATATGATTTTAAAGTGGCTAAAATTATATCCAATGAGTTATTGAAAATCTATTTGACTAACAGATTGCAAGAATTAGAACGTATTGTGCTGCGCAAAGCGGATAATGGAGTGGTTGCAGGGACTATCTTGCGTTGGACTGGTTCTAAAAGAGCATTGGTAGAATTGATTTATGCTTTAGAAGCAAACGGGGATTTCAATAAAGGAACTGCTACCTTAAAAGAGATTGCAGGATACTTTGAAAATGTATTCAGTATAGATATTGGTGATTTATATCATTCTTATTTGGAAATGCGAAGCCGTAAAATAAATAGAACTCGGTATTTGGAAACATTGCAAAAAAGTCTGCTCCGAAGAATGGATGAAAACGATACATGATGCGAGTTTTATTTTCTTTTCGCAAGTAATTATGCTCTTGTAATAAATAAATCATTCAGTATTTCAATCAATATTGAATGGTTTATTGTTTTCATTCAATCCTGCCATATTGAAATCTTGCTTTCAATCAATCAAGCTATCAATATTTCAATAAAACAAGATTGCAAAATTACAAAAATAAACTCATCGGTCGGGGAACGCCCAGCGGCAAGGGGCGGGACCACCCGTCCCGACGAGCGGAAATCTTTAGTTATGGAATGTCTTTCTTTCATTGGCAACACGACTTTGGAGTGAATTTGCCCAAGGTGTTTTGCGGCACGGAAAACAGATTTGTGTGCCACAAATCACACCTTGCTGTTATCTGACGATAACACGATTTCATCGGCTGGCAGTCCTGTGTGGAACATCCAACTTTTGAGCCAATATTTCCATGTCGCTACTTACTTTCAAATCGGTAATCCTCGCATAAATTTGAGTAGTTCTTATGTTGGTATGACCTAAAATCTTAGATACAGTTTCAATGGGAACACCGTTTGCGAGCAGCACCGAAGTGGCGCACGAATGCCGGGCAACATGGTAGGTCAAGGTCTTTTCAATTCCGCAAATGGCTGCGATTTCTTTTAAGTAATCATTCATTTTCTGATTGCTGATAACTGGTAAAATCTTACCGTTGGGCAATTTGTCTTTGTACTTTTCCAATATGGCTTTTGGTATATCCAGCAATCGGACGGTAGATGTAACATTTGTTTTGTGTCTTTTTCGTATAATCCACAAATTACCGTCAAATCCGGTGCGAATGTCCTCTTGTCTTAGTTCGCATACATCAATGTAAGAAAGTGCCGTATAGCAGTAGAATATTTTAGTTTTATCTATTGATAAATAGATATTTAGAAGAAAAAGAAAGAACAATGGGTAACGATATAGAAACGAGCGAACTTCTTTAGTTTGCTATGTTTTTCCATCGCTTCAAATAACTTTCTCACAAAAGTACGATTATTTTCTAATATATTTTCTCCTTTGGGAATAAAATATTAATTTGGCGAGATTGGACAACATTTGCTCATAGCAAAATGAGTAATTTTGTTGCAAATAACAGAAGCAATGAGAAATAGTACTGCAAACATATATCAGCAAAAGGTTAATCAGGTTATTGATTATATCAGTGCAAATCTGCATTTGCCTTTACAGTTGGATGTCATTGCCGATAAAATAAACGTATCTCAAAGGCAATTACTTCGTATTATGCGTTCTGCCCTAAATGAATCATTATATACTTATGTGGCAAGGCAACGTATTGAACGGGCTGTACTATATATGCAAACCGAAGAAATGAGCTTGACAACATTGTCATCAATGGTAGGATATGATAATCCACAGTCTTTTTCAAAAGCATTTAAGAAACAGTTTGGCATATCTCCTAAAGCATACATTAATGAGTTACAATCTCGATTAGAGGGCTACGTACAAAGTAGTGGAAATAGAAGTAGTCTTCAAGCCGAAATATGCTATTTTGAAGGATTGGAGTTGGTCTATATTCGCATATTTGGAAAGTATGGTGAAACAGAGCCTTATGAAATAGCATGGAATAAATTGATGCTGTTTTTAAAAGACAATCAAGCCTTAACACTTGAAACTCGTTTTATCGGATTGAGTTTTGATGACCCAAACGTAACTAACTATAACCAATGCCGATTTTATGCTTGTGCATCGGTGAAAAAAAAGATTGTTCCAACTGGAGAGTTTGGAACAATTCGGTTGCAACAAGGTAAGTATGCGGTTTACACTTTAAAGGGGAGTTGTTCAGGGCTACAAGAGTTATATAACAATATTAGTGTGAATTTTGAACACACCATACGGCATGGGATGGCTTTTGAAGAATATATCAGTTATAGAACTGAAAATAGCAAAGAAAACATTACAAAAATTTATATGCCAATAAAATAGAACATTTATGGAGAACAAGTATTGCCAAAGTTGCGGAATGCCGCTACAAAATCAGGACGAGTTAGGAACAAACTCTGATGGAAGCAGAAATGAGGAATATTGCTGCTATTGTTTTAAGGACGGAGCATTTACGATGGATTGCACAATGGAACAAATGATAGAGCATTGTGCGCAATTTGTAGATGAGTTTAACAAAGATTCTGAGGTAGTTTATACTAAAGAGGACGCTATTACAAATATGAAAATTTACTTTCCAACACTTAAACGTTGGAAAGTACAATAAAAAGATTATGCGATATATTGAAACAAAATCAATTCTATCGAAACTAAGGGAACAAGATACTTGGTTTGGCATTACTTATAACATGAATTTGTATAGGGGATGCCAACACGGGTGTATCTATTGTGATACACGAAGCGAATGTTACAGAGTTGGAGATATATCGCAAATATTAGTTAAGCAAAACGCTTTAGAATTACTGACAAAGGAATTACAAAGTAAACGTAAAAACAGAGCTACCATAGGTACAGGTTCTATGAATGACCCATATATGCCAATGGAAAGAGAACTGCAATTAACCCGGAATGCTCTACAAATTATTGCTTCATATAAATTCCCAGTCCATATAATAACCAAAAGTAATTTAGTAGAGCGTGATATAGATATTTTGCAGGAAATATCAAAAATGTATGCAGCCGTCAGTTTTACAATAACCAGTGCAACAGATTCGCTTGCAAAAAAGATTGAACCTAATGCGCCACCCACATCGGAGCGTTATAATGCGATGAAAGCATTAGCAGACAAAGGTATTTATACAGGAGTTACATTAATGCCTATATTACCTTTTATCAATGATACAAGAAAAAATATAGAAACTATAATCAGACAAGCAAAAGATTCGGGAGTATCTTATATACTACCTATGTTTGGCGTGACACTCCGAAAAGGGTCACGAGAATATTTCTATATGGCATTAGACAATCAATTCCCCACAATAAAAGCTAAATACCAATCAGCATTTGGTGAACGATATGATTGTTACAGTTATGATTACAAGAAACTGTCAGATACATTCTATAACCTATGCATCAAGTTGGGGATAGAAACTAAAATGAGATTTTACGAGCCTAAAAAATATGAACAACCATCATTATTCTAAGTCATGGAAACAAAATACATTACACTTACAAAAGAAAATATAGATACGGAACATATCTGTTGTGCATTTTCTGATAAAAAATGTTTAAAAGGCTATGAAATGAAAAAAGCATGGCTAAAAAAAGAGTTTGATAATGGATATATTTTCAGACGATTAGATGCACGAGCAAAAGTTTTTATAGAATATGTCCCTGCTGAAAAGGCTTGGATTCCGGTTGATGCTTCCAATTATTTGATGATAAATTGCTTTTGGGTATCAGGACAATATAAGGGAAATGGACATGCTAAAGCATTGCTTCAATCCGCTATTGAGGATGCAAAAACACAAGGTAAAAATGGCTTGATTACGGTTGTTGGAACAAAAAAGTTTCACTTTATGAGTGATACAAAATGGTTACTTAAACAAGGATTTAATACTATTGAAAGTTTGCCAAACGGATTTTCACTTTTAGGGCTGAAATTCGATAATAATGCACCGCCCCCATCTTTTAAGGAATGTGTAAAGAGTGAAGAGTGTGAAGAAAAAAATGGATTGGTTGTATATTACACAAATCGTTGTCCTTTTACAGATTACTATGTAAATGGTTCTCTCTGGGTGTTAGCACAAGAACATAATATTCCACTAAAAGTAATAAAGTTGGAAACAATGGAACAGGCACAAGCCGTACCTACTCCAGCCACTATATTTTCAGTTTTTTTTAATGGCAAATTTTTAACAACAGATATGAGCATATGCGTAGAATCCCGATTTACTAAGTTGTTGAAAATTGATTAAAAATAGATTCTCTATCAATTTGAAAAATGCATTTTTCATAATCAATTCATTTACTCTAAAGATTGCTTATGAATGATTTATTACAAACGAGGATATTCGGACTATTGTCTGAAACCTCACAGAAAGTAACTAACCAAGAAATGCAAAATGCCTATGGTGAATTTGTCGAACAAATAAGAATAGTGGGAGATGGAGAGGATTATTCAACTACTTACCGGATTCTTGTAGCTACCCGTATTGAGATAGCTTCACTTGAAACAGCATCTCTTTACGGGCAGGGGGAAAAATGCGCTTAAAAAGCGGTTCTTACAAAAGACACTGGCGATTATTAACGCAGAACAGGAACTACTAAATTTCAAAATCACACATCCCGAATCGTTTCCTTCGGCAACTCCATTGACATTTGAATCACCTTTATCGGTTATACCTAAGTTTCCTAATCTCGGAATCATGGGTATGACCGAAATTCTTTCAGCCCTGATGCTGTTGGGTGGCATCACCGACAACACAGGCAAGCATCCAACTATCATTGCTTTTTCGAATGTCTTTGAACAGGCTTTCGGATTTAGTTTTAACGGTATCTATGACCGTCAAAACGAACTATTCAAACGCAAATCATGTAATCTCACCAAAACATTGGATACTTTAAAAGCCGTCCTTATTAAAGAATATAAGAAACGACAAGCGGAAGCACTGAAAAATAAAGATGAAAAAAGATGATTTTGCAATGGTTTGATAAATAGCTATTTGCGTTTGTGATATAGAGGGGTCAATACCGGACTCCTCTATTTTCATTTCTCTATTCTGCCGAACTTTGCTTCATCAATCGGTTGAGAACAATAATGTTAAACTAAAAATTGAAGCAAAATGTATGTAGATAATGAAAACTTCGACAAGTGGATGGAACGGTTATCAAAGAAGCTCACCGAAGTAGGGCAAGACCTGAAATCACTTATCAATACCGACAAGGTAATGGATGAGAACGACAAACTTTTAGATAATCAGGACTTGGCGTTTCTATTGAAAGTATCTTTCCGAACCTTGCAACGGTATCGGGCAAGTGGCAAACTTCCTTACTTCACGATAAGTCATAAGACCTATTATCGTTCAGCCGACATTCGGGCATTTGTTCAGGAAAATGCCGATTGTACTACCTATGAACGGTTCAAAAAGGAAAATCAACTTGATAAGCAAACCGAAGCAAAACAAGGTGGGTAATATGAATGCCTGATGAAGTGCCACCACTTCCCATTTAGCAGAAACCGCCTTGCCTTATGGCTAGGCTCGTTTCGCTAAATGAAGCAAGAGGGAACTGGACTTTGTCCTGTTCTCCCTCTTGCCCTGCGGGGCAAAGCCTTCGGCTTTAAGAGGTTACATTCGTAACCGTTTATAACAGTGATTATAAGTCGAAAACGTATTTCGCTTATAATCAACTAAATGAATCTCCCTTTCTTTATAAAAAAGTTATAATCATGGATAAGACCAATAATATATCCACACTTACCACCATCGGAATAGACCGACAAACGAGTAAGTTAATAGATAAGCTCTGTAAACGCTATTCACTGAAAAAAGGGGAAATAGTCAGGTTGGCATTTGTCTATATTGATAAAGCGTGTATCAACCCATCGGAAGCACCGGAATCTGTAAAATCGGAACTGGCGAAGATAAACAAACGGCAGGACGACATTATCCGCTTCATTCGTCACTACGAGGAAGAACAACTAAATCCGATGATACGAACCGCCAATTCTATTGCAGTTCGGTTTGATACCATTGGCAAAACATTGGAAACTTTTATTCTTTCGTGGCTGGAAACCAGTCAGGGAAAACAAACAGCCGTATTGCAAAAAGTAAGTGAACAGTTTAGCAAGCACGCTGACGTAATCAACCAGCAAGGGAAGCAACTAAACGCACTCTATCAGATACACCAACGAGATTATAAGAAGCTACTAAATCTAATACAACTCTATTCGGAGTTATCCGCTTGTGGAGTAATGGATAGCAAGAAGAAAGAGAACCTAAAGGCAGAAATCATTAATCTGATAAACACATAAAGCCATGCACATAGATTTTGCCCCACCATCGGGAGGAACATATAACAATGCAGGAAGTAGTCGCCAATTAGTTTCATATATGGAGCATGAAGATTTGGAACGTATGGAGAAAGGTATCTATACCGATGGCTTTTTCAACCTGACGGATGATAATATCTACAAATCAAAGGTAATTAAGGATATAGATAGTAATATCGGACAACTACTAAAAACAGATGCTAAGTTTTTCGCTATCCATGTCAGCCCATCGGAAAGTGAACTTCGGGCAATGGGGAATACCGAACAGGAGAAAGCCGAAGCCATGAAACGGTATATTCGGGAAGTCTTTATTCCTGAATACGCCAAGAACTTCAACAAAGGACTATCCGAAGCGGATATAAAGTTTTACGGGAAGATACATTTTGACCGTAGCCGCTCCGATAACGAACTGAATATGCACTGCCATTTGATTGTGAGCCGGAAAGACCAAACTAATAAAAAGAAACTATCTCCGCTTACCAATCACAAGAATACAAAGAAAGGAACGATAACAGGTGGTTTTGACCGTGTGAACCTGTTCCAGCAGGCAGAGCAAGGATTTGATAAACTGTTCGGCTACAACCGTCAATTATCAGAATCATTTGAGTATGCCAATACCATGAAGAACGGTTCTATTTCCGAACAGATTGAATTACAGGAACAGGATTTGAAAGAACCAAAACAACATTTTACTGGCGAAAATAAAAAAGAAGTATTCCAATCCGGTGAAAAAGAAAACATGATTTCTTGCAATATTGATAGCAAGCGAAATGAGAATCACTCTTTTAATCAGGGAGATAATAAAAGCGGTGATTCTCTGTTATCTATCTTTTCATTGGGAAATGGCAGCAACTACGATGCAACATTAGCGGAAGAATTACAGGCACAGAAACGCAAGAAGAAAAAGAAGAAAGGAATAAGAAGATGATTGAATACGAAGAACTAAGAGCCGATATAGACCGCTACTTAATGGAACATTTCAAGTATTGTAAATCGCTCGTTTGCCTGACAGTGGATAATATAATCGCCACCCGAAGAAACAGCCGGGTAGATTTGTATTTGCGTATCAGGAGGATTGAAAGTCGTTTTCCACCTGATTGCCTGATTATCGCCCGATTGGGTTTCATTAAAGAGCGGATAGGACATGGAACACACTTTCTTAGGTTCTTGACCGAAGTAGCCCGGAAATATAGTTTCAATTATATCGGCATTGAGTGTGCCAACATCAAAAGCAGTGCATTTGCCAAGAAGTTAGGCTTTTATTCCATAGATGGCGAAAATTACGCAATAGCGGTAACCAATCTAATATCTTATTTTTCAATGGAATAATCTTAGTTAATCCTTTCTTTCTCTGAACACAAAGGTATATTCCAAGAATAAAACGGCAACACCGAGCCGCAAGCGGTTTTTGTAAATTTCTTCCTTTTTCGTCCCTCAAAAGAGTAAATTTACAAAAAGTGTTGCCTTATTTATTCTTTCCATATAGTGAACGTGTATCAGAGAAAAAAAGGAAAAAATATATTGGTTTGGGAGTTACTTATTCTGCCAGTTCATATTTACCCTCAATCCGTTCCGCAAGGTTAGTCATATCCTCATTGATTTTGGTACGGGTAACTTCCGCATAGATTTGAGTAGTCTTTATTGAAAGGTGTCCCATCATTTGGCTAAGGCTTTCTATTGGAACACCTTGCGTCAGGCAGACGGTCGTAGCAAACGAGAAACGGCTCATATGGAACGTCAGCCGTTTGTCTATATCGGCAGCCTTAGCAATACGTTTCAGTTGCCAGTTCATAGAAACATGGTGCTGTAATTTGAAAACTTTCCCACCTGTTCCGGCAAACTCCGTATTTCTGTATCTTTCAAGAATACGTTTAGGAATATCCAACAGTGGGATATACGAAGTTGTTCCGGTCTTTTGCCTGTCAAGAATAATCCATTGGCTACCGTCTTCCATTTCCTGAATATTGGAATGTTTCAGATTTCGTAAATCAATGATTGAAATTCCTGTAAAGGTCGAAAAAATAAACATATCACGGGTAAAACGCCATGTGGCAAGTTTGAGCTTGGCTTGCATCATTCGTTGTATCTCGTCATTAGAGAGCCACGGACGTTTAGGAATTACCCGTTCAGGGATAAAATCAAAGAACGGGTTCTGACGTAGAACTCCTTTATTACAAGCCCTTACAACAACTTGACGAAATGGATTCATATTAGTTTTAACTGTTCGGGGTGTCATTTTCAAATCAATTTTCAGATAATGGAAATAGCTCTCTACAAATGGAGTATCAATCTTACCAAAAGGTAAATCGGAAAGATTATACCTTTCTTGGAGGAACTCTTTCATGTGTCGGTAGGCATTGGTATATACCGGAAATGTACTTTCAGTTATCCGTATTCCGATACTTTTCCGTTTTTCATCGAGTAGTTCGGCAAATTCCTGCATCAAGGTATTACGGTTTACACCGATACCACGTAACGCATTTTTAAGAGCTTCGGCAGTAACGTAACCATTGTTATTCACCATATTGTTATAGTGGGAAGATATTTCGTTGCGGAGCTTCTCTATCTGCTTGTTGATAGTAACGGATTCTTTAGATTGCCCCTTTGCCGTACCTGCCTGATTATCCCAAGCATCGGGCATTATTTCCAATCCTGTACTAAAGCTCGTATTCTTTCCGTCCACCGTTATACGTCCGACAACCGGGCAAGCTCCTGATTTTTTAATCTTGCTGGTGTTCGGGTAAAATAATATACTGAATGTGCTTCTATTTGTTTTCATTATTATTGGTATTTATTGTTCGACATAGGTATATTTATCAGAGATACTGAGCGATAGTAATTTCATATCATTGCCTATCTTCTCATTATTGACACGTGCGTAGCGTTGGGTAGTCTGAATATTCTTGTGCCCCATCATCCGGCTAACACTCTCTATTGGTACGCCTTGCGAAAGGCATAATTCGGAAGCGAAAACATGCCGTCCGACGTGAAAGCTAAGTTTGGTCGTGATATTGCAGAGTTTAGCTATGATTTTCAGCGCATAATTAATACGTCCCGGTCCTAACATGGGAAATACATTTTCTCCTTTTGCCAGTCCCTTGTATTTCTCTATAATCTGTACGGGTATATCCAGCAATTTAACATTAAACGGTGTTCCGGTTTTCTGTCTGTCGGTGGAAATCCACAGACTACCATCTTCTTCGGTAATAATCTCTTTCCACGTAAGTTGTTTCAGGTCAATGTAAGGAAGCCCCGTAAAGGTTGCGAATACGAACATATCACGGATAAAGCATTGGCTTTTGGATTCTATCGGAGTAGATATAAGCCTTTGAAACTCTTCTTTTGTGAGCGAACGTATTTTGAAATCGGGCTTCTTCAACTTGTAGCCAAAGAAAGGAGGATTGATAATCAATTTCCGATGCAAGGCGATACGCACGACTTTGAAAAGCACCAACATAGTACCGGAAACTGTTTCATCCGTCATTTTTCTTTCCACTCTTAAATGAAAATCGAACGCTTCGATAAAGGTCAGGTCTAACTGGTTTAGGGGTACATCCTGAACGTTATACTTGATTTTCAGAAAGCGTTTGACTTGTTTTCTGATGGTAACATATTTGTGGTAAGTGGCTTGGGAACGGTCTATCCCGATGCGTGTTTGGAAATCCTGCATCATTTCATCAAAGAGAGTAAGCAGTGTTTTTTGTGCGGTCGCAATCCCTTGAAATGCGTTCTTAACTTCTTGGGCTGTAACTGTTCCGGTGCGCTCTAAAATATTCCTGTAATGCGTGTGTATGGAGAGATTAATTTTATTAATCTCTCTGTTGAGTTCAACGGCTACACGACTTTTTCCGGTGGCTCGACCGGATTTTACACTCCAAAGCCGTTCTTCGATTTTCAGTTTGGCACTGAATTGGGCGATGGAGTTGCCAATAATGATTTTTCCGATAACCGGATAAACGGTATCGGGGTTTACTTCTGTTCTTTCTGTACTTCCTTCCCGTTTGAGGTAAAAGGACACTTTCAGTTCGTTGTTCATAACGCTCACATTTTAAGTTCGTAAAATTACTTTCTCTGTGAGTTATTTGAACAATGTAACAAGCAGACAAACAGTGCTATAACCAGACGTTCAAGGTCATTGGTTTGCTGTGTTTTTCTCTAATCTCAATGGGTAACGATTTAGAAACGGAAAGTTTGCTTAAATCTGCTTTTTCCTGCAATTTCACTATCGGACACCCGAAGACACTAAAAGACGTACATTTCTATCATTCAATTAATTACCCTGCTTTTCTCTTTCTTGCTCCTACTGTAATAAGTCCGTATAGCAGCTAAAAACAAACAAGTCACGCACTTGCTCCAGTCGCTTGGTGCTGAACTCGTGATTGTAAATAGCGGTAATTTCTTCCATAGTCAGATAATCCCTATCGGTACGCTCAAACCTTACCCGATAACTCCCGAAAGGGTCGGCAGTCACTAAACCCGTATTCTTGGCAAAGTTTACCACCGTGCGAAAGCGTTGTACGAACTTCATAGCCGTATTATGGCTACAATTGTAGTTATTTTTGATATACAGCAAAAAGTCCTCAATGAACACTACATTAATATCTTTGATCAGTATATCAGAAACCGAATACTTGAACTTCATAAATTCGACAAGCCGTTTCTTTGTCAGTTCGTAACGTGAATAGGTTTTGTCTGCGGTATTCATTTTGACCTTTTGCAAATACTGCTCGTTGTGCTGTTTGAAGAACTCTATCAAAGTCCGTTCCCTTGCTATCTTGCCTAAAAAAGCGTTCTTAACCAGTTCTGCGGTTACATATCCGTCTTGCGCCATTAACGCATGGTAATGTTGATGAACTGTGCTACGAATACTTTCCAGCGTAGAATTGATGTGTACAGCTTCTGCGGTTCTGCCGGAAGCCTTGCCTAATTCCACGCTCCAGTGAGCCGGATTTATTTCCAGTTTGGTGTTAAACTGGGCTACAACTTGGTCGATAGTGATACGTGCGATAATCGGTGCATTACCGTTCTTCTTTACTGCATTTCGTTTGACGAAATAGAGTAGCTTAAAAGTACTTCTCATAATCTCTTTTTTTAGTTACAAACTTAAATTGATAAACTGAAAATGAGATATTTGCAGTACGGACAAATCGGGACAACAAACCGCCAATTTGGGAAATTCCGTGACCTAAAATCTTAGAGGGTGGACAGGTCACGAATTGGTCACGAAAGTGTGTCTTTTTGTGACCTTTTCGTGTCTTAGGTCACAGACATTATACAAAGAAAAACTCCTACAATACCTTGATATTGTAGGAGTTGTACATTTACTGTCCATTTCTGTCCAGCGTTTCTGGTGATCCGCCTGGGGCTCGAACCCAGGACCCCAACATTAAAAGTGTTGTCTCTCAAGACCTTTAAAAGCCTTCGCCTGCGGCTCGACTTTCAAAGGCAACCTGCTGAGCAAGCGAATCTTAGCTATCAATCAGTAGTTACACAAACTCTCAGTTCTTTTACCTTTGGTTTAACTCTCGGTTTAACTGGTTCATTGATTTAACATTAAATTTACTATCTCTAATATGGCTTATCTCCTGTTACAATTTAGGGGAAATATCCACTCTTAAATTTGAATTAGTACGAGTAATAGAACATCACAATTAGATTGCTTCATTAGGTATGCTAATTGTGAGTTAAAACTTATGTGGGTATGAATATGGAAGTTCCCCATATGAAGAAGAATATTTCAAGAATCGTACCCACATAAACAAAGCAGCATAAGAGTTTCCTCAAATGCTGCTCTGCCTTAAATTAGTTTGTTAATTAGTCAATCTTCTTATAAGTGGTTGTAGTGATGTCGTCCAACTCTTCGCTACCATCATCCATTGTGTCCCAATCCTCAAAGGCAAGTACCAGCTTAGTAGCTGTAAGCTCATTGATAGTAAGGACATCCGAATAACCGTCATCGTAAGAGATAGTCAGCTTATTGTCTTTCAAAGACCAGCGGCATGTTTCTGTATATCCACCGTCCGCATAGCCTTCTGTGCAAGTACCATCAGCTTTGAACTCCCATAAGCCATTGGTGTAGGCTTCATCAGAGGTAACCACTTCTTTGCCATTCTCCACTTTGTGAATCTTCTCCCAAGTGGACTGCCATTTACCTATAAGGTTGGCTTGTTCAATGATTGTTTGTTCATCTTCATCATCGCTACATGCTGTAAAGTTTACAGCCAACATGACCATTAATAAGGTCGTTCCAATTA
>ENA-UONZ01001494-UONZ01001494.1-human-gut-metagenome-genome-assembly--contig:-C93old-NODE-1494-length-25151-cov-10.646756_pt1 | contig 25151 bp, 21 predicted proteins | sample MGYA00242468_ERZ724015 | MGnify/ENA metagenome assembly ERZ724015
GATTGGCGGTATCCGTTCCTCCGGAACAGCGGTACTCCCGCACAAGAATATTCATCTATATCTTCTCCCTATGTGTCTTTTATATGAAAAAGACACAGCTTCATTACTTCACCTTATGCATAATCTGCATTCTCAAGATACTCTCTCAATTCCACTTCTTCTTGATATTTTTCAAGGCTCCGCCGCCGTTCCTCAAGGTATTTTCTATGATCTATATAATCAATTCCCTTTAGGCTATCCTTTAAGGATTGGAGAAACTCAATTTTTTCAAGAATAAGTGGAACCTCACTTCCTGACCAAGAATAAGATAATGGAAATAGGTTAAGTTTCTCAAAATCCTCCAGCTTCTTATTCTCTTTTAGAAATTCGCGAATATACTCTAGCTTCCATTCCGGCAAAACTGTCACAACCACATTAACAAGATTTTTACATTTCTCGACATCCATACTTCTTTTGTGAAGTTTATCAAACAACCACAATTTCTTTCGCTCAAGTACATCCCCATCCTTCGACTTCGCAAATAATAATCTTGCAGGTTCCTCTATCAAAAATCCAATGTCATCATCTACGAGAACATTATATGCATAGTCAACGCACTCTTTCCACTTTTCAACAGTCCATATCAACTCAAAAATCCTTTGTTCATAACCGTCTCGATGAATATTATCCTTAGCCCAGTCCACATACTCATTCCATATTGTAGGTCGTTGTTCAAATATTTTTATGAAAAGTTTTCCATCATAATCCACATGATTACTATTCTCGATTGCATTCATGTAAATACTTGTTAACGCATCTAAATCACTTCTGAAGAAATGAAGGATAATCTCAACCTCTTCGTCATAATATACATATCCTAAAAAAGCAGCTGAAATCTTAGGGCAATTTACAATTGCCTCAATGACCTTGTCCTTGAATTTTCGATCTCTTTCACCATACCGGTTCATTACTTGTACCGTAGGAACCATAGGACTGCCTTCAACAAGATTGTTGAGCACAAATTCTTTGTAATCATTAACTACCTTTTCATTGATGCTTTCTTCTGGTAAGCACTCCCAGATAATAGACAGCCAGTTGTCCTTCTTATCGAACACTTTGCCACTCACTAAATCTAGTGTTGCCTCATATCCGATATGATCAAGTAAATATTTTATCTGACGATATCCGCTTAACTTAAGTGGTGTATTTTCGTCCAAGTATTCAGTGATTATATCTATATATAAGTCACTATTATCTTCTAGGACTTCAAAGATGCAATCCAGACCAGCATTTAAAGACCAAAGATCTCTTTCATACACAGTTTTTTCTAAGAAATGACATGATGCAAATAGTCTTCGATAATCAGCTAGTGTGTATGAACTGATTTCTTTTGAGATAAAATTCTTTTGTATTTTCTTATCTTCTTTTATCGTTCTTCCAATCACATGCTCACAAGTCAGCATCTTATATATCTTATATTCCGAATTATTTTTGGAAATCAGATAGCGATCATCGATTGTTACTCCAATTTGCTCGGCTACCTTTTTATATCTTGCTACAATCTTTGCATCAAAGAAGTCAGGCTTATCTTTGTCTATAACGTTTTCATAAATAACATCAAAATCTGATTGTAAATATTTCTTGGAATCTTCTTCATTGAGCCCATTGAAATGAACTCCTTCAAGAATGTTATTAACAATGTTGCGATAATCTTCATTCTTTCTTAAAATAGCTAAATTCTTCCATATTCTTGTTCTGATAGTGGCTATCTCTTCAGTAAATCCAAGAGTCATTCTTACAAAATTGACAGACCTACTGTTTCTGACTTCTTCAGTAAATGATATCTCAGTTTTTAAGGCACATTCAGAGATTTGCAAGTATAAAATACTGTTATTATAATTTGCGCCTTCTTCCGTAACGCACCATAACTTATCTAACAGGCGTAATTCATGAATATACTTATTTCTCCATGAATATTTGTCATATAATAAACGCTCGCTTAGAACGAAATAGAAATCAATTATCAAATCAGGTCTTTTCGTAAAATACACCATTAAAAGATCTACTGCGTCATCAAAATTATCTGTATACTTATAACCTCCCAATATTTCTATCTCTTTAGTAGAGATCTTGTGATAATTCTTTTTACTACTGATATCGTAATTACGCAAATCAAAAGTCACAGATTGCTCTTGGTCTATGTGCTTCTTTATCATGGAAAGTGCCCTATCAGGATCAACTCTATAGAAAGACTCAAGATATTCCATTTCTTGCCCAGTTGGTGCATTTTCCCAAGCAGAAATAATTGAGTTTTCCACATATTTTGACAATTCTTTGGAGTCAAATATTTCCATTAAAGTATTAAGAACATATATGACCTTATTTCTATAATGTGGAAATCCAATAGAAATTAGGCTTTCCACACTTATCCATTTCTTTTCAAATAAAACATAGTACATTATATAGTTGCCAAGACTTTGATCCGATATCTTGGTTATCTCATTTTTAAACCAATCGACTAATTCCAAGGAATACAGATTTTCTACTATATCCTTTTCAACAATCTCGTTACCATACGACTCCTTCAAAATATTAAACAGCTGATTTTCTACGCCTTTCACAGGTCCCGCTACAGCGATAAAAAAAAGCATCATAATATCATCTTTGGTTAGCTTAGCATCATCAATAACTCGACCGTAATAATTTTTGAAAATATCTTCAGCATTTCTTATTGCCTGATATCCATCATCAACAGACCTAATCCCAGCAAGAAATGCAAGTCTTATATTTCCATTGGCAATCTCTGTAATCTTTCTAAGATAATCAGAATTCAAAATTCCAAGATCCTTTTTCAAAATGTCTTTTATTTCATCATCTTTAAATCGTTCAATTTCAATAATATTAGGTTGTACATACTTCGATACCGAACTGATTACCCTGTCCCGAGCATAATCTCGCACTGTAATAAGAACTTTGACCTCATAATCTCCTGATAAAGTTAAAATTGTATTAAGCACATTGTCTAAACTCGCCACCATATTAGCATCATCAAAAAAGATTAGATATTTTCCCGGATCAGAAATATAGTACTTAATATCTTCATATAACAGATTTCCATTGCTTTTGATACAGTAAACTTTTACCTCTTCCTCGTCCTTTTTTCGACAAACTTCTAAAGCCAATCTTGTCTTTCCAATTCCAGATGGCCCAGTCAATATAGTAACCTTGTTATCATCAACACTGTTATAAGTCTCACTGATTTCAGACTCTCGATGAAGGAATTCACAATCAAGTGGCGCATTGATGCCATTAGCATCATATGCTTTAACAAAATCCTCAACGTCAAAAAACTGATTCGTATCAATTTGGATGCCAAGCTCATCCTTTGCAATATGGGGATAGATTAATGCTAAATCGTGTGAAAGAGTATCAATTCCAATAAGCTCCACCGCTACCCCTTCTATAGATTCCTTAATGCTGCCGAATTGCTCAATACTAATATTGGTAGAACAGTGACCGCAAATAATTTTTTCGATTTTATCCTTGGGTAGTGACAATTTTGCTTTATCAAAACATGCTAAGATATCATCCCGTATTTTCTTTGCTGGCTGCGAACTCACACTTCCATAGTTAATTAAGATATATTTTCCATCGTCAGTCAGAACATAAGAGTCCGGTGTGCCTTTTGTCGGTTTATTGGTAGCAGTCTGAACTCCAAGCGTTTGAATATTCTTGAATTTATATTTTTTGTATAGATATTCATCAAACAATTTTTGAAAGGCACCGCCTTCCAATTGCATAATTGCACTTTGTATAAGATTTACATTACTCAATACTTCACCCCTTTCTACGCCACCTTCGCATTATCATTGATCCCTTCGATAACCTTTCTTATCCCCATCCATACATTCAAATCAGTAAAGATATCCACAACACTTCCCTGATCTGTGAATGGCGGTTCCTGCAACACAGAAAAATCCTTTATCAAACCATTATGTACGATATATTCCACAATCTGATTCACAAAGTAAATCTGCCTGCTGTCCAGATTAGCCTCATTTAGGTATTCAGAAAATGCTTCTTTTGCAACATTCATATCCAGGCCCACGATTTCACGGACAAATTCTCCCAGAGGCTTGTCCCCATATTCTGCTTCATATTCATCCTTCGTTCCCAGATCGCTCCACAGAATTTTTTCCAATGTTTTAATATCATCCTGAGTCATTGGCTTATTCTTTTTCAGTTTTGCGATGACAAGATCATCCTGGTGCTGGCGGACATAATATTCTGCCTTTGCCTTATAGTTCTTCAGATCATCGTTCTCCAGTTCTGACTCTTTCCATTCAATGGACAGAATATCATCCTCGAAATTCGTGTCATAACGTACTTTCTTTTTAGGAAGATACTTCATCAGATCACGAAGACTTTCCCGAATATGTTCAAATTCATTGATTCCGGCACGATCCAGATAATCCGTATGGAGAATCTGATTAATCAGCTCTGCCTGCACCATAATTTCCGGTATATTTGCTACCGTAGAAATCGCACTGACTTTTTTCAACAGATCACTCCTGGCTTTTCCATATTTCTTTCCGATCAGATATGCTAGCTCTATGCCGTACATCAGTGCATCAAACCGAACTGCACTTGCCTCATCTCCATCCGGTAGGATCAGAGGAGCCAGTTCTTCCCTTACAAGCAGCGTATCCTCATAACTCAGAGTCTGATAGTTGGACTGATCGGAATACAGATCCACATATTTTAAGTGCTGACGGACTGCAAAGTTTTCCCGATTCAGTTCCTGTACTTTTTCACTCATATGCTGTATCAATGCATTCCGGTAGGCAATCAATCGTTCTGTCTGATATTCCATATCCTGCAGTTTGTAAGTGATCTGAAATTCCAGATTAAAAATTGCTCCCTGCAGTGCCATCATATTAGCGGTTGCCTTTCCTTTGTTCATGCGGAAAAACTCAAAATTGCCACAAAAATCGAAAATATAAAATTTTTGCTTGTCCTCTCCGTCCAGCAATCCGGGACACAGACGGGTTCCTCGACCAATCATCTGCCAGAATTTTGCTTTACTCATGACTTTCTTGAAAAAGACAAGATTCAATACTTCCGGCACATCGATTCCTGTGTCCAGCATATCTACGGAAATTGCAATCTGAGGAAGTTTATTTGGCTCTGAAAATTCATCAATAGCACTCTGGGCATAAGTCATATAATTATCAATGACTTTCGCATATCCCGGAAGATTCGGATATTCTTTCCCGAAAATCTCCAGAATCTTTTCTGCATGATCGTGATTCTTGGCAAAGATAATCGTCTTCCCTAAAGTTTCTCCATAATTGATACGAATCCCTTTGGTCATAAGAATATGCAGAACCTTCTTTATGGTATCCTCATTAAACAGCCAGGAATTCAATGCAGAAGAACTAATTTTTTCAGGAAGTTCTCCGTTCTCGTCTTCAAACGTAGCTTCATAGGCTTCTTTGTCTTCTTCTGACAATTCATCATACACAATTCCCTCTTCAATAAATTTCAAAGAAGATTCTACGGAAAGGAAATCTACCAGATAACCGTCTTTGACGGCCTGTGCCAGTTCATACCCATATGTAGGCACACCATTTTCCAGTTCAAAAATATTGTAGGTATTCTTATCAATTTCGTCCTTTGGTGTAGCTGTCAAGCCAACCAGGGGCGCATCGAAATAGGTAAAAATATCTTTGTATTTATTATAAATAGAACGATGGGCTTCATCACAGATTACCAGATCGAAATGTCCGCAGGTAAACAGTTTTCCCTCCTCATCCTTTACAGAATCGATACAATTCATCATGGTCTGATAAGTAGAGAAAACACAATGAGCCTGATAATTATCCTTTTCTTCGCATAAATTTGTCACAGATAAATCCGGAAGAAGATTCACAAAACTTCGTTTTGCCTGTGTAACCAGAGAATTTCGATCTGCGAGGAACAGGATATTCTTTACCCAGCCATGCTGCAGCAACACGTCGCACAGGGAAATAACGGTTCTTGTTTTCCCGGAACCCGTCGCCATGACAAGCAATGCTTTCCTACGATTCTTATTTCCAAAGCTGTCACAGACTGCCTTAACCGCACCTTCCTGGTAATACCGTCCCCCAATATTCTTATCTACAGTAATATTCTTGAGACTTGTCTTCATAGACTGCAGATTGAACCACTTTTCCAGATCCCGTTTGGAATAAATCATAGATACTTTTCGCTCCGGATACTGCCCGTCATCAATCCTCGTATCAAATCCATTGGTCAGGAAAATAACCGGTCTTCTGCCATACTGTTTTTCCAGAATATCTGCATATAGCTTTGCCTGCTGGCGTCCTTTTGCCACATCCACACAGGTACGTTTTGCCTCAATTACCGCAAGCGGTCTATGAGCATCATCATAGAGCACATAATCTGCATAGCCCACCTCTGATTTATTTGGCATTCCCGGAAGTTCTACTTCATTGATCCAGTTTTTCCCTTCCGTCCATCCGGCATCCATCAACATGGTATCGATGTAAATCTTTCTGGTCTTATATTCGGATAAATCAAGGGGTTTCGGTACATACGTCTGTTGCTGTTCTTCACGCCTTGCAGTCAGTTGCTCCTTCAATGTCTGATTTTCTGCGATGAGAGCTTTCAGATCAATTTCAGAAATTGGCGGTACTTCTTCTAAAACAGGCTGTTTCTGTTCTTCAAGCAGTTCTGCATGAAACTCTCCTTCCGTATAATCTTTGGCATAACAGTACGCCACAAAATCCACAAAGATATACAGATTTTCCAGACATAATTTTGCTTGATCCAGGGTAATCTTCTTGCCATTATGAGCCGCATTGTTTCCCACTCTACGGATAAAATCCAGTCTTCTCCAAAGATTCGGATCTACAATGTCCCGAAACTCTTCTGTGCTCATCAAACTGACCAACGTATCCTGATACGGCATGACAAGCGAACCATCCACGGAATACATCCATTTGATGGCAAACTCCATGGCCCGGCGACAATTGATCACACTGGCTTCCATATCAATATGTAATATTTTCTCAGCCGAAATGGCTACATCTGCGAAAGAATCAAATTGTGGTTCTTTCTTAAGGAAATCAAAGTTGGTCATGAAAATCACCCCATTCCTCTTTATCTTCTATCTTACTTCCAATGAAACTCCTCTGCCATTACTCCAAGGCAACCCCAAAATGCCTGTTGCTGATGGTTCTGATCCATATCTTTTACTGCATCACATAAATCATGCATTGCCTTTATGGCATCTCTGACTTTTTTATCTTGATTTTGGTTATATTCAAACTGTCGTATCTGATTATAATAATCAGCATTCACATACTGCGGATTAAACATCATGTTATTAAAATATGAATTCATCGCTTACTCTCCTTTATCCAAAATATTTCTGCATTAAACTATCAAATAATAACTGCGTCTCGTCTATTGCTTTTTGCACAACAACTTTTGATTTGTCGACTTGTTTAATAAATAAATCAAACTTATCTTGCTGTTTCTTTGGTGGAATAATGAATTCCAATTCTCCAAGTATTTTCAGAGTGAGATATTTTGTCAACCCACCCAATGATTGTTGCTGAAGGTATGCTAGTTTATCTTCTAACTGATATTGAAACAATCTATACGACCAATTCTCCTTTAACGTGAGTACATATGTTCGCTGATACGCATTAAATTTACCACTATAATATTTCACATCGTACTTTCCAGCAGCATTATTTCCAGCTAAAAGCAACGCTTCTTCTTCAAAAGCATAATCATCAATTCTTAACACTTCTTTTGAACAAGTAAAAAACGGATACGCTCCACCATCAACAGCTGCATTAGAATCCTGCTTTCCCGTAGTAGTATTAAAAACATCATTCCACTTCAAAACAGGATAACCTTTATCATAAAACATCTCGACATATCGGGCTTTAATAAGTTCGTCTAACCTCTGAAGCTCCTGTTTTCTCATCTGAATAATCTGTTCGATTTTCGAAAGCTTATCTACAACTTTTTGCTGGCTTTCCATTGACGGTAATTCTATTTCTATCTTTAATAGATCAGATTTAGTAAGACTCGGTATTGTAACAGCCTTATTTAATCTTTCAAAATCAAAATTCCGGCAGAAATAATAAAGGTATCTTGGCAGTAATACTTCTCTTTTTGCCGATAATCCAAAGGCAGTATCGACATTCCAAAATGGTTCTTCGACAAAAATTGGATTGTTTATATTTCCTTTTCTCCCAATAATCACTGTATCTGCTTCGCAAATATAATCATCGGCATATCCCATTATTCCGCCACTTCCATAGATAGGGTATTTTCCATCCGGGTTCTCAACATTTTTTTGATTACGCCCATTTCTTATTTCAAGTACATCATTAAATATCATATATTGATCCCTACAAATCCGAATTTATTTTATAATTTATTGACTAAGTTACAATTATTTCATATAATATTATTGAACCACTGAAACCGCGAATGCGACGTAGGTGGTGTTTTTATTTGGGGTAAACTACCAAACCGTATGTATGCTTTTCATTCGCCCTCAAATTAATCCTTTCTGCCTGTTTCAGCGTTGCCATGACTCTTCCCACGAAGTGTTTATCAATAACATTTGCCACACGCTTCGGCAGTTCTTTATTCTTTTCATAGCATGAATAATACAAATGAACAAAAAATGATATGAAATCACATATCTGTATGAAATAGGATTCCGACGAATCTTTTTCCATAATATCTTCAATCAGATTTTTGATTGGTTGATTTCTATACCCATAGGAATACTGTGACTGTATGGGATTAAATACGCGAATAGCCCTTGCTGTTTTTCTCATGGGCGCGGTTCTTCCTTTATCTGTAATAATGAGATAATTCCATTCTCCTTTACTATCGTTTTCAATTCGCTGAATGTTATATTTCAACGCATTTTCCAACACAGGATAATCTTCTTTTTTGATTTTGGTTTTATCTATTATCACGTTGATAATCTTCAAATTCAGCTCACCAATCATTTTTGTAAATGCAACGATGATCTCTTGTTTTTGCTCTTTAGACCAGTTGTACTTTCTATATGGATTTTTGTCTGTCAAAAAATGTTTTGTATGCATTTCTTCACTTATATGAAACCCATATTGCTCTTTTAAATTTTTTCTTAATTCTCTAATTTTATTAAAATTATCCTGCCAGCTTTCTGCAGGCATGTAAATACTTGTCAAAATAAAATGATCGCTTGAAGCCGTTGTAATTCCATCGTCACCAGTTTCATCAAAATAGGTCAGATATGTTTTCAAAAGTCTGTTTCATCTCCTTATATATTTAATCATCTAACATCTCATCTAACATCTCATCCAACTCCGCCAGATTCTTTGTAATCTCCATTTCCAGCTCATGCAGATTTGCCATAATCTCCTGTGTGGATGGATACTCTACCGGTACATATTCCACTTCTTTATACTTATTAATGGAAAGATCATACTCATTGTCAACAATATCCTGTTTCTCTACAAAGAAAGACTGTTCCGTCCGTTTTCTCTCTGTCTCCTGCTCTCGATTTCGGAATCTCTCTATAATATCCGGTATATCATTTTCATTGATCGGATTACGTTTATCATCTAAACTGAATCCATCTGCTTTCATGTCATAGAACCATACTTTATCCGTACCGCCATGTCCTGTTTTCGTAAAGATCAGGATAGCAGTAGAGACTCCTGCATAAGGCTTAAACACACCGGAAGGCATAGAGATAACCGCTTCCATACAATTTCCTTCCACCAGTTCTTTGCGGATCGCCTTATGAGCTTTGGAAGAACCAAACAGAACTCCATCCGGTACAATGCAGGCACATCTTCCTCCTGGTTTCAGCATTTTCAAAAACAGTACTAAAAACAGAAGTTCCGTTTTCTTCGTCTTCGCAACTTTCAGCAGATCCTGGGATACGATATCGTAATCAAGACTTCCCTTAAACGGCGGATTTGCCAGAATCAGACTATACATATCCCTGTCCGTATTCTGATCAGAAAGGCTGTCTCTGTATTCAATATAAGGATTGTCCACTCCATGAGTCATCATATTCATGGCTCCAATACGCAACATGGTCCGATCCATATCAAATCCGTGGAACATATGATTCATATAATGATCTTTATTCTTTCGATCAAAAAATACTTCTTCTTTTTTGTTTTCTTTCAGGTATTCGCTGGCAGCCACCAGAAAACCAGATGTTCCGCAAGCAGGATCACAGATGATCTCATTCGGTTTCGGATCCATCAGTTCCACTATCATTTTAATGATATGTCTTGGAGTGCGGAACTGCCCGTTTACTCCTGCTGTCGCTAATTTTGACAAAAGGTACTCATAGACGTCTCCCCTTGTATCTGCGTTTTTCAGCTGTGCCATCTGATCGTATATTTCATCCATGGCAGTCACAATTTTATCCAGCATCAGTGGTGTCGGTATTTTAAAGATTGCGTCACCCATATATTTGGCATACGCACTTTCTTTATTTCCATGAAGATTTTTAATAAATGGGAACACCCATTCCTGCATGGTACTGTACATTTTCTGAGCCGGGAAATCATGGAATACGCTCCATTTCAACTGATTGCCGGCAATCCGGCGATCCCCGATCAGGACTTCTTCTACAAAAATACTCTCATATGAAAGACCAAGCATTGCGCTTTCTTTAATATGAAGATTATCCGCATCATCCAGATCACGGATAAACATCAGATATGTCATCTGTTCAATCACATCCAGCGGATTGGTAAGTCCTCCGGTCCAAAATATTTCCCATAAGCCATCAATTTTATTTTTCAATTCACCTGTTATCATACTATTCATTCTCCCTGTTCCATATATAGGCAGTATAACGACCGCCTCCGATTTTTAATATTTCACCTTTTTTCACCATGTCTGTCAAAGCACGTTCCACCGTCACACGGCTGATATCAGGACATTTCTCCATAATCTGCGCTCTCGTCATCTTTCCTATAGACCCACGGACAATCTCACGAATACGCTCCGGTTTCGACATCCCGCTGGTGGCTAACAGCTGTACTCTGGATGAAAAATCACGGTAAGCTGCAACAATGACTCCCAGCATATACCGGACAAATGGTGCATCATCATTTTCCTCTTCATGCCAGTTATAAGAACTCTCCTGCAGGGTTTCATAATAAGTTTCTTTTGTCTGTTCAATCAGCTTTTCAATACTGATATACATTCCCACAATATATCCTGCCCGGTATAGCAAAAGTAGCGTCAGCAAACGACTCATACGGCCATTTCCATCATTAAACGGATGGATACACAAGAAATCCAATATAAACATAGGAATCAGGATCAATGGATCACACTGGGAATCCTTGCAGGCATCCTGAAAGGCATCACAGATTGCATCAATATATGCCGGCGTTTCCCATGCCGGAACCGGCTGAAATCGTATCGATTTGTTTCCCTGTTCATCCTCCTGTGCAATCACATTATCGGATGACTTAAAGCTGCCACCCGCATTGCCTGCAAATTTATACAAATCCCGATGCAGTTGAAGGAAGATGGATGATTTTACGGGTATATAATCATAATTTTGATGTATCGTATTTAACACATCCCGATAACCCGCGATTTCTTTCTCACTTCTTGTTTTAGGCATCGTCTTATCACGAACGATTTTTTTCAAACGATCATCCGAAGTATAGATACCTTCGATTTTATTGGACGCCTCCGTACTCTGAATTTTTGCAACTTCCAGTAACTGGGTAAGCGTATCTGCTTTTGCCTCCACAAACAGCGTCTGCTCCCCTTTATACTCATGAATCTGCGCCACTAAAGCAACAATATCGGGTTGTAATAAACATTCATATCTTTTCTTATAATCAAAAGTTCTCATGAAATCTCCTTACAAAATCTCAAACTTAACTTAGTTTCATCTTATCACAAAACATCGTCATAATCAATTTCAATCTCGTCATTTTCTTTATTTTGACGAGATTAAAGGCAAAATGACGAGAATAAAACTAGTATAAGAAATTGTTTCTCAAATCAGTCTTCAAATTACAAATCCCCTCCCGGAAATTCCGGAAGAGGATCTTGCATTTCTAATTTATTTCTTTATTTTGCTCCTGGTTTACATTTTTTATAATATCCATCATCAATAATACCCCCACCTGAATCCCTATCTCCATATACACACTGGCAGTTTCACTGGTCACTTCATTGGAAAGATCCAGCAGCTCCGATGTGGGATTCTTATCATATTTTGCTACTGCCTTTTCAAATCTAAGATACGGTTCCTCTAACCGTTCCTCATAACTCCTGTTATCTTCGTCTGGTCCACTCCCAAACAAAAGATAATCCGCTATTCCCCGTATGGTTGCTCTTTCAAATATCTTTTCGATGTACACTCCTAATTCCTCCTCTATCACATCAAGACCTAATTCTACAGACAATCTCTTCCATGACTCCTTTTCTGTTCTTTTTTCTGTTTCTGCCCCACATCGCGTTTCTTTTCTTCCAGACGTTCATGAATACTTTTCTGCTTTGTCTGCTCTGGAACGTTGGCTTTGATCACCCAGTACTTCTTTTCCGGGATTCCCTTCTGATCCCATTCACTCTGAAGTTTCCGCACACCTTCCAGTTCAGTAACTGCAGCTTTATAGGCTTTTTTCACTTCCAGTGCATTTTCATATCCCTGCATTTTGGGAATCTCGCTTAAAGTCTCCTGAGCCGTCTTCAGTTCCTGTCGTTTTCCGGTGATCTTTTGCTCCAGTTCTTTCTTCTCTTTCCCACGAAACCACTTTTTCTGAACTTCCTTCAGATCTTTTTCCAGCCTGAGCTTTGCTTTTTCAATGGCATAAATTTTCTGCTCTGCTTTCTTCATCTTCTGCAAAATACGATCCAGTCTCATTACTTCCGCTTCCTGCAGAGCGGAAGATGGTCTTTCTCCTTTTGCCGACTCCGGTAGTGGCGCCGGTGTCACATCAAATCTCAGATCATGGCGGATCAGTGGGTTTCCTCTTGCGTCAAATTCTCCGTTCCGGATCTCTTTCATAAACTGAATGAATCCTCTCAGTTTCCCGATGGCTTTCTGCAGGATACTTCGAAACTGATCCGGTTTCCAGCCTTCCTTCATGATCGATTCTTGAGCAGGCACAGTGATCTCTTTTTTCTTCACCTGGCGCAATTCTTCCTCTGTCACTCCTTCCGTCACTGCCCGATCCACCATATGATTCCATTCCTGCCGGAGATAATTATCAATTCGGATTTCCTCTGCCTTTGGATTGTTCTTTCCAATCTTTCTGGTAGGCAGATAAGGGCTGTTCTTATCAAACACCTTCAGCTTCTCTGCCGGATCTTTTACCAAATCATTAATAAGATCCGTATAATAATATTTCATTTCTTCCGTGAACTTCTTGGACTTGAATTCCTGGTTTTTCGGTTTAAAAAGATTGATTTCATAAACTTCTCCCTTCTTAACAATCCTGCATCCTGACCGAATCTCTCCATGTTCATCCAGGATCTCTTTCTTCGTCCGTACGTGTTTTCCGTTTTCATCGTAAAACAGATTCCTTGCAGCAATCTTTCTTTCCGGAACATCTAATTCCTGTCTTTCGGAAAAGATCAGATGAATATGAAGATTGGTTTTTGCCTTATTATGGTGCAGAGCGCTTGCCACCGCCACATCATATTTCTCCACAAACTTTGCGGAAAAATATTTCAGCAGCATATCCGGATCATATTGGATCAGACTTGGCGACAGCATAATGATCAGCTCTCTCGCCTCAATGCATTTGCCATCTGTACCGCTTTTTCTGAAATCCTTCTGATTTTCTTTTGAAAGGTAAGTCCAATATTTCGACTCCACATTTGTAAAGGTGGCATATAAATTTTCCTGTCGTTTCGGATCCGAGATATAACGCACCCTGCCTCTGACATTGGGCAGTTTGACCACCTGAAGAAAACTGTTTTTTCCATTTGTCATGTATCTCCTTTCCGGCGGTAGTACGTCAGATCATCCCTCTGTTTACACGCTTGTCTGCCCCGCAGGGCCTTCCGGAGGATTCCCTTAAGGAAGTGCCGGTGGCAGTTTCTTAAGGGAAAAGCTCGATGCAGTCGCGAAATACACAGAGTATAAATCGTCAGATTTGTGCGATGGGTGTATTTCGCTCTCAATCGCCGAGGGCTTAGTTTCTGGCGTATCCGCCTTTTTCTTTCTGCCCGTATCCGGGCCTTATTCCATTCTTGTGTTTTTAACTTTCAAAGTTTTTTTCTCCCTGTTCACACTTCTCTGTTCACAGACTTGTGAACAAACTTTTGTGAACAAGGCTCAAAACATTTTTAAAGTTAACTTTTACTCAAAAGGTAACTCCTCATTTTCATCCACTTTCACGAATCCATCCGGATCCTTTTTCGGACGGATCCGTTTCCATGAACGCTGAGTTCCCAGTCCCCCGGAAAACCGGTGATTTCCATGTTTTTCCCATCCGGTGATCTCATTGTCCATCAGATCTCCGATCTCTTTTGATTGCCATTTCGGCACAATGCCTTCCTGATGAAACACTTCCTGGTAGATGATAGTAGAGCACACATAATCCTCTTCGTAGTTGTCCAGAAAAGCCTGGATCATTCCGGTCTGTGTATCCTCCGGCATAAAATCTTTCTGCAGGGATTTCACATAGTCTTCCATATCCGGGGAAAAGGTCAGCATGATCTTCTCGGTCTTATAGATCACCATCGCCTCCGCCCATGCCTGGAGAATATACTCTCTGGATTCCTTCTCATTTTTATATATCGTCACTTCCGCTTTTTCCGGGCAGACCTTCACTGGACCAAACCGTCGGTTTCCGGTCCTGTCAAAGGGAAGAAAAGCAAGGTCATTGGAAGTTCCGCAGAATACACACTGGCGGTACCGATCCTCCGCCCGTCTTTCATACGGGATCCGGTATGTGTCCTTCTGTCTACTCAGGAAAGACTTGGTTTCCTCAATACTCTTGGCATTGGCCACTGCATTCATTTCCGACATTTCCACGATCCAGTGCCCCTGCAGATATTCATAAACCTTCTTGTCATCCAGCCGCTTCATATCATCCGTGAACCACTCATCCTTAATTGCCAGATATTTGAAAAAGGTGGATTTCCCCGTTCCCTGTCCGCCTACCAGGCAGAGCATGATATCATATTTGGTTCCCGGTTCATACAGTCTGCTGATAGCTGCCATCATGTGCATCTTCATGATCTCTCCGGTATACTTCTGATCCTCTGCTCCGAAAAAATGTGTCAGCATATGGTTGATCCTTGGCGTGCCATCCCAGTTAAGTCCTTCCAGAAAATCAATGATGGGATGAAAGCTGTTATTATTCGCCACAATATCCACAGCTTTGGTAATCACCCGATCACTGGTCAGCCCGTAATTCTTTTCCAGATACAGGGACAGGTTGTTCATATCTGTATCTGTCATCTGAACACCTCTTCTCTTCCATGGTACTTTTTTCGTAATATCAATCTGACAAGTCATCTCATTTCTACAGATGGCGCCTTTCAGGCAGGGATCATGGTCCAACACATGTTTGCAATTCTGGATTGACTGCCGGATCCGTCCTTTCTCCGTTACTTCCAAAGATCCGCGGATCTCTTCTGTACTCAGCATTTCATCCTCTACAATCTTTTCTAATTTCTTCAAGGACTCCTCGCTGATATTCATCCATTCGCTGCTCAATATCCGCCACCTCCTTCCTCTTGTCCATAAAGAATTGGACAATCTCTTCTCCGCTTCCTGTCAGCAGGATATCCAGATACACATTGATCTTCCACTCATTACTCAGTGCCTCCAGAAAATGTTCCTCCTCAAAAGGATCCTGTCGCGATGAGTAAAATTTCTTCCAGAATCTGATCCACGACAGATAGTCAGTCAAAACCTTTACCGCATGATTTTTCCAGTCCAGGATCTTGTTTTTTACGGAAAAATGATACCGACTTTGTACCATTGCTGATTCCCTGTTCCGGGACTTCCCCGGTGCATGTTTCCTCTTTTCAGACCGGATCGGCAGTCCAAAATCTGTGATCAGCTTTTGTGCCGCCTCGAACTGGGATATCCCAAACAGTCTGGAAGTAAAATCTATGACGTCTCCTTTTACTCCGCAGGCAAAACAATAGTAATTCTGGTCAATCTTCATACTGGGATGGTGATCATCATGGAAGGGGCAGCATGCCATCTTATTCCGGTTGATCTTGATTCCATACTGTTCCGCAGCCTGCAAAGCAGTAAGATACTCTTTGATTTCTTTAAAAATGTTCATGTCTTTTCCTCCTTTGTCATATTTTTTCTTTCATTCACAGGAGGAATTTGCTATAATGCAAATAGAACTATTTGCATTTAGGCAGACTCCTCCCGTAGAAGGAAGGTTTTCTGTTTATGGGGCTTTACCAGAGCCCGCATTAGTTTTGGCTTGATGTGAGAATGTCCTTGTTACCAGCAGGGGCATTTTCTTTTTGTTCAGAAACACTTCCTAATCTCTGCATGCTGTGATTCCTCCTTCATCCCGTTCAATGTCAGAGCCACCATCTGAAGGGTTGTTAATAAATCCTCATCCGGATTTTCTCCGGTTTCCAGCCTTTTCAATTCCTGATAAATCTTGTCCATCTGTACCTTCAGTGCTTTATAGATTCTGGAACTTCCCTGTATAGTTACTTCCCAGTCCATCAGTTTTCTGAGAATATAATCCTGTTTCTGAAGTCCTGACAGCGAAACCATGCAGTCAATCATCTCCCACTCTCTTTGTGAAACACGGAATGCAACTGTCCGGTTTCTCCACCTTCCTTTACTATCGTTGGATTTTTGCATAGAGATCCTCCTTTTCCATGTTCATGCGCTCCTGTTCAAGTCTTTCAGCCATCTTATCCTGAACATCCGGAAACAGGTGTGCATATTTCAGTGTGATCTTTTCAGCTTCATGCCCCATCCTTTCAGCAATCTCAAATGGAGTAAATCCCATATGGATCATTAAGGACACATGGCTGTGACGAAGTGCATGGACTTTAATCCTTTTTAATCCGGCTTCTTTTGCTCCTCTCCGAAGTTCGTGATCCAGATACGATTTGGTAAAAGGAAAAATTCTCTCTCCCGGCTGCAGATTATAGAACATTGCCATATATTCCTTCATGGATTCACACAGGAAAAGCGGCATTTTAATGATTCTGTTGCTTTTCACCGTTTTGGGCGATGTGATAATATCTCTTCCCTTTGAACGGTGAAAGGTCTTGCTGATCTTCACGGTTTTTGCCTCCAGGTCAAAATCTGATGCTGTCAAAGCCAGCAGCTCTCCGGATCGTAACCCGCACCAGTACAGCATCTCAAATGCGTAGAAAGATCTTGGCTTATCCATCATGGTTGCGGAAAATCTCAGATACTCCTCCTGAGTCCAGATCTCCACTTCTTTCGGTTTCTCTGCTTTGAACCCTCCGGCCCTTTTTGCAGGATTATTGGGCAGGTTATAAAAGTTCACCGCATGATTGAAAATAGCGGACAGCTGTGCATGGATTGTTCTCAGATATTCTCCTGAATAAGGCTTGCCTTTCTCGTCTCTGTATTTCAGCAGTTCATTCTGCCATGCAATCACATCCTTGGGTGTAATCTCAGCAATTTTTCTTTGCCCGAAATAAGGCAGAATCTTGGTCCTTACCAGATTGCCTTTGATCTCCCAGGTGCTTTCCTTCACTCTTGCTTTCTTGTTATTCGAATAAATATCGTAAAAGCTCTCAAAGGTCATATCCAGTTTGGCACCCTGTTTTAACAGTTCTTCCCGTTCCCAGGCCTGAGCCTCTCTTTTTGTGCGGAATCCTCTTTTCTGGGTCTGTTTCCTCTCGCCCTTCCAATTGGTATAACGGTAAATACATCGCCAGGTACCATTTTTTTCGTCTTTGTATACTGACATATCATCACCCCCTTCTCATCATTCTCTGTAGCATACTTTTTTCAGGAAATAATTCGTATTTACTCTTCCTCCCACAGTCAGATAGCCCATATCATTCAGCTCCTTATTAAGCTGTCTCACTACCTTGTAGGCGTAGGATTTAGATACGCTCATCTCCTTTGCAACATCATCCACTGTCATAAATGTTTTTTCATTCATAGTTTTTCTCCTTTCTTAACTCTTTTTGTTTAAGTTCCTGCATAATCATAATACTAAACATATTTGTTTAAGTCAATACTTTCGGAAAGAGAAACTTAAACTTTTTTGTTTAATTTTATTCTTGTTCTTCCATATTGCTCATGTTATACTTTTACTAAACAAATTAATTTAAGGAGGCTTTACCATGGCAACTGGAAAACGAATCCGATTCTTCCGTACCAAAATAGGGCTGACGCAAAAACAGCTCGGAGAGAAACTTGGTTTTACCGGAAGAACATCTGATGTACGCATGGCACAATATGAATCCGAGGCAAGATCCCCGAAACAAGATTTGATCAACCAGCTGGCACAGATTTTTCATGTGGATTCACGTGCCCTCACCGTGCCTGATATTGACACCTATGTCGGCCTGATGCATACCCTTTTTGCCCTGGAAGATATGTACGGCCTGAAGATCAAAGATATTGACGGGGAACTCTGCCTCTGTCTCGATAAATCCAACACCTCCTTTTCTTCGTTGTTTGATATGTTTTCTTCATGGCAGCAACAGGCGGAGAAACTGGAAAAAGGAGAAATCAGCAAGGATGAATATGATGAGTGGAGATACAGATACCCGGCACTGGACACATACTCCAAATGGGCCAGAATACCATCTCAGGAACTCAATGATCTGTTTACAAATGAAAATAAATGATCAGAACTAAAAAAACCTTACTGTCCTTCAGCTTTTTAAACTGAAGATCAGTAAGGTTTTAATATGAAATAAGATATGCATTATTCTTTGAATAAGAGCCTTAAGTTGCCGATTCGTTGCCGAAACTTAAACAAATTTGCTTGCAAGTACCGGTTTTACTGGTTTTCTGAAGGGGTACCCTTATTCAAACTCGACAACTACTAATCAATTTTGTTTAGGGATTATTTGCTATCATAGTTGTCTTTCTTTTGATTATTTGACCTATCCATATTATCCTGCCTGTATAAGGTAATGTTATCATTTTGTTATCGCTGTTGATAACACAACTCAAGCAACTGTGGATAATAGCAATATGTTCCGATACAAATTATAAGCAACTTTGCTTAGAAAATCAACATATTTTTAATTTTCGTTCTGTAATGTTGCATCAGATAATCTGCAATACAGATTGTCCTCTCCTTCTTCCCTATATGTTTCAAAGATTCCTTCAACTACAATCTCTGCATTATCTTCCGGATACTCCTCTGGATAAATATGTGTACCATCTCCCCATACAAATTCCATTCCCTGAGCACAACAGGCAGTTGCATCCTGAATAACGCAATAAAAGTAATATTTTTTTGTAGCCTCGTAATATGTAGCATAGAAATTTCCATCGATTCGGAACGTTTTTCCTTCATATTCTTCAGGTGTAACCATCATCTGGTATACTGTTGCATATACCAGATCACTACTCATTTGCGTAAGGTCGTAATCAACAGTTCCCTTCGTTTTTTGCGTACCTTCTGTATCTTTTATAGCATTTTCCGTTCCCTTACTTGAATCGTTACTGGACAAAAGATTCTTATTGTCCGTTGTTTTGTCTTTATTTTCATTATTTATCTGCTCGTTTATTATCTTATCAACAGAATTTGCCGTAGTGATATTTTTCCCACCAACACTCTTTTTATTACTACATCCAGTCATCAGTAAAATACACAAGAACAGCATCATATATTTAATCAACTTTTTCATGAGCGTCCTCCTATTTTTCCAATAGCACAACTAACCATAAATGCTACAATATCGATTGCCACTATCGTTGATCCTACCGGAGTTCCTGCCAGAATAGACAGTAAAATCCCAATCACTGCACAGATTACCGATAATATAACAGAGCATATCGTAACGTTAAAAAATGTCTTGTATACTCGCATTGCAGACAATGCCGGGAATATCACCAGTGCAGAAATCAGCAACGAACCGACTAAATTCATTGCAAGAACAATAATCACTGCTGTAATAACAGCAATTAGCAGATTGTAAAAATCGGTTTTCATTCCCGTAGCTTTTGCAAATGTTTCATCAAATGTAACACAGAAAATTTTATTGTAAAATATAACAAAAACAGCCACTACAATAACTGACAAGACGCTACATAATAACACCTGTTCTTTTGTCAATGTCAATATGGACGTTGAGCCAAACAATGTACTACACACATCTCCTGAAAGATTTGGCCCTGTAGCGAACAGATTCATCAGCAGATAACCGATTGCCAACGCTCCTACCGAAATCATAGCAATCACTGCATCTCCTTTTATCTTTGTGTTCTGTCCTGTCCGCAATAACAAAACCGCACAAATAACCGTTACAGGCAAAATAAATATCATATTATTTGTAAAATTCAAAACGGATGCTACTGCCATAGCTCCAAATGCCACATGAGATAAACCATCTCCTATGAAAGAAAAACGCTTCAATACCAAAGTAACACCAAGCAAAGAAGAACAGAGTGCAATCAACACACCAACAATCAAAGCATACCTCACAAATGGGTACTGAAAATAAAAAATCATTTTATCAATCAAACAGTACACCTTCTCTCATTCTCTCATATTCCTGCTTCGTTCCATAAAATACTTTTTCTCCAATGTGTAAAATATGGCTGGCATATTTCATGGCTGCTTTTATATCGTGAGAAATCATAATAATCGTAATCTTATCTTCCCTGTTTATTTTTTCAACAATACGATACATCTCATCCGTTACTTTCGGATCAAGACCAGATACCGGTTCATCTAATAATAATATTTTTCTGGTTGCACATAATGCCCTTGCAAGCAAAACCCTCTGTTGCTGTCCTCCTGATAATTCCCGATAGCATCGGCTTTTAAGATTTGTAATCTGCAACTTTTCCATCATTTCACTTGCACGTTTTTTCTCTGACTTATTATAAAATGGTCGCATGCCCACACGATTTTGGCATCCGGAGAGAATAATCTCTCTCACGGATGCTGGAAAATCTCTTTGTATTATCGTCTGCTGTGGTAAATATCCGATTTCATCGCTCTTTACTCCAAATTCAAACGTGATCTTTCCATGAATGGGCTGTTGCAAGTTTAGCAATGTTCTCATCAAGGTTGATTTACCAGAGCCATTTTCTCCGATTATGCAAAGATAATCTCCATCTTTCACAGAAAAGTTGATATCTTGCAGCAGCACTCTGCCATCATATCCAATCGCCAGATTTTGACAGATAATCTGTTCCATAGCTCCTCCTACTGCAATGCCTCCTGCAAAACATTTAAGTTATTTTCCATAATTGAAAAATAAGTCGCTCCTTTTTTCACATCATCAGATGTCGTTGACTGCATAGAATCTAATGTTAAAATACCCTGATTTTTTTCTTTGGTATTCTCAATAATTGTTTTCGCAATTTTCTGGTCAGACTTTTCGATTGTCATAATATTTTTCAATCCAAGTTCATCTGTCTTTCCTGCTAAAAATGTAATTGTTTCAAAGCTGGCTTCTGTCTCCGCTGAGCATCCAACAAAAGCTGCATAATAATTTAATCCATAATCATCTACCATATATCGGAACGGAAATCTGTCCCCAAATAACAGTGTTTTCTGTGAAGCTGAATCTACTGTTTCCTGATACTTCTTATCCAGTTCATCCAGTTTATCTGTATAAGCCTTTTCATTTTTCTGATAAGTATCCGCATTTTCAGTATCTATTTCAGCAAGATCATCAGCGATTGCCTTGCAAAGAACTTTTGCATTTCTTAAAGAAAGCCATACATGCTCGTCGTATTCTGGTTCTTCCTCGGCTCCATCTTTCTCCTCTTCTTCCTCTGCTTCCATGCCTTCAACAACCTCTTCTTCTTTTACACTGCTTCCAAGCACATCTAATATATTTATGACTTTCATGTCTTTATTAACAGCTTCCTTTAATGCATCTTCTACCCATGCATCTGACTCCCCGCCAACATAAATAAAAAGGTCACAATCAGAAATTTTCATAATATCATCCGCAGTAGGCTGATAACTATGCAAATCTACTCCATTGTCAAGAAGCATCGTAAGATCCATGTTAGATACTTCATCTCCTGCAATCTCTTTCACCCAGTCATATTCTGGAAATATGGTTGTAACAACTTTAACCTGCTTATCATTATTATCTTTTGCCTGTGTATTGGTATTGGAATTATTTTGACCGCAAGCAGAAAGACAGCACACTGCCATAACTGCCGCTAAAAGAATAGAAATATATTTTTTCATTGAATAAAACCTCCGTTTTTATCTTAACTTTTCTAAAAAAGGGTACAAAAACAGAAAGGTACACCCTTAGGACTACCCTTTCCGCCTTATAAAAAAGTTTTATTCAATTGTTTAGTCTTACCTTTTGACTTACAAGAGATGTATCAGAAACAAGTAAAAACTGACCTACTATCAATAATGCAAACAATATACACACAGGATTTACGGTCACAATCGTAATTGCACCGTTCCCTATGTTTTTTAATGTCTGCTCTGCCTGATGAATATTGGCACAAATCGGACAGTCTTCGCCTGTACAGTGATGATTTTCTTCTTTTACAATATAGAAAAGAGAAGCAAATGTAACAAATAAGAATAAAATGCATACTGCCATTGAAAATACTCTTTTTTTCTTCGTATTCATTTGTTTCTCCTTTCCCACAATCACACTGTGTTTTTAATTTTGTGTTTTCTTGCATTCACTGCATATTCCATAAAATACGGTACGCAGAGAATCCATCTCAAAACCATGATGTTCCATCATATGTTGTTTCAGACTTTCCACTTCATTACACTGCAAGTGAATTAGCTTTCCACATTTTTCACATTTACAATGATAGCATATCATCTGATTTTCTTTTTCATGGCTGCCTATATATTCAAAACAGGCACTACTGGTTCCGTCTACAACATATTTAGCAACCAGACCTTCTCCGACCATTTTTTCCAGATGGCGATAAACAGTTGTGGTTCCAATGGATATCCCCTTTGTCTGAAAATATTCACAAATGTCATTTACGGTAACATGGCTGCCTTGAACTGATTTCAAAAAGGTAAGTAATTCGGTCATTTGCTTTGTCTTATAGGGTGCTTTCGCCAAATCCATCACCTCGCCTTTCAATTTGAAAACCTTTTTCATTTTATCATATTATTTCCTTTTGTCAATATAATTTGGAAATCATTTTCATTTTATTATTGATAAATAAGTTCTCTATCCACAATCTCCCTCGCACACGCCTGTATGTTATTCATTCTACCTACCCATTCCCAGGCATTTTCTGCTTTCATCTGCTCTGTGATTCCCTGTGCCTGCTTCATCTGCTCTATGATCCCTTCAAATCGCTCTTGTGCCTGTTCCTCTATATCTGCCAGATAGCTGTTCAGTCTGCCACTCATGAGCAAATCAAGATATACATTCCTACGGTATTCCTTCAAATACTTCAAATGTCTTTGTCCCCATACACCAACAAATCTCTGTTCTTCCTCCTTCGGCAAGGTAAGGCAGGGGATAAAATAATCCCCATATCTGATATAAGTGCCGCCCATTTCTTCAAAAATTGTTTTCTTCATAATCTGTTCCACCTTTCTTATCGCTCCATATCCTTGAACTTCTTCTTTGTTGACCGCTTCGGCTGCTGTCTGCCTTCCTGCTGATAGCTGTGCAGTTTTTTCAACACACTTGCCTTTGTCGGCGGTTCTGATGTCTGTTCTTTTTTCTGTGCTGTCTGATTTTTCCACTCCCGCAGCTCCTTGTTATATTCCCTGACCAGCTCCTCTGATTTGTGATACGCCTTTGTAAAGGACTGAACATCTGGATAACCTGCCTGTTTTACGTTCTGCTCCATATCCGTGTGTATCCGCATCTCCTGCTTCTCTGCCTGTTCAATTTTACTTTCTAAAGACTTCCGTTCTTTTCCTTTGAAAAATCCCTTTGTTTCGGAAAGCTGTTTCTTCAGAGAAGAAATCTCCTGCTGTGTGTGTTTCATTTCCTGTGACTGCTTCTGGATCGTCTCCATCAATATCCACATATCATTCCATTCCTGCAAATCAATCTTCGGTACTGGCTTCGGCGGCAGCTTAAATTTGAAAATCATCTCCTGCAAAATGTCTTTCGCCCCACGGATAATCTGTCGGAGCCTATCTGGCAGCCAGCCGTGTGTCCTTATAGATTGTACCGTTTTGGCTGTGATTTCTTCCTGCTTTACTTTCAGAATATCTTCTTCCGGGACACCTTCCACCAATGCTACATCCACTGTCCGGTTCCATTCCTGCCTTGCTGCATTGTCGGCTCGTATCTCAGCTTCCTTCGGGTTGTTCTTCCCGATTTTCTTCGTTGCCAGATACACACCGCCCTGCTGAAAAACAGACAGCTTTTCTGATTCTTCTTTCACATGACAGTTGATGATCTCCGTGAACATTTCTTTGACTTCTCTTGTAAATGCTTTGCTCTTAAACCACTCCTCTTTCTTCGTGAAGATATGGCTTTCGTAGACTTCTCCTTTTGGGATAATGCTGCACCCTGTCCGGATGTTTCCCTGCTCATCTAAAATTTCTTTTTTCGTCCGTCTATGCTTGCCCTGTTCATCATAAAACATATTTCTGGTAGCAATTTTCACTTCGGGATGCTCCAGGATTTTCCGCTCACTGAATACCAGATGAATGTGATAATTGGTCATTTTCTTATTGTGATGAAGTGCTGCACTGCATTCCACATCATATCTTTTATGAAAGCTGTCTGTAAAAAGTCTGACCACATCATCAGGCTCGTACTCTACAAAACGCTCTGGAAGTGCAATGATAAATTCACGCCCTTCAATACATGTTCCGGTTGTTCCGCTTGCCTTAAAATCCAACTGATTCTCTCTGGCAAGATTCTTCCAGAACTCCTGTGTTACTCCATCCGTCTGGTAGGTCGCATATAAATGCTCCTGTCGTTTCGGATTGGAAATATAATCTATTCTCCCTGCCACATCGGACAGCTTGCTTTGTCTGATAAATGAATGTCTGCCTATAAGC
>ENA-UONZ01001502-UONZ01001502.1-human-gut-metagenome-genome-assembly--contig:-C93old-NODE-1502-length-25011-cov-78.047604_pt1 | contig 25011 bp, 18 predicted proteins | sample MGYA00242468_ERZ724015 | MGnify/ENA metagenome assembly ERZ724015
GCCGGAGCGGTGCTTAAGCCGCAAGGCGGGAATTGTGCGGTGTTGCCTAAAGAATATTGTTTGCACAGCGGCAACAGAAGCGATGTTAAAATGTGATAACAAAGAGCAAAACGCGGAATAAGAATCAGGCCTACTAGGTGTGATAAGTTTCCTGGAACGGTTGCACTGAATACGTGAAAATGATATACTTTAATATTATAGTGATAATAAAATAGGGTAGGTGTGTACCAAACTGTCCGGCGGCGATGGGACGGACAGTTTTTGCGGGACTGCAAGCAGGGTTCCGCTGCAGGCTTACGGGAGTGAAAAATATGAAAGTTGTAATTCTTGCCGGTGGCTATGGCACGCGCATTTCGGAAGAAAGTAAGTTCAAGCCGAAACCGATGATCGAAATCGGCGGTATGCCCATTTTGTGGCATATCATGAAAGAGTATTCTTACTATGGCTTTAATGATTTTGTGATCTGCGCCGGGTACAAACAGCATATGGTCAAGGAGTGGTTTGCGGATTATTTCCTGCATACCAGTGATGTGACCTTTGACTTCACCCAGGGCAACGAGATGATCGTGCATGACCAGCACGCCGAGCCGTGGCGCGTGACGGTGGTGGATACCGGCCTGAACACGATGACGGGCGGCCGCATCAAGCGGGTGCAGAAATATATCGGCAACGAAACCTTTATGATGACCTATGGTGATGGCGTCTGCGATGTGAATATTGCCGAACTGGTCAAGTTCCATAAGCAGCATGGCAAGCTGGCCACCCTGACCGCCGTTGTGCAGGAACAGCAGAAAGGCGTGCTGGATATCGGCCAGGATAACACTGTACAGGCGTTCCGTGAAAAAAGCGTCAACGATGGGGCTATCATCAATGCGGGCTATATGGTGCTGGAACCGGAAGTGTTTGATACCATCAGCGGCGATGATACCATTTTTGAGCAGACCCCGCTGCGCGAGCTGGCGGCCAAAGGCCAGCTGATGAGCTATGTGCACCGCGGATTCTGGCAGTGCATGGATACCGAGCGCGAAAAAAGTATGCTGGAAAAAATGTGGGCGTCCGGCTGTGCGCCCTGGGAAGTGTGGAACCAACAATGAACTTGGAATTTTACTGCGGCAAACGCGTGTTTGTAACCGGGCATACCGGTTTTAAAGGCAGCTGGATCTGCCGCATGCTGGTGGGTGCCGGTGCAGTGGTAACAGGTTACAGCCTGGAACCGCCCACAACCCCCAACCTCTTCTCTCTGGCAGGGCTGGAAGGCAAAATGACCAGCGTGATCGGTGATATCCGCAATTTTGCCGCCCTGAAAGCAGCCTTTGATGCCGCCCAGCCGGAAATTGTGCTGCACCTGGCGGCCCAGCCCATTGTGCGGGACAGCTACAAGGACCCGCGCTATACCTATGAAACCAATGTGATGGGCACCGTGAACCTGTTGGAATGTGTACGCACCGCCCAAACTCCGCCGCGCTCTGTGCTGAACGTGACGACAGATAAGGTGTACCAGAATAATGAATGGTGCTGGGGCTACCGCGAAAACGAACCGTTGGACGGCTTCGACCCCTACTCCAACAGCAAAAGCTGCTCGGAGCTGGTGACCCACAGCTATAAAAACAGCTTTTTTGCGGATGGCAGCGTGGCCATCTCCACTGCCCGCGCAGGTAATGTGATTGGCGGCGGCGATTTTGCCAATGACCGCATCATCCCGGACTGCGTGCGCGCGATGGCAAAAGGGGAGAGCATCGGTGTGCGCAACCCGTATTCCACCCGCCCATACCAGCATGTGCTGGAACCGCTGGCGGCGTACCTGCTGATCGCCCAGCGCCAGTATGAGGATAACCGGTACGCCGGCTATTATAACGTCGGCCCGGATGACTGCGACTGTGTGACGACCGGCACCCTGGTAGACCTGTTCTGCCAGGCGTGGGGCGATGGTGCTGCATGGGAAAACCGCGCTGAGGCAAACGCCCCGCATGAAGCAAACTTTTTGAAGCTGGATTGCAGCAAATTGAAATCCACCTTCGGCTGGAAACCGCGCTGGCATATGGCGGAATGTATGCAAAAGACCGTTGCGTTCAGCAAGGTATGGCTTTCCGGCGGGGATATCCCGGCGGAGATGGACAAAGAGATCAAGGAATTTTTGAGTGAGTAAGGGAGCAGACAATGGCAAATTGGAGCAATGAGGCCGAAGCCCGCGAGCAGATCAAGGCGCTGGTGGCAGAATATTACCATGACTTTAAGGAGAAAAAGGCGGATTTCAAGCCCGGCGACCGTGTTACTTATGCATCCCGCGTGTTTGATGAAAAAGAAATGTGCGCCCTGACCGATGCAACGCTGGATTTCTGGCTGACCACCGGCCGCTTTGCGGATGAATTTGAAAAAGAGTTTGCCAAGTGGATCGGCGTAAAGTTCGCCAACCTGGTCAACTCCGGCTCCTCCGCCAACCTGATTGCCTTTATGGCGCTCACCGCCCCGGAACTGGGTGACCGCCAGATCAAAAAGGGCGATGAGGTCATCACTGTGGCATGCGGGTTCCCCACCACTGTCACCCCGGCGCTGCAGTATGGCGCTGTGCCGGTGTTTGTGGATGTGACCGTGCCGCAGTACAACATTGATGTGACCAAGCTGGAAGCCGCTCTTTCCCCCAAGACCAAGGCAGTCATGATCGCCCATACCCTGGGCAACCCGTTTGACCTGTCCGCCGTCAAAGCCTTCTGCGATGCCCATAACCTCTGGCTGGTGGAGGATAACTGCGATGCCCTGGGCACCCAGTACACCATCAACGGCGAAACCCGCTTTACCGGAACCTGGGGCGATATCGGCACCTCCAGCTTCTACCCGCCGCACCACATGACGATGGGCGAGGGCGGCTGCGTGTATACAAACAGCCCGCTGCTGAACCGCCTGATCAAGAGCTACCGCGACTGGGGCCGCGACTGCATCTGCCCGTCCGGCCATGATAACTTCTGCGGCCACCGCTTTGACGGTCAGTATGGCGAACTGCCCGCAGGCTATGACCACAAGTACGTTTACAGCCACTTTGGCTATAACCTGAAAGTGACCGATATGCAGGCCGCCATCGGCTGCGAACAGCTGAAAAAGTTCCCCAGCTTTATCGAGCGCCGCCGCCATAACTGGGACCGCCTGCGCGCAGCCCTGGAACCGGCCGCCGATAAGCTGATCCTGCCGGAACCGGCCGCCAACAGCCGCCCGTCCTGGTTCGGCTTCCTGATTTCGGTCAAGCCGGAATCCGGCCTGGACCGCAACGCCGTGACCCGCTATATTGAGGACCACAATGTCCAGACCCGCCTGTTGTTCAGCGGCAACCTGATCAAGCACCCTTGCTTTGACCAGATCCGCGGCACCGACGCCTACCGCGTGGCAGGGGAGCTGACCAACACCGACTTTATCATGAACAACACCTTCTGGGTCGGCGTGTACCCCGGCATGACCGATGAGATGATCGACTATATGGCACAGGTGATCCTTGAGGCTGTGAAGGAGTAAACATGCAGAAACTGAACGTGCTTTACCAAAGCAATGATACCTTTGCACCGTATCTGGGAACCTCGCTTCAATCCCTGCTGGCAAACAATACGGCGCTGGAGGAGTTGAATGTTTACCTGGTCAACATTGATATCAGCCAGGAAAACATTGAAAAGTTGAAAAAACAGTGCGAAAGCTTTAGCCGGAAGCTGATTCTGATTGATGCAGCAAAAATCCGGCGTAAAATCAAGGAATCGGGGATGCCGGAATATCAGGGATTCCGTAAAAATAATATGTCCCTGATGAAGATTTTTGCAATTGATGATATCCCGGAAGAAACTGTGCTGTACATTGACTGCGATACAATTATTGCTGGCTCACTGGCGGGCCTGTGCGCAGTAAATATGCAGGGCCGGCCGATCGGCATGGTGGCAGACTCCATCATCTCCAACGAATATAAGCTGGACATCGGAATGAAAGAAAGCGCCTATTATTACAATTCCGGCATTATTCTGTTTGATGCGGAACAGTGGAAAGCACAGCACTGCATTGAAAAAATTGTTGCCTTTGCCCAGCAGGGGCGCGTGTTCGGTACGGTGGATCAGGATTATCTGAACGTCGTGCTGGAAGATAACGTTTATACACTGCCGCTTCAGTATAACGTGCAGTGCATTCACTTTTTGTGCAGCGCCAAGGGATATGCAAATTGCTTTAAGAATGTTGCCCCCTATTATGGCTTTGATGAAATTCAGGAAGCATGCAAGCACCCGACCATTGCACATTATGAGAAATTTGCAAGTATGTCCCCCTGGCACAAAAATTCTGTGAACCCCTGCACCAAAATGTTTGACAGCTACCTGAAGCAGTCCCCTTGGAGCAATTACGAAAAGCAGGAGTGCAAAGCAAACGCGTTCCAGTTCCAGGTGGAAAAAATTCTTTACCGCTGCCTGCCGCACGATGTTTTTGTGCATGTATTCAAAATCGCATCGGACCGCATGCTGCTGAACTCCAGCAGACAGGCGGCAAAACTGGGCAAGGCATAATAAAATAACCGGTCTAAAGTATTAAAAAGATAAGGATTGATTTCATGAAGCAAAACGCAGTATGGGGGCAGCTTGCGCTTGTTGCAGGGATTTTGACGGCCTTTTGCATGACGGCACTGTTTACCACCTGCAATACCAATGTAAGGAATGCCCCCTATATTGCCGTCAGCGTGATGTTTGCAATCCTGTGCGCAGTAATGCTGGGGCTGGCTGTATGGAATAGACTGAAACAAGGCAAAGGCAAACTTGCCCTGCCGATCGATAAAGCCTTTTTGCTGGTGGCAATCGTTTTTATTGTCATACGTTTGGCGCAGTTTGATACTCTGCCGCGCTGGGACTCTGAAACATACTTTGCGGCCCTGCGCAAAGCCTGCGAAAATTATGAGTATGATTTTCCATCACTTATCAATAACTTTTTCCTTGCAGGGCATGTCAGCCTGGGGTATGCGCTATTCTTGGCCATGGGGTATTTTATCTGGCCGAATGCGGCACAGGGCGTTTATGCTGTAAACCTGCTTCTGTCGTTTGCGGGCTTCTGCTGCACCTGGGGGATACTCCGCCATGCGGTAAAGCGTAAAACATCGTTGCAGCTGCTGCTTGCAGCATTCCTGATTTGGTGCATGCCGCTTACCCTGGGGACCTTTTCCGGTATAAGTCTGGATTATGGCATTATGCTCTTTTTGGTATTCCTGCTGTACAGCCATATCAAGCAGCAATATCTGCTGATGCTTTTTTGGGCACTGGCGCTGGCAACCACAAAGGAAACAGGGGTCATCTGCCTTGCGGGCTACGGTGTGATGTGTGTGCTGCAAAAATTCCTGCACCAGCACGGCAGCTTCCGTGATAGGGGACTGGCACTGTTGAAAGAGAAAGCCATGTGGATATTGCTGGGCAGCGGTGGAGCCTTTTTGCTGATGCGTGCCCTGCAGCTCCTTTTTGGTAAATCCAGTTGGGGCACAGGCATCGGCAAGAGCGGGCTGCACAACGTATTCAAATGGCAGTGGGACTATGTTTTGCTGAAACTGCAAACTTTTTTCCTGCTGAACTTTTATTGGGTATTGGCACTTTTGATATTGTACTGCGTGTTGGCAGCTGCTTTTGGCAAAAAGCAAAGGCTGCGCTACCTGTTGCTGAAAAACGAGGAAATTTGCTGCGCAATCGGGGCTGCGGCTGCATTTATTGTTTTTAGCTGTATTTATCTGACATATAATAACCCGCGTTACAATGTTGTTGTTGAATACATTTTGGCGCTTGTCTGCGTGATTTTTGTTATGTGGACCATAACAGAGCAAACGGTATGCAACCTTGTGATAGGGCAGCTGTGCGTTATTATGCTGGTTCAGTCGTACTACACAGTAGACCCTGTTACCAAGGCTGTGTTCCCGAAGGTAAACACAGAATCAGCATTTCCGATGGTGACAACCGGTTGGTCCGGCTATCCTTCGCTGCAGGCAGATATTACGGTTTACAACAATCAATATACCTACCTGGATAAGGCATATGATAAAATACTCTCCAATATCGGCTATGATGAAAACACCGTGCTGATTATGTGGGGATCGTATGAAAAGGGAACGCGGGCCGCTGCGATCCGGGGCATCCGGGACACCTATTATTGGGACAAAAAGCAGCATAAGCGCGTGATGGAAGAAAGCAAAAACACCTGCGAAATCAAAGTGCTGTACCAGACAGACTTTAAGGAGCTGCTGCAACAAGGTAACATCCCGCAGCGGGCGGTACTGATCTGTACCCCGCATGTTCTGGATAATGAATGGGAAGCTACATCGGAATTGTGGCAGTACTATTCCTTTGATTCGCGCCATGTTGTGTCGGTAGGAGAATCTGGGTCGGTGATTTATTATAGACTATACCGGGAAGAGTAAAAATGGAAAGGGATAACCTTGATGAGCCAATACCCTGAATTTGCATTTGTGATTCTGCATTATATGGCAAAGCAGGAGACCATAGACTGCGTTGCGTCTATCCTGGAAAAAACAAAAGCGGAGCCGATGAAGGTTTCTATCGTGATTGTGGATAACGCATCCGCAAATGGAACCGGGCGCGAATTGCAGCAACTATACCAGGGGGCAGAAAACATTTATGTGATCCTGAACCCGGAAAACCTGGGCTTTGCACGGGGTAATAATGTCGGATTTGAATTTGCAAAAAAAACACTCAACAGTGATTTCATCTGCCTGATCAACAACGATACCCTTTTAACGCAGGATGACTTTTTGTCCAGGATCTGTGCAGATTATCAGCAACACCATTTTGCCGTGCTGGGACCGCAAATCTTATCAAAAGATCAAAAAGTAATATCGCTGATGGAACCAATCGCCCCCCGGGCGGTATATATTGTGCACCGCTGGCTGATCCAGTGCCAGCTGGTGCTGTGCCGATTTATCCCTGGCTTTTTTGATGCTGTGGATGCAGTCAAAAACTGCGTTGGTAAGCTCCGAAAGCCTAAAAAGCAGGCACCTACAGCGGGTGAAAGTAAATTGCAGCCACAAAAAGATATTATGCTGCGTGGGTGCTTTTGGATATTCTCGCCAGATTATGTAGAACGTTTTGACGGCCTGGACGATAGGACCTTCCTTTACCGGGAGGAACAGCTGCTGTTTATCCGTTTGAAAAAGAACGGACTGCACACCTATTATGATCCGGAACTGAAGATTATCCACCTGGAAGATGCAGCAACCAACGCGGTGGCAAAAACGGAGTTTAAAAAGCGCGTTTTTACCCTTCAGAATGAAGTGAAATCCATGAAAATCCTGATTGATGCCCTGAAAGACTACCAGGGGGGAAAGAAATAGGAAAGAACAGGACTTAAGTTACATGACAACGGCCAAAAAGCTTTCTACAAAAAAAAATCTGGTTCTGAATGCAATCAAAACGCTGACAACGATTCTTTTCCCGTTGATTTCGCTACCGTATGCCACACGGGTACTGGGCAAAGGCGGGCTGGGGGACGTTACCTATGCTGAATCAGTCGTCAGTTATTTTGCATTGTTTGCTGCGCTTGGAATTGTTGCTTACGGCACAAGAGAGCTTGCTAAAAAGCGGCAGGATGCACAACAGGCGAATCAGCTGATCAGCGAGCTGATGCTCATCAACGTGGTCACGGCATTGATTGCCTATGCAGCGCTGGCAGTATTTATTCAGCTGCCATCTTTCAACACTTATGCGGCGCTGCTTTGGGTGCAAAGCAGTATTATCCTGTGCAATGCCCTGGGGGCAGAGTGGTACTTTACCGCCACAGAAAATTACCTGTATATTACCGTCCGCGCAGTGATTTTTCAGGTTCTGGCATTGATTATGCTGTTTTGCTTTGTAAAAACGGAACAGGATGTTATATTTTACGCAGCGGTTAATGTCTTTGCAACGGCAGGTTCTGGTATTATAAACTTTTTTTATCTTTGCAGGCATGTCCAGTTCCAACCACTCAAGTCGCTGCACCTGAAACAGCACATCAAACCAATCCTGATTATTTTCAGCACCAACCTTGCATCAACGATTTACCTCAACCTGGATACTGTAATGCTAGGCTATATGATCAACACGCAGGAAGTTGGGCTTTATACCGTGGCGGTGCGCATTGTGCGTGCGATCTCCATGCTGTTTGCCTGCATTTCAACAGTCATTCTCCCGCGCGTTACCTATTACCTTGGCCAAGGGCAGAAAGATAAATTTGATGCGTTGATTTATAAAACACTGAACTTTATTCTGCTGCTTGCAATCCCCAGCGGTCTTGGGCTGATCAGCATCAGTGAACCGCTTGTAACATGGTTTGGCGGCAGCGGTTTTACCCAGGCTTACAGGATCGTGAGTGTTCTTGCGTTCAGCGTTATCTTCTCGGCATTGAACCGCGTTTTTGCCTGGCAGATTCTGGTTCCGTATAACCGCGAAAAAGAAGTGTTTTATTCTACCGCAGCGGGGGCGGTGGTCAACTTTGTGTTAAATCTGTTCTTCATCAGCAGATGGGGGGCAGTGGGCGCTGCGGCAACAACGGTAATTTCGGAATTTGTGGTTTTCCTTATGTGTACGTTCCAATGCCGCAATGCGATTTCCTACCGTGTGGTGTATCGCTATTTGTGGCAGTACCTTCTGGTGGCAGCGCTGGCAGTGCCAATCGCAGGAAAAGTTGTGCAAAGTCTGGCTGTTTCCGCGTTTGCTGGCATGGTTGTTCAAATTGTGATTTGCGTACTTTTGTACGGGGGCGGTTTGCTGTTGCTTAAAAACCCGCTGATGAAAGAATGCGTTTCTCTTGTTACAAGCAAAATAAGCAGAGATAAAAAGTAAGGCGTGGGACGGAAAGGGGCAAAATTAAAATGAAACAGCGTCTGGCCGATTATGTGGCCGATTTTCTTGCGGCGCACGGCGTTACGGATGTGTTCAGCGTGGTGGGCGGCGGCGCCATGCATCTGAATGATGCACTGGGCCACCACCCGGCGCTGCATGTTACCTATAACCATCACGAGCAGGCAAGTGCCATTGCGGCGGAAGCATATGCCCGTATTGATAACAAAATTGCCGCCCTGTGCGTTACCACCGGCCCCGGCGGCACCAACGCCCTGACCGGTGTGGTGGGCGGCTGGCTGGATTCTATCCCTATGTTCGTGATCTCCGGCCAAGTTCGGTACGATACCACGGCCCGCTATGCCGCGCAGTTTACCGATGGCCTGCCCCTGCGCGCGGTGGGCGACCAGGAATACGATATCACCAAATCCGTTGCCCACATGACCAAATACGCCACCATGCTGGAAGACCCGAACCAGATCCGTTATGTGCTGGAAAAAGCCTGGCACCTGGCAACCACCGGCCGCCCCGGCCCGGTGTGGATCGATATCCCGGTCAACTATCAGGGCGGCTACATTGAAACCGACAGCCTGCCCGGCTATGACCCGGCGCAGGACGATGCCCGGCTGCCGCCCCCGGTGGACGATGCCACCGTGCAGATGGTGCTGGAAAAGATCCGCCACGCCAAGCGCCCGGTGTTCCACGCCGGGTACGGTATCCGGCTTTCCGGCGGGTACGCAGCGTTCCGCGCCGTGGCGGAAAAGCTGAACATCCCCATTGTGACCTACTGGAACGCCGTGGACCTGATCGAGGACGAAAACCCGCTTTACTGCGGTCGTGCCGGCAATATGGGCGACCGCCCTGGCAACTGGGCCATCCAGAACGCAGACCTGATTCTGGCTGTGGGCACCCGCATTTCCATCCGCCAGGTGGGCTATAACTGGAAAACCTGGGCCCGCGCGGCGGAAGTCATCATGGTGGATATTGACCGCGCCGAGATGAAAAAGCACACCCTGCATGTGGAGCACCCCGTGTGGGCGGATGCCAAGGACTTTCTGCAAAAGCTGGATGCCGCCGCAGCGCCGCTGGCCCCTGTCAGCCAGGCAGCGGACTGGCTGGCAACCTGCCAGCGATGGAAAAAAGATTACCCCGCCGTGCTGCCGCGCCAGTGGGAAGAAAACGGCACCACCGCCAATGTGTACGCCTTTGTGCGCTACCTCAGTTCCCGCCTGCCGGAAAACAGCCTGACCGCAGTTTCCAACGGCGCCTGCTGCGTGGTGGGCAATCAGGCGTATGTCATCCAAAAAGGCAGCCGCATGGCCAACAACAGCGCCATTGCCAGCATGGGTTACGGCCTGCCCGCCGCCATTGGCACTTGCATTGCAGGCGGCCGCCGTACCACCATCTGCCTGGAAGGCGATGGCTCTATCATGATGAACCTGCAGGAATTGCAGACCATCCTGACAAATAAGCTGCCGATCAAGATTTTCCTCATCAACAATAACGGCTACCACTCCATCCGCCTGACCCAGAACAATCTGTTCAAAGACCATTGCAAGATCGGCATTGGGCCGGAGAGCGGGGATCTGTCCTTCCCGGAGTTCCGCAAAATTGCCGAAGCGTTCGGCTACCCGTATTCCTGCGCACATTCCAACGCTGAGATGAAACAGGTGGTGGATGCCGCCCTTGCCGCAGAAGGCCCGACTTTCTGCGAGATCTTTACCGATACCCAGCAGGTCTGGGAGCCGAAGAGCGCCACCAAGCGCCTGCCGGACGGCACACTGGTCAGCCCGCCGCTGGAGGACCTGGCACCGTTCCTGCCGCGGGAAGAGCTGGAAAAGCAGATGTTTATCCCCCTGGTGCCGGAGCAGTGAATGATGATAGAACGTAACATTAAAACCGTAATCGTAACCGGCCCCACCGGGGCCGTGGGCACAGCATTGTGCAGCCGGCTGCTGCAGGCCGGGTGTACCGTGGTGGCGGTCTGCCGCCCCGGCAGCCCGCGGGCCGTAGCGCTGCCCAAGGATGCAAACCTGTATGTAGTTGCCTGCGATGCCGCCAACCTGGCGGATCTGCCGCAGTGCATGGCCGCAGCCGGGCTGCCCGTGCAGGCGGATGCCTTTTTCCACCTGGCGTGGGCGCACACCATTGGCGCGGGCCGCAATGATATGCCGGCTCAGATTGAGAATATCCGCTATACCATTGATGCCGTGCGCACCGCGGCGGCAATGGGCTGCCGTGTGTTTGTTGGTACCGGCAGCCAGGCAGAGTATGGCCGTGTGGACGGTGTTCTGCGGGCCGATACCCCCACAAACCCCGAAAACGGGTACGGCATGGCCAAGCTGTGTGCAGGCCAGATGAGCCGTACCGAGGCCGCCGCCCTGGGCATGGACCATGTGTGGGCGCGTATCCTTTCGGTTTACGGCCCGCATGACGGCCCCAACACGATGATCTCCGCCACCATCCAAAAACTGCTGGCCGGGCAGTGCCCGAACCTGACGGCAGGGGAGCAGAAGTGGGATTATCTTTACTCCGCCGATGCTGCGGATGCACTGTACCGCATGGCCTGCCATGGCCGCAGCGGTGCCGTGTACCCGGTGGGCAGCGGCACCGCCCGCCCCCTGCGGGAATATATTGAGACCCTGCGTGATGCCATCGACCTGGCCCTGCCGCTTGGCCTGGGCAAAATCCCTTACGGGCCGCAGCAGGTCATGTTTTTGCAGGCGGACATCACCCAGCTTGCGGCGGATACCGGCTTTGCACCGCGCACCGCCTTTGCCGATGGCATCCGCGCCACCATTGCGTGGGCAAAAACGCAAAAGTAAACCAATTAAGCCAATAAGGAATAACCCCGTCCGTGCGGGCAGGACCCGCATGGACGAACAGGAGCCAGACAGTATTTATGCAGTTGACCTACCAAAAGTTAAAGCCGTTTGCCTTATCCTATCTCACCGCGCCGCTGGCGGTGTTTTTTGCGGGGTATCTCCGCGCGCCGTTTGCCGTTGCTGGCCTGGCCGTGCTGGCCTTTGCCTGGTGGTATGCCGTGTGCAAAACGCCGCAGGTTAAGCAAGTGGGGCAAGAAGAGCAGGGCATTACGCTTTCGGTGCCAAAGCTGGTGCTGCTGTTTGCCCTGATGCTGTTGTGGGGCTACCTGGGCGGTCAGACGGGCTTTTTTTACCAGAACTCGGACTGGGGTTACCGCAACGCCATTTACCGGGATCTGATCACAAACAGCTGGCCGGTGTATTACCCGCAAAAGGATACGGCGCTGGTGTATTATATCGGGCACTGGCTGGTCCCGGCGGCGCTGACCAAACCGGTATACACCCTGTTTGGGCTGGATGCCGCCTGGATGTTCGCCCGTATGGCCCTTTGGGGGTGGACGGCGCTGGGCACCTATCTGGCGGCGCTGAATTTGTTGGTCTACCTGCGTGCCGATACCGGCAAAAAGCAGGGGATCGGCCTGCTGTTTTTAATTTTCTTCAGCGGCATGGATATTCTGGGCGCGCTGTACAGCAGCCGACTGCCGGATCTGCTGGCCTATGACGCTATGCACCTGGAATGGTGGACGAATGATTTCCAGTTCAGCTCCCTGACGACCTGCCTGTTCTGGGTGTTCAACCAGACAGTGGGGGCATGGCTGGCAACCGTCTGCTTTTTGCAGGAGAAAGACTGCCGCAACTACCTGCTGCTGGGCACGGCCTGCCTGATGTGCGGCCCCTTCCCATTTGTGGGGCTGGTTATTTTTATGGTGGTGCGCGGCATTGTTCTGCTGGCACAGCGTCAAAAAGGCGTGCTGCAATCGGCGTTCTCCCCGGCCAATGTGCTGGTGCTGGTTGTGGTGCTCAGCATTACGGCCAGTTATTTTTTGGCCAATAACGCCTTTGGCTACAGCGTTCTGGGCGAAACTGTCGCCGGGAACCAGGCAGCGCAGCAGACTTTTGGCCAAAACGTTCTGACCAGCCTGCAAAAAGGCATGCTGGTATTTTACCTGCTGGATGCCGGCATCTATCTGCTGCTGCTCTGGCGGCAGAACCGCCGCAGCTGGCTGTTTTATACCTGCGCCGTGTCGCTCTTCATCATTCCGTTCTTTAAGGTGGGACAGGGGTGCGATTTCTGCATGCGGGTGTCCATCCCGGCTATCTTTATCCTGATGACCCTCTGTGCCCGGTACTTTATCGCCTTGGTGGGCACCAAATGGCGGGACGGTACGCTTGCACAGCATGCCGTGACCATTCTGCTGGCGGCAACGCTGCTGATCGGTGCCTGCACCCCGGCCATGGAAATTTACCGCGGCATCTGCCACATTGCCAAAGAGGGGACTTTCCGCCTGGAAAACGAGGAGCCCTACACCCTGGCGGACCGCCCTGTAAGCCTGAACTTTGAAACACAAAACTGCGAAAATAAATTGTTCTTTACCTATTTTGCAAAATAGTGTATAGTGATAAGGGACTGCCCGGCTATTGCGGCAGTGGGCCAAAGACTAAACTTAAAGGAATGAAACCTGCATGAGCGAGAAGAAAAAAGTCATCTCTGTTATGATCCCTACCTATAACGAGGAGGAGAACGCCCGCCCCATCTATGAGGCGGTGCGGGATGAGATTCGGAAGGACTGCCCGGATTATGACTATGAGATCCTTTTTATTGATAATAAAAGCCAGGATCGTACCCGCCGGATCATTACGGACATCTGTGCGCAGGACCCCAAGGTCAAAGCCATTTTTAACAGCAAGAACTTTGGTCAGTTCAACAGCCCCTATTACGGTATGATCCATACCACAGGGGACTGCACCATTACCATCTGCGCGGACTTCCAGGACCCGGTGGAGATGATTCCAAAGTTTGTGGCTGAATGGGAAAAAGGCTACAAAATTGTAATCGGCAAAAAGACCACCAGCCAGGAAAACCCTGTCATGTACTTTTTGCGGGACTGTTACTACAAAACCATCAAAAAGATGAGCAATGTGGAAATGATCGAGCAGTTTACCGGGTTTGGCCTGTACGATAAAAGCTTTATCCAGACCCTGCGTGATTTGCACGACCCCACCCCGTTTTTGCGCGGGATTGTGGCGGAGCTTGGCCCCGAGCGCAAGGAGATTGAATACACCCAGCCCAAGCGCCGGGCAGGCAAGACCCACAACAACTGGTACAGCCTGTTTGATGCCGCCATGCTCAGCTTTACCAGCTACACCAAGATTGGGATGCGGATGGCGGAGTTCTTCGGCTTTTTCTGCGCGGCGGTCAGCTTTATCCTGGGGCTTGTGTTCCTGGTGGCAAAGCTGATCCACTGGAATACCTTTGCTGCGGGTTATGCCCCAATGATCATTGCTGTGTTCTTTGTGGGTGGTGTGCAGCTGACCTTTCTGGGATTTTTGGGCGAGTACATCATGGCAATGAACGCCCGTATTATGGACCGCCCCCTGGTGGTGGAAGAAAAGCGGCTGAATTTTGAACCCGAAACGCCGGAAAGTGATGTTGTCCGCGCCCAGTGATAACGGCCGGATGGTTACAATAGATTGCGAGTTGACAGTAAAACAATGATTCCTTTTAATATTCCCCCGCAGGTTGGTACAGAGCTGGACTATATGCGCCAGGCCATGGCCAACAATAAGATCTGCGGCGATGGCCCTTTTACCCGCCGCTGTGATGAATGGATGGAACAGCGGTTCCATGCGGGCAAGGTGCTGCTGACCACCAGCGGCACCACCGCGCTGGAAATGGCCGCCCTGCTGTGCGGCATCCAGCCCGGTGATGAGGTGATCCTGCCCAGCTACACATTTTCTTCCACGGCAACGGCCTTTGTTTTAGCTGGGGCCAAGCTGGTGTTTGTGGATATCCGCCCGGACACCATGAACATTGACGAAGCAAAAATTGAACCCGCCATTACCGAAAAAACCAAAGTCATCTGCGTGATGCACTATGCCGGTGTGGCCTGCGATATGGATACCATCATGCAGATCGCCCGCCGCCATAACCTGAAGGTGGTGGAAGATGCCGCCCAGGGAGTGATGGCCAGCTATAAGGGCAGGGCACTGGGCACCATCGGTGATTTTGGCTGCTACTCTTTCCATGAGACGAAGAACTTCTCAATGGGGGAGGGGGGCGCGCTGGTCATCAATGACCCCGAAACCGTGACCAAGGCCGAAATCCTGCGGGAAAAGGGTACCAACCGCGCCAGTTTTCTGCGCGGCCAGGTAGATAAATATACCTGGGTTTCTTATGGCTCCAGCTACCTGCCCAGTGATCTGAATGCCGCTTACCTGTGGGCACAGCTGGAACAGGCCGATACCATCAATACAGACCGTACCAACAGCTGGGATTATTACGCACAGGAGCTGGCACCGCTGGCTGAAGCAGGCCTATTGGAGCTGCCCACCGTGCCGGAAGGCTGTGTGCATAACGGGCATTTGTTCTATGTCAAGCTGCAGGACCTGGAACAGCGCACCGCGTTCATTGCCTATTTGAAAGCTCACGGTGTGGCATCGTCTTTCCATTATGTGCCGCTGCACAGCGCCCCGGCGGGCATCCAATACGGCCGCTTTGCCGGTGTGGATGAATACACCACAAAGGAAAGCAACCGCCTGACCCGCCTGCCGCTGTACTATGGCCTGACCGAAGCCGACCGCGCAGCCGTGGTGCAGGTGGTCAAAGACTTTTTTGCACAGAAATAACATGCCCAGTGCATGAAATCAGCAATATAACAAAAATCCGTATCCCGAATGCCAAGCAGGGCAGGAGGATACGGATTTTTCTGTTTGTTCTTTTAAAATTAAGCGAAAGTTCTCTACGGAACAATGAGGTCAGGGCACGGGGGACGAAACGCTTGCCTGTTTGTATAAAAAAACAAGGGCAATACCGCATAATTCTAAGTGCCGATACGGCGAGCGAGGTGCGGCAGATGCCAAGCCAAAAGCGCAGATAATACTGGATGCTGCAAAGGTGAGCGCCGCCAGTGGCGGAAACAGCGAACCGAAGCAGGGGCAGCGGTCGCAGAGTGCGAGGGGCTTTTGCCCCCGAAGCACGATGCGGGTACCGCAACCCGACATTATCGAGCATTTTGGCAACGCAGATGCCGTGCCGCAGCTGCCGGAGCGGTGCTTAAGCCGTTAGGCGGGAATTGTGCGGTATTGCCCAAGGTTTCTACAGGGGAATAATGCCGTTCACTTTCCCCACCCGCTGCTTTGCAGCATGGTTTCATCGCTCAGCATCCACAGGGCTTCCACATCGTTCAGCTGCTCGATCAAAGCCAGACCTTTTTCTACCGGCATGCAGAACACACCGGTGGAAAGCGCATCCCCCAGGCTGCTGTCACTGCTTACAATGGCAACGCTGTTCATGTAGCGGGCAGGCTGCAGGGTGGTCAGGTCGATCAGGTGGTGGTAGCGTACACCGTCCACGGTAAAGTAACGCTGGTAGTCCCCGCTGATCACAAGGCTTTGCCCCGGCTGCAGCTCCACGGTATCCACATAGCGTGCGGTGGCGTATTGGCCGTCCTGATCCGGCCAGGGGTTATCGACCCCGGCAACCCAGGGCCCGCTGTTGGGCTTGGTGCCAATGGCGCGCACATTGCCACCCACGTTCAACAGGGCGCTGGTCAGGCCGCGGGCTTCGGCTGCCTGGGCGCATTGCTCCACCGCATAGCCTTTGCCAATGCTGCCAACGTCCAGCTGCAATTCCGGGTCTGCAAAATACACCGTCCCGGTATTCTGGTTCAAAATCAAATCATCCATATTGCAGTGGACAGCCGCAGCCTGCAGGTCGGCGGTTTTGGGCAGGATATCGGCGCTTACCTCGGCTCCATCGCCCGCGGCGGTGCGGGCATCGTGCCAGTAGCGCAGCACCGCCCCGGCAGCGGCATTGCAGGCACCGTCCGTTGCCTGGTACATCTCCTGCGCGAAGGTCAGCAGGTTCATAATCTCATCCCCAACGGCAACGGGGGCAGCGGCGGCTCCGGCGTTTACATCCGCCAGGTTGGTCATGCCGTCATAGTGGTTGTAAATATCATACAGCTGGTTATACCGCAGCAGGTCTGCATGCAGGGCGGTCATCTGGGTGTTCCAGTCGGCTTCACTGTCGGCATAGCCGCTGATGACAGTAACGGTGTCAAACACATCCCACCAAGTTACGCTGTAGCGCTGGGGGCTGGTGGTTCCAGTTGCCGCACAGCCGCTCAGCAGCAGGCAGAGCGCCAGCACCGCACAGGTCAGGCGGCGCTTCATGCCTGGCCTCCCACGTGTTCATGCTCGCGGTTCAGTTCGGCCAGCAGGGCAGCAAGGGTCCAGCCGCGGCTGGTGGGGGTTACCATGGCGCGCAGCGGGATCACCGCCCCGCCGCGGCGCACTTCATCCACAAACTGGCCCAGATCGCCGTTGTCATGCCGCAGCCCGCTCACAATCATGGCCGGGCGCTCCGGTACATCCGGGGCGGGGGCGGCTTCACCGCCAGTGTGCCGCCCGGTGCAAAGGGCTTCCATGGTGGTGCCCAGGTCGGCGGCGGTCAAAAGGCGGACTTTCAGGTGGCTCAGGCGTGCAGCGTGTTCCACCGCGGCGTGCTCGGCACTGCCGGGGGCAACCTGCCACAGCAGCACACAGCGCGGTTCCTGCTGGATTCTGGCTTTCATAACAATACCTCGTTTACCTCGTTATTCCTGCCCGCAGCCGGGCAGGCAGCAATCATAAAATCAAAATGTGCGGCGCAGGGATCAGTCCCGCGCCGCACGGTGGAAAAGGTTCAATTACAGGTCAGGGTGATACTCTTTGCAGGCGCATTTTTTCCATTTCAGGCCGCTGCCGCAGGGGCAGGGATCGTTGCGGCCAATCTTGGTCACGCGCACAGGGGTGGCACCCTTGGCACCAGCCTGAGCCGGTGCGCCTTCGCCGGTGGGCTTGGCAACCTGTTCGCGTTTCGGCTCCTGGTTCTGCTGGCGCACTTCAATGGTCAGCAGCATGTGTACGGCATCCTCGCGGATGGTGGCGATCATCTCGTCAAACATGGCAAAGCCTTCAATGCGGTATTCCACAATGGGGTCGCGTTGGCCGTAACCGCGCAGGCCCATGCCCTGCTTCAGCTGGTCCATGTTGTCAATGTGCTCCATCCACTTGGAGTCAACATTGCGCAGCAGGCAGATACGCTCCAGTTCGCGCATCATGGGGGCACCGTACTTCTGCTCCTTGCTTTCCAGAATGCTCATGCCGCGCTCATACAGCACCTTGGCAACATCCTCGCGCTTCAGATCATTCAGCTGCTCGGCAGTGTAGTTAAAATCAGTGGGCAGGCACAGCCAGTTCAGGTAGTGGCGGCGCAGGGCGGCAAAATCCCAATCGTCGGCGGTTTCGCCGCTCAGGAAGGACTCGCAGGTCTCGTCGATGGACTGCTTCATCATCTCGTGCAGCTTGTCGGAGATATCCTCGCCGTCCAGCACCATCTGACGCTGCTTGTAGATGATCTCGCGCTGCTGGTTCATGACATCGTCATACTGCAGCACCTGCTTACGGATGGCAAAGTTGGAAGCTTCCAGCTTTTTCTGGGCGCTCTCGATCGTGTTGGTGATCAGCTTGTTCTCGATGGGCATGTCCTCGTCCAGGCCCAGGGTATCCATCAGGCCCTGCACGCGCTCACCGCCGAAAATGCGCATCAGGTCATCTTCCAGGCTCAGGAAGAAACGGGATGCACCGGGGTCGCCCTGACGGCCGGCACGGCCGCGCAGCTGGTTATCAATACGGCGGCTTTCGTGGCGTTCAGTGCCAATGATGAACAGGCCGCCAGCTTCGCGCACAGCCTCGGCTTCGCGCTTGACTTCCGGTTCATATTCTGCAACCAGCTCGTCAAAGCGCTTGCGGGCAGCCAGAATATCAGCATCCTGGGTGTCGGCATGGCCGTCGCACTCGGTCATCAGCATTTCAACTTTTGCTTCATAGGCTGTGTCCGGGGCAGGGGGGATGGGTAGGCCCTGTGCCTTGGCGCGGGCTTTGGCGTGCTCGTATTCGTCCTTCAGCACTTCCAGGTCGGCATTCATCTGGCGGGTCAGCTCTTTGCGCAGGGTGGCCTTTGCCATATAGGTCACGTTGCCGCCCAGCATGATATCGGTGCCGCGGCCAGCCATATTGGTGGCGATGGTCACAGCGCCCTGCTTACCGGCCTGTGCAACGATTTCGGCTTCGCGCTCATGCTGCTTTGCGTTCAGCACATTGTGCTCAATGCCGCGCTTTTTCAGCAGCTTGGAAAGCGCCTCGCTCTTTTCCACGCTGACGGTACCAACCAGAACGGGCTGGCCCTTGGCGTGGCATTCGGCAACCTGCTCGATCACGGCATTATACTTGCCGTTGATGGTCTTGTACACGCTGTCCGGCAGGTCCTTGCGGGCGCGGGGCTTGTTGGTGGGGATGGATACGATCTGCAAGCCGTAAATTTCGCTGAACTCGTCCGCTTCGGTGGAAGCCGTACCGGTCATGCCGCCCAGCTTTTTGTACATGCGGAAATAGTTCTGGAAGGTGATGCTGGCCAAAGTCTTGCTCTCAGCAGCAACGGTCACGCCTTCCTTGGCTTCAATGGCCTGGTGCAGACCGTCATTGAAGCGGCGGCCATACATCAGACGGCCGGTGAATTCATCAACGATGATGACCTCGCCGTCTTTCACGATATAGTCGGTATCACGGTGCATCACACCGCGGGCCTTGATGGCACCGTCAATATAGTGGCGCAGGGTCATGTTGTCGGCATCGGCCAGGTTCTCAACATTGAACCATGCTTCGGCTTTCTTAACGCCGCTTTCGGTCAGGGTGCAGGTCTTGTGCTTTTCGTCCACAACGTAATCACCGTCAACCTGTTCATCGGCTTCCACTTTGTCGTCCAGTTCAACGATGACAGACTTTTTCAGCGTTTTGGCAAAGTCGTCCGCGCGCTTGTACATCACGCTGGAATCTTCGCCCTTGCCGGAGATGATCAGCGGTGTACGGGCTTCATCAATCAGGATGGAGTCCACCTCGTCCACGATGGCATAAGCATGGCCGCGCTGCACCATGCTGGCTTTGTAAACCACCATGTTGTCACGCAGGTAGTCAAAGCCAAACTCGTTGTTGGTGCCGTAAGTAACATCCGCCAGGTAAGCCTTGCGGCGGTCCTGCGGCTGTACGTCATGGATAACCAGGCCGACCGTCAAGCCAAGAAAGCGGTAAACCTTGCCCATCCATTCGCTGTCGCGCTTGGCCAGGTAATCGTTGACGGTAACAACATGCACGCCTTCGCCGGTCAGGGCATTCAGGTAAACGGGCATGGTGGCCACCAGGGTCTTGCCTTCACCGGTCTGCATCTCGGCAATGCAGGAACGATGAAGCACAATGCCGCCGATGATCTGCACCGGGTAGGGCTTCAGGCCCAGCACACGCCAGTCCGCTTCGCGGCAGACGGCGAACGCTTCGGGCAGGATATCGTCAAGGCTGGCCCCGTTTTTCAGCTTTTCTTTCAGGTACGGGGTTTTGGCCTGTAATTCTTCGTCAGTAAGTTTCTGCATTTCGGGCTCAAGTTCCAGCACCTTGTTGGCAATGGGTTTGATGCGCTTGAGCTCTTTGTCGGAAAAATTACCGAACAGTTTTTCCATAAAAGACATAAGTAAACACCTGTATTTCTGCCGCATGGCGGCGAATGGATCAGCAGGGGAACCCCTGTTGGATACAATGCTATACTTTAATATAATACACCCGCGCAGGGTACTGTGTCAAACCTGCGCGGGTGTAAAATGCAAATATTAAATTGTTTCAGCTGCTCTTGTTGAAACTTGGCCGGCTATCATGCGCTTGCAGCGCTTTTGGCCTGCTTTTCGTTGCTGATGAACAGCAGTACCAGCATCAAAAAGATGCAAACAAAGCCGATGGCGTCCCACACTGTAAAGGGGGAAGCGAGCACCAGCGTGCTGATGATAGCCGCCGTAACCGGTTCCGCAAAGCTGAACAGGCTGGATTTCTGCGGCCCAATGTACTTGACGCCGCTCATGTAACAGCTGAACGCCAGCACGTTGCCGATGAGCACGACCGCCGCAATACCGGCAATGCCGGCCGCGTTGGGTACGTAGTTCATCCGCCACGGGCGGAACACCAGCGCAAAGAAGGTGCCGCCCATCAGGAATGCCCAACCCTGCAGCATGGGTGTGGGGTACTGTTTTTGCAGGTTTTGGGGCCATATGGTGTAAATAACAACGCAGAACGCGCTGATAATACCAACGACCAGCGCAGCGGGCGAAACCGCCATGTTGGTCAGGCTGCCGTGGGTGGTCAGCATAAATACACCACCCAGCGCCAGCACAATGGAGAACACCTCAAACAGCCGCGGCGCACGCTTTTGCTGGATGCAGACCACCAGCAGAATCAGCACGGGGGAAAGATCCTGCAAAATGGTGCCCACACCGGCGCTGGAAAGCTGGATGGTTAAAAAGTAGGTGAACTGGCAAAAGCTGACGCCAGCCAGGCCATAGATCACAAGGTCGCGCGCGTTGCGCCAGCTGCGCCAGGGGTTCACCAGTTGGCGCCAGTTGCGCACACCGTAATAGATGCACAGAATCACACCGGCCAAAAACAGCCGGATGGGCACCAGCCAGGTGGAATCCATGCCCTGGCGGGTAAACAGATACTGCCCCACGCAGCCGGAAACACCCCAGCACATGCCGCCGAACATTGTCAGCAGAGCGCCTTTTACGCTATCCGTCATTCGTTATGATCTCCTATCCCAAAACTTGTTACAGTTCGTTCAGGCAATACTGCGCAGCGGCCAAAACATCCGGAACAACGGGGGTACCGGTGGCACGCAGCTGCTGTGCGCTCTGATGCCCAGCGGTTTGCAGCACACACCGCACGCCCAGCGCCTGGGCAACCTCAAAATCGTGGACAGAATCCCCGATCATAATAGCCTGCGCCGGTACGGCACCGCGCTGCTTCAGTTCAGTCAGATAAGCCAGGCCGACTTCCACTTTGCTGCGGGCGTAAATATTATCCAACCCCAGCAGGCGGTCAAAGTAGGGGCGCACTCCGCGCTCCGTGACCTGCTGTTCCAAAACCGGCAAGTTGGAAGCCGAAAGAATGACCTGCTGCACCCCGGCACCTTTCAAAAGGGAAAGGGCGGGCACAGCACTTTCTGCCAGCGGGCAGGCCCCGGCGCGGGCCAGGTAATCCTGCATGTAATCATCGGCAAGCTCTTTGTAGGAGTTTTTGGAAAAATCGAACCCTGCGCGAATATAATAATCTTCAATCGGGAAGCCAAAAATCTCACGGTACTGGGCAAGGCTGTATTGCTGTGGGTAATGATAGATGCGGAGCAGACGGTTGAGCGCGTCCACACAAAGGGCAACATCATCCAGCAGGGTGCCGTTCCAGTCCCATAAAACAAGGCTCGGTTTCATGGCAGCTCCTTTTAATGAATACAGGGAAAGCGGTTATTGTTCTGCAAAAATTTTGTTCAGGGATTCGTTGCTCTCGATCAGCTTGACCAGGGCAACACCCAGCACACAGCAGCTGATGATCTCACCAACGCCAACAGCAACGGCGTTGAATACCGCCATGGTGGCCGTGGGGGCAGAATCCGAGAAGAACACAGTGATTTCAAACGCGCCAACGATCAGTGCATTGGCGATAACAGGAGGGAAAGACGCCGGAATTGCCAGCCCTTTCCAGCGCACATTGCGCAGGGCATAGGTGGCAAGGCAGGCAATCAGGGTGGCGGCGGTGCCAAACACCACATCCACCATGGTGGAACCCAGCAGGTTTGCCAGCAGGCAGCCCAGGGTAACGCCCACAATGTATTCGGCCCCAAACACCGGCAGCAGGCAGAATGCTTCGGCCACGCGCACCTGTACCGCGCCGTAAGAGAACGGCTGCAATACCAGGCAAAGCACGGTGTAAACTGCGGCGATCATGGCGCAGCGTACCAGGGTTTGAACGGACAGTTTGCTTTTGCTAGTAGACATAAAATTACACTCCGGCGGATAGATTTTGACCGCGCCCAAGACCGCCAGGCTTGGGTGGGTTTGCGCCTGAAAACCAGGCGGAGCCTAAAATCCTAAGTTGCTCAACAAATTGTTATTATAACAAATGAAAATGGGGGATACAAGGGGGGAAAGGGGCATAATATTGCAGCAAAAGAGCAAAATACTGCCTTTGCAGACAAAAAATCCCGCACCGGGCGGGCTGCCGGTGCGGGGGAAAATGATAGAGAGGTTTGTTACCAGGGCGCGTTATCCAGCGGGCAGTGCATGTCTGTGCGGGCGGCGCGCATTTCCACATAGCAGCCGCACTGCATGCAGGTCCCGGCGTTAAGGCTGGGGCAGGCGCGGCAATGTTCCAGCCGGGCAGTGTATTCCGCATCCGGGGTGCGCACACGGCGGGGCATGGTGGCGCGGTAGCGCACCACGCTGGCGTAATAGTCGTTTTCGTCCGCCATATCCTGCAATAAGCAGCGGCGGCAGCGCTTGGGCTGGGCTTCCATTACTGGTTCACCACAAAAGCGGCTACGCTGCACGGCGGCAGGGTGGCGGTAAAGCCGTCCGCCGTCAGGCTGGTGTTCAGTTCCGCGGGGACAACCTGCTCCGGCGCGGCAAAGGTGTTGTGGGCGGCGGGGGCACCGGCCAGCACGCGGGCTGTTACACCGGTGGGCTTGGCCCCGCCCAGCATGCAGGTAACAGGGATAGCTGCCGTATCGTTCAGGTTGGCCGCAGTGACCAGAATACTGCCGTCTGCCTGCTGGCTGGCACTGACATGCAGATCGGGCACCGCCTGGTCATCGTGGTTCAGCAGGGTGGCCTCCGCATAGCTTTCCAGCTGCTTGGCACCCTGGTGGCCCTTGTACATTTCAAATATATGATAGGTCGGGGTCAGCACCATCTTGCTGCCTTCGGTCAGGATCATGGCCTGCAGCACGTTGACCATCTGGGCAATGTTGGCCATGCAGACGGTATCACAGTGGTTGTTGAAGATATTCAGGTTGATGGCCGCCACCAGCGCATCGCGCATGGTGTTCTGCTGGTAAAGGAAGCCGGGGTTCGTGCCCGGTTCCACATCGTACCAGGTGCCCCATTCATCCACGGCCAGGCCCACTTTGCGGTCGCCCTGATACTGCTTGATAATGCGGGTGTGGTTCTCCACCAGTTCTTCCATCCGCAGGGTCTTGTGCAGGGTGGTATAGTATTCCTCATCGGTAAAGTCTGTGGCCGAGCCCTTGTGCTGCCAATCCTCATGGGGCAGGGTATAGTAATGCAGTGATACCGCATCTACGGCCTGCCCGGCGCGCTCCATCACGGTTTTGGTCCAGTGGTAATCCGCCACGTTGGCGCCGGATGCGATCTTGAAGATTTTGTGCTCCGGCGAGTAGTTGCGCAGGTAGGTGGAATATTGGCGGCACAAATCGGCATAATACTCGGCACGCATACTGCCGCCGCAGCCCCAGGCTTCATTGCCAATGCCCCAGTATTTTACGTTGAACGGTTCATCCTGCCCGTTGGCGCGGCGCTCTGATGCCATGGGGGAAATGCCGCCCATGTTGCAGTATTCCACCCAGTCCGAAAATTCCTGCACGGTGCCGCTGCCCACATTGCCGCTGAAATATGCTTCGCAGCCAATCTGGCGGCACAGCTCCATAAATTCATGGGTGCCAAAGCTGTTATCCTCGGTCACGCCGCCCCAGTTGGTGTTTACAATGGTTTTGCGGTTCTCCTTGGGGCCAATGCCGTCGCGCCAGTGATAGGTATCGGCAAAGCAGCCGCCCGGCCAACGCAGCACGGGCACATGCAGGGCTTTCAGCGCGGATACAACATCATTGCGCATGCCGTTGGTGTTGGGAATATCAGAAGCCTGACCGACATAAATGCCCTGATAGATGCAGCGGCCCAGATGCTCCGAAAACTGACCGTAAATGTTGGGGTTGATGGTGCCAACCGAACGGTTGACGTTCACAAAAATGTATGCCATAAAAACACCTCACAAAAGTAAAAAAAAATACCATAAAAAGCAACATGAAATAGGAACCTAAAAGCACTATAACAAACCCCGTTCGTTATGTCAATCTCCTATAAATAAAAAATAAACCCTGCATTCCGGCAGAATGAAGTGACCCCAAAAAGTTAGACAATATTCTGAAGTAAAAATTGTTCAAGCAGCCGAAAGGGCTTGCTGTCTGTGAATTGCAGGCGGCAAGCCCTTTAACTTTGCCTTGA